>Ga0210138_1000171_pt1 | contig 15799 bp, 15 predicted proteins | sample Browns_ThreeSqC__FD_184850 | JGI IMG/M metagenome (GOLD analysis project Ga0210138, IMG submission 184850) | Wetland microbial communities from the San Francisco Bay, California, USA, that impact long-term carbon sequestration -... | ecosystem: Environmental > Aquatic > Marine > Wetlands ... | reverse complement strand
GGGTCGGCATTCCTGCGCAGCCCGAACTTGGCCTCGAGCTGCTTGCCGAGATGGCCGCGGCAGCCCTCGGCGAAGAACGTGTACTTGGCGCGCAGCTCCATCCCGGGCTGATAGGCATCGGTCTTCTCGCCGGCGCGATTCACGCCAAGGTCGCCCGTGGCGACGCCCTTGACGCTGCCGTCGGCGTTGTAAAGCACTTCGGCCGCGGCGAAGCCGGGGAAGACCTCTACGCCGAGGCTCTCGGCCTGCTGACCGAGCCAGCGGCAGACCTCGCCCAGGCTGATCACGTAGTTGCCGTGATTCTTGAAGCAGGCCGGCAGCATCCAGTTCGGCGTGCTGCGCGCGCCTGTTTCGCTCAGCAAAAGAAAGCGGTCCTCGCTGACTTCGACCTTGAGCGGCGCGCCCTTGTCCTTCCAGTCCGCGAACAGCTCGTTCAGCGCGCGCGGATCCATCACCGCGCCGGAGAGGATGTGCGCGCCGATCTCCGAGCCCTTCTCGAGGACGCAGACCGAGACTTCGTTCGATTTTTCCGCCGCCAGCCGCTTGAGCCGGATCGCCGCCGCCAGGCCGGCCGGACCGCCGCCGACGACGACGACGTCGTACTCCATCGATTCGCGTTCCATGCGCCGAATTATAGAATGCAGCGTTCCTGCAAGATTCCCCGACCATGAGCGACAAGCCCCTCTGGACCCCGTCCGCCGAGCGCATCGCGCGCACGCGGCTCGCGGCGTTCATGCGGCTTGCGGGGCGTGCGGACTACGCTGCGCTGCACCGCTGGTCGATCGACGAGCGCGAGGCGTTCTGGAACCTGGTGTGGGACTTCTGCGCCGTGCGCGGCGAGAAGGGCGCGCAGACGCTGGTCCACGGCGAGCGCATGCCGGGCGCGGTCTGGTTTCCCGAGGGCCGGCTCAATTTCGCCGATAACCTCCTGCGCGCGCGCGACGACGGCGATGCGCTCGTGTTCTGGGGCGAGGACAAGGTGCGCCGGCGGCTCTCGCGCCGCGCGCTGTACGAGCTGGTCTCGCGCATGGCGCAGGCGCTGGCCGCTGCCGGTGTGAAAAAGGGCGACCGCGTCGCGGGCTATCTGCCCAATCTGCCGGAATCGATTGCGGCGACGCTCGCTGCCGCGAGCCTCGGCGCGATCTGGTCGTCGTGCTCGCCCGACTTCGGCGTACATGGGGTGCTCGATCGCTTCGGGCAGATCGAGCCCAAAGTCCTGTTTTGCGCTGACCGTTATCTCTACGGCGGCAAGGAGTTCAGCACGCTCGACAAGGTCGCCGGGATCCTCGCTCGGCTGCCGAGCGTGGTGCGCTGCGTGGTGATTCCCTACGACGCGAACGCGCCGGACCGCGCCGGCGCTGCGGCGCTCACGAAGGGCGTGACGCTGGAGGACTTTGTCGCACCGTTCGCGGCGCACGACATCGACTTCGAGCCGGTCGAGTTCAACCACCCTCTGTACATCCTCTACTCGTCGGGCACCACCGGGGTGCCGAAATGCATCGTGCACGGCACCGGCGGCACGCTGCTGCAGCACCTCAAGGAGCACCAGCTGCAGTCCGATGTGCAGCCGGACGACCGGCTGTTCTATTTCACGACGCTGGGCTGGATGATGTGGAACTGGCTCGTCTCCGGGCTTGCCTCGGGGGCGACGCTGCTGCTCTACGAGGGCTCGCCGTTCGTCTCGCGCGGGCGCATCGTGTTCGACTTTGCCGACGCCGAGCGCATGACGCACCTCGGCACTTCGGCAAAATACATCGACGCGATCGCCAAGGTCGGCGTCGCGCCGCGCCGCACGCACAAGCTCGAGGCGCTGCGCGCGCTGCTCTCGACCGGCTCGCCGCTGATGCCCGAGGGGTTCGACTACGTCTATCAGAAGATCAAGTCCGACCTCTGCCTGTCGTCGATCTCGGGCGGCACCGACATCGTGTCCTGCTTCGTGCTCGGCAACCCGAGCGGCCCGGTATGGCGCGGCGAGATCCAGGCGCCGGGCCTCGGCATGGCGGTCGAGGTGTTCGACGGAAACGGGAAATCGGTCGTCGGCGAGAAAGGCGAGCTGGTCTGCACCAGGGCGTTTCCGTCGATGCCGGTCGGCTTCTGGAACGATCCGGATCGGGCGAAATACCGGGCGGCGTATTTCGAAAGATTCCCGAATGTCTGGCACCATGGCGACTGGTGCGAGATCACCGCGCACGGCGGCATGATCATCTACGGCCGCTCGGATGCGGTGCTCAATCCGGGCGGCGTGCGTATCGGCACCGCGGAGATCTATCGCCAGGTCGAGGCCTTCGACGAAGTGGTCGAGGCCATCGTCGTAGGCCAGGACTGGGAGGGCGACGTGCGCGTGGTGCTGTTTGTCAAGCTGCGCGAGGGCCTCAAGCTGGACGACGCGCTCGCCGCAAAAATGAAGAAACGCATCCGGGACAACACGACGCCGCGCCATGTGCCGGCGAAGATCCTGCAGGTGGCGGACATTCCGCGCACCAAGAGCGGCAAGATCGTGGAGCTCGCGGTGCGCGACGTGATCCACTCGCGCAGCGTGAAGAACCTCGAGGCGCTGGCGAATCCGGAGGCGCTTGAGCATTTCCGCGATCGCGCCGAGCTCGCCACCGCCTGAGCCCGTCATGCAGCCGCTCGCCTTCGAGGAGATCGCCACCGGGCTGCAGTTCCCGGAAGGGCCGGTCGCGATGGCCGACGGCTCGATCGTGCTGGTCGAGATCGCGCGCGGCACGCTCTCGCGCGTCAGTCCCGACGGCCGGGTCCACGTCGTCGCCAAGCTTGGCGGCGGGCCGAACGGTGCGGCGCCCGGGCCTGGCGGCAGGATCTACGTGACCAACAACGGAGGCTTCAACTGGGTGCGGCTCGCCGACGGCCGCATGTTCCCGTCGACCCAGCCCGAGGACTACAGCGGCGGGCGCATTCAGGTGGTCGATCCAGAGAGCGGAGGCTTCGAGACGCTGTACGACGCCTGCGACGGGCGCGCGCTGCGCGGACCGAACGACCTGGTGTTCGATGGCGCCGGCGGCTTCTGGTTCACCGATCTGGGCAAGACGCGCGACCGCGAGCAGGATCGGGGCGCGGTGTACTACGCACGCGCCGACGGCTCGAAGATCGAGGAGAAGATCTTCCCGCTCGAGCGGCCGAACGGCATCGGGCTGTCGCCCGACGGTCACAGGCTCTACGTGGCCGAGACGACCACCGCACGGCTATGGTCCTTCGAGCTGTCCGCGCCGGGCGAGATCCGCTCCGCCAACGGTCCCTACCGCGGCGAGAAGGGGCGCGTGCTGGCGGGTCTCGGCGGCTACCAGTATTTCGATTCGCTCGCGGTGGACGCGGCGGGCCACATCTGCGTGGCGACGCTGATCACCGGCTGCCTCACCGACATTGCGCCCGACGGCGTGCGGGTCGTGCAGCACGCGCTGCCCGATCCGATGGTGACCAACGTATGCTTCGGCGGCGATGGCCTGCGCAGCGCCTACGCGACGCTGTCGATGAGCGGGCGCCTGGTGCGATCCTCCTGGCCGCGTCCCGGACTCGCGCTCGCGCACGCCGGATTGGTGTAGACTGCGGAAACCGCGCCCCGCTGGGTGAAATGACCAAGTACGTGTTTGTCACCGGCGGCGTTGTGTCCAGCCTCGGCAAGGGCATAGCCGCCGCCTCCCTGGCCGCGATCCTCGAATCGCGCGGCATCCGAGTCACCAACATCAAGCTGGATCCCTACATCAACGTGGATCCCGGCACCATGTCGCCGTTCCAGCACGGCGAGGTGTTCGTCACCGAGGACGGCGCCGAGACCGACCTCGACCTCGGCTACTACGAGCGCTTCCAGAGCTCGAAGATGCGGCGGACGAACAATTTCACCACCGGCCAGATCTACGAATCGGTGATCAAGAAGGAACGCCGCGGCGAATACCTGGGCGGCACGGTGCAGGTCATCCCGCATATCACCGACGAGATCAAGCAGTTCATCAAGCGCGGCGCGGGGGAGGCCGAAGTCGCGATCGTCGAGATCGGCGGCACGGTGGGCGACATCGAGTCGCTGCCCTTCCTGGAGGCCATCCGCCAGATGGGGCTCGAGCTCGGGCGCAGCAACGTGTGCTACATCCATCTCACGCTGGTGCCCTACATCACGTCGACCGGCGAGATCAAGACCAAGCCTACGCAGCACTCGGTCAAGGAGCTGCGCGAGATCGGGGTGTCGGCCGACGTCGTGCTGTGCCGCACGCTGCAGCCGCTGCCGGAGGAGGAGAAGCGCAAGATCGCCCTGTTCTGCAACGTGCAGAAGGAGGCCGTGATCTCGGCCTGGGACGTCGATTCGATCTACAAGATTCCGATGATGCTGCACGAGCAGATGCTCGACGAGATCGTCTGCCACAAGCTGGGGATCCTTGCGCGCGCGGCGAACCTCGCGCCCTGGCGCACGCTGGTCGACGCGCTCGAGAATCCCGAGCACGAGGTCGACATCGCCTTCGTCGGCAAGTACGTCGACCTGCAGGACTCCTACAAGTCGCTGAACGAAGCGCTGGTGCACGCCGGCATCCACACGCGCAGCAAGGTCAACGTCCACTACGTGGATTCGGAAGATCTCGAGCAGCACGGCACCGGCGTGCTGGACAAGGTAGACGCGATCCTGGTGCCGGGCGGCTTCGGCAAGCGCGGCACCGAGGGCAAGATCGCGGCGGTGCGCTACGCGCGGGAGCGCGGCGTGCCCTATCTCGGCATCTGTCTCGGCATGCAGCTCGCGATCATCGAGTTCGCGCGCAACGTCGCGGGGCTCGAAGGCGCGCATTCTACGGAGTTCGACCTGGACACGCCGCACCCGGTGATCGGACTCATCACTGAATTCATCGACCGCGAGGGGCGCATCCAGAAGCGCGATGCCGGCTCGGATCTGGGCGGCACGATGCGCCTGGGCGGACAGGCCTGCGCGCTGGAAAACGGCAGCAAGGTGCGCGAGATCTACGGCGCCGACTCGGTCATCGAGCGCCATCGCCATCGCTACGAAGTGAACAACGCCTACGTGCCGCGGCTCTCTGCCGCAGGCATGCGTTTCTCGGGCCGCTCGCCCGACCACGATCTGGTCGAGATGGTCGAGCTGCCCGGCCACGCCTGGTTCGTGGGCTGCCAGTTCCACCCCGAGTTCACGTCGACTCCGCGCGGCGGCCACGCGCTGTTCAAGGCCTTCGTCACGGCGGCGCTCGGCAATCGCGGACGCGCCAAGCGCTCGGCGCCGGGCGGCTCGCTGTCCGTGGTCGCGGCCTGAGACGGGGCGCCGGGCCATGAAGCTCTGCGGATTCGAGGCGGGTCCGGACCGGCCGCTGTTCCTGATCGCGGGACCCTGCGTGGTCGAGTCGCTCGAGCTGCAGCTCGAGACCGCGGCCCGGCTGAAATCGATCTGCGCCGCGCTCGGCGTGCCGTTCATCTTCAAGTCGTCGTTCGACAAGGCGAACCGCAGCTCGGGCAAGTCGTTTCGCGGACTGGGCATGGACAAGGGCCTCGAGATCCTCGCCGAGGTGAAGCGCCGGCTCGGCGTGCCGGTGCTGACCGACGTGCATACGGTCGACGAGGTGAAGCCCGCCGCCGCGGTGGTCGACGTGCTGCAGACGCCCGCGTTTCTTTGCCGGCAAACCGATTTCATCCGCGCGGCGGCCTCCGCCGGACGCCCGGTGAACATCAAGAAGGGCCAGTTCCTTTCGCCGCAGGAGATGAAGAACGTGGTAGACAAGGCGCGCGAAGCAAGCGGCACCGACAACGTGCTGGTCTGCGAGCGGGGCTTCTCCTTCGGCTACGGCAATCTGGTTTCTGACATGAGGTCGCTTTCGATCATGCGCGAGACCGGCTGCCCGGTGGTGTTCGACGCGACCCATTCGGTGCAGCTCCCGGGCGGGCAGGGCACCGCCTCCGGCGGGCAGCGCGAGTTCATCCCGGTGCTCGCGCGCGCGGCGGTGGCGAGCGGCGTCTCGGGCCTTTTCATGGAGACGCACCCGAACCCGGAAAAGGCGTTGTCGGACGGGCCCAACGCCTGGCCGCTCGATCTCATGCAGACTTTGCTCGAGACGCTGGTCGCGCTCGACCGGGTGGTCAAGGCGGGCGGCTACGTGGAAGATCGCGTCAAGGGCGGGACCCCGGTTGGCGCCGGCTCCGCCGCGCAGCGCAAAAAACAACCAGAAAACGCCTGAGGAAACCGACATGAGCTCCATCGTTGACGTCGTCGCGCGCGAAATTCTCGACTCGCGCGGAAATCCCACGATCGAGGCCGACGTGCTGCTCGAATCGGGCGTCATGGGCCGGGCCGCGGTGCCCTCGGGCGCCTCCACCGGGACGCGCGAGGCGATCGAGCTGCGCGACCATGACGCGCAGCGCTACGGCGGCAAGGGCGTGCTGAAGGCGGTCGAGCACGTGAACACCGAGATCTCGGAGGCGATCGTGGGGCTGGATGCCTCCGAGCAGACCTTCATCGACCGCACGCTGAACGACCTCGACGGCAGCGAGAACAAGTCGCGCCTGGGCGCGAACGCGCTGCTCGCGGTGTCGATGGCGGTGGCCAAGGCCGCGGCGGAGGAATCCGGCCTGCCGCTGTACCGCTATTTCGGCGGCTCGGGCGCGATGCGCATGCCGGTGCCGATGATGAACGTCGTGAACGGCGGCGCGCATGCCAACAACGGGCTCGACATCCAGGAATTCATGATCGTGCCGGTGGGCGCGCAGAGCTTCCGCGAGGCGCTGCGCTGCGGCGCGGAGGTGTTCCAGGCCCTCAAAAAGCTCATCGACGGCAAGCGCATGTCGACCGCGGTGGGCGACGAAGGCGGCTTCGCGCCGGACCTGTCCTCGCACGCGGTGGCGATCGAGCTGATCCTCGAGGCGGTCGGCAAGGCCGGCTACACCGCCGGGCAGGATGTGCTGCTTGCGCTCGATTGCGCAAGCTCCGAGTTCTACGTAGACGGCGTCTACGACCTCGGCTCGGAGGGCCGCAAGCTCTCCTCCGAGGCTTTTGCCGATTACCTGGTCGCGCTGGTCGAGCGCTTTCCGATCGTCTCCATCGAGGACGGCATGGCCGAATCCGACTGGGCGGGCTGGAAGCTGCTCACCGAGCGGCTCGGGCGCCGCGTGCAGCTGGTCGGCGACGACGTCTTCGTCACCAACACGCGCATCCTGCAGGAGGGCATCCAGCAGGGCGTGGCGAACGCGATCCTCATCAAGGTGAACCAGATCGGCACGCTGACCGAGACCTTCGCCGCGATCGAGCTCGCCAAGCGCTCGGGCTATGGCTCGATCATCTCGCATCGCTCCGGCGAGACCGAGGACACGACGATCGCCGACATCGCGGTCGGCACCAACGCGCTGCAGATCAAGACCGGGTCGCTGTCGCGCTCGGACCGCGTCGCGAAGTACAACCAGCTGCTGAGGATCGAGGAAGACCTCGGCGACTCGGTCGACTACCCCGGCCGGGACGCGTTCCGCCAGCTGCGCTAGCGAGGGATGAAGGTTCTCGCCGCCATCCTCGGCGCCCTGGTTGTCGCGATCCAGTATCCGCTGTGGCTCGGCAAGGGCGGCTGGCTGCGCGTCTGGGAGGTGGAACGGCAGCTCGCCGAAGATCGGCGCCACAACCAGCAGCTGCAGCTGCGTAACGGCGCGCTCGCCGCCGAGGTGCATGACCTGAAGGAAGGGCTCGAGGCGATCGAGGAGCGCGCGCGCTTCGAGCAGGGCATGGTGAAGAAGGACGAGATCTTCTACCAGATCATCGAGTCACCGGCACCGCCGGGGCGCTGAGGCGCACTGTGCGCTGCGGCCGCGTTCCGGGATAATGGCTCCCGAGGAGACCCGCCATGAAGCTCACCGATCCGCAGCTCGAACAATTCGACCGCGACGGATACCTGTTCTTCCCGAGCCTGTTCGCACCCGCGGAGATCAAGCGGCTCACCGACGCGGTGCCCGCGCTCTACGCCGAGCGCCGCCCGGAGAACGTGCGCGAGAAGACCGGCGAAGCCGTGCGCACGAATTTCGCCGCGCACATGTACAGCGCGCCGTTCGCGCGTCTGGCGCGCCACCCGCGCATGGTAAAGCCGATCGAGCAGCTGTTCGGCGAGAAGCTCTACATGCACCAGTTCAAGATCAACGGCAAGATGGCGTTCGACGGCGACGTCTGGCAGTGGCACCAGGACTACGGCACCTGGAAGAACGACGACTGGATGCCCGAGGCGCGCGCGATGAACGTGGCGATCTTCCTCGACGAAGTGAACGAGTTCAACGGCCCGCTGATGTTCATCCCGGGCAGCCACAAGCTGGGCGTGCTCGAGGCCGGACACGACACGACGACCACCAGCTATCCGCTGTGGACCATCGACCACGAAACGATCGCGAAGCTCGTAGTGCGCGGCGGCATCGTCGCGCCGAAGGGCCCGGCCGGCTCGATGATCCTGTTTCACGGCTGCCTGGTGCACGCCTCGACTTCGAACCTCTCTCCATGGAACCGGGTGAGCGTGTACCTCTCGCTGTGCGCAGTGTCGAACCACATCCGGCGCTTCAAGCGGCCGGGCTACATCGCGCACCGCGATTTCACGCCGATCGAGTGCCTGCCGGACGACTGCCTGCTGAAGGAATACGCCGTGCCGCTGCCCTGGAAGGACGGCACGCCGGCCGAGGAGCTCCAGGGCCTGCGAGAGGCGGCTTGAGATGAACCTGTACGCGAAACTGCAAAGCCGCGCGGCCGAGGGCCGGCCGCTGCGCGTAGGCGTGATCGGCGCCGGCAAGTTCGGCGCGATGTACATCGCGCAGGTGCCGAACACACCCGGCGTGCATCTCGCCGGCATCGCCGACCTCTCGCCCGAGAACGCGCGCGCGAATCTCGCGCGCGTAGGCTGGAGCGCCGAGCGCAGCAGCGCCCGATCGCTCGATGCCGCGCTCAAAGAGGGCACTACGCACGTGTCGGACGACTGGCGCGCGCTGGTTGCACATCCGGCAATAGACATCGTCGTGGAAGCGACGGGCAACCCCATCGCGGCTGCAGATCACGCGCTGGAAGCGATCCGCAACGGCAAGAATATCGTCATGGTGACCGTGGAAGCCGACGCGTATTGCGGGCCGATCCTGGCGCAAAAGGCGGCGGCCGCGGGCGTGGTCTACAGCCTGGCCTACGGCGATCAGCCCGCGCTCATCTGCGACCTCGTAGACTGGGCACGCGCCGCGGGCTTTCCGGTGGTTGCTGCGGGGCGCGGACACAAGTGGCTGCCGCAGTATGCGCAATCGACGCCCGACACGGTCTGGCAGCACTGGGGCCTGACGCCCGAGCAGGCGAAGCTCGGCGGGCTCAATCCGAAGATGTTCAATTCCTTCCTCGACGGCTCGAAGCCGTCGATCGAGACCACTGCGGTGTGCAACGCGACCGGCCTCACGCCGGCGCCGGAGGGACTCGGGTATCCGCCGGCTTCAGTAGACGACATTCCCTTCGTCATGCGGCCGCGCGCCGAGGGCGGGCGGCTGCACCACAAGGGGCAGGTCGAGGTGATCTCTTCGCTCGAAGCCGACGGCCGCGTCATTCCCTACGACATCCGCATGGGCGTGTGGGTCGTGTTCGAGGGCGAATCCGAATACATTCGGCGCTGCTTCGAGGAGTACAAGGTGCGCACCGATCCGTCCGGGCGCTACGCCTGCCTGTACAAGCGCTGGCACCTGATTGGGCTCGAGCTCGGCATCTCGGTCGCATCGATCGGCCTGCGCGGCGAGCCTACAGGCTGCGCCACGGGCTGGCGCGCCGACGCCGTCGCGGTGGCGAAAAGGGATCTCAAGCCGGGCGAACTCCTCGACGGCGAGGGCGGCTACACAGTCGCTGGCCAGCTGCGGCCGGCGGAAATCTCCGGCGCGCAGGGCCTCCTTCCGCTCGGCCTCGCGCATGGCTGGAAACTGCTCAAGCCCGTAGCGCAGGGCACGCCGCTGCGCTGGAGCGACGTCACCGCGGACGAGCAAAGCAGTGCGGTGCGGCTGCGGCGCGAGATGGAAAAGGCGTTTGCGCCGGCGGCGGCGCGGCGCAACGCGGCCTGAGCGCCGCGCCGCATCAGGTCGGCGCGGGGCCCGCGCCGGAGAGCTGGATCGCGCTGTTCACCAGCCCTACATGGCTTAGCGCCTGGGGGAAGTTGCCCAGCATGCGCCCGAGGGTCGGTTCGTACTCTTCCGAGAGCAGGCCTACGTCGTTTGCGAGACCCAGCAGGCGCTCGAAGCAGGCGACGGCTTCGCGGCGCCGCCCCTGCAGCGCGAGGTTGTTGACGTAGAGGAAGCTGAGCGGCAGGAAGCTACCTTCGCCCGGCGGCAGCCCGTCTACGTTCTCCCCCTGGGTCGAATAGCGGTAGACCAGGCCGTCGCTCAGCAGCTCGCGCTCGATCGCGGCGAGCGTGCCGCGCATGCGCGGATCGTCCGCCGGCAGGAAGCCGACCAGCGGGATGATCAGCAGGCTCGCGTCTAGCGCCGTGCCGCCGTAGGTCTGCACGAAGCACTCGCGCTTCGCGTCGTAGCCGTTCGTGCAGACATCGGCATGAATCTGGTCGCGCAGCGTGCGCCAGCGCTCGACCGGGCCGTGCAGGCCGAGGCGCTCCACGCTTTTCACCGCGCGATCGAATGCGCGCCAGGCCATGACCTTGGAGTGCGTGAACTGGCGCTGCCCGCCGCGCACCTCCCAGATGCCTTCGTCCGGCCGCTGCCAGTTCGCTTCCAGGAAATCCATCAGCACCTTCTGCACCTGCCAGGCGTTGTCGTCGCAGTCGATGCCGAAGTCGCCCGCCAGGCCGAGCACGTCCATCACTTCGCCGTAGACGTCGAGCTGGAACTGGTTCGCCGCGCCGTTGCCGATGCGCACCGGCGCGGCGCCCTGGTAGCCCGGCAGCCAGGGCAGCTCGCGCTCGAGCAGGCGACGCTCGCCGCGCACGCCGTAGACGATGCGCAGGTCCTGCGGCCGGCCGGCGGCGGCGCGCAGCAGCCACTCGCGCCAGGCCGCGGCCTCTGCGCGGTAGCCCGTCATCAGCAGCGCGTACAGCGCGTAAGCGGCGTCGCGCAGCCAGCAGTAGCGGTAGTCCCAGTTGCGCACGCCGCCGAGTGCCTCGGGCAGCGACGTGGTCGGCGCCGCGATGATGCCACCGGTCGGCGCGTAGATCAGCGCCTTCAGCGTGATCAGCGAGCGCAGCACCGGCTCGCGCCAGGCGCCGCGGTAGGTGCATCGATCGCTCCAGGTGCGCCAGCTGCGCTCGGTGCGGGAGAGCATCTCGTCGGCGTCTACCGGCGCCGCCGCGGGCTCGTGCGATGGCTGAAAAGACAGCACGAAGGGAACGCGCTCGCCCTTCTTCACGCGGAATTCGGCGACCGAGGTGTAGTCCTCGCCGCGCACGCTCACCGGCGTATACAGGCGCAGCGCGTCCGGCCCGCCGACGTACAGCTGGCAGTCCTCGGTGCGCTGCGCCCAGGGCACGACCGAGCCGTAATCGAAGCGCACCACGAGCTGCATGCACATCTGCACCTCGCCCTCGAGGCCTTCCACGATGCGCACAAGGCGCGGCAGGTGGCCGTCGATCGCCATGAACTCGATCAGGCGCACGGCACCGCCCTCTGCATGGTGCGTGGTCTCGAGGATCAGCGTGCCGTCGCGGTAGCGGCGCTCGATCTTCCTCGATTCGCCCCGCGGGCGGAGCAGCCAGTGGCCGTGTTCCGCGGTGCCGAGCAGCGCGGCGAAGCAGGCCGGTGTATCGAAGCGCGGCAGGCACATCCAGTCGACCGAGCCGTTGCGCTCGACCAGCGCTGCGGTGCGCATGTCGCCGAGCAGTGCGTAGTCCTCGATGTGGGCGGGGGTGTCGTGCTTGACGCGGCGGTTCATCGTGCGGGGTGCAGGCCGCTTCAGCGTTCCGTGTCTACCAGCGGATTCATCCACTTGAGATCGGGAAAGCGCGCGAAGTCGCGGTCCACGCTGCACAGCGTCGCGCCGTGCTCGATCGCCAGGGCCGCAAGTGCGGCATCCATCACCAGCGGCCCGCTCGCCTGGCCTTCGTGCAGCAGGCCGCGCAGCAGCTCCCAGTGCCGCTCGCCCGGCTCGAGGATTCCCGCGACCGGCTGCTCGAGCCACGACGAGACCGCGGCCGCGGCTTCCGCGTTGGAGAGCGGGCGCTCGAACACGCGCGGGTTGGTCGCGATCCTGAGGAACCCCCACAGCGTCAGCCACGCGAAGCGGACCAGCCGCGGACCGGCGAGCGCCGCCTCTAGCCACTCGCGGCTCGCCGCATGCTGCTCGGCCTTCGGGTAGTAGGCGTACAGCAGCAGGTTGGCGTCGACCAGGATCACCGGTGCAGCGGGCCTTCCACTTGCTCGATCAGGTCGGCGATGCTGTCGAGCGAGATGCCCTGGCGAAGTTGCCCGAGGTCGCGCGCGGCGATCTTGAAGGGCTTGCGCGGCGGCTTGGCGCTCGGCGCGCTCAGCCCGCGGCGCAAGGCGTCGTTCACCACGTCGCGGAATGACGCTCCCGAGCGGCGCGCCTGGGCCTTCAGCTTGGCGGCGACGTCCTCGTCGAGCGTCAGGGTCGTTCTCATGCCGAGATGCTAGTATCGACGCATCATGATGTCAATGGCATGATGCCGCTCGCACGTCGGTCGCAAGGAAATTGAATGGGCGTCCGGCGACTCCTATCGAACCCTCGGCCGACCTGCCGTGAACCAGGCTGCCCGAGGCTGGATCCGCGCATCCGGATGCGCAGGCCAATGGTGAGGTTCTACCCAATTCCGGGTATTTCCCGTGCCTGAACCCGGGTCTATTGTCGCCCAGCGCCGATTCCGCCGACGCGAGGCAGGAGGCATGAGAAGCACCCACGCATCGTCCCTTCTACGCGGCAGTCAAGCGCCGGCCTGTACGGTGAAAGGCAGTTGCGTTGCCTTCGTCGTCTGCGCTTTGTTCTCGAGCACTGCAGTGGCACAGCAGGAGACTCTCGGCTCCATTCTCGACAAGGGCGCGACGAAAATGCCCGCGGCCGAGCTTTCGGCGGGTCTGAAAAGCGGGAAGCTTCCGGACGCTGGCCAGTTCGAGGGCATTGCCTACGAGGCCGACGGCCGCATTTCGGGGCGTTACCAGAACTACAGCGTGAGCGGCGAATGGACAGTCGACCCGAAGGGTCTGCTCTGCGGCGAGTGGTACACCAATTTCGGCAACACATGGAAAGTCTGCAGGTACTGGTTCAAGCTGGGCGACGTGTACTACGTGGTCGAATCCGAGTCGGATTCGGACCGCACGCTGCTGGTACAGAAAGCCAAACCGAACTAGCCGAGCCTCGCGGCAGGCGCCGTACGCACGAGGCCGCTTTCGGCCTGTGAGGGTCGCCCCGATCCCTAGTGGACAGTCACGAATCCCCGGCCGTACAGTTGCAGCGCGAACCGCGATTGCCTTCGTGGAGGTCGAGGTGCTACGAGGCTCCTGCATGTGCGGCAAGGTCAGGTACGAGCTGCGCGGCAGCCCGAAGGTTGTCTACTACTGTCATTGCGGAAAGTGCCGCAAGCAAAGCGGCTCCGCGTTCGCAACGAACGTCGTCGTAGCTACGGAAGATCTTGTGTTCACCGCGGGCAAGGACGCGATCGCGTCATGGGTTTCGAGCCCGGGCAAGCAGCGCTACTTTTGCTCGGGATGCGGCTCGCCCCTCTACAGCCATGGCGAGAGGACGAAACACATCGTCTCGGTTCGCTGCGGCACGCTCGACTCGGAGCTGCCGATCTCCCCTTCCGTGCACGCGTTCGTCGCTCACAAGGCCGCCTGGGACGAGATCCGCGACGACTTGCCGCAGCACCCGGAGTACTTCGCGTAGGGACGGCTTCAGCCCGCGGTCAGCCGGTCAGCGCGCCGGCATCGACTTGCTCATGCGCTCCACGATATCCGGCGGTACGAAGTTGACCAGCTCGGTCGTCTCGGCCTCGACCAGTTCGACGTAGCGCTTGACCACCTCGGACGGGTCCATCTGCCCGATAGTGATGCGCTGCAGGAGCTGGTCCATCACCGCCACGTCCTCGGGCGCGGCCTTCGCGCGGTCGAACCACGGTCCGGGATTTTTCGCCATGCGATCGTTGAAGCCGGTGGCGTAAGGCCCCGGATTGATCAGGCAGACGTCGACCCCGAACGCCCTGAGCTCTGCGCGCAGCGCGGTCCCGAAGGCCTGGATCGCGTGCTTGGTCATCGTGTACGGCCCCGACCCCACGCCGGCGCGCACGCCGCCGATCGACGACATGATGATGATCCGGCCGGCGCGTTTCCTGCGCATCGCCTGGGCGACGCGCTGCGTGATGGCAAATGTGGCGAAGACATTCACCTCGAACACCGCGCGCAGCCGCTCCAGCGGGATCAGCGACAGGGGCCCGGTCTGCCCGATCGCGGCGTTAGAGACGAACACGTCCAGGTCCCACTGATCGACCTTGGCGATGTCCTTGGCGTCCGTGATGTCGAGCTTGACCACCGTCAGCTTCGGCTCGGCCTTCGCGAGCTCCGCGGCCTGCTCGTCGTTCAGCGCCGCGGCGATCACTTTGTGGCCGCGCTGGGCAAGCTGGATGGCCGCGCCGCGGCCGAAGCCGCTCCCGGCGCCGGTGATGAGCACTGTCTTCGGCATGTCCTCTCCTATGCGATCGTCGGGCGGGCCAGATCCTCAGCTTCGCTCGCCCGATCCGATTCCTCGGTGCAAGGAGAATACTACCCGCCACCCTGGCAGCGGCCGCGCAGGAGCGAAATGCCGCACCCCGTCGCGATGAGAGTTCATGGCCGGGAACGGCCAGCCGTGGTGAGCCTCGCGCAGCCCGGTGTAACCGTGCCTGTCAGCGGTTGGCGTTATGATCGAAGTGCACGTCTACATCGATGAGGGAGGGTAGCTATGGCATACGTTCTTGTCCGCCACAAGGTCTCGAATTTCGCCAGGTGGAAGCGTGGCTACGACGCGCATTTGCCCGCGCGTAGAAAGGCGGCTCTTCGGCAGAAGGCTCTGCTGCGGGGCGTCAGAAACCCGAGCGACGTGGTAATCCTGTTCCGCGCAGGAAATCTGAAGAAAGCCAAGGCATTTGTTTCCGGCCCGCAACTGCGCAAGGTCATGAAGGACGCCGGCGTCGTGGGCAAGCCGGAGATCACTTTTTTGAGGTAGCGTCGATCGTTGTCATGCGGTCCGCAGAATCTGCGGGCCGCGAGGGCACCGCTTGGCAACGGCGCGATCCGGTCGGCATGCGCCTGATCGCGATGGGTCCTGTCGGCCTATTCCGTCGAAAAGCTCATGGTTCCAAGCACGGAATTCTTGGGTCAAATGTCAATGCGTTCGCCATTGCGACGCTCGGAAAACCGCTCGTCGGTCGCACCCCTCGCCGACGAAGTTCGCGCTAGCATGTCGGCGCCCGATTCCGGGCGCACACGATGGGGAGATCCACATGCAGCTGTTCAAACGCATTTTGCGGGTCCTGTATGGCGTCGTGCTCGGGTTGGCGGCAGGTGCAGCGCTGGCGCAGGGCGTCCCGGCGGCGAAGGAGGGGACGTGGGTCGCGCGCGACTTCCGCTTTCATACCGGCGAGGTGATCCCGGAGCTGCGGATCCACTACACCACGGTGGGCGACCCCGGCGGCGAGCCGGTTCTGATCCTTCACGGCACGACCGGGTCGGGCACCGGGATGCTCTCGCCGACGTTCGGTGGCGAGCTGTTCGGGCCCGGCCAGCCGCTCGATGCGACGAAGTACTACGTCATCCTGCCCGATTCGATCGGCGCCGGTAAGTCGAGCAAACCGTCCGACGGCATGCGCGCGAAGTTTCCGCGCTACAACTACGA
>Ga0210138_1000170_pt1 | contig 15812 bp, 15 predicted proteins | sample Browns_ThreeSqC__FD_184850 | JGI IMG/M metagenome (GOLD analysis project Ga0210138, IMG submission 184850) | Wetland microbial communities from the San Francisco Bay, California, USA, that impact long-term carbon sequestration -... | ecosystem: Environmental > Aquatic > Marine > Wetlands ... | reverse complement strand
GGGCAACCGCCACGAGGCCTATTCGCCCGATGGCTGCATCATCCTCGGCTTCTTCATGAAGCCGAACACCTTCCTCAAGCCGGTCTGACGGCTCAGTCCTCGAACGGCAGCCCGGCGTACTGCTCGCACAGCGAGCCCTGGGCATTCTCCGAGCGCGCGAGGTAGTCGAGCTCGGATTCGCGCGCGCGCTCGTCGAACTCGGTCTGCTCCGGAAAGCGGTGCAGCAGCATGGTGAGCCACCACGAAAAGCGCGCCGCGCCCCACACGCGGCGCAGCGCCATATCGGAATAGCTCTCCAGGTAGCGGTCGCTGCCGCGGTAATGCGCGATCAGCGCGCGCGACAGGTAGAACACGTCCGAGATCGCGAGATTGAGTCCCTTCGCCCCGGTCGGCGGCACGATGTGCGCCGCGTCGCCGGCGAGGAAGAGTCGCCCGTAGCGCATCGGCTCGGCGACGAAGCTGCGCAGCGGCGCGATCGACTTCTCGATCGACGGCCCGGTGACGATGCGCCCGGCGATCTCGGGCGGGAAGCGCGCCTTCAGCTCGGCCCAGAACCGGTCGTCGGGCCAGTCCTCGATCTTGGTGTCGAGCGGGCACTGGATGTAGTAGCGGCTGAGCATCGGGTTGCGCTGCGAGGCGAGCGCGAAGCCGCGCGCGTGCCGCGCGTAGACGATCTCCTCGATCGGCGGCGTCTCCGAGAGCACGCCGAGCCAGCCGAAGGGGTAGTCCTTCTCCACGCTGCGCAGCGCCGAAGGCGGAACGACGCTGCGGCTCACGCCGTGAAAGCCGTCGCAGCCCGCGACGAAGTCGCACTCCACGCGATGCGTCTCTCCGTTCTTGCGGTAGGTCAGGTACGGCCGGTCTCCTGAGATGTCGTGCGGCGTGACGTCCTCGGCCTCGTCGATCACGGCGCCGCCCATCGCATCGCGCGCGGCGTACAGGTCCTCGGTGATGTTGGTCTGGCCGTAGGCCATCATCGGCCTGCCGGCGTACTTGCGCGTGTTGATGACGAATAGGCCTCTTCCGCTCCACGCGATGCCGATGCCGTCGTGCACGTGACCTTCGCGATCCATCCGCTCGCCGACGCCCGCGCTTCTGAGCACCTCGACCGAGCCCCACTCGAGCACGCCGGCGCGGATGCGCGCGAGCACGTAGGCGCGGCTGCGCGCCTCGAGCACGACGCTGTCGATGCCTGCGCGATGCAGGATGTGCGAAAGCAGCAGCCCTGCGGGCCCGCCGCCGATGACGCCGACCTGGGTGCGCATCATGATCTCCGGACGATCGTGCCGATTATGCGGCACGCGGGAGCGCCACCGCGTGATCGGAGGTAGAATCGCCGCCAATCACGCCGGAGAGATGCCCGAGTGGCCGAAGGGGGCGCCCTGCTAAGGCGTTATACGGGCAAAACCCGTATCGAGGGTTCGAATCCCTCTCTCTCCGCCAGAAACCGTGAAGGGCCCGCGAGGGCCCTTTGCTTTTTCCCGGTGTTCGCAAGCCCCTCGCGCAGGCTGCGCGCCTCGTAGCCGATCCCGACCTCGCGCAAGGAGGCGCGAAACTCGCGGCTGACCTATCCCCGGCTGGGCGAGAATTGCGCCGATGTCCATCGAGAACATCCAGCGTCCGCTGGCCGGTCCCCGCACGCTCGCCAGCGACTTCGGCGGCGTGTACCTCGCCAACGCGATCGTCGCCTTCATCTTCGCCGCCTCGGGCCCGGTGGCGATCATTCTCTCGGTCGGCGCGCGCGGCGGACTGCAGGAGTCGGACATCTCGTCGTGGATCTTCGGCGCCTTCTTCGTCAACAGCGTGATCAGCCTGCTGTTCTGCTGGCTCTACCGACAGCCGCTGGTGTTCTTCTGGACCATCCCCGGGGCGGTGCTGGTCGGCCCCGCGCTCGGGCACCTGAGCTTCGCCGAGGTGATCGGCGCCTTCTGGGTCACCGGCCTGCTGATGGGCATCCTCGGCTTCACCGGCTGGGTGCGGCGCGCGATGCAGGCGGTGCCGATGCCGATCGTGATGGGGATGGTGGCGGGCGTGTTCCTGCGCTTCGGCCTCGACCTGGTGTACTCGATACGCGATGATTTCATGCTCGCCGCGCCGATGACCCTCGCCTTCCTCGCGCTGACTGCGCTGCCGCGGGTCTCGCGTGTGCTGCCGCCGGTGGTCGGCGCGCTGGTCGTAGGCGCCGCGGTGATCGCGGCCACCGGCAGCTTCGATGCGAAGGGCGGGCAGATCTTCGCCTTGGTCGAGCCCAATCTCTACCGCGTGTCGTTTTCCTGGCAGGCGATGGTCGAGCTGGTGGTGCCGCTCGCGATCACGGTGCTGGTGGTGCAGAACGGGCAGGGCATCGCGGTGCTCAATGCCGCGGGGCACAAGCCGCCGATAAACGCGATCACAGTGGCCTGCGGCGCAGGATCGATCGCCACCGCGCTGGTGGGCTCGGTGTCGAGCTGCCTCACCGGGCCGGTGAATGCGATCATCTCGGCCTCGGGCGCACGCGAACGCCAGTACCTCGCCGGCATGATGGTCGCCGTGTTCGGGCTGGGTTTCGGGCTGTTTTCGTCGACGTTCACCCGCCTGCTGCTCGCGACGCCCAAGGCGTTCATCGCCACGCTCGCCGGCCTGGCGATGCTGCGCGTGCTGCAGACCGCGTTCACGGTGTCGTTCCGAGACCGCTTCGCGCTCGGCGCGCTTGTCACTTTCCTTGTCACGGTGGCCGACGTAGCGATCTTCAATATCGGCGCCCCGTTCTGGGGACTGGTGTTCGGCTTCGCGGCGTCGTGGATCCTCGAGCGCGGGGACTTTCGCAGCCTGGGCAGCCAGGCCTAGCGCTCAGTCGACGACTGCGACGGCCTCGATCTCGACTTTCATGCGCGGATCGACCAGCGCGGAGACCTCGACCAGCGTAGAGGCGGGGCGGTGCTCGCCGAAGTATTGGATGCGGCGCGGGTTGATCGCCGCGCGCTCGCTGATGTCGGTCATGTAGATGTTGACCTTCACCACGTGCTGCGCACCCGCGCCGGCATGGCGCAGGCAGGCATCGATCGCGGCGAGCGCGACATCGAACTGCTCGACGGTGCTCTCGGGGATCGAGCCGTCGGCCCTGACGCCTACCGAGCCGGAAACCCAGATCTGCTTTCCCGCGCGCACGACGTGGCAGTAGTGACTCACCGGCGGCAGCTGCCCCGGCACCATGTAGCGCTGGATCATGCGATGGCCTCCCTTGAATGCTCGCCAGCGTAGCGGCGCGACGAGGCGCTGGCAATCGGGCCGGGCGTGAACGGTAGAATCTGCGCCAGCATGCAGGGTTCAAACGCCACCTGCGCCCGCGCGCAGCAGTGATCGACGCTCGCCGGCCGCTCGACGCGACCGCGGTCTCGTTGATGGTGCTGCTCACCGGGCTGTGGGGCTTTCAGCAGGTCGCGATCAAGCTGACCGCGCCGGATGTGTCGCTCGTCATGCAGGCGGCGATCCGCTCGGGCATCGCGACCGTGCTGGTGCTCCTCTGGGCGCAGGCGCGCCGCATCGCGCTGTTCGGGCGCGACGGCACTTTGTGGCCCGGGGTGATCGCGGGGCTGCTCTTCGGCGGCGAGTTCGTCTTCATCTACGCGGGCCTCGCGCACACCGCCGCCTCGCGCATGGTGGTGTTCATCTACCTCTGCCCGCCGCTCACCGCGCTCGGGCTGCATTTCTTCGTGCCGGGCGAGCGTCTGCGCGCGGGGCAGTGGCTCGGCGTGCTGGTTTCCTTCTGCGGCCTGGTGCTCGCCTTCGGCGAAGGCTTTGCAGCGGCCAGGGGCGCGACCGCGCTCGGCGATGCCTGCGGCGTGATCGCCGCGGCGCTGTGGGCGGCGACCACGGTGCTGATCCGCGCCACGGGCCTCGCGCGAATCACGGCGACCAAGACGCTCTTCTACCAGCTTGCAGTGTCGGCGGTGATGCTGCTTGCCGCTTCGCTGCTGCTCGGCGAACGAGGCGTGGTCGCGCTCACACCGTTTGCGATCGCCAGCCTCGCCTACCAGGGCGTGATCGTCGCCTTCGTGAGCTACCTCACCTGGTTCTGGCTGTTGACGCGCTACCTCGCGGGGCGTCTCGCGGTGTTCTCGTTCCTCGCGCCGCTGTTCGGCGTGCTGTTCGGCGTAGCGATCCTGGGCGAGCCGCTGACGCCCTGGTTCGCCGCGGCGGCGCTGCTGGTCGGCGCCGGGATCGTGCTGGTCAACCTGCGGCGCTGAGTCCGCCGTGACCCCGCGTCCGGTCGCCGTGCTGGATTTCGACGTCGCGCTGCATCGCTTTCTCGCGCCTGCGCGGCGCGGTGGCCCGGTCTGCGTCGAGATCGACCGCGCGCGCTCGGCGAAGGACGCAATCGAGTCGCTCGGCGTGCCGCACACCGAGGTCGGCCGGCTCGCGATCGACGGCCGCGCGGCGCAGCTCGATGAGCTGCTGCGCGGCGGCGAGCGGGTCGAGGTTGCCGCCCAGGAGGATGTCGCCGGCGCGGGCGCGGAAACGCCGCGTTTCGTGGCCGACGCGCATCTCGGCAAGCTCGCGCGCCACCTGCGCCTTGCGGGTTTCGACTGCCTGTGGCGCGCTGATTGGGACGATGCGGTGCTCGTCGCCGCGGCGACGCGGGAAGCGCGCATCGTGCTGACGCGAGATATGGGCATCCTGCGCCGGCGCGCGGTTACGCGCGGGCGCTTCGTGCGCGCGATCGAATCCGAGGCGCAGCTCGCCGAGGTCGTGCGCGCCTTCGGGCTGCGCGAACGCCTGCAGCCCTTCAGCCGCTGCCGCGAATGCAACGTGGTCCTGGAAGACGCTCCCAGGCACGAGGTCGAGAGCCTGCTGCCCGAAAAGGTGCGCACGCTCTACACGCGCTTCAAGCGCTGCCCGGGCTGCGCCCGGGTGTACTGGGAAGGCAGCCACTACGCTCGGCTGCGCGACGTGCTTGCACGTCTGGACGGGTAAACTCGGCTCCCATGGACAAGCGCGCGGCCCTGCAGCCGGTCAGCCTCGAGCAGTACAGGCTCGGCATGAGGAGCCTCGCGGGTGCGGTGTGCATCATCACCAGCACGCACGCCGGGCATCGCTACGGCATGACCGCGACCGCAGTGTGCTCGGCGACCGCCGAGCCGCCCACCGTGCTGATCTGCGTCAACAAGACCACCGCGACGCACGGGGCGATCGCCAGGGGCCACGTATTCTGCGTCAATGCGCTGCGCGCCGAAGACTGGGAGGTCTCTACGCTGTTCAGCGGCACGCAATCGGGCGAGGCGCGTTTTCGCTCGCGCGACTGGTCGCGGCTCGCCACCGGCTCGCCGGTGCTGATCGACGCGCTGGTGTCGTTCGACTGCCGCGTGGTGAAGAAGATGGCGCACGGTACGCACAGCATCTTCCTCGGCCAGGTCGAGCAGGTGCTGTTCGGCAAGAAAGGCCGCCCGCTGCTCTATGCCGACGGGCAGTACGCCAAGCTCGCCGCGCTAAGCCACGGCGAGCCGCTGCCCGAGGGGCTCGATTACTGGGGGGCGTGAGGGTTCAGTCGGGGAGTTCGCCGGGCAGCGCGAAGCGCTGGCGCGTGGTGCAGTAGCGGTTCGCGTAGAGGCGCCCGATCGGCTTGTAGTGCGCCTCGTCCACGCGCTTGGTCGCCGCGTCCACGATGCCGTCGCGCGCGTGCAGCAGGACGATCTGGCCGAAGACGAACACGCGCGTCGCGGTGATCTCAAGCGTCCTGTAGACGGTGCATTCGAAGCTGATCGGCGCCTCCGCGATGCGCGGGTGCCTCACGCGCAGCGCCGGCGCCGGTGTGAGGCCGGCCGTCTCGAACTCGCTCTCCTCGGCGGGGATCTCGTAGGACGAGATGTGCATCGCGTTTGCTGTGGCCTCGTCGACCAGGTTCACGACGAACTCGCCGGTCTCGAGGATGTTGACGAGCGAATGCTTGGTCTGACCGTCCTTGCGCGGGCCGAAGCTCACCATGCACAGCGGCGGATCCTCGGCGAAGGCATTGAAGAACGAATACGGCGCGCAGTTGTTGACGCCTTGCGCGTTGACCGTCGAGATCCACGCGATCGGGCGCGGGATCACCAGGCTCGCGAGCAGCTTGTAGCGCTCCTCGACCGGGAGCGCGGCGAACTCGAGGTCCATCAGGGCGCCACGCGCGTCATGAACTGGCGCTCGCGGTGATCGAGCCACTGCAGCGCGGTGTCGAGGTACTTCTTGAAGTGCGGCGTCTGCTGGTGGGCCTCGAACGCGGCCTCGCTGTCGTAGACCTCGTAGAGCATCGCCCGGGTCGGGTCCTTCGGGTCCTGCAGGATGTCGAAGCTGCGGCAGCCGGGCTCGGTCTCGCGCGCGGCCTTGCCGTTCACCTTTACGGCGTTCATGAACTTGTCGATCGAGTCGGGTTTGATCTTGAGATTCACGACGAGGGCGAAGCTCATGGTCGGTCTCCTCCGGTTATTTTCTGGGAACCCGGATTATCGGCAGGCGGCGCGCCGGGTCAAATCGGGCTCGCTGCGCAGGTCGGCTCTGGTAAAATCGCCGCCGTCGCGCCCGTAGCTCAGTTGGATAGAGTACCTGGCTACGAACCAGGGGGTCGTGGGTTCAAATCCTGCCGGGCGCGCCAGTCACTGAGCCTCCGCACTCTGCGGGGGCTTTTTTGTCCTGTTTGCCTGCGGACCTGGCGCTCGGCGAACGGTCAGATGCGGTCAATCGCCGGCGCAGCTGCATCGTCACTCGCACTCCAGTCAGGGTGTCGAGCGCACGCCGCGGTGAGGCACGGGCTCGTGCGCATGCTGCTGGACCAGCATCGCAGAGATCCAATTCAAAATTTGGGAACGCCGTCCTCGACCGTGAAAAACAACCTGTCGCCGCTCGTCACGCTGATCGCCACAAACTCATTGCGTTCCTTGGTGCTGCGCTGGTATCGATAGCATTTGGCTGGCTCACGACCTTCCGTGGCACACACCAAATCGTTGCCTTTGACTTCCCAAGTGCGCGGCCGCGGATCGCCTCGCCGCGGCAGGAGGATGCCTTTGCCGTCAGCGCGGAAGTGTCCGACCCACCCGTCGCCGCGGAAAGTCTTGTTGGTGTACAGGGCGCGCAGCTCGTTGGGGTCTTTGATGTCGACCCAGTCAGCTGAGCGCTGCGCGGACGCTTGCGCGGAAGGCTCCGTTGCCGCGCCGGTGAGCTCATTCACCGTCTCTTGCGCAAATGTCTCGTACAGCCAGTTCATGCGTGCATCGTCTTGCCCGCCGGCAAGACCCCCCAACGCATAAGACGCTGATACTTGAAAGCGTTGCAGTTCCTTGCCCATTTTGTCGCGTGCGATCACTTCGCCGTTGACGTGATCATCTCCCGCCATGAAGCCGAACATGACCGCGGAGAAGTTCGACCGCACACGAATGTCGTCAACGACGATCTCAATCGTTGGAAGATCTGCATCCGGTGTTCTTGCCAATAATCCTTTGGCATCGAGCGTACGCTTGATGGTCAAAAGAAGTTTCTCTTGATCGAACTTCACGTTTTCGGAAAGCTGCGTCTGCGCATTCTTGCTCATCGATAACGTCACTTCCTTCGCAAGTTTGCCTCCACCCGCAAAATACGCTTGGCGTTTCGTCGTGTCCTCGGCGCGTCGCACTCCGGAGGCACATCCAGCAAGTAAGGCTGCCACCAGCAAAGTGAGAAGTGCGGTTGTTCCGCATTGCTTCGCATGCATATAGGGCGACCTTGGGAGTGATTCGTGGACGGACTGTTCACCGTCTACTTTGGAAATCGAGCCAATTTGGGTTCGCCGGGGTACGACCGATTCACGTCGGCTCGTACGTCAGCTTGGGGTCGAAAGCGCTCCTTTGGCGCCGTTAGACTGCGGCGGGGGCAAGACCTCTTGCCGGTGCCCAGATTCATCCTGCCGAGCGCGCCACAGATCCCAAGCCTCTGCTTTCTGTAGCGGTGTTTTTGTGCTGAGTGACCTAAGACACAACTCCAACGCTCTTGCACCGCGGGCTCGAGCGCAGCGACGCGGCTGCGCCTCCGGGCGCTTCGCCTAATCCGCGAACCGAGGTGCGACGCGCCGGAAACCGGCGAACAGCGCAAGGTCATAGGCGATCTTCAGAACACCGCAGATCACCAGCGGCGCCGCGACCACGCCACCTGCAAATAGCACGCCTGCAATGACCGGACCCGCCGCTGACGCGAGGCTGCGCGGAACTGCGGTAAAGCTCGCGGCTGCGGGCCGCTCGGCCGGCGTGACAACGGACATCACATAGGCGCTGCGCGCGGGCACGTCCATCTGCGAGAGCGCGCTACGCGCAAGGAGAAGCCCGAGCGCCCATTCCAGCCCGGGGCTGAACGCGGCCGCGATCAGACACAGGCTCGCCGGAATGTGCGTGAATACCATCGTGTTGACCAAGCCGATCCGACGCGCGACAGCGGGCGCGGCAAGCTGCGAGAAAGCGCTCAGCAGCCCCGTCCAGAAGAAGAACACACCCGCCGCCGCGAGCGACAATCCAAAGCGCTCGAGCAGCCACAGCGCGAGCAGCGCGTTGATCAGCAGCCCGCCCGCGAACGAATCGACGCAGAACAGGGCTGCGAGCCGCACCACGACGCCGCGTGACGGGCCGAGCGGCGCCGGCGGCGGAACGTCCCGCGCGCGCACTACGGGCAGGAGCAGGTAGAGCGACCAGACCGCGATGCCGATCGCCGCGTATACCAGGAACATCGCGCGCAGCGCCGCCAGCGTGCTAAGACCGGCGTACGATGCGAGCCAGTCTGGAACGGCTGCGGCAAGCGCACCAATCGCGCCGGCGATCGAGCCGGTGAAGCTGTAGCGCGCGAACACCGTGGTGCGCGTAGCGCCTCCCGCTGACGAGGCGAGCGCCGTGTGCTCCAGTGGCAGGAACACGCTTACGTCCCCACCGCTCGGGTTGAGCGGCCCCAGAAAAGCGACCAGCAGCAGCGGCCAGAGGTCCGCGAGCGTCGCGAAGCCAAGGCCCGTCGCCGCCATGACGACCGCCGCACCGAGCAGCAGGCGCCGACCGGAGAAGCGGTAGCCCCAACGCCCGACCGCGAGCGTGGCGAGCGCAGATCCGAACAGCGACGCCGTACTGAGCAGTCCGATCTGGAACTCGCCGTAGCCCAATGCGAGAAGGTAGGCCGGCAGCAGCACGGCGACGAAGCCATCGGCGAAGGCGCGCAAAGCGCGCGCCGCCAGGATCAGACGGATCATTTCTGCGCCGGCGCCGATCTGCAGCCAACCGCGCGGGCAAATGCAGGGCGCGTCCTGAAAACCGTCAACGCCTCCATGATCGTTCCTCCCGCAGGCTCATGCGGTCAGTTTGACGGGTGCGCCGACAGCTGACCTGCTCCCCTTAAACGCTACCACGAGGAAGTTAGTAAAGTCCGTTTTCAGAGGAGAAGGCGGGCACAAAGAAGAAGCGTTTCACCGTGCAGCAGATCACTGGACTCTCCTTCACGATGCAGTTGGCTTCGGCTCGGATGAAAAAGCGCTCATCGACGAGGCGGTCCAGCACACCTGTGCAAGACGCGCAGGGCGTAACGGACAATGCGGCTTCACGCAACCAATACCAACAGGCTACTCGACAGCCCGATGCCTTAGCTGCCTAGTAAGCGAAGTAGAGCCTACGCGAGCCTATCGGGCCCCGAATAAGTTCGACCTGCGGGAGGGAGGACGCATGCAGGCCATTCGGCTTCTCTTAACTTTGCTCGGGACAAGCCTTTTCGTTACGGCGGCGCGAGCGCAAGCTGCAGTCGGCGAGGGTGGCTTGCAACCTAAACTGCTGCAGATCGCGAAGTAGCTAAAGGACGCGTCCTGACCCGATGTCGCTGTGGGCATGGCGTGAGTACGCGAGTTTTGACTGGTGATTCTTCTGCCCCGCGCGGGACCGACCGCTGTGCTTCCGTAGGATCCAATTTGCGCGATGTATTCGCGATGTGACGCGCAAGTGTTCCTGTAAGGAGACATAACATGATCGAAGACATGAGGTCAGGAGAGCAATGTGCCAGAACAGTCAGGTTTTTGTTTGTGGCTATCGCCATTGCTGCGCCTGTTATATTCGCAGCAATGGCGGTAATACGCGTGATCTATCCGCAGGCATTGAGTGGACTAAATTCGGATGTGATTCAGCAGCATTGGCCCGCGGTATTTGGAATTCCCTTGTGCGCGCTGTTAGCGCTGTTCGTCGTGCTGCTGACGACCACAATGAGTGGCGAAAATTTCGTTCGCATTTGGTGCGATGAAGCTATCGAGCGCTGCCGGCGAGTCGGTCAGCTGGCTGATCGGATGTTTTCTTGCGATATGGGCATTCAAAGAGTTGTGGGTGCTCCCAAAATGATAGTCAAAGCAAGTCGTACTGCCTCAGCGTGTCCACTATAAGCATTGACCGACCGCCACTCGGGCAGCCCGAGGTCGGGCAAACGCAGCAAGCCGACGGGCTAGCGGCAGATCGGCAGAATTACGGAGATGCGCAATGACCTATGACGCCGCCAGGGAAAGCGAGCAACTGCGTCTCAATAATGACGCGATCAACGCATTTCTTGGCCGATTCGGCAACAAAAACCTGCCTCCCGCCCAACGCCGAACGGTCTTCCTCTTTCCGGGTGGCATGGGTTCGGAGCTCAGACGCGCCACCACGGTCTATGACGACGGCGATCCGGGGCAACAGTTCGAATTCGAACCGATTTGGCTCACGTGGGAAACGTTGTTGGACAATCTGTCGTTTGACCTCGAGATGACCAAGCTTGCGGATGGCGTGTACCGCGACAAGGACGATCGCATCATCGTTGCCGTCGGGCCCGTTGATCTTGCAGGCGTGACACCGTATTCGGGCTTTACGGTTTGGTGCGATCTACGCAACATCGATTGGTTCATTCTCGGTTGCGACTGGCGGCGCCGAGCGGCCGATTCGCAGGCGTTCTTTCTCAACGACTTCCTGCCTCACCTTCTGACGAGAGTTCCAAATCCGGCGAACAGTCCCAACCCACTGGGCCGCATCTACCTCGTCGGACACAGCGCCGGCGGAATGGTCGTTAACAGCATACTTCGCAGTGGGCATCCTTCGGTCGCGACGTTCGAAAAATTCATTACAGTCGGAACTCCCTTCTACGGATATGGCGGCCAGTTGCATCGCTGGACCGAAGGCGATCCTTGGCTGAACGGCCCTGGTGACATCTTTAGGCCGAAGATCATTAGGGTCCTCTCAACGTTTCCCGGGTGTTACGAATGGCACTACGCCGACGAGGCGACGTTCAATGCCGATAGCGCTTTGCTGGCGAACGATGGGCGGTTCTCGATCAACACCTACCCGAGTCTCGACGACTCGTCTTCGCAACCCGCAGACCCGTACCACCCGGTGACACAGTTCGGTGGGCTATTTCGCAGATACCCGCCAGCCTTTCTCACCGGATTCGACGAAGCAGAACTCTCCGCCGCCGGCAACGTGGTCAGTTCGCTGGCCGCTGCACTGCCGAACGCGCTTGCAGCGAAGTTCTTCAACATCCGTGGTGTCGGGACTCAGGACGACACGGTGAGTTCAGTTCGGTGGAAATTCATGACGCCGCCGTATGTCCAGCTTGCGCGGCCATGTCTGCTTCAGGAGCCGATCATCGACGATCCGATGATGGCCCCTGGGGATGGCGTCCAGCCGGCTTGGACTGCGCGGCTCGCCTCGCTTCCGACCAATCAGACGACTCCCGTCAACTTGGCATCCTTCGAGCACATGTTCATGATGAACGATGGTGCTGTCCTGAACCGACTCGGAGCCTTGATTCCGTAAGGAACATCCAATGACCGAAAGTCCGAAGCATGAGGAACTGATGTCGCGCGAAGAGGCGCTTGGGCTCGTTCGGAAGTGGCAATCGGAGATCAAGCGCATGAAGTCGGTCGAGCGCGGCAAGTACATAGAGGAGAAGTTGGCCGCACTCGGACCTGACGCTCAACGTCTCGCGCGCCGAATCCTCAACGATTTGCTGAAGCCGCCGCAAAAGACGTAGAACGGCGGCGCGTAGACGCGGGTCAAAATCGGCTTCTACCGACCGAGGCTGCGTGAAAACGTAAGTTCGTGAAGTCCTTGAGCGAGTCCTACCGGCTCAAAGCGGTCACAATGAGATACGAGCCATCCTGGAGGCGCCATCTGCCATGTCGCGACTCGATCCTCTGCCCGCCGATTTCACGCCGGAATTGCGTACGCATTTCGAATTCTTCCTCGGCACGCTCGGGTTCGTGCCCAATAGCGTGCTCACCATGCAACGCAGGCCCAAGCTCGTGATGGCGTTTGCACAGCTGAATGGCGCCGTCATGGATCCGGAGGGCGAGGTCGATCTCGGCTTCAAGCGGCTCATTGGACATGTGGCGAGCAAAGCGGCGGGCTGTACGTATTGCATGGCGCATACCGTTCTGGGCGCAAGGAATTTCGGCGTGGACGACGATCGCCTTGCCGCAATCTGGAGCTATCGCGGCAGCCCGCTCTTTTCCGAGGCGGAGCGCGCAGCGCTGGATTTCGCCCTCGCCGCGGCGTCGCAACCCAACGGCGTGACCGACGAATCGTTCGCGCGGCTGCGCGAGCATTGGAGCGAAGGGCAGATCGTCGAGATCCTCGGCGTGGTGGCGATGTTCGGCTTTCTGAATCGCTGGAATGACTCGATGGCGACGCCGCTCGAACCCGTGGCGAGCGACATCGGCGAGCACTACCTCGCCGGGCGGGGCTGGCAGCCGGATAAGCATCGCCGCTAGTGCGCTCGCGGCGCGTCGCTGCTCGCATCTCGATGCCGGGCAGCCGCGGCACGCGCCGCGCCACTCGACAGCGAGACTCGAATCGCGCGGATCAGGAGAACGATCCCATGGGCCCCGGATACTTCACTTCGCCGAGCTTGCCGGTGTCCACGTCGTAGATGAAGCCGCGCACGGTGACCGCATCCGGTCCGCTGGTCGGGATCCAGGGATGGTTTTGGATGGCGGACATCCCGCGCCGCACGTCCCACTCAAGACGTTCCGTCTGTTTTGGGCTGCGCGCGGCATCGAGCGGCTCCAGCGGTCCGCGGAAGGCATGAAACTGGGACGGGGTCGATGCGCACTTCTTGCAGCTCGTGAACTTGCGCGAGGTCGCCTGCCCGAGGAGCTTCTCGGCCGCCGGGTCCCCTTCCAGCCCGGCCTTGAGCAGATCATCGGTGAAGGCGAGCATGCCGCAGCGGGTGTGATGGATCAGGATGATCTCGCTGGTGTCGAGCAGGTGATGCGAAATGATGAGGCACCTGATCACATCGTCGCTCACCACTCCCCCGGCATTGCGGATGATGTGTGCGTCGCCTGTCTGCAGTCCGAGAAGATCCTCGACGTCGATCCGTGCATCCATGCATGCGACAACCGCCACGTGCTTGGCCGGATTGATCGGCTGCTTTCCCGGGTGGCTCGGTTTGTGTACCGCCTTGCCGTTGGCGTACTGCTCGTTGTTCTTGAGATACGAATCCGTCATCTTCTTCGCCATGATCCCTCCTCGTAAGGGTGGTGAGCGCGTTATGCAAACAGCCAGGGCGTCGATTGCGCCGCCGGCCGAAGCACGGGAAATGCTACTCCTTAGGGCTCTGCCAGCGTGTCCCCGCAGCGACGTCGGCTCGCGGTTTGCGGCAGCTGTCGAATGTCCGCCCTTCATGGCCGAATCAAATTGGCTGTGCCGCGCTGAGGACCGGGTCAGACCGATCTCTTTGAACGCCAGCACGGCAAGCGGCTGATTTATAGAGCCGACGAACTGGCCGGAATCGCCTACGAACCAGGAGGTCGTGGCTGCAAATCCTGTCCGGCGCGCCAGTCAAAGGAAGGGGTTGCGATCAAGCATCCCTTATTCATTTCCGACCGATCGACCGACGGGTGAGCGGACGTACGATATCGGGCACCAGTTCCGCCGCCGCAAGCATCATCGCATTCGCGCTACGCATCACCGACGCTGCGTCATACGCCTCCAACTCGATTCCGGCGCCTGAAATCACGGAATCCAGGCGATCGAGAACCGCGGAGAGCGCATCCAGGCGGCCGCCGTTTTCCGAGTACCCGGTCCTGAAGCGATCGCTCCGGAGCACCTCGACGCTGCCACGGACGTCAACCAGGGTGCCCTGCGCGGCGCTCCAGTCGCCAGCGAGCGCTGCGCGCCATAGCGCGTCGGCCTCGTATTCGACGCGCCGGATCATCGCCAGCACTTCGGGCTGAGCTGGCTCTGTGCCCGGCATGGTCACCGGGCCCGCAGGCGCGCGCGGTATCGGCGCGGTCACGACTCTTGCAGTGACGGCTGCTGGCGCAAGCGTGGGCGGTTTGCTTCCGACGGGCGACGCCCCACCGAAACGGAACCGCGACAGCTGCTCCTGCCGTTCCTGCTCTGCGCGCATCGCCTCGGCGCGACGCTGAACACCGCTCTGCGGCACGTACGTCTGAGTCTGCTGTCGATAGAACAGCTCGTCCTGCCTCTCGCGCTGGTCGCGCTGGCGCGCGTCGAACTCGAGCCGCTCGCGCGGCCCGAGGTTGCCGGCGCGCGCGCTCTCCAGCGACTGCTGGACGCGCAGCGTAAACGCGTCGGCACGCTGCGCACGCTCCAGCAACGCACGCGAGATCTGGTCATCGCCGAGGGCGGAGCCTGCGGCGAGCGCGGCCGCAATGCCCAGCCCGCGAAGAATCGTGCTGTGTGCCATGGCGGAGGTGCTTTCACGCGCCGGTTCGAGACCGGCGCTGTGCATTGCATCGTACACCCGGCGGTTACTGAGGATCACCGCCAGTTCAGTGCGCGCGCGCCAGGGCCTGCCGCGCGCCCACGACCGCGAGCGCTACAGCGAGCGGCAGGAGATAAAAGATTCCGCGGAACGCAAGCAGCGCCGCCGCCACGCCCGGCAGAGGAAGCGCCGGCGTCACGAGAAGCACCACGACGGTTTCGAAGACGCCCAGCCCCGCGGGCACCTGGCTGACGGTTCCCGCGACCAGCGCGAGCATGAACACCGTCATGAACTGCGCATGCCCGATACCGCTTGGAACCAGTGCCCACAGCGTCGTGCCCATCAGCAGCAGATAGACCGTCGATGTCGCGAGCTGGCCGAGTGTCAGGGGCATCGACGGAAGACTGAGCACCCAGTCGCGTATCTTGAGCGCCCTGGGGCGCAGGGCCACGATCGCGAGATAGCTGAACAGCACGAGCAGGAACGCGAGCCCGAGCGGCTGGGTCGAGACCCAGGACATTTGGAGGGCGGCGGGCACGACGGCGGGTGCGGCGATGAAGACCAGCGCGCCGAGCGCCAGGTATCCGAGCCAGAACCCCAGGCTGCAGAACAGAACGACTTTCGCGATCTCTCCCGCAGAGACGCCGCGCGCGCTGTACATCCAGTAGCGAACGGTCGCGCCGGTGATCAGGGTGTTGCCGATGTTGTTGCCGAAGGAGTAGCTGACGAACGCGGTGAGGGCGATCGCACTGAGCGGCAGGCGGCGCGAGATGTAGCGGAAGGCGAAGAAGTCGTAGGCGGTCGCGGCGAGGTAGGTCGCCGCGGTGCAGGCGAGCGCGAGCACGACCGCCGCGACGGGCAGCATGCGAAGCGCGGCAACGATGTCGGCGAACCGGTACTGCCGAAGCGCGTCGTGCAGGACCCAGATCGCGATCGCGAAGAACGCCGCTCCCGCCAGCGGGCCGGCGCGCTTGAGCCAGCGGCGCACGAGCCCGGCGGGCTTGGCGAGCGGAATCGCCGCGACCTCGGGTCCGGCGAGGGGCTCTAGCGAAGCAGGCGTAGGCTCGGGCGACATGGGGGGAAAGAACGCATCGGTGCAAGGATACTCAGCTTGCACGGCG
>Ga0210138_1000169_pt1 | contig 15868 bp, 12 predicted proteins | sample Browns_ThreeSqC__FD_184850 | JGI IMG/M metagenome (GOLD analysis project Ga0210138, IMG submission 184850) | Wetland microbial communities from the San Francisco Bay, California, USA, that impact long-term carbon sequestration -... | ecosystem: Environmental > Aquatic > Marine > Wetlands ... | reverse complement strand
CAGGACGTCGAGCCCGAGCTTGGTGACCAGCGACCCGACCTGGGCGTTGAGGGTGGTGACCTCGGCGTCGGGACCGACCTCAACGCGCTGCGCTCCGATGTTCCAGGTCTGGTCGCCGAGGCGCTGCAGGTTTGCGTAGCGCACCCGGGCGCCCGGCCCCACCCGGACGTCGACGGTGCCCCCGAACCAGGACGGCTGGCCATCAGCGGAAGTGAATTCGTCGAGGAGGGTCACCGTCGAGTTGGCCTCGGCCACGACGATCGTCCGCGGGAAGAAGGCGGTTCCGGCGCGCTCGGCGGCCGTCCGCGAGCGCAGGACCAGATCGACCGACACGCCTGCGGGGACGTGCAGGAACGTGCCGGCAGTCCACGCCGCCCGGGCGAGGTGCCAGAACGGCGCGTGCGTCGCCGGACCCGGTGGATCGGCCTCGAGTGCCTGGCGAACCAGGTCGGGATGTTCCCGAACGGCCACGCCCAGATCGGCGAAGACCACCCCGCGGGCGACACTGTCGGGGTCGAGGGCGGAGACCTCGCCCTCGGCATCGGTCAGCAACGGGGCCTCGCGCGGCAGGTCGCGCAGCGGGGTCCGGCGCCACTCCTCTTCGGCCCCGGTGGGCCAGGCGGTTGCGGCGTACTGCTCCCAGGCGCGGGCGCGAAGGGAGGTGAGCCAGTTCGGTTCGCCCCGGTTCGCGATGGACTGCCGGATTGCAGCCTCGTCAAGGGCGCCCGCGACAGCGGGTGCCATCGGTCCGGTCATGTGTCTAGCCGACCGCGCCTTCCATCTGGAGCTGGATGAGGCGGTTCATCTCGACCGCGTACTCCATGGGCAGCTCTTTGACGATGGGCTCGATGAAGCCATTGACGATCATGGCGGCCGCTTCGGCCTCCGACAGGCCCCGGCTCATCAGGTAGAACAGCTGCTCGCTGCCGACCTTGGAGACCGTCGCCTCGTGACCGATGGTGACGTCCTCCTCGTCGATCTCCATGTAGGGATACGTGTCGGAGCGTGCGGTATCGGAGAGGATCAGGGCATCGCAGCGGACCGTGCTCTTGCTGCCCTCGCAGCCGGGATAGACCTTCACCAGGCCGCGATAACTCGTGCGACCGGTGCCCTGGCTAATGCTCTTGGAGGTGATCAGGCTGGTGGTGTGGGGCGCCGCGTGGATGACCTTGCCGCCGGCATCCTGATGCTGGCCGTCCCCGGCAAAGGCGATCGACAGGACCTCCCCGTGGGCCCGCTCGCCCATGAGGTAGATGCTGGGGTACTTCATCGTCAGATGGGAGCCAAGGTTCCCGTCTACCCACTCCATGACCGAGTCCTCGTAGGCCACGGCCCGCTTGGTGACCAGGTTGTAGACGTTGTGGCTCCAGTTCTGGATGGTGGTGTACCGAACCCGGGCGCCCTTCTTGACGATGATCTCGACCACCGCGCTGTGGAGGCTGGCGGTCGAGTACGACGGGGCGGTGCAGCCCTCGACGTAGTGCACGCTGCTCCCCTCGTCGGCAATGATCAGCGTCCGCTCGAACTGGCCCATGCTCTCGGTGTTGATCCGGAAGTAGGCCTGCAGCGGCAGCTCGACATGGACCCCGGGTGGCACGTAGATGAACGACCCGCCGGACCAGACCGCGGTGTTGAGCGCCGCGAGCTTGTTGTCGTTGGCCGGGATGACCGTCCCGAAGTGCTCGAGGAAGATGTCCTCGTGCTCGGCCAGCGCCTGGTCGGTGCCCAGGAAGATGACCCCCTGGCGCTCGAGGTCTGCCTGGATGTTGTGGTACACGACCTCGGAGTCGTACTGGCCACCGACCCCGGCGAGGTACTTCTTCTCGGCCTCGGGGATCCCCAGCCGGTCATACGTCTTGCGGATGTAGTCCGGAACGTCGTCCCAGGACTGGACTGCCTTGTCGGTGCCGGTCACGTAGTAGTAGATGTCCTGGAAGTCGATCTGACTCATGTCGCCGCCCCAGGTGGGCATCGGCCGCGACTCGAAGTGCCGATACGCCTTCAGGCGCCGCTCGAGCATCCACTGCGGCTCGCCCTTGATCGCGCTGATCTCGGCCACGATCTCCGCGCTGAGACCCTTCTTGAAGATGTGGAGGGGCTTCGCGTCGTCGTGCCAGCCGTACTTGTAGCCGGCAGGGACCTGGCTGAGGGCGGGGTTGGGGGTGGTTGGAAGGGCCATCGATCTCCCGAAGTCCATTAATCCGACTGGTTCAGTCGGGATGCACGCATCATCCTCCCTCACCCATCATCGGTCAAACCTGATACCGTCGGCTGCAATCACCACTCGCAGGCGAAAGGAGACGCACCGATGACGACGCCCGTTGTCCTCGACCAGGCGCGTTTCCGCCTGCCCGGAGCTCCATTCCCGGCCTGACCCGGCCGCCGGCCGCTCCCCCCGCTCGCGGGCGCGCTCCTCGTGGACCTTCCGCCACACCTGATGGAGTTGCACCCTTGCCTGTTTCCACCCTGACCGGGACCGTGCTGCGCGCGCGCAGCGGGTTCTACACCGTGACAACCGAATCCGGCACCTTCGAGTGCCAGCTCCGCGGCCGCCTGAAGCGCGAGCGACAGTCCGAGGACCTCGTGGTCATCGGTGACCAGGTGACGCTCACCCCCCTGACCGATGCAGAGGGCCTGATCGAGGAGGTCGCGCCGCGCCGCAGCCGCTTCTCGCGCCGCCAGCCGGGCAACCGCGGCTCGTGGAAGGAAGACCTGATGGTCGCCAACCTCGACCAGCTGGTCGCGGTCTTCGCCTGCGCCGATCCGGTGCCCCACGTCCGGATGATCGACCGATTCCTGGTGATCGCCGAGCACAACGAGATCCCCACCGTGATCGTCGCCAACAAGCTCGACCTGCGCGACCTCGATGCGGCAAGGGAGCTGTTCGACCCGTACGAGCAGATCGGCTACTCGGTGATCTACGCCAGCGCCCGGACCGGACAGGGAGTCGACGAGATCCGTGACCGCCTGTCCGGTCGGATCAGCCTGATCGCAGGCCCGTCGGGCGTGGGCAAGAGCACGCTGCTCAATGCCGTCCATCCGGGGCTGAACCTGGCCACGGGGGCCGTCAGCGAGACGCTTCACAAGGGACGGCACACGACGACCTCGTCCGAGCTGCTTCCGGTGGATGGACCGATGGGCGGGCATGTCGCCGACTCGCCGGGCCTGCGCCAGGTGGGGTTGTGGGACATTCCGCCTGGCGAGCTGGCGTGGTGCTATCCCGATCTCCGTCCGTTCCTGGGGGATTGCCGGTTCGCGGACTGCTCCCACGGGCCGGAGCCCGGCTGCGCCGTGACCGATGCGGTGGCCCGGGGGGCGGTCAGTGCCGCCCGACACGATTCGTATCGGCGGTTGTTCGAGAGCGTCTGACAGCCCTCCGCAGTCGGACCGCAGGGGTGGCGCCCGTACAATCCGCGGACGCATGGAAATTGCCCCCGGCGTCGAGCGAATCCAGCTTCGGAGCGCGCACGCGTTCGTCATCACCGAGGCGCGCCTGACGCTGATCGACGCCGGGCTCGCCGGCTCGCGTCCCCTGCTTGTGCGCGCCCTGGAGGAGATGGACCGGCACGAGGACGAGATCGACCGGATCATCTGCACCCACGGCCACCTGGACCACGCCGGCGGCGTCCGGGAGCTGGTGGACGCGGCGCAGGCCGACGGCCGTGAGATCGAGGTCCTCATCCACCCCGCCGACCTCGAGGGCATGAGCCTGACTTTCCGGGAAGCGCTGGCCGCACCGCAGGGCGGAACGCGCCGCGGCCACGTGCTTCAATCGATGACCCCGCATCCTGGTGCGGCCACGCCTCTCCACGACGGCCAGGTGCTGCCCGTCCTGGGCGGTCTCGAAGTGATCCATACACCGGGCCATACCCCGGGCAGCGTGTGCCTCTACGCCCGCGGGCCGCGCATCCTGTTCACCGGGGACGTGCTCCAGGTGCGCTTCGGGAAATTGGCCTTCGCCAGCCCGATCTTCAGCCACGACCATGCGCAGGCTCGCGCATCGGTCCGTCGCCTGACCGACCTGGACGTGGATATGATCGCCTTCAGTCACTACCAGCCCATGCAGGAAGGCGCCTCGGCCGCGCTCGCGGCTCTCGCGCGCCAGGTTCCGACGGGGCCGGTGGCGTGACCGGAGGGACGATGGACACGGTTCTCGACCTCGTCCGCGAATCCGTCGAGCGGTTCGATCGGCGTCCGTTCCTGCTGATCCGACCCGGCTTCCGAACCCGGATCACCCGCTACCGCGACCTGGGACGACTCATCCCGCGCGTGGCCCGCGTTCTGCACAACAAGGGGTTGCACCGGGGTGACCGGGTCATGATCTGGGCGGTCAACCGGCCCGAGTGGGGCATCGCGTTCCTGGGCGCGATCCACGCCGGCATCGTCGTCGTGCCGCTCGACGTGCGGAGCACGACTGAATTCGCCGCCAAGGTCGCTGCCAAGACGCGGGCCAGCGCCATCCTGGCCTCCCAGCAGACCGCGGCCGCGGCCTCCTCGCTGGGGCTCCCGATCATCCTCATCGAGCGCGTCCCCGACCTCGCCCGTCGCGCAGAGCCGATGGCGCCGGCCGACATCGGCCCTGATGACCTGGTCGAGATCCTGTTCACCAGCGGCACGACCGGCGAGCCGAAGGGGGCGATGCTGACCCACCGCAACCTGGCCTCCAACGCCCAGGAGCTGCCCAAGGTGTTCCCCATCGGGCCCAACGAGCGGATGCTGTCCGTCCTCCCGCTGTCGCACATCTTCGAGCAATCGCCTGGCTTCCTGGTCCCGATGCACGTGGGGGCCAGCATCGTGTACCCGGTCAGCCGCCAGCCCTCGCAGCTCCTTCGGACGTTCCGGGACTTCAAGGTCAGCATCCTGCTCATCGTCCCGCAGGGCCTGAAGCTGCTCGACAACGCCATCGAGCGAAAGGTGGACCAGGGCGGCAAGCGGGAATCGTTCGAGAAGCTGCACCGATGGTCGGTCCACCTCCCGCACCCCCTGAAGCGGCTCCTGTTCCGACCGGTCCTGAAGAGCTTCGGCGGGCGCCTCCACACCGTCGGCGTGGGGGGCTCGGCGCTGGAACCAGAGCTGGCGCAGCGCTGGAGCGAGATGGGCGTCAACGTCCTCCAGGGCTATGGCGCCACCGAGCTCGGCCCGCTCGTCAGCTTCACCCGCAAGGAGGACAACCGGATCGGCACCGTCGGCCAGGCTGTCGGCGGGGTGGAGATGCGCATTGCCGAGGACGGCGAGGTCATGGTCCGCAGCCCTGGGGTGTTCAAGGGCTACTGGGAGGATCCGGAGCGCACGGCGGAGGTTCTCGAAGCTGATGGCTGGTACCACACCGGCGACATCGGCGAGATCAGCCCCGACGGCTTCCTGACCCTCCGCGGCCGGAAGAAGGACATGCTGGCCATGCCCGACGGCACGAAGGTCTACCCCGAGGACATCGAGGCTGTGCTCGAGAAGGATCACAGGGTCCGAGAGGTGACCGTGGTGGGCTTCCCCGTCGGCCCGAACCTCAAGATCCACGCCGTGCTCGTCATGGACGATCCATCCCTGGCAGATGACGTGATCCGCGACGCGAATGCGCAGCTCGGTGCGCACCAGCAGATCCGGGCCCACTCGATGTGGGCCGAGGAAGACTTCCCACGCACCCACACGTTGAAGGTCAAGAAGCGCGAGGTGATCGCCCGCCTGGAAGCCGATGCCGCGGCCGAGGCGAAGGCGGCAGCCGCCGGGACGTCGCATGCGGATGGCGACGGCGCCAGACCGATGGCGGCCAGCGCGGCCGCGCCGACCGCGGAGGGGACGCTGGGCGCGCTCACCGCGCTGGTGGCATCCATCGCCGAGGTCCCGGTCGAGGCCGCGCTCCCCACCGCCCGCCTGTCATCCGACCTGAACATGGACTCGCTCCAGCGCGTCGAGCTGCTGGGGGTGATCGAGGAGGAGATGGGGGTCTTCGTGGATGACTCGGCCCTCGAGCCGGAGACGACCGTTGCCGCCCTGGCGACCATGATCGACGCCGCCCGGGGCGCTTCCCACGAGACCGGAATCCTGGGCTGGCCCCTGAACCCGTTGCCGCGGGCCCTGGGCATGACGGTCCAGGAGCTGTTCACGTCCCCGATGCTCAACCTGTTCTACCGGATCGGGATCAAGGGCGACGAACATCTCATCGGCCTCGAGGCGCCCGTCATCTTCGCCTCCAACCACTGCCTCCACACCGACAACCAGCTGGTCATGTCCTCGCTCCCGTTCTACTGGCGCTGGCACCTGTCGGTGGCCGCGTCGGCGGAGCGGGTCTGGAGCAAGCCGACCATGGCCCTGGCCGGCGGCCTCCTGGCCAACGCGTTCCCCATCGCGCGGGAGGGCGGCGTTCGGCGGAGCCTCGAGCTCCTCGGGGCACGCCTGGACCGGCGGTTCAACATCCTCATCTATCCCGAGGGCAAGCTGACGGTGGGCGGGCCCATGCAGCCGTTCCTGGCCGGGACCGGACTGGTGGCCGTGGAGGGCGCGACCGCGGTCGTGCCCACCAAGCTGCGGATCCTGAAGATGTCGTGGCTCGACGCCTACTGGCCGGGGGGCGAGCGCAACGGAAACGGGACCGGCGCGGCGCCGCGCGGCGAAGTGGAGATCGTGTTCGGCGAGCCGATGTGGTTCGCGTCGGACACGACGCCGGCCGAGGCGACGGCCAGGATCGAGGAAGCCCTGGCCGCGCTGTGATGCGCGATTCCGTTGACGCGCGCGACTCAGGAGCGCGGAACGGGAAGTTCGCACGCGTTCGATTGACCTTCGCGGATCGGGCGGACCGTGAGGAAATCTATCGGATGCGCCATGCCGTTTACGCGTCGGAGCTCGGTCAGCATTCGGAGAACTTGGACCGACGACTGACCGACGAGCTCGACGCGTTCAACCACTATCTCGTGGCGCGGGTCGGAAACCAGCTCGGCGGTTTCGTCAGCATCACGCCACCGGGGCATGGTCGCTATTCGATCGACAAGTACTTCGCGCGGTCCGATCTCCCGTTTTCCGTCGACGACGGTCTGTTCGAGGTTCGCATTCTCACGGTCGATCGCGCGTTCCGCCGATCGATCCTCGCCGGGCTGCTGATGTACGGCGCATTTCGGTGGTCCGAAGACCACGGCGCGACGCGCATCGTCGGCATCGGACGCCATGAGATCCTCCCCTTGTACGAGCGGGCAGGTCTCCGTCCCCTTGGGATAACGATCCGTTCCGGCGCCGTCCGGTTTGAGCTGATCGCGGCCACGGTTGCCGAGCTCCGAGCCGCAAACGAGCGCTTCGCCAAACTGGCGGCGCGCGCGAGTCCTGGAATCGAATGGTCGCTGTCCATACCGATGGAACGACGGCCAGGGGCGTTTCACGGTGGCGCATCCCATTCCCATCTCGGCGCTCAGCCGTCTCCGGAGGCTCGCGCCAAGATCATCTCAGCCGATGTGCTCGACGCCTGGTTCCCGCCCAGCCCGGGCGTGTTGTCGGGGCTGTCCGGTGACCTTGCCTTCTTGTCGATGTCTTCTCCACCGACATACGCCGTCGAGCTCCAGCGTGCAATTGCGGCAGCGAGGGGGGTGAACCCCTCAGCCATCGTTCCTGGCGCGGGTCTGTCGGACCTGATCTTTCGCGCGCTGACTCGCTGGGTAAGACCGGGTGCTCGCGTTCTGCTGGTGGAGCCGCTCTATGGCGAGTACGCACACGTTCTCGTGCAGTACCTTGGCTGCCAGCTGAATAGCCTGACCATCGACCCTGCAATGGGCGGGTTTGCCGACCCCGCGACCCTGAGCCGGCACCTTGAACGTGGCTACGACCTCGTCGTCCTGGTCGAACCGAACAACCCCGCGGGTTACCGATTTCCGCCCGGCGCCTTGCTTGAGATTCTCGCCAGGGCACCCAAGCGAACCTTGATCTGGGTCGATGAGACGTATGTCGACTTCGCCGAACCTCAGGAATCGCTCGAGTCGTTCGCCGCGCGGAGCGAGAACGTCGTCATCGGTAAGTCGATGTCCAAGGCATACGCGCTGAGCGGGCTGCGAGTGGGTTACCTGTGCGGGCCGTCAAGGTTGGCGAAGGAAGCGTGGGCAGTGACGCCACCGTGGAACATCAGTCGACCGGCCCAGGTAGCCGCAATCGCCGCCCTCGGCGACCCGGGCTATTACGCCGAACGATACCGAGAGACGGCCGGCCTGCGGCAAGACCTCGAGGCGCGGTTGGCCTTGCTGCCAGGAGTGCGACCCCGTCGTGGGGTCGCCAACTTCGTTCTCTGCGAGTTCGAGGGCATAGATGCACCGACCGTCGTTGAGCTCGCGCGAAGGCGTGGCCTCTTCCTGCGCGACTTCCCAACGGACCCGGCATTGCGGTGGCGTGCCATTCGCATAGCGGTCGGCGACGGTCGTACCAATGATCGGGTGATTGGCATCCTCGAGAAGGTGCTGGAGGAGCACGGCGATCGAGTTCCCGCGCCCGTTGCGCGGACCGGCATGCGCGCGGCAGTCGCTGCGGTGGGATACCGCAGTCCGGTCGCAGAACCATAGCCCGAGAAACGCGCCCGACGCACCCGGGCGCGCTCGGTTCGGCCCTGTGACGATGGGCGCCCCCACGCGACGTTCATGGGCGACTGCTGTCGCCGACTGTATGGCTACTCCTTCCGGCGAGAGACTCCGATCAGCCGCCCTGGAGCAGCAGCATCAGCACGTGGGCAGCGGCATCGGAGAACTCGTCCAGCGCAATGTCGTTGATCTGGTCCGGCACGTCACACGCGAGGTGGTAGCACGGGTCCATCGGCTCGCCCGCGGCCCCGCCGAACAGGCCGGCCTCCTCATCGGTCTTTGCCTCTGACGCGCCGCTGAAGAGGCCCCCGTTCGGCACGAGCGCCTGGTCGAAGGGGTAGTGGTCCGAAGCGCCGCCCAGGTCCTCGGCCTCGTAGGTCAATCCCACGGCATTGAAGTAGTCCTCGAAGTTGGCCGTGATCTGGTCGGAGTCGGCGATGCCGCTCGACGAGTCGTACACGAGGCGGCCGTAGTTGGGCGAGGCGACCATGTCGAAGTTCAGGTACGCCACGATCGCGTGGAGCGCGTCCTCGTCCTGCCGGTCGACCCAGTGCCGCGAGCCGTACAGGCCGAGCTCCTCGGCGGTCCAGAACGCGAAGCGAACGGTGCGCTGGGTTGTCCCCAACGCGGCGAGCCGCTCGGCCAGCTCGAGGATGGTCATTGTCCCCGACCCGTTGTCGTTGATGCCCGGACCGTCGATCACCGAGTCCAGGTGCCCGCCCACCATGACCACTTGGTCCGGCGTCGCGCCGGGCCCTGACCCGGGCCGTTCGGCGATGACGTTGGCTGTCTGACGCTCCTCATTGAGCGTCTGCACCGCCAGGTGGACCGATCCGCCTGCCGCGGCAGCCTGTCTGAGCGCCTCCCCGACCTGGTTCGAGGCATAGAGGGCAGGAATCTGGATCCCGGTCGGGTCCAGCAGAGTGGGGCGTCGCACGGCACCGGGCTCATATGTCGGGGAGCTGATGACCAGGGCCACGGCCTGCGCAGCCTGGGCCTGCTCGACCATCTGTCGCCGGTAACAGCTCCCCGGACCGGCAATCGCGATGGCGCCGGCAGGGAAGTCCACCCAGTCCACGCGCTCGCAGCCGCCCGAACCGATGGTGGTGCCGTCGGGCTCGACCGCGACGGCCACGACCGGAGCCGTCACGTCGCCCGAGCGAGAAAAGATCAGGGCCCGGAGATGCTCATCGCCGGTGAACGTCTCCCCGCCAGCAACCGCGATCGTCGCGGGACTGGTCTGGAAGAAGAACGGGAACGTGAATTCGTCCAGGGTGACCTGGTAGCCCGCAGCCTGGAGAGCGTCCTGGACGTACGCCACCGACGCTGTATGGCCGGCCGTGCCCGCGGCGCGAATCCCGTCATTGGCCTGGGCGATGGCGTACAGGTCATCCAGCCGGTCATGAATTGCAGCCGGGGTGACGAGATTGCGGAGCGCCTCGCTGACCGACAGGTCCGCCGCGGAACCGGGCGACGCCGAGGGCGAAGCGGCAGCCGATCCGCTCGGAGATGGCGAGGGAGAGACGCTCTGGCAGGCTGCAACGACCAGCATCCCGGCCAGGAGGGCGGCACGCCAGGACGGTCGGCGACCGGATCGGTCCATCTGCCAACGATACGGTTCGGGTGTCGCGGTGGTTCGAATCGGTCGGTCTGGTTGCTATGCTGCGCGCATGGCTGACGAGAAGCTCGAGCTCCTCAAAACAGTGCCGCTGTTCGCCACCTGTGGCGCGCGCGAGGTCGAGCGATTGGGCATGCTCACCGAAGAGGTGGACCTACCGGCGGGTCGAGTCCTGTTCAACCAGGGCGACACGGCCCAGGAGCTGTTCATCGTGGTCAGCGGTGAGGTTCGGGTCGAACGCAACGGCGCCCTCCTGGCCATGCGCGGCCCGGGTGAGTTCTTTGGGGAGATCGCGCTCGTTGCCGAGGGCGAGCGGACCGCGACCGCCACCTGCGTGTCGCCATGCCGACTGCTCGTCCTGGGCCACCGAGACTTCCACAGCCTCATGGACGAGTTCCCCGACCTCAAGGTCCGCGTCCTCGAAACGTTGGCCAAGCGAGTGCGGACGCTCGACACCGTCTCGGTCCACTAGGTACGATCAGGTCGGCGCCACGGAGCGCCGTACCGGGCGGGAGTAACTCAGCCGGTAGAGTGTCTGCTTCCCAAGCAGAATGTCGCGGGTTCGAGTCCCGTCTCCCGCTCCACCTTCCACTGACCCCTCAACCTGCCTCGCCGGAGGAGATTGACCGATGCGCGTGAGCGTCACCCCCGAACAGATCAAATCCGCGTTCGAGGCCGTCAAGGACGACTCGTCGTTCGACGAAAGCCGGGCCCTGTGGGAGCGGGGCCGGCCCCCGGTCGAGATGATCCAGGCCATGTGCCTGCGGCCCGAGATCCTGCGCGGGTTCGGCGGTTTCGGCCAGTGCGTCTATCCCGGGGGGCTGCTCGAGCGTCGGGTGAAGGAGCTGGTGATCATCACCGCCTCGCAGACCAACGAATGCCAGTTTTGCGAGAACTCGCACTGCGATCTCGTGCACCTCACCGACATCATCATCGACCCCTTGGCGGTGGTCGCGGACCCGTCCGGGCTCGTGCCGCGCGAGCGCCTGGCGATCGAGTACACCCGCGCCGCGATGCGTGACTCGAACGACGTCCCGGAGCCGCTGATGGAGGCGCTGCACGCCGCGTTCTCGGACCCGGAGCTGGTCGAGCTGTCGTTCCTGATCGGCTTCATCAACATGCTGAACCTGTTCAACAACCTGCTCGGGGTTCGCTACAACGGGGAGTACGCCCTGTTGGTTCCCACGTCCCCCGACCGTGCCCCGGACGCGATTGGGGGCGTGGTGTAGGCTCCCGAAACCAGCGAACCTTGCCGTCAGATAACAGGGCCCCTATCGCACTGGCGAGGTGGCGACTACGATGACGGGACGTGGGCGCGGGAGGAGAGCCTGATGGACACCGATCCGGACAACCGCGACCCCGAATCCACCGAAGCGCCTACCGAAGAGGCGCCAGCGGCCGAGGCAGAGCCCACCGAGGCGTCCGTAGACACGACGCCAGAGGCCGAGCCGACGACTGAGGCCGACGTGTCGCCTGTTAGCGAGCCCGCGGACGAAGCCCCGATGCCTGACGCCCCTGCTGAGGCGGTCGTGGCGGTGACGGTCGAGTCCGCCGAGGCACCACCCCAAGCGCCAGCTGCGCAGCCGGCTGCCGAAGCCGTGGGAGCCGATCCCAACCCGCCGCACGTCGTGCGCCGGCAACCGGAGGGTGTGAACGCCGGCGAGCGCCGCGGCTGGGGTCGCAACCTCCGCGCGGACGTACCCCGGTCGTCTCACGCGGACTGGGCGCCCGCGGCCGATCGGCCTGACCCGGTGGCGCTCCTCGAAGAACAGGGCGCGCACCGCGTTCCTGAGCTGGTCCCCATCCGCTATGGGCGCATGCTGGAATCGCCCTTCACCTTCCTTCGCGGCGCCGCGCTGGTCATGGCCGCGGATTTCGCCCGGATGCCGTCGACCGGCCTCTTCGTCCAGGCATGCGGCGACGCTCACCTCTCGAATTTCGGAATCTTCATGAGCCCGGAGCGTCGCCTGCTCTTCGACATCAACGACTTCGACGAAACGTACCCGGCACCGTTCGAATGGGACGTCCGGCGGCTGACCACGAGCGTGGTGGTCGCGAGCAGGGACAACGGGTTTTCAGGCGGGGAAGGCCGATCCGCGGCACGGGCCGCCGTTCGTGCCTACCGGGAGCGGATGCTGGCCCTGGCTGACATGCCGTTCCTCGACGTGTGGTACACCCGGACAGAGGTGAAGGACATCTACCGGGAGGCCCGGCGGACGGCCAACAGGGGCCGCCGCGTAGCTGCGCTGGTCAACAAGGCGTCCACGCGCAACCACCTTGGGGCCCTGGCCAAGTACGCCGAGATGGAAGACGGGAAGTGGCACATCCGCATGGACCCGCCCCTTGTCGCGGCTCTCCCCCGCGGCCGCGCCTTCCAGCGCGTCGTCAACCAGGCCCTGAAGGACTACGGTGCGTCGCTGCCCAAGGAGTACGCCCCCCTGCTGGACCACTACAAGTTCGTGCAAGGCGCGCGCAAGGTCGTCGGCGTGGGATCGGTGGGGACCGAGGCCTTCATGCTCTTCTTCCTGGGTGATCGCGACTACGACCCGCTGTTCCTTCAGCTCAAGGAAGCCGGCGAGTCCGTCCTCGAGCGCTACACGGAGCCTGGGCTCTACGAGCACCAGGGTCAGCGGGTCGTCGTCGGCCAGCGCCTGATGCAGGCGTCCAGTGACCCGTTCCTCGGCTGGTTCCGTGGGACGGGCCCGCGAGGACTGGACTTCTACGTCCGCCAGCTCCTCGACGGCAAGGCCTCGGCAGAGATCGCCGACCTCGATGCGCCGGCCCTGACCCGCTACGCCGGGATCTGCGGCAACACCCTGGCCCGGGCCCACGCCCGGTCAGGAAGCTCGTCCGCAATTGCCGGATACCTGGGCCGAACCGACGCATTCGACCGCGCCATGGAGGACTTCGCCGTGCAGTACGCCGACCAGACGGTCCAGGACTACGAGGCGCTGGTGGCGGCCGAGGCGTCGGGTCGGATCGTCGCCGAGCGCGGGGTCTGAACCGCCCCTACTTCGCTCGCATCTGGTTGTTGCGTGCCTCGTGGGTGAGCTCGGCCATGCCGAGGGCCTCGAGAAGCGGCGGCAGGTACATCCCGAACCGGCCGCGGTAGCCCTTGCGGAGCCCGTACCAGCCCCCGACCGGGTTGTCCTCTGAGCGACCCCATGCCTCCACCGTTCCCGGCGCCGCATCCTTCTGCTCATCGGCGGCTCCGAGCGGCATCCAGTCGTCGTGGGCCTTGAGCATGGCGCCCAGGTCCTCGATGCAGCGCAGGTGGTAGCGCAGCTGGGTGGATCCCACCTGGCACACCAGTGCGGGCGGGTCAGCCGACTCGTCGCGCCACATTTGGTACTCGGATGTCCCCGGCGGCGTCTTCAGCACCCACGGGTCGTCTTTCGTGCCAGCGGGCGTCTTCTTCTCGTGATGGGACATCGGTCGGGCACCTCCGGATGAATGGACCGCCAGTCTAGGACCGCACTACCGATATGGCTACGATCTGACCGATGCTCGACGCGGTGACCGGCGCATACAGCTTCACCGGGCGCGCGATCGCACGACGTCTACTGACCGATGGTCGCGAGGTGGTCACCCTGGTCCGACGTCCCGCTCCACCCGGCGCGGACCCACGGGTCCGCCCAATCCCGTTCCCGACCACCGATCGCACTGCGCTGGTAACCGCGCTGAGCGGGGTTGACACCCTCTACAACACGCTCTGGATCCGCTTCGAACGAGGTGACTGGACCTTCGAACGGGCGACCACCGACACCAACCTGCTCCTGGGCGCGGCGCGAGAGGCCGGTGTCCGGCGTCTCGTCCACGTCAGCGTGGTCAACGCCAGTCCCGACGCCCCCACGGAGTACTTCCGCGCCAAGGCTCGGCTCGAGGACGAGGTCCGCCGAAGCGGGCTGTCCTGGGCCGTCGTCCGCCCAACGCTCACCTACGGACCGGGCGACATCCTGGTGAACAACCTGTCCTGGGTCCTCCGACGCTTCCCCGTCTTCGCCATTCCGGGCAACGGGCGCTATCGGCTCCAGCCGGTGCACGTGGACGACGTGGCCGCCATCGCGGTCGCCCAGGGCGCGGGGTCCGACGAGCGAACGGTAGACGCGGCCGGCCCCGAGACCTACGCGTTTGACGAGTTCGTCGCCCTGCTCGCGGAGGCGGTGGGGAGTCGCGCCCTTCGGGTCCACGTTCCGCCCCGCCTGTCACGGTTGGGGAGCCAGGTCATCGGCCTCCTCGTCCGGGACGTGGTGCTGACGGCGGACGAGGTGACCGAGCTGATGGCCAGCCTGCTCGTATCCAACGCGCCCCCGGCCGGGCAGATTCGGCTCAGCGAATGGGCGCGCGCGTCAGCGGACGAACTGGGTCGTTCCTACCACTCCGAGCTGGATCGTCACTACCGGGTCGTCCCCAGTCCGTGAGCCCTAGGTCGTGGGCCCCTGCCCCGTCTTGCGTGGGCTGCTGGATCGGGGGGCCGGCTTGACAGGCTCCTCTCCGTTGGCCGGGGAGAGGATTTCCGCCTCGATGAACGGCGTCAGCGACGGGGCGGCACCGAGGCCTACGACGGCGCGGGTGTTCTTGGCGAGCGCCCGCGCAACCTTGAGGCGCTGAAGCTCGAGGTCGTAGCGGGCCGCGTTGGGATGCGCCGCGAGGCGATCCTCCATGTGGCGCAATCGAAGCTCCTCGACCGTGGCCTCGTGCTCGACCGAGCCTTTCTTCTCGGCCTCCTCCTGGCTCTCGAGCGCAGCCTTGTCCTGGAGCTTCTTCTGCTCCAGCGCGAACTGCTGGGTCTGCTCCGCCAGCTGCATGATCGCCAGCCGCTGGGCCTCCAGTGACGCGCTCATCTCGGCGGGCAGGGTGATGCTCGTGAACGTGGCCGCTGCCACCTCGACTCCGAACGGACCGGTGAGCTTGCCGAGCGCGGCCTTGAGCTTGGTCGCCTGGTCGGGCCCAAGGTCCAGCGTATCGAGCGAGGCCATGTTGCGGACGAGGCCACGGACCGTGTCCTGGATGGCGGCCTGGGCGAACTGGTCGTAGTCCCCGATTGAGATCTGGTACACGAATCGGGCGGGGTCGACGACCCGGAACGTCACCAGCACGTCGACGTTCACGCGGACCCCGTCCTTGGATGGCGCGGCGGCGATTGGTGCGTCAAAGACGATCTCCCGACGCGCGACGAAGTGAGTGAGCGTGAGCCACGGTGGGACGACGTAGTTGCCGGGAAGCAGGGTTCGTTCGTGTCGATTCCGGCGCGAGACGAGCCCCCAGGCGCCTTCGGGAACCTTGATGAACAGCCGGCCCAGGAACGAGAACACGACGAGGAGCACCGCGCCGGTCATGGCCTGCCGGCTCTTGCGCAGCCGCCGGAACGCGTCGCGCCAGAACCCCACCCCGGCGGTGGGGACGTGGGGGTCGGGCGCGGAGGCGTCGAGGAGCGGTTCGGGATGGGTCGTGGTCATCCCAGCTCCACCCGCGGGTCGATGACGGTGTACAGCACGTCCACGAGGAGGTTCAGGCTGATGAGGAGCACGCTGTACAGGAGCACGGTGCCCATGGCCACGGTGTAGTCCCGGTTGAGCGCGGAGTTCACGAAGAACGTGCCCAGCCCGGGGATGTTGAAGATCCGCTCCACCACCACCGACCCCACGAGGATGCTCGCGGTGGCCGGCCCCAGATAGCTGAGCACGGGGAGGATGGCCATGCGGAA
>Ga0210138_1000168_pt1 | contig 16016 bp, 13 predicted proteins | sample Browns_ThreeSqC__FD_184850 | JGI IMG/M metagenome (GOLD analysis project Ga0210138, IMG submission 184850) | Wetland microbial communities from the San Francisco Bay, California, USA, that impact long-term carbon sequestration -... | ecosystem: Environmental > Aquatic > Marine > Wetlands ... | reverse complement strand
AACCGCCCCGGCTTCCGCCGCACGCCGCTAAAAAAGATGGGCTGGTGGTGCTCCGACACCGCGCTGCTCAGGTTCGAGGACTGCCGCGTGCCGGCGGAGAATCTGATCGGCGAGGAAAACGCGGGCTTTCGCGCGATCATGCTGAACTTCAACGCGGAGCGCCTGGCCATGGCCGCGATGGCAGTCGGCTTCGCGCAGGTCTGCCTGGACGAAGCGCTCGAATGGGCGCGCGAGCGCAGGACCTTCGGCCACACCCTGCTCGGCCACCAGGTGATGCGCCACAAGCTGATCGACATGCAGACCCAGGTGCACGCCGCGCGCGCGCTCGTCTACGACAGCTGCTGGCGCCTGGTCCAGGCGCCGGCGGATCCGGTCGCGGTGGCGCAACTGTGCATGACGAAAAATTTCGCCACCCGCGCCATGCAGCTGTGCGCCGACGAAGCGGTGCAGACCCTGGGCGGTGCGGGCTTCGTGCGAGGCTCCAAATCGGAGCGCATCTACCGCGAAGTGAAAGTGATGATGATCGGCGGCGGCACCGAGGAGATCATGAAGGATCTCGCCGCGCGCCAGCTGGGATGGCAGCCATGACCACGCACAAGCAGCGCGCCAAGCTCGCGCACCAGCTGCAGAGAATCTTCGAAGAGCATGTCCCGTTCAACCGCCTCCTCGGCGTCAAGATCGCCTCGCTCGATCCGGGAAACCCGAAGATCCGGATCGACATGCGGCCCGAGCTGATCGGCAACCCGGAGCGCCAGATGCTGCACGGCGGGGTCATCTCTTCGGTGCTCGATCTCATGGCAGGCGTCGTGATCCACGTAGCGCTGTTCGAAAGGGAGAGCGAGCACCTGATGCACAAGGACGGGCTGCCGGCGTTTCCCAACATGGGGACCATCGACCTGCGCGTCGATTACCTGCGCCCCGGGCGCGGCGCCTACTTCATCGCGAGCGGCGAAGTCGTGCGCATGGGCAAGCGCATCGCGGTGGCCCACATGCAGCTCGAGAACGATTCCGGCGAGCTGATCGCCACCGGCAGCGCGGCGTACATTCTCGGATAAAACGATAAAAAAGGGGTCAGACCCCTGTGGATAAGTCGCGACGGGCGTCGCGTGTCCAAGGCTCTCAAGACTTATCCACAGGGGTCTGACCCCATTTTCGCTTCTTTCCGGTGACCATCGCGCGTACCAGGTTCTCGCGATGCAAGAGGCTCGATAAAAGCACCCCGCCGATGTGCAGGACGACGAGCAGCAGGCTCAAATGCGCGAGAAACTCGTGCACGTCTTCCCACAAACTCTCGTGGTCATCCTTCCGCTCACGATCATCGTCGTGCGCGTGCGCCGGTTCAAGGAGCGTGAGCGCAGCTGTCCCCGAAAGGGGCCCTTTGCCTTTGCCAGCGTAAAGCTCCAGCCCACTCCAGGAAAGCAGCAGGAGCGTCGCAAGCAGAGCGACGACCATCCAGCCGCCGAGCGGATTGTGGCCGAGGTAGTGCTTCGGCCGCAGCGTGACCAGTGAGCGCGCGTATGCAAGCGTCGTCGACCAGCCGAAGACGAAATCCGTGAAGCGCGCGTGCTTCGTTCCGACGATCCCCCACAGGATGCGGAACAGAATGAGGCCGAGAATCGCGTACCCGGCCCAGGCATGCAGCGTCTCGGCTTCGATCTCGCCGGTGAGATAGGCGATCGGGAACAGGCCCACGAGTGACCAGTGGCTGACGCGGACGGCGATGTCCCAGACTTTGACTTCGTTGGGGTCAGACCCCATAGCCCTATTTCGCCATCACGATCTGCGTCTGAGTGACGATGCCGACGAGCTTGCCGTCCGCGCCCGTCACGCGCGTCTGCCAGACCTGCGTGGTCTTTCCCTTGTGGATCGGTGTCGCCTCGCCATGCACGGTCGTATCGACGCGCGCGCCGCCGATGAAGTTGGTCTTCGACTCGATCGTCGCGGTGCGCGCACCCTCGGGCATGTTGATCACCGTGCCGATCGCGCCGAGCGTGTCGGCGAAGGCCATGATCGCGCCGCCGTGAAGGATCTCGCCGCCGGTGCACAGCTCCGGGCGCACGCGCAGCGTCGCGCACACCCGGTCCTGCGTGACCTCGGTCATCTCGACGCCCATCAGGCCCGGGAAGCGGTCCTGCAGAAGCGCCTGAACCTTCTGCACCGGCGTCATGAGCGGCCGCAGCGGGTCACTCGGTGATGTAGTCGGTCAGCGAGCGCCACTTGCCGCCCTGGATCTGGCAGAGCTTGGCGCGGTTCGAGCCGAGGTGCTTGGTCGGCGTGAACGCCTGCTCGTCGCCGCCGAACATGTCTCGCGGAAATGTCGTCTTTTCGAGCGCAGAGGCGAAACCCTGCGCCGTCGGATTCGATCCCGCCTTTTCCGCCACCGTGGCAAACATCGACAGCATGGTGTAACCGTAGGCCGCGAAGATGTCGCCGTCGGCGCCGAACCGCTTCTTGTAGGTCGTCATCCATTCGCGCACGTTCTTCGACGGGTCGTCCGCATAGGGGTAGTTGATGGTGCAGGTCGAGTAATAGCCTTCCACCGCGCCCTTGCCGAGCGCATGGATGAGATGCGTGTAGCTCGCGGTGGTGCCGATGAAATCGGCGTCCAGGCCGAGCTTGCGCGCGGTCGCCAGCGTGCCGATGGTCTCGCGGATGATGGTCCCCATGACGACTGCCTGACAGCCGGCGCCCTTCATCTTCGCAACCTGCGAGGAAAAGTCGGTCGCGCCGCGCTTGAAGGTGGTGACCTCGGTGTACTTCATGCCGATGTCCTTCAGCCCTTCCTCGCCGCCGGAAAACACCTCCTTGCCGAAGTCGTCGTCCTGATACAGCGCGCAGACTGTCTTGTACCCCTTGTCCTTGACGAGCTTCTTGATCCCCGCGCGCATCTGGTCGTAGTACGGCGCGGCGAAGGAGAACTTGAGCTTGTGCAGCGGTTCGTACATCTGGCGCGCCGCCGACAGCGGAAACAGGAACAGCACGTCCTTCTCGAGGAAGATCGGCATCGACGCCACGGCGGTCGGCGTGCCGATCGAGCCGATCGAGGCGAAGATCTTGTCGCGCTGGACCATCTTCTGCGCCGCGAGCACCGCCTTCTTCGGGTCGTAGCCGTGGTCCTCGACCACCAGCCTGAGCTTGCGGCCGTTGATGCCTCCGGCCGCATTGATCTCGTCGACCCGCATCTGCATGCCGTTCACCGCCTGCTTGGAGAACGGCACGATCGGACCCGACAGATCCTGCGCGGTGCCGATGACGATCTCGGTCTTCGACACCCCCTGGGTCGCGGATGCCGTCGGCGTCACGCCGAGCGCGATGACGGCCGCGGTGAAGATGCTCTTGTTCATATTCAGTTCCCTCCTCGTTGGCTGTGCGGCGCTACTCTACTGGTCCCGTGCGATTCCCGCCAGACTATCCCGTTCAGGCAGCTCCGCGCGCGTACATCGACTCGATCAGGTCGCGGTATTTCTCGTTTACCAGCCTGCGCTTGAGCTTCATGGTGGGGGTCAGCTCCTCGTCCTCGGCGTTGAGCTTGGTCTCGATCAGGCGGAAGCTCTTGACCTGCTCTACGCGCGCGAAATGGCGGTTCACTTTTTCGATCTCGGCCTCAATCACGGCCTGGATCTCGGGGCGTCGGCAGAGGCTGGCGTAGTTGGAGAACGGGATGGCGTGCTCCTGCGCATACTTCTCGACGTTTTCGTGGTCGATCATGATCAGCGCGGTGAGGTAGGGCCGCTTGTCGCCGATCACCACTGCGTCGGTGATGTACGGCGAGAACTTGAGCTGGTTCTCCCATTCCGAGGGCGTGATGTTCTTGCCGCCCGCGGTGATGATGATGTCCTTCATGCGGTCGGTGATGCTGAAATAGCCGTCGGCGTCTACACGACCGACGTCGCCGGTGTGCAGCCAGCCGTCCTTGAGCGTCTCGGCGGTCTTCTCCGGCTGATTCAGATACCCCATGAACACACCTGGCCCGCGCACCAGCAGCTCGCCTTCCGGCGACAGCTTCACTTCGCTCGGTGCCATCTCGATGCCGATCGAGCCGGGCTTGACGCCTCCCGCCGGGTTGCCGGTCACCGCACCGCAGCTTTCAGTCTGTCCCCAGGCTTCGAGCATTTCGAGACCGAGCGCCATGAACCAGCGCACCAGGTCGGGCGAAATCGGCGCCGCGCCGGTGATCAGCACGCGCGCGCGATGCACGCCGATCGCCTTGCGCACGTTGTCGAGTACGAAAAGCCGTGCCAGCCGGAACGCAAAGCGCAGACCAAGGGGAACCTGTTCGCCCGCCTCGCGCCGCGCCGCGACCTTGGTGCCGACGCCGATCGCGACCTTGTACGCCCACTGCTGCAGGCGACTCGATTCCTTGAGCGCGATCAGGACGGCGGAGTAGAACTTCTCCCACACGCGCGGCACCGCGGTGAACACGGTGGGCGCGATCTCGCGCACGTTCTCGGGCACCGTCTCCGGGTTCTCTACGTAGTTCATCACCGCGCCGGTGTAGAGCGCGTGGTACTCGCCGCCGAGGCGCTCGGCGATGTGGCACAGCGGCAGGAAGCACATGCGCTCGTCGCTCGCGTATTGCGGAAACGACGCCTGGTAGGCGGCAACCGTCGCCAAGATGTTGGCGTGCGAAATCATCGCGCCCTTCGGCTTGCCGGTCGTGCCCGAGGTGTACACCAGAATGGCGAGGTCCGCGGGACGCCGCAATCCGATCCGCCGTTCCCATTCGCCGGGATGCGCCGCGTCGTGCCCGGCGCCCAGCACACGCAGCGCCTCGAGGCTGATCACCTGGGCATCGTCCAGGTCGCGCAGCCCCTCCATGTCGAAGACGATGATCTTCCTCAGCGCCGGCAAACGCTCGCGCACCTCGAGCACCTTGTCGAGCTGCTCCTCGTCCTCCACGAAGACGAATACCGAGCTCGAGTCGGCGAGCAGGTACTCGACCTGCGCCGGCGCGTCGGTCGGGTAGATGCCGTTCACCACCCCCGCAGCCCCCAGCGCGCCAAGATCGGCATAGACCCACTCGCGCTTGGTGTTGGCCAGCACCGAGACGACCTCGCCCGGCGCATAGCCGAGCGCGACCAGGCCCATGCCGACCTCGCGCGCAATGCGCCCGAGCGTCTCCCAGGTCACGGCCTGCCAGATGCCGAATTCCTTCTGCCGCAGGATCACCTGCGGGCCGCGCCGCTCGACGCCGCGCCAGAACATTTTCGGCACGGTGTCGATCTCGGGCCCCATGTCCGCCGGCTGCGCGCCGACGCTGCCGCCTCGGGCCGGCTTCAGCGCCACTGCTTCTTTTTCTTCCATCGCCGCTTGCCTCGCACCCCCTCCGCCTTCACGCCCAGATAGAACTCGCGAATGTCCTCCTTCTGCGCGAGCCGCGCCCCGCTGTCGTCCATCACGATGCGGCCGACCTCGAGCACGTAGCCCCAGTCCGCGATCTTGAGCGCCATGTGCGCATTCTGCTCCACCAGCAGGATGGTCGTCCCGCGCTCGCGGTTGATGCGCACGATGATCTCGAAGATCTCCTTGGTGAGCTTGGGCGACAGGCCGAGGCTCGGCTCGTCCATCAGCATCAGCTGCGGCTTGCCGAGCAGCGCGCGCGCAATCGCCAGCATCTGCTGCTGGCCGCCCGAGAGCTGGCCCGCCTCCTGCTGCGCGCGCTCGCGCAGCACCGGAAAGTAGCCGTAAACCGCTTCGAGATCCCGCGCGACACCCTCCGGATCGCGCCGTGTGTAGGCGCCCATGCGCAGGTTGTCCTCCACCGAGAGCAGCGGGAATACCTCGCGCCCCTCGGGCACATGCACCACGCCGGCGCGCACCACCCAGTCCGGCGCGTGGCCCTGGATCTCCTCGCCGCGCAGCTTCACTTGGCCCTTGAGCGGATCGATGATCCCCGAGATCGTCTTCAGGATGGTCGATTTCCCTGCGCCGTTCGCGCCGAGCACGGTCACGATGCGGCCCTCGTCTACCGCAAGCGACACGCCGCGCAGCGCGAGCACCGGCCCGTAGGACGACTCGACGTTGGCGAGCTCGAGCATCGCTTGCGCCATGCTCAGTCCTCGCTCCCCAGGTAGGCCTCGATCACTGCCGGGTGCGACTGCACCTCGGCCGCCGTGCCCTGGGCGATCGGCCGGCCTTCGTTCAGCGCCAGCACGCGATCGGAAACGCGCGACACCAGGCTCATGTCGTGCTCGACCATCAGCACGGTGATGCCGAGGTCTCGCTGGATGTCCTCGATCCAGAACGCCATGTCATCGGTCTCCTCCGGATTGAGCCCGGAGGAAGGCTCGTCCAGCAGCAGCAGGTGCGGCTCGCTCGCGAGCGCGCGCGCGAGCTCGATCACCTTGCGCACGCCGTAAGGCAGACCGCCGACCAGGCTGTCGCGGTAGTGCGCGAGATCGAGGAAATCGATCACCTTCTCGACCGCCTCGCGCTGCGCCAGCTCGGCGCGGCGCACGCTCGGCGTGAACAGCAGCTCCTGCCAGAGCGCCGTGCGGCGGTGGCGGTGGCGTCCGATCAGCAGGTTCTGCAGCACCGTCGCGTGCTCGAACAGCTCGATGTTCTGGAAGGTGCGGGCGATGCCGAGCTCGGCGATGCGGTACGGCGCGAGCCCGGTCAGGTCGCGGCCTTCGAGCCGGATGCGGCCGCTGCTTGCCGGATAGATCAGGCCGATGAGGTTGAAGATCGTCGTCTTGCCCGCGCCGTTCGGCCCGATGATGGTGAAGACCTCGCCCGGCTGTAGTGCGAAGCTCACGCCGTCTACTGCGCGCACGCCGCCAAAGCTGATGCCCAGGTCTTCGACCTCAAAGAATTTCACCGCAAGCGCTCCGACTTGGCGTAGGCCTTCTGCCGGCGGAACATGCCACGCCGGTAGAAGGGAAACAGCTCGAGGTAAGTGCGGATCTTCAGCCAGCGCCCGTACAGACCCATCGGCTCGAAGATGATGAAGCCGATCAGCACGACGCCAAAAACGATCGCCTGCATGCCCGAGGCCGCAACGCCCGCGGGCAGCCAGTCCTTGGCGATCGCGATGCCTTGCGGCAGGAAGATGATGAACGCGGCGCCGAGCACCGCGCCGTGCAGGAAGCCGACGCCGCCGAGAATCACGATGGTGAGCATCTCGATCGACTGGAACAGGCCGAACTGCTCGGGCGAGAGGAATGCGATCTTGTGCGCATAGAGCGCGCCGGCAATGCCGGTGATCGCCGCCGACAGGCCGAAGGACATGGTCTTGTACTTGGCGAGGTTCACGCCCATGCAGCTCGCCGAGATCTCGGAATCGCGGATCGCGACGAAGGCGCGACCGGTCGGCGAGCGCAGCAGGTTGATCATGCCGAAGCACACCAGCACCGCGAGCGCGAGGCAGAGGTAGTAGAACGCCGCCGGCGATTCGATCTCCTGGCCGAGCAGCACTGCCGGCTTCACCAGCAGCCCCGCGTTGCCTCCGGTGAGGCCTTCCCAGCGCGCGATGATCTCCTCGACGATCACGTTGAAGGCGAGCGTCGCGATCGCGAGATAGATGCCCTTCAGGCGCAGTGCCGGCAGCCCGACGATCACGCCGACGCTGCCTGCGAACAGCGCCGCCGCGGGCAGCGAGACGAGGAACGGCACGCCCTTCGCCTGCAGCAGGCCCTCGGCGTAGGCGCCGACCGCGAGGAACGCGGCGTGGCCGAGCGAAACCTGCCCGGTGAAACCGACCAGCAGCATCAGGCCGAAGCCGACGATCGAGTAGATCGCGATGAACTGCAGCTGTGTCAGCAGGTACTCGCCGGCGAATGCCGGCGCGCTCACCAGCAGCACGGCCAGCAGGCCGTACCAGAAAACATGCCCGCCGTGCTTCGCGATGCGCAGGTCCTGCGTGTAGTCGGTCTTGAACAGAAAGCGCATCGACGCCTATACCTTCTTCATGCTCGTCTCGCCGAAGATGCCCGAGGGCCGCACCAGCAGCACGACGAGCACCACCACGTAGGCGGCGACGTCCTTGAAACCCTCGGGCAGGTAGCGGCCGGCGACCGCCTCGACCACGCCGATGATCAGCCCGCCCACGATCGCGCCCGGCACGCTGCCGAAGCCGCCCACGACCGCCGCGGGAAACGCCTTCAGGCCGATGAAGCCCATGTTCGAGTGCACGAACGTGAACGGTGCGAGCAGGATGCCGGCGAACGCCGCGACCGCCGCGGACAGCCCCCAGATCAGCATATTGACGCGCCGCACCGGAATGCCCATGTAGTAGGCCGCCAGCTGGTTCTGCGAGCTCGCCTGCATCGCCACGCCCAGCTTGGCGAAGCGAAAGAAGACATAAAGCACGAAGCACAGGGCGGCGGTCATCCCGATCACCGCGAGCTCCTGCAGCGCGATCACCGCGCCGCCCACGTTCAGCACATTCTGGCCGAAGGGGGTCTGCAGCGCGTAGGTCTCCGTGCCCCAGCCCGGCACCATGGTGACGAGCCCGCGCAGCACGTAGCCGACGCCGATGGTGATCATCACCACGGTAAACGCCGGATGGCCGAGCACCGGCCGGATCACGATGCGCTCGATCACCATGCCGACGATGGCCATCACCGCGGCCGCGAACAGGATGACCGCCCAGTACGGCAGGCCGATCGCGGTGCCGCCGGTCAGTGCGAAAAACGCGCCGAGCATCATCAGGTCGCCCTGCGCGAAGTTGACCGTCTCGGTCGCCTTGTAGATCAGCACGAACCCGAGCGCGACCAGCGCGTACACGCAGCCCTGCGCGGTGCCCGCGAGCAGCATCTGGACGAACTGGATCACGTTCACCTCCTAAACGGCGGCGCGATTCTAGCGCATGGCCGACCAAGCAATTGCTTTCCCTGCGGCTGCCGCCTAGACTCGCGCCGCATGACGCGCAAGGGCGGCACGCCGCGCAAACGACGCAGCGCAGGCGACGCGAACCGGCGCGACGCGCTGCTGCGGGTCTGCGCGCGCCTGTTTCGCGAGAAGGGCTTCGACGGCACGACCATCCGCGACATCTCCACGGCGGCCGGCATGCACTCGGGCAGCCCGTTCTATCACTTCAGGACCAAGCAGGCGATGCTGGTCGCGGTGATGGAGCAGGGCCTGGTCGAGGGCCTGCGCAAGACCGAAGCCGTCATGGCGCTCGATCTTGCGCCGCGCGAGAAGTTCGAGCGCATGATCCGCGCGCATCTGGACACCATTTTCGGTCGCGGCAACGACTTCATCCCGGTCCTGCTCTACGACTGGCGCTCGGTGACCCCCGCCAACCGCGCGCGCATCATCGCCCTGCGCGATCGCTACGACGCGCTCTGGCAGCGCATGGTCGATGCGCTCTGCGAGGCGGGCCTGCTGCGCGGCGATCGCGGGCTGCTGCGCCTGCTGGTGCTCGGTGCGATCAACTGGAGCGCGAAGTGGTACCGGCCCGGCGGACGCGCCTCGCTGGACGAGCTCGCGCGCACGGCGAGCGAGCTGTTCCTGCGCGCGCCGGCCCGGCGCTGAGCGCTCAGGCCGCGCTCGGCTGCGCGCTGCGCGGCTCGGCGAGCATCGCCTCGAGCGCGAAGACTTCCTGCGCCCGCGGCACGCCCTTCATCTGCTGGGCACCGAGTGATCGCAGCGGCACATCGAGGTGCGCGGCGAACTCCGCGGACATCAGCAGGGGCACGCCGAGCGTCTTGGTCAGCCCTTCCAGGCGCGCAGTCCGGTTCACCGCCGGCCCCATCACGGTGAAATCGAGCCGATCCGGCGCGCCTACGTTGCCGTAGATGACCTCGCCCACGTTCAAGCCTACGCCGAAGCGGATCTGCGGCTCTCCCGCGCGGTGGCGGCGATGGTTCAGCGTCGCGAGGTTCGCGAACGCGTCCAGCGCAGCGTCTACCGCCGCGCGGCAGGCCGCGTCGATCTCGCGCCGGGTCTGCGCAGGAAACACGATCAGCATCGCGTCGCCGATGAAGCGCAGGATCTCGCCGCCGCGCGGCGTGACCGCCGCGTCGACATGCTCGAAGTAGGCGTTCAGCATCGCGAGCACCTTGTCCGCGGGCAGCGTCTCGGTAAGCGCGGTGAAATCGCGCAGGTCGCTGAACCAGAGCGCGGCGTGGATCGTCTCGCCATCGCCGCGCTTGACCAGTCCCTGCAGCACGCGCTCGCCGGCGCGCCTGCCGACATAGGTGTCCAGCAGGGTCTTCGCCACGCGGCGCAGCTTGACCACCTCGAACACCGGCGACAGCGCCTCGGCCAGCAGCTCGAACTTGCGCAGGTCGCCCCGCGCGAATCCCTCGGCGCGATCCGTGGTCACGCCGAACAGGGTGAGCGAGGCGTCGCTGAAGCGCAGCGGCATCAGCGTGTAGTCCACACCGCCCATCGCCGCGAGCTCGTGCAGCAGGCGGTGATCCGAAGCCTTCAGCCGCGTGAGCCGGTAGCGCACCGGCGCGCCGGTCTGGATCAGGCGCTGCGCCGGGCTGCCGATGAAGGCCTCGGTACTCTGAAAGCCGTGCCCGACGCGCTCGAGCTTGGCGCCCTGCCCGCGCATCCAGACGTAGGCCCACATCGCCACCTGGGGATGCACGCTGGCGAAACTGAAGCGCAGCCGCCACACCGGCGCACCGGCGGCGGTCATGCGCTCGGCGAGCGCGTTGATGAGCGCGAGCGGATCGCCGATCAGGCGTCCCTCGCGCAGCAGCCAGTCGATCACCGGCTGCACGCGCCAGGCGGCGCGGCGCACCCCCGCCACCTCAGCCCTTCAGCTTTTTGGCGGCCTCGAGAATCGGCCCGAGCACGTCCATCGGCAGCGGGAACACGATCGTCGAGCTCTTGTCGCCGGCGATCTGGGTAAGCGTCTGCAGGTACCTGAGCTGCATCGCCTCGGGGCGCTGCGACAGCATGTTGGCCGCCTCGAGCAGCTTCTCGGAGGCCTGCTGCTCGCCTTCGGCGTGGATGATCTTCGCGCGCCGTGCGCGCTCGGCCTCGGCCTGCTGCGCGATGGCACGCACCATCGATTCATTCAGGTCGACGTGCTTGATCTCCACGTTCGACACCTTGATGCCCCAGGCGTCGGTCTGCTGGTCGAGCACCGACTGGATATCGGCGTTCAGCTTGTCGCGCTCGGAAAGCATCTCGTCCAGCTCGTGCTTGCCGAGCACCGAGCGCAGGGTAGTCTGCGCGAGCTGGCTGGTCGCGTCCATGAAGTTCATGACCTGGATGATCGACAGCTGCGGGTCGACGACGCGGAAGTACACCACCGCGTTCACCTTGACCGACACGTTGTCGCGCGAGATGACGTCTTGCGTCGGCACGTCGAGCACGATGGTGCGCAAGTCGACCCGTACCATCTGCTGGATGCCGGGGACGACGATGATCAGCCCCGGGCCCTTGACGCGCTGGAACCGCCCGAGCAGGAACACCACGCCGCGCTCGTACTCGCGCAGGATCTTGATCGAGGCCACCGCCAGGACGACGGCCAGCACCAGCCCACCGACCCAGAAACTGAAATCAAAACTGAAGAACGTCGACATCGTCAGCCTCCGCTGGATTTGTTCGAACCCGGTTCCACCGTCAGCACCAGGCCGTGCATGTCCGTCACGCGCACGCGCTCGCCGGCGCGCATCGCACCGGCGGCCCGCACGCGCCAGCGCTCGCCGTGCACACGCGCCCAGCCCTCGCTGTCGAAATCCTCGAGCACCTCGCCCGGCGCACCGATCATCTCTTCGCGTCCGCTCACCACCGGCCGCCTGCGCCCCCGCGCCAGCATGCCGATCACGAGGAACAGGAACGCCCCGCTCGCGACCGCGACGCCTCCGATCAGGGTGTACGGGATCGAGAAGCCCGGCGCCTTGTCGCCGTCGAACAGGATCACCGAGCCGATGATGAACGCGACGAGGCCGCCGACGCCGAGCGCGCCGAACGTGGGCGTGAACGCCTCCGCGATCATGAAGGCAATGCCGAGCACAATGAGCGCGAGCCCCGCGTAATTCACCGGCAGCATGTGGAAGGCGTACATCGCGAGCAGCAGGCAGATCGCGCCGACCACCCCGGGCAGGATGAAGCCGGGGTTGGAGAACTCGAAGATCAGCGCGTAGATCCCGATCAGCACCATCATGTAGGCGATGCTCGGATTGGTCAGGACGCTGAGCACGCGCGTGCGCCAGTCGGGCTCGATGGTCTCGGCGCTCAGGCCCGCCGTGTGCAGCGTCCGGGTCTCGCTGCCGACCTTGACGCTGCGCCCGTCGAGCGCCTTGAGCAGTGCCGGCACGTCCTCCGCCACCACGTCGATCACGTTGATCTTGCGGGCTTCCTCGGCCGGCAGGCTGACCGCCTCGCGCACCGCGCGCTCCGCCCAGTCGGCGTTGCGCCCACGCAGCTGCGCCAGCCCGCGGATGTAGGCCGCGGCGTCGTGGGTGACCTTGCGCATCATGGTGTCGGCCGGTACCGGCGTCTTGTCCGAGTCCTTCTCGCCTTCCTTCTTGGCACCGTCGGGCTTTTTCTCGGGCTGCGTGCCGGGCACCGAGGGCGCGCCGATCGCCACCGGCGACGCCGCGCCGAGGTTGGTGGCCGGCGCCATCGCCGCGATGTGGCTCGCGTACAGGATGAAGGTGCCGGCGCTCGCCGCGCGCGCGCCGTTCGGCGCGACGAAGCTCGCTACGGGCACCGGGGAGGCCAGGATGTCCTTGATGATCGCGCGCATCGAGGTGTCGAGCCCGCCCGGCGTGTCCATGCGCAGGATCACGAGCTGCGCCTTCTCGCGCGCCGCGCGCTCGAGTCCCTTCTTGACGAAATCCGCGCTCGCCGGCCCGATCGCGCCTTCCAGCGGCACCACCAGGACCGGTCCCTGCGCCGCGGCGGACGCAGCAGCCATGCACAGCCACAGGGCCGCGAGCCGTGCGAGCCAGCGAATGCCCATGCCTGCGCTCCGGACTTCGAGCCGCAACATGCGAACACTATAGCCAACTTTCCTGTCGCGTCACGCGCAATGCGGGCACCGGCGCCTGCGCCATTAGAATACGGGCCCTCCTCCAGAGTGCGTCTCCCGTGAAGCAGGAAAAGCCCCCCGGCGCCGCAATCGCCATCCGCGGCGCGCGCCAGAACAATCTGAAGAACCTGTCGCTCGAGATCCCGACCGGCGAACTGGTGGTGGTGACGGGGGTCTCGGGCTCGGGCAAGTCCTCCCTGGTGTTCGACACCCTGTACGCGGAGGGTCAGCGGCGCTACGTCGAGACCTTCAGCCCCTACGCGCGCCAGTTCCTCGACCGCATGGACAAGCCGCAGGTCGATGCGGTCGACGGCATCCCGCCCGCGATCGCGATCGACCAGACCAACCCGGTACGCACCTCGCGCTCGACCGTGGGGACGATGACCGAGCTGAACGACCACCTCAAGCTGCTCTATGCGCGCGCGGCGATGCTGGTCTGCCGCGGCTGCGGCCGCGTGGTCGTGCGCGATACGCCGGCGTCGATCCTCGCCGACCTCGAGCGGCGCGCGCAGGCGCAGGGCGATCCGCGCCTCATCGTCACCTTCCCGGTGCCGGTGCCGGTCAACTTCAGCGACGCCGAGATCACCGCGCTGCTCGAGCGCCAGGGCTACACCCGCATTCACGCCCGCTCCAAGGCGCTGCTCGAAGTCGTGCAGGACCGCTTTCGCATGTCGAGCGCCGAGCGCAGCCGCGTGATGGATGCCCTGGATGCTGCGCTCAAGGTCGGCAGGGGACGCGTGAATGTCTACGTTGCGGAGGCAGACAAAAAGGGGTCTGACCCCGTACGGGGTCAGACCCCATCGGCGCTGACCCCATCGGCGCTGGCCTGGAGGTATTCCGCCGACCTGCACTGCGCCGACTGCGATCTGCATTACGCCGAGCCGACGCCGGCGGCGTTCTCGTTCAATTCGCCGATCGGCGCCTGCGAGACCTGCCGCGGCTTCGGCCGCGTGATCGGCGTCGACTTCGGCCTGGTCGTTCCGGACGAGGCGAAGACGCTGCGCGAAGGCGCGGTGAAGCCCTGGCAGACCAAGAGCTTCCGCGAATGCCAGGACGACCTCGAGAAGTACGCGCGCAAGCGCGGCATGCCGCTCGATACGCCCTGGCGCGAGATGGACGACGCGCAGCGCCACTGGGTGCTCGAGGGCGAGTCCGCGTGGGTGAGCTGGAAGAAGTCCTGGCCCGGCACCTGGTACGGGGTGCGGCGTTTCTTCGCCTGGCTCGAGTCCAAGGCGTACAAGATGCACATCCGCGTGCTGCTCTCGAAGTACCGCGCCTATACCCCCTGCACGGCCTGCAGCGGCACGCGGCTCAAGCGGGACGCTACGCTGTGGCGCCTCGGCGGCGCGCAGGGGCCGTCTATCCACGATCTCATGCTCCTCCCGGCGGAACAGTGCCGGCGTTTTTTCGACGGCTTCCGGCCGAGCGGTACGCTCGACGAGGCCACCGTGCTGCTGCTCACCGAGATCCGCACCCGGCTCGGCTATCTCTGCGAGGTCGGGGTGGGCTACCTGACGCTCGATCGGCAATCGAGGACGCTGTCGGGCGGCGAGGTGCAGCGCATCAACCTCACCACCGCGCTCGGCACTTCGCTGGTGAACACGCTGTTCGTGCTCGATGAGCCCTCGATCGGCCTGCATCCGCGCGACATGGGTCGCGTCATCCAGGTGATGGAGAAACTGCGCGACGCAGGCAACTCGCTCGTCGTGGTCGAGCACGACCCGCAGATCATGTTCGCGGCCGACCGCATACTCGACATGGGCCCCGGCCCGGGCGAGCGCGGCGGCGAGATCGTCTTCTTCGGACCGCCCGACGCCTTGCGCCGCGCGAGCACGCTCACCGCCGACTACCTGTCCGGGCACAAGCACGCCGTGCTCGGCACACCGCCGCGCCCGGTGGTCGAGACCTCGCCCAGGCTGCGCCTCTACGGCGCGGCCGCGCACAATCTGAAATCGATCGACGTCGAGTTTCCGCTCGAGCGCCTGGTCTGCGTGACCGGCGTGTCCGGCTCGGGCAAGTCGACTCTGGTGCAGGAAGTGCTCTATCCCGCGCTTGCCAAGGCGAAGGGCAAATCGGCCGAGGCGCCGGGGGTGCACCGCGAATTGCGCGGCGCCGCGCTGGTCGAGGACGCGGTGCTGGTAGACCAGTCGCCGATCGGCAAGACCACGCGCTCCAATCCGGCGAGCTACGTCGGCGCCTGGGACGCGATCCGCGCGCTGTTCGCGCGCGCGCCGCTCGCTCGCGAGCGCGGCTACAGCGCGGGCACCTTCAGCTTCAACGCCGGCAACGGCCGCTGCCCGGCCTGCGGCGGCAACGGCTTCGAGCACGTCGAGATGCAGTTCCTCTCCGACGTGTACCTGCGCTGCCCGGAATGCGACGGCCGGCGCTTCCGCGGCGAGATCCTCGAGGTCAGGCTCGCCGGCAAGTCGATTGCCGATGCGCTCGAGATGACGGTCTCGGAGGCGCTTTACTTCTTCCGCAACGAGCCCGAGGTCGTGGCGCGCCTGCGCCCGCTCAAGGACGTGGGCCTGGACTACCTGCGCCTCGGCCAGCCGGTGCCGACGCTCTCCGGCGGCGAGGCCCAGCGCTTAAAGCTGGCGGGACATCTCGCAGAGGCCGCAGGCCGGCGAGGAAACTCATCCCCCAACGGCGGCATCCGCAATAGCGCTGCCGAATCACAGTCATACGTCGTCGGCCGCCCGGCGCGCCACCGGGGGTCAGATCCCCGAACAAGTTCGGGGCCCCTCTTCCGCCCCTCGACGCGTCCCCATCACTCATCACTGTTTTTGTTCGACGAGCCGACAACGGGCCTCCACTTCGACGACGTGGCGAAGCTGCTGCGCGCATTGCGCAAGCTGCTTGCGGCCGGGCATTCGGTCATCGTGATCGAGCACAACCTCGACGTCATCCGCTGCGCCGACTGGATCATCGATCTCGGCCCCGAGGGCGGCGACGCCGGCGGCGACATCGTTGCGACCGGCGCGCCGCAGGACGTCGCGGCCCACCCGACGTCCCATACCGGCAAGGCCCTGCGCGACTACGAATCGGCGCTCGCGCCCGCGGCGGCGCAGCTGCCCGG
>Ga0210138_1000166_pt1 | contig 16132 bp, 12 predicted proteins | sample Browns_ThreeSqC__FD_184850 | JGI IMG/M metagenome (GOLD analysis project Ga0210138, IMG submission 184850) | Wetland microbial communities from the San Francisco Bay, California, USA, that impact long-term carbon sequestration -... | ecosystem: Environmental > Aquatic > Marine > Wetlands ... | reverse complement strand
GGAGAGCGCCGCCCCCGCGGAGAACGCCAGAAGAAGAAATGTCGTCTTCGCGCTCGGTCCCTCGAGTGCGGCCCCGGCGAGGATCAGCCCGAGAATGGGTCCCGCGCAGGGCGCCCAAAGCAGGCCGGTGGACACGCCCAGCACGACCGACCGACCGATGCTCGGCACCTCGGAGCCGGATGAGCCCTCCACCCGCGCGCCCAGGCGAACCAGGGGGAGAGTGAGATACTGAGCTATGGTGGGCGACAACAGCGCCAGACCGAATAGCGCGAACACCGCCATCGCGATCCAGCGGCCGATCTGGTTGGCCTGCACGACCCAGCCCCCGGCATAAGTGGCCACGCTGGCCACCAGCGCGAAGGTGCCGGCCATCCCCAGCAGCAGCGGGAGCCCGCTCCGGCGGAAGGGTTGATCCGCACGGGAAAAAACCAGAGGCAGGACGGGCAGGATGCAGGGGCTGACGATGGTCAGGATCCCGCCCAGGAACGCCAACAGGTAGAGCCACATCTCTCGATCGCCCCCGGCTAGTCGTGGTACAGCGTGGAGAATTCGCGCCGCAGGTGGTCGAGCTTGGGGGCGTCGTTGTACACGATGTACGGGTTGTCCGGGTGCTTGGCCATGAAGCCCTGGTGGTAACCCTCCGCCGGGTAGAAGGCCCTGAATGCCACCACCTGAGTCACGATCGGCTTGCTGTACTTCCCGGAATGGCTCAGCTCGCCGATGTAGGCCTCGATGGCCTTCTGCTGCGCGGCGTTGCGATAGAACGCGATGGAGCGGTACTGGGTCCCCCAGTCGGGTCCCTGGCGATTGAGCTGCGTCGGGTCGTGGGCCACGGCGAAGAACACCTGGAGCAACTGCTCGTAGCTGATCTTGGCGGGATCGTAGATCACCTGCACCGACTCCGCGTGCCCCGTGTTTCCGGAGCTTACCTGCTCATACGAGGGCGCGACCGTCGCGCCGCCGGCATATCCCGCGACGGCGGAAGTCACTCCCTTCAAGTGCTCGAACACCGCTTCGACGCCCCAGAAGCAGCCGCCCGCGAACACCGCGGTATCGGCGCTGGCGCCGGCGAGAGGGACATCAGGATGATGACCACTCCCTGGAGTCCGAGCCCCGGCCGTCCCCAATGCGAGAAGCAGGGCCAGGCCACCCAGGACCCGGAATGTTCTCTGCTGAACCACGATAGATATCCTCGCTGAAGTCACCATAGATACGTCCCGGGCTCCGGCCTGGTTCTGTCGGCCCCCCTCCAGCATACCAGCGCTCTGCACCACGAAAAAAGGCCCCCGAAGTTCGGGGGCCTGTCGCTCGTGACCCGGCCTCGTTAGATGGCCACAATCCCCGGGTCGAGCCGGAGCACCACGTAGCCCGCCACGGCTCCCGCCCCGAACCCCGGCGCAAAGATTCGCATCGGCCGGTCGATAACCCCTTCCGCCACCGCGTCCCGCAAGGCAATGGGAATGCTGGCGGACGAGGTATTACCCTCGTGGGCGATGTCGAAGTAGAGCTTGTCGGCGGGGAGTCCCGCCGCGGTCGCCAGCTCTACCACCATGGTCCGGTTGGCCTGGTGGGGAACGATGAGATCAACCGCCTCCAGCAAGCACCCCTTTCCGTGGTCGGGGTGTGGCAGGGCGAGGAGCTCCTCGCGCATCTGGGAGAGATACCGTTTGACCAGCGCCCTGACCTCTGGCCCGTAGACGGTCACGGCGTTGCCGAAGGCGGGGTTGGGGAGGATGATCGAATCTACCTCGCTCATCGGGCCGCTGGCATAGGTCTGGAACACCTCGATGTCGGGATCCGCCCCAGGCGCCGCCGGTCCGATCACCAGTGCGGCAGCGCCATCGGAAAAGATCATCCGGGAGGGCCGCACCGTGCCGATCTTGTCCGAGAACTTCTCGCCGCAGACCACCAGGATTGGTCTTCGAGCCTCTTGGAGCAACCTTACCGCCGCCGAAAGGCCGTAGGACAGCCCGGCGCATGCGGCCACCAAATCATAGGAGGCGTGGGTCTGATAGAGTCCTAGCTGGCCCGAGATCCAGCTGGCCAGCGAGGGCATCATCTTGGTGCTGGTGCCCGAGCAGAATACCACGGCCGCAATCTCCTCCGGCCGGCGCCCGGACTTCTCCAGTGCCCCGCGCGCGGCCTCGAGCGCCATGTCCTCCAGGGCCAGCGTCGTGTAGCGGCGCTGCTCGATGCCGGTCTTCTCAGTGATTTCAGCGGCGGTCATGGGAGACCAGCAGTAAGCCGAGTTCCGGATCAGGTCCTCGTTGGTACAGACCAGCTCGCCCTTCCGTACCGCCAGCGCTTCCAACCGGGGCATCACCGTGAAGCGGCGCTTCACGTCGATCGGCGGGACCGGAGCCTCGGCTCGGCGGACGTGACTCGGAGAGGACTTCGGTTTCGCCCCGTTGGCGCTTGAACCATTGGACCTCGCCGCCTGCAGGAGGCGCGCAATCTCCTCCCTCCGCGGGCGGTGCAGGACGACCACGTCGTCATCCTCGAGCTCCGCTACCGGCGTGAGCCTGACCGTGCGGTGATCCCAGGGGAACTGGTCGCTCAAGACCATGGCCTGCCGCATGAGGGCCTCGAGCTCGGGCACCGCGTGGGTGTACTCGACCAGCCCCTCGAGGCCGTGGCGGGGATGGTCCGGGTCGTAGGCCAGGAGGCGGCAGACCTGCCCTCGAGGTTGCGCCAGCGCCTCTCCCACGACCGTTTCGAGGGGCCCCTCCTTCGCGGGAGCCTGCTGGTACCGGAACAGCTCTCGGAGTATCCCACCGATCCGGTCCTCTGTGGCCTGGTCCCAAGTCGGGGGAAGGGTCTGGTAGACGAGGTCCACAGTGGTGGCAACCGAGTCTTCGCGCTCGGGTGCATACAGGGGCAGAAACACGTCGGTGCGACGACGGGGAACATCCCGCCAGCGAACCGGCTCCGGTTGATAGAGGGTCAACACGAACCGGTTTACCCAGAAGAGATGGCGGGCCAGGTCGTGGAGCAGATGGTATCGGCTCCGATACCGACCGGCGTCGAGGCGCGCCTGGATCTCCTCCGCGCTCAGCGCCTTTCCATCAAAGGCTTGGCGGATCAGTCCGGAGTATTGCTCCAGCGAGGCAAATGCCGAGGGGTCGAGATCGGGCAGGAAGTTACCGGGGAAGACCAGCCGACCAGCGTGATTGATGACGAACGCCTGCATGTCCTCGAGACTCTCCTCGCTGCGCTAACCGGGGCCAAAGGCCACCAGGCATTGGCAACTGTTATCGAGGGGCGCAACTATCGTACCCGCTTGAACTTGGCAGAAGACCCGGATCCATCAGTCGCGGATCTCATCGGCATCTTGCGGATCCCTAGGCCCAGCTTGCAGATGGCTCTCGCTGGGCCGACGGTGGCGGTTACACGTCCAGGCCAATGGCCTGGTTCCTGTGGTGCGAGTGCAACTCACCCAAGCCGCAGCTAAGACATTCCTCTGGAACGTCTTCGGGGAGCCGATCCTGGACTGAAGCGCCCCGCGATCCCAGCCCTCCCGGCCCGCCCGAAACTTCCCCCAACCAATTGGCACATTTGTTGTTGATTCATCCCCCCTGCCACGCCGGGGAGGGTTAGCGGTTCCGGCGTGAAAACACCGCGAGGAGGGTGAAGCATGTTCAATTCGACGTGGACCCGCATCGCACTCTGGGGTGGGATCGGTGCGCTCTCTGCGGCCTGCGCGGGCAACAACCCGGAAACCGCTCCGAAGCCCAAGGCGGACAGCGTTGCCCATGTACCGGCGGTGGTACACGACACGGTGGTGGTCAAGGATCCCGACGCGGAGGACCGCGCGGCCCGGTACGAGCTCAAGCTTCTCGAACGGGAAGCCCAGGTGGACCAGCTTCAAACGCGTCTGGATGAAGCCCGGCAGGAAGTGGTGCGTGCGATGGCAAAGCTGCAGACCATGGCCACCCGGGCCGAAGCCGCGTCCGGTATGGCCGAGGCCGAGGTTGCCGCACAATCCCTGAAGAGCACCACCGGAAAGCCGTCCCCCGAATACACCCAGGCGACCCAGCTACTTCAGCAGGGCAGCGTCGAGTTCAACAAGCAGAACTATGGTGGTGCGCTCTACCTGGCCAACCAGGTGAAGCAATTGGCTGGGCGGGATCGGGCCACTCCGGGTGACGCGGGACCGCAGCGAAAGGGTGAGGTGGCCTTCATCGTGCCGATCAAACTGCAGACGTCCGGCAAGAGCAACATCCGCGATGGCCCGGGGACCAACTACAAAGTCCTGTATACCCTGGAGTCGGGGGCCGATGTCACGGGCTACTCCTACCTCGAGACGTGGGTCAAGGTGAGCGACGCCAAGGGTCGCAGCGGGTGGGTGGCGCGAGGACTGGTAGGGCGGGGGAAAGACAACTAGTCCAGCGATTCGGCCGGTCTGGACGATCAGGCCGACTCCTTCAGAGCCAGCGAAGCCTGCTGAGAGGTGGCGCGGACCACTCGGTCCCGCCCCTCTCTTTTTGCTTCGTACAACGCCACGTCGGCGCACATGATGACGGCCTCGGCGGTCTCGCCGAACTCGGGGAATGACGCGACCCCGGCACTCAACGTGATCCTTCCCCCGGCGAAGGTCTCGCTGGCGAGCCGGGTACGAATCCGCTCCGCCACCTCCACGGCGCGGTCAATGCTGGTCTCCGGGAGGAGGACCAGGAACTCCTCCCCGCCGTAGCGAGTGGGGAAATCGACGTCCCGGATCGATTCCCTGAGGATTCTGGAGACGCGGACCAGTACTTCGTCGCCGGCCAGGTGGCCGTGGGTGTCGTTGTAGTTCTTGAAGTGGTCCACGTCCATCATGAGCACGGCAAAGCTGTGATGGTTACGCCGCGATCGGCTGACCTCGCTGGCCAGGTGCTCGATCAGGTGGCGGCGGTTGAAGAGGCCCGTGAGTCCATCGGTCACGGAGAGGCGCTCGAGTTCTTCCCGGCCCTGGCGCAGGCGCGCCACCATGTGGTTGAAGACCTTGGTGAGGTCGGCGACTTCACCTCCGCCCACCAGTGGCAGGTCCACGGCCAGGTCGCCGCCAGCCACCTCCGCTGCCCCCTTGGTGAGGCGATCCAGTGGCCGGATGATGAGCGTGCCCAGGAAATAGGCGAGGAGGCCTACGCCGAGAAGGAGCCCGGCGACGATCGCCATGGTGACATTGCGCAGATGATTGACCTGCCGGTACGCCTGGGAGGAGGGGATCTCGGCGACCACGGACCATCCCAGCAGGGGGATCCGGTTGAGGGCCCCCAGCGCTTCCTCCGACTTAGGATTGATGTACTCCACGGCCAGCCCCTCGTGTTCGAGGAGTTTCTTGCTGGCCTCCGCCCGGAGCGCGGTCTTGCTCAACTCGGCCGAGCCAGTGGCCGTAGTCGTGATCAGCCCGTTGCTCCCGACCACCAGGTAGACCTCGCCCGATTCACCGGGTGAAGAGTGGAGCAGGATCTCGTCCACGGTCGTGAGATTGACCCGCGCGGCAATGGCGCCGACGAGCCGCCCGCCGGTCTGGTGAATCGGAACGGCGAGCACCATGACGGTCTTGCCGAGGAGATCATCGCGGTACGGCGCACCCATCACCGAGCTGTTGCCCCGGATGTCCGCCAGCCAGTTGTTGGGGAACCGAGCGGGGCCGCCACGCTTGCCGCTGGTCGCGACCTCACGCCCCTGAGCGTCGAGCACCATCAGCTCCTCGTAGTCGAGGAAGCGTCCACGCACCGAATTGAGATAGCCGCTCATGCGCCCCTGCGCCGGACTGCCTTCGGCGCCAGGGCGAAGCGAAGCGAGATTCTCGGAGATTTCGGAATTGGCGAAGACCCGCAGATCGATGAGGCGGTCCTTGAGCCACAGATCCAGCTCGCGCGAGGCCTGCGAGCTCGACGTGCGCAGCGCCTGGCCGATCTTCTCGGTCAGCGACACCTTGTTCTGCTCGTAGGAGAGATAGGCGGTGGTGACCGAGGGAATCAGGGTCGCGAGAATGGCGACCGCGAGCAGCTTGCTCCGGATGGTCTCCAGGCGCAGCGCTCGGAACAGACTCGAGGTGGCTTGTTCCCAGTGGATCACCCGGGGTCGCTCCTTGGGTCCCTTAGGGGGTCAGGAAACTCCGCTATTGGGGAGAGCCTGCGCAAGAGGGATGCCGTCTGGCCCTAGGAACAGGGGGGTGGGCGGGCAGGGTCCCCAAAGTGGCTAACTCTAGGTGGGATACGGGTGTGGACCGGGTCGACTATCATTAGACAAGCCGCGATTATCGACACCTGAAAACCCGGGTGCCCCCGCTCCCAACGAATCTGCAAGAGAACCCTGCGTGCCCCTGAATCCACCTTTTGCAGGCCATATCGCGGGTATGCCGCCGAAAGGGGTAGCCCCATGACCGGTCACCCTGTGGGAGAGCTCTTCCTGGGGCTGGCGGTGATCCTCTCCGGCGCCAAGCTGGGAGGGCACATCGCGGGGCGTCTCGGTCAGCCGACCGTTCTGGGCGAGCTACTCGTGGGGATCCTGCTGGGCAATTGCGGAATCGCCTGGCTGAACGGGCTCGGGTCGGACCCATCGCTCGAGGTGTTGGCCGAGATCGGCGTCGTCCTGCTGTTGTTCGAGGTGGGGTTGGAGTCCAGGGTGAGCGAAGTCCTGGCGGTGGGTACCCGGTCGCTGAGTGTCGCCGTCCTGGGCGTGGTTACCCCGTGGCTTCTGGGTTGGGGGCTGGGGGCGATTCTGCTGCCGGAGCACAGCATCTACGTCCATGTCTTCCTGGGGGCGGTGCTCACCGCCACCAGCGTGGGGATCACCGCCCGGGTGCTCAAGGAGCTGGGCCGCGCGCAAACGCGCGAGGCCCGCGTGATCCTCGGGGCCGCCGTCATTGACGATATCCTCGGCCTGCTGATCCTGGCCCTCGTCGGCGGTATCATTCGAGCGGCCGATCTGGGGGGGAGCGTTTCGCTCTCCGAAATCCTGCTCCTCTTCGGGCGCGCGGTGCTGTTCCTGGGCGTGACCCTCACCCTGGGCGCGGCCCTGATGCCGAGAATCTTCCGGTTCACCGCCGGGCTCAAAGCCCCCGCGCTGCTCCTCACGACCGGTCTGGCGGTGTGCTTTCTGCTCTCCTACGCCGCGTCCGCCATCGGGCTGGCGCCGATCGTCGGGGCCTATGCGGCGGGACTCATTCTCGAGGAATCACACTTCGCCCCGTTCGTCGCCCGCGGGGAACGGCACCTGTCCGACCTGATAGGGCCGATCGCCTCGTTCACCGGTCCGGTCTTCTTTGTGCTCATGGGTCTGCGGATGGACCTGCGCGCTATACTGGATCCCCGGATCGCGCTACTGAGCCTGGCCTTGACGCTGGTGGCGGTTCTGGGGAAGCAGGCCTGTTCGCTGGGCGCGCTGGGAGGAGGCCTGGATGCGCTCTCGGTCGGGATCGGCATGCTTCCCCGAGGGGAAGTCGGCCTCATCTTCGCCAATATTGGGCTCACCTTGATGGTCCAGGGCGAGCGGATCATTGACCAGGGATTGTATTCGGCGGTAATCCTGATGGTCTTCATTACCACACTGGTCACGCCGCCGGCTCTCAAGTGGAGTCTGGCGAGGGGTGGGCGCGCGCGGTCGGCGCCGGGGGGATAACAACGCCACGGGCCGCGATGGGCGCGACCCGTGGCTGGCTGCTGTACCGAACTGCCCTTCGCTACACTCCGACCTTCTGAAGTTCCTGCTTCTGCACCGCGTCGGCCGTCACCGGGGTGAGCGCCGCATTGTCCTTCTCACCGGTGCGGATCCGGATCACCGCATCGAGCGGCTGAACGAAGATCTTGCCGTCTCCCACGGCGCCGGTGCGCGCCGATGAGAGGATGGCCTTAATCGTGGGCTCGACGAACGGCTCCGAGACCGCCATCTCGATCTTGACCTTCTCCCGAAACTCCAGAATCACGCTGCCACCGCGGTAGTGCTCGAGCAACTCCCCTTCGCCTCCATGGCCGCTCACCCGGGAGATAGTGATGCCGGTGACGCCGGCCCGGAACAGGGCCGCCTTGACCTCGGGGAGCCGGTCCGGGCGCACGATCGTGCTGATCAGTTTCATAGCTGGCTACGCCGCCTCCTTCAGAGTGTGGGAGGGCCGCTGGAGGACCACGGCGGTGGAGATATCCGCGGTGTCGGGATAGGCGAGGGCGCCCATTTCAGGCAGATCCAGACCCAGCTCCTCGGCCTCGGCCGACACCCGATGTCCGTTGGTCAGCTTGGCGGTGATGTAGTAGAACGCGAGCGTCATTAGCCCCACCGCGACGAAGTTGGTGAGTCCGCCGATGCACTGGGCCAGGAACTGACGCGGATCGCCGTAGAACAGCCCGGTCACGTTGCCGTCGACGCCATTCCATCCGGCGCCGTAGGTCCCGTCTGCCAGGAGTCCGAGCGAGAGAATTCCCCAGAGCCCGTTGACACCGTGCACGGAGATGGCGCCCACTGGGTCGTCGATCTTCACGGTCCGCTCGAAGAAGAACACCGACCAGCAGACCAGGACCCCGGCAATGGCGCCGATGAGGACGGCACTGGGCGCGGTGACGAATGCACACGGTGCCGTGATGGCCACCAGCCCGGCCAGGGCGCCGTTGGCCAGCATCGAGGGATCGGGCTTTCCAAAGCGGCGCCACATGTAGATCATGGCGGTAATGCTGCCGGCAGCCCCCGCCAGCATGGTGTTGGTCGCGATGACGCCGATCCGGAGATCAGTGGCGGCGAGGGTCGAGCCGGGGTTGAACCCGAACCAGCCGAAGCAGAGGATGAAAGTGCCGATGATCGCCATCGGGATGTTGTGCCCGGGGATCACATTGGCGGTTCCGTCGGCGTTGTACTTCCCGCGACGAGCTCCGAGCAGCTTGGCTCCCACCAGCGCAATGACGCCGCCGGTCATGTGGACCACCGAGGAACCCGCGAAGTCCACGTGCCCGTGGCCCAGCCCGAAGTTCTTGCCCAGGGTTGCCAGCCAGCCCCCGCCCCAGACCCAGTTGGCATAGATCGGGTAGATGAACGCGCCGATGAAGACGCTGAAGATCGCAAACGCCGAGAACTTCCACCGCTCCGCCATGGCGCCGGTCGGGATCGTCGCGGTGGTGTCCATGAACACCATCTGGAACAGGAAGAAGGTGAACACAGGCGCAGCGTACGCGACCCCCGTGAGGAAGAACCCGGTGGTGCCGAAGAGGCCGAAGTCCTTGCCGAAGAGGTGAAGTGTGAACTCGTTGGAGAGCTTGTCATAGCCACCCAGGGTGCCCAGCGCTCCAATGCCCCCCGCCTGCAGAGCGAACCCGACGATCCAGTAGCCCATCATGGCCAGGCCATAGACCATGAAGTTCATGGCGATGGTGTGCGAGGCGTTCTTGGCGCGCGTGAAGCCGGCCTCGACCATGGCGAAGCCGGCCTGCATGAACATCACCAGGAATCCGCAGACCAGCGTCCACGTGAAGTTGATCGACACGCCGTTGGCGGTCGTCGCGTCGGCGGTGGCCTTGAGCAGGGAATCGGCGTTGGTCGCGGCCGGCGCGGCCTGGGCCACGAGGACGGCAGGGAGTGCCAGCGCGAGCAACGGGGCGAATCGAAGGTATCGAGGAGTCATTGCCTCTCCGGGTGGAGGTTGGGGGTGAGCCGCTCTGGCGGCACAAAAGCCAAGTCCGCGGATCTCACGGTAACATTTGCTGGGAGTTGTGTCAAGTAATTCTTGCATAATGTGCATGGTCAGATGTACACTAGTGCAGAAAGGTCGCATTTTTTCAATACCTGTTACATAAATAGTGCTGGGTAGGTAAAAATCTTAATGCACTCATTAGATGGGACCTATCTGCTTTGGCTGCTGACGGTTCCGGGCACGATCGTGACCGGTGCCCCGAGCCCGGACCCCTCCTCGGCGATCCCGCTCAACCACGTCGGTGCGCTGCTCCTGGCCCTGGCCGTCATCCTGGTTGCGGCCAAGGTGGGCGGGCACCTCGCCGAAGGGCTGAGACAACCGGCGGTGCTGGGAGAGCTGCTGGCGGGAGTGCTGCTGGGGAATTGCGGAGTGTCCTGGCTTCACAGTCTGGGAGCGGATCCGGCAGTGGACCTGTTCGCCCAGGTGGGTGTGGTGCTCCTGCTGTTCGAGGTCGGGCTCGAATCGAAGGTGGTCGACGTGCTCAAGGTGGGTGGTCGCGCCTTTCTGGTTGCTGTCCTGGGGGTCGTTACACCCTGGATCCTGGGCTGGGGACTGGGTGCCCTGCTGCTTCCTGACCGGAGTGTCTACGTTCACGCCTTTCTGGGCGCGACGCTTACCGCCACCAGCGTCGGCATCACCGCCCGGGTGCTCAAGGATCTCGGGCGGGCCCAGACCCGTGAGGCTCGGATCATCCTGGGAGCGGCCGTCATCGACGACGTCCTGGGTCTGGTGGTCCTGGCTGCGGTGGCAATCGTGATCAAGGCCGCCGACCTGGGATCGAGCGCCTCCCTCGGTGAAACCGGCCTGGTGATCCTCAAGGCCGTTGCCTTCATGGTGGGCGCGCTGACTCTCGGTGTTCTGCTGACCCCGTACCTGTTTCGAGCGTCGGCCCGCCTCCGGGGTTCGGGGGTCCTCCTCAGCACGTCACTCACCTTCTGCTTTCTTCTTGCCTGCCTCGCCTCGAGTATCGGGCTGGCTCCGATCGTCGGCGCGTATGCGGCCGGACTGGTCCTCGAGGAGCCGCACTACGTCGGGTTCCAGGGACGAGAGCGCTCCCTGCCCGACCTGGTGAGCCCGGTCTCCAGCTTTCTGGTTCCGGTCTTTTTTGTGTTGATGGGCGTCCGGGTCGACCTGAGCGCCGTCCTCAACCCGGCTGCGGCCTGGCTTGCCCTCCTGCTCGGTGTGGTCGCGATCCTCGGAAAGCAGGCCTGCGCCCTGGGCGGCCTGGGTGGCGGTCTGGATGCGCTGTCCATCGGGATCGGGATGATTCCGCGGGGCGAAGTCGGGCTGATCTTCGCCAGCATCGGACTGAGCCTTACGGTGCACGGGGAGCGGGTGGTCGATCCGGTGACCTATTCTGCCGTGGTGCTCATGGTGATGATCACGACGCTGGTCACGCCGCCGGCTCTCAAGTGGAGCTTGGCGCGGCGGAGGAGAGCGCGGGGCGAGGCAGCGGCCTGAAAAAGAAGAGAGCCCCGGGAGGGGCTCTCGTTCCATCCGGTCCTCACGCAGAGATCAATGACCGGGGCCTTCTCCCTCGGCGCGGTGCTCCTTGCGCTCGCCGCTGTGCTCTTTGCGCTCGCCCTTGTGCTCCAGGTGCTCGCCGTGGGCCTCGCGCCGACCGCCGCGGTCTTCCAGACGCTCACCCTTGTGTTCGAGGTGCTCGCCTTCGCGCTCGTGGCCGATCGCTTCCTGATGCTCCCCGCGCTTCTCCAGGTGGTCCCCGCGGTGCTCCAGGTGTTCGCCCTGATGTTCCTGCCGCTCACCCTTGTGCTCCAGGTGTTCACCGCGGCGCTCCTGTTGCGAGCCCCGGTGCTCGAGGGCGGCCTTATGGTGCGGATGCTCCCCGGTCCCGGTCACCACCTTCTGCTGCCCGTCTTCGGCAGTCTTTACGGCCGTCTTCGACGGCTCAGGTGCCGATTGGGCCGATGCCTTCCGGACCAGGAGCCCGGTCCCCAGGAACGCTATCGCCGCAACCAGTGCGAATTGCTTGATTCCCTTGTGCATACTCTGGCTATCTCCTTTGCCCATGGGCAGTAGGTCCATGAGGAGGGGAGATCTGCAATCGGTACACCAGCCGGGCGACTTGGGAGACTCTCGGGAATTGGAGCGACGTTTTTCAGGATCCAGGAATCGGCGATTCCGGCAGAGCTTCGGTTCTTCTTCCGGCTAGTCCGCTCCTGATCCTCCCGTAGCCAGCCAGCGACCCCGGTTGCCCAGCCCGTCATAGGCCGCGTACTTGTAGCAGTCGGAGAGACTCGGATAGTTGAAGACCATCTGGACGAAGACATCGATGGTCTCTCCGCGGGCCAGCACGTGGGCGCCCAGGTGGATCAGCTCCGACGCCTGCTCGCCAATGATGTGGACCCCCAGCAGGCGCTTGTCTTCGGGAGAAAACACCAGCTTGAGCATCCCGGTGCTGTCTCCGATGATCTGGCCCCGGGGATTCTGCGCGTAGCTGGTCCGCCCGATCAGGTAAGGGCGCCCGGCGGCGCGGCACTCTTCTTCGGTCACGCCCACCATGGCGATCTCCGGCACCGAGTAAACGGCCAGTGGGTGGACCGAGGCGAGGCGCAGCCGGTACTGGAGGTCGAAGGCGTTGACGATCGCTACCCGGGCCTGCTCCATGGATGTGGAAGCCAGGGCGGGGAAGCCGATCACGTCGCCGGCCGCGTAGATGTTGGCCACGCTGGTTTGGTACTTCTCGTTGACCTGGATCAGCCCCCGCTCCTTGGTAGCGACGCCGACGCGCTCCAGGCCGAGGCCGGCGACATTGCTCTGCCGTCCGGCCGCGAACAGCGCGGTGTCGACCTCGACCGGTTCGCCCTCGGAAAATGCGAGGCGGACCACACCGGCGTCCTTGGCGATCCCGGTCACCCTGCTCGAGAATCGGAATCGGACTCCAAGGGCGGCCAGCCGCTCTTGAAGGCGGAGCGCGATTTCGCGGTCGACGAAGGAGAGGAGCCGGTCGCGGCCGTCGACCACCGTAACCGCGACGCCCAGCGCGCTGAAGATCGACGCATACTCGACGCCGATGACGCCGCCGCCCACCACCGCCAGCCGGGCCGGAAGCCGCTTCACCCGCAGAATCGAGTCCGAGTCGTAGATCAATGCATCGTCGAAGGGCACGTCGCTGGGGCGGAAGGGTGAGGAGCCGGTCGCCAGCAATACGATCTCGGTGGCGAGGTCCAGGTCGGTTCCGTCGGGACGGCGGACTCGAACGGTATGGGAATCGAGCAGGCTTCCCTCTCCCTGAATCAGGTCAATGCCGTGTCGCTCCAGGTTGGCCTGGACGATTAGGCGCTCGTTCTCGACCACCTGGCGCTCGCGGTAGAGAAACTCTGCGACGGTCAACCCTTCCTTCAGCGAATAGTCGATGCCGTACAATCCGCGTTGCCGGAGTCCCGAGAAGTAGAGTGCGGTCTCCCGCAGCGTCTTTGATGGAACGGTGCCAGTGTTGATCCCCGCTCCGCCGGGATAAGGCATTCGCTCGACGATGGCGACTCTCTTGCCGAAATAGGCCGCGGCGGCGGCGCCCTTCTCGCCGGCGGGTCCGGCACCGATCACAACCAGATCGTAGGGGGAGGATTCGGGCATCAGATGCGGGCACCCGGTTTCCACGAAGGTCGCTGGAGGCCGGCGGTTGAATTGCTGGGCCGAATGGCGGTTGGTATGTTGCCAATATGACTCGCCACCGCCCCATCGCCAAGCAGGATCGCGCGCAGGGAAGGCGCCGGCACACTCTGACCGCCGGCATGGCGGTCTTGCTGAGTCTCGCCTGCGGCCGGGGCTCCAGTCCGATCGCCATCGGATTGGCGTTGCCGTTGGCCGACTCCGCGACCGCACCGATGCGTCGCGGCGCCGCCCTGGCCATGGAGGAGATCAATGCGGGTGGCGGGATCGACGGACGGCGCCTGGCCTTGATGGAACGGAACGATGACGGCGATGCGGACTCGGCCATGCGGGTGGCATCGGAGTTCTACGATTCAAAGGTGGTGGCGGTCGTCGGCAGCATCTATTCGGGGCTTACACTCGCCGCCGCGCCGATCTACAACTCGGGTTCTCACCCTCTGGTGCAGCTGGCCCCCTCCGCCTCCTCCCCTGATCTGACGGAGGCGGGAGATTACACTTTCCGGGTCTGCTCGAGCGACTTGGCCTACGGTGCCGCCCTGGCCCGCTGGGCCTATCAGCGTCTCGGCCGTCGGCGGGCCGCGGTGCTCTACGTGAACGACGAGTACGGCCGAGGGGTCCGGACTACCTTTGCGGCTGAGTTCACACGGCTGGGTGGAGCGGTGGTGGAGGCGAGCCCGTTTCTGGCCGAGCGGCCCAACGTGGGCCCTTACCTGGCGCGAATCGCCGACGCCAAGCAGGCGGATGTGCTGGTGCTGGCCGCCAACATCGCCGAGGGGGAGCGGGTCCTGATGCAGGTCAGAGCCGCAAAGGTGGCCCTTCCGCTCCTGGGTGGCGACGGATTCGTGGGGATCGAGGCTCGCGGGTCATTGGCGGAGGGGATGTTCATCTCGACCGGGTACCTGCCCGATGAGGATTCTCCAGCCAACCGGCGGTTCGTCGAGGCCTACCACAAACGCTATCCCGAGGCGATTCCGCCAGATCAGGGAGCCGCCGCCACGTACGATGCCGTCCGACTGCTGGCAAAAGTGATCAAGGAGGCCGGTCCCGACCGGCGCCGGATCCGGGACGTTCTTGCGGCTGTGGGACAGAGCGCGCCACCCTATGAGGGAGTGGTTGGCACCATCGCCTTCGACCGCAATGGGGATGTGCCTCAGCTCGCGGTACAGATCGGCGTCGTGCGAAGCGGGCGCCTGGTTTCGGCCGAGGCGCGCTGACTCGATCCGGTCCGGGTTACGGGCCGCCCCCGATCCATTCCAGCTCGGCGAACATCGGTCGGTGGTCGGTGCCAAAATCCGGCCCCAGGCGGGCGCTCACCGGGCGCCATCCCTCGCCGAAGAGCACGTGGTCGATCCGCACGCCCCCACGGGCCATGGCCCGACTCCCGCCGACCCCGTGTCCGGCCTGCGAGAAGGCGTTGCCCAAGTCGCCCCAGTAGCGGCGGTAGATGGCGCTTTCGACCGGCATGTTGAAGTCGCCGGAGACGAGCAGTGCGCCGGGGATGCTGTCCACCCAGGCCCGGATCCGCCGCGAGCCCAGATCGCGCAACTCCGCGTTGCCGGTCATCCGGGCCAGGTTGCCGGAGGTCATGAGTGGCTCGAGCCCCTTGCGCACGGTTTCGAGGTGAACGTTGACGTAGTGGATGTTCCCGGCTGGCGTCAGCACATCGTAACGACTGGCTGACCCGGTGCTTCCGATGTCTCCCAGAAAGAATTCTTCCTTCCCCTCGGCACTGGCGATCGGGAAGCGGGAAACAAAACAGAGGCCTTCCCGCTCGCGATGATACCACCCCTCGAGTCGCTGGATCGCATCCACCAGCGGCTCGCCGCACTCCTGGAACGCGACCAGATCGGGGGCCCAATCGCGCAACATGCTCGGGAGTAAGGGGCCGATCACCTCGCCGCCGTCGACGTTATAGGTGACGATCTTCAACCGTGGCCCGCTTGGCCTGGGAGCCAGCCAGTTGCGCCATCCGGTCCGGAAGCCCATGACCGGGAAGATCACCACCAGCGCCGTCACGAAGAGCAGGGCCAGCAGGGGGCGCCGCAATGCTGCGGCGGCCGGAATCAGGACGGCCAGGGGAACCAGCAGCAGGTATCGCGGGGCGTAGAGGAGAATGGTGCCGGGCCACCATCGATCGCCCAGCCCCCAGATGAAGACCGCCATGAGGATCGCGAGCCCCAGGTAAGCCCAGGTCGCCCAGCCGATCCACCAGGCCGGACGGCGTTGCCGGCCTTCGCCGCCTGGAGGCCAGCATCCGGTCCGGATCCACGCGGCCAGGCGTCGCAACCGGGTCGGGTCCACGGCTGTCTTGCAGACAGGACAGCGCGCCGGCGCCCAATAGCGGTGGGGGTCGAGACGGACTCGATGCTTCCCGGAAGCGCAGCGGAGAAGGGTGTCGATGGGTCGGCTCCAGTGCGGCCGGGCCGCGCTCAGGCCCGGACGGTCAAGGCAGTATTATAGGTGAGATCAGTCAACCTTCCAGACATCACAAGGATCGTTCAATGCAACACTGGCGTCGCGTGTTTCCTGTTTTGCTGGTGACCCTGACGGCCTGTGGTTCTTCGGGTACCCCGGTTCCGGTGCTCGGTGGAGAGCAGGATATCGCCGCGTTGGCCGGCCAGTGGGAGGGAGAATACTACAGCAAGTCTGTCGGCCGGAGCGGAAGCATCGGCTTCACTCTGGTTGCGGGACAGGACACCGCGCGGGGCCAGGTAGTCATGGGGCCGAAGACGAGCGGCGTTTCCCAGGGCGCCTCGAGCGATTCGACCCGGGTCGTATCCCAGACCGGCTCGCAAACGTTTCAGATTTCCTTCGTGCGGGTGACCGGCGGGGCGG
>Ga0210138_1000165_pt1 | contig 16144 bp, 17 predicted proteins | sample Browns_ThreeSqC__FD_184850 | JGI IMG/M metagenome (GOLD analysis project Ga0210138, IMG submission 184850) | Wetland microbial communities from the San Francisco Bay, California, USA, that impact long-term carbon sequestration -... | ecosystem: Environmental > Aquatic > Marine > Wetlands ... | reverse complement strand
CAGCTCGGTGTGGCGCCGAATGACCGTGGCCTCGCCCTCGGACCCGGGCTCCAGCCGTCCCAGGACGGCCTCGGCAACCTCGGTGTTCACCATTGACCCACGCCCACCTGGACGTTGCGGAACCGGGCGGCGGCGGCGCCGTGGCCGACCGAGGCGGTCTGGATCGGCTCCCCCTTGCCGCAGTAGGGCTCGCCCCACTGGGTCCAATCCTCGGGGCCGCAGATCGCGTCGCACGAGCCCCAGAATCGCGGCGTGATGCCGGTGTAGGTGGGATTGCGGACCATGCCTGCCCGCTTCCCGTTCTTGATGAGCCATCCGATCTGGGTCCCGAACTGGAAGTTCAGGCGTCGTTCGTCGATCGACCACGATCGGTTGGTGCTGAGCAGGATCCCGTCATCGGTGTCCGCGATGAGGTCCTCCAGGCTGCCGGCAGATCCGGGTCGGAGGCTGACGTTCGTCATCCGGATGAGCGGGAGGTTGCGCCAGCTCGCCGCGCGGCTGCTGCCCATCGAGCGGCGCCCGATGATCGGCGCCGTTTCGCGCGAGGTCAGGTAGCCCACGAACTCCCCGGCGCTCACCAGCGGCACGCGTTGGGCGGGCACGCCCTCGTCGTCCCAGCCGAACGTGCCCAGCCCGCCGGGAGCGGTGGCGTCGGCGTCGATGTTGACCTGGTCCGATCCGTACCGGAAATTGTCGAGCCGGTCGGTGGTCAGGAAGCTCGTGCCCGCGAACGAGGCCTCCATCCCAAGCACGCGGTCGAGTTCGGTTGGATGGCCGCACGACTCGTGGACCTGGATGGCCACTTGGCTCGCCTCGAGGATGACGGTCATCTCCCCGGCCGGGCATTGGGGCGCGTCGAGCAGCGCCACGGCCTCCTCACCGATCTGCTGGCCATGCCCGGACAGGTCCATGTCACGGATGGCCTCGAAGCCGCCGCCCACGATCTGACCACCCAGGGACTTCGGATAGCCCCGCTCCTGGCTCTCGTGCTCGCTTACCGCGGTGGCGGTGATCCCCGCCCCGCACGACACGAACTCCTGCTCCGTCTGTGAGCCCTCGCTCGACCCGAACAACTTCCGCTCGCGGGTCGCCTCCAGCGTCCCTTCGCGGAAGGTCACGCCCTTCGCCCGGGCCATGGCAGCATCCGCGTCGAACAGGATCCGAAGCTTCTCCTCGAGCGAGACCGCGAACGGGTCCTCGACGTACGGCGTGCGCCATTGCCCGTGGGATGCGGGTGTGTCGTCGAGGATCACCGGGTCCCCGCTCGCCAGGCGGCTGGCCTGGGCGATCGTCACCGCGAGACGCGCCACGCGGTCCGCCTCCTCCAGCTCCAGGTCCTGGCTCGAGGCAAATCCCCACGCCCCGTCCACGAGGACCCGGACACCGAACCCCGCTGACCGCTCGGAGGACGCGGCGGCCAGGACGCCGTTCTTGACCGACAGCGACTCGGCCTGGTGCTCCACGACACGCGCGTCGGCATACGACGCTCCCGAGCTGGTCGCCGCGTCGATCGCGCGCTCGATCAGGTCACGCACGGGTCGTTCCGTGCCAATCGCTGCCGGTCCTCACTCGACCGACTCCGCGAACTCGGGGACGAGGTTCAGCGTGGTAGCCGGGAGGTGCAGGTCCGACGTTGGGCTCACGGTGATGGTCGCACTCACGAACTGCTCCAGCTGGGTCACGATCCCGCCGGGGCGCTTGAGCGCCGCGATCAGTCCATCGGGATCACCGATTGCGCGCACCGTAAAGGTTCGACCGATGGTCGTGCCATCCATTTCGAGCGCGGTGGCGCCCTGGGTCACCACCGACTTGGCGGTGATCCGGACGTCATCGAGCGCCAGTGCCTCGGCGCCCGCGTTGCGCAGCTCGTTGACCAGGTCATTCACCGCAATCGCGTCCAGCGATCCGGTGACGTTGACGATGATCCCCTGGCCCTGGACCGCGGACTCGCCCGAGAAGGCCTGGATCCGGCGCAGCTCCTCGCGGCTGACGTCGAGGGCCGAAGAGCCCTGTGCGCCGGCCGCCTGGTAATCGGCGAGCAGGCTGGACTGGTCGGCCAGGGCGGCCCGGAGCTGGCGGTTGGCCTCGGACAGGGTCTGGATGCGGGTCGACAGCTCGGCCACCGGGAGGCTGCTCAGCTCCGCCGGGCGCGCCTGGGAGCGGAACTGCGCGACGAGCGCGATCCCGATGATCACCGCGATGAGCGCCAGGCTGAGCTGCGCAACCCAGGTCCGCATTACTGGGTGCCCTCCGGAACGGCCCAGCGGAGGTTCGTGGACCCGATGAATGCGGGCACGAGCAGGTCCGTCTGCGACTCGGTGGCGAACTCGAGATCGAACGCCTCGATCCGGTGCGCCACGCGGCCCAGGTAGGCGGGATCCGCCTGGAACCGCTCCTCCAGGCCGGGCGGCCCCGCCGCCTCGATCCGGAACGGCGGCGACAGGAAGGCCGTGTTGACGAGGACCGATGAGCCAACGCCATAGATCGAGCTGGTGGAGACCAGGCGCTCGCCGTTGATGGCGATTCCTTCCGCACCGGAGTGCCACAGGGAGACCACGATGTCGCGCAGGTCATCGGCCAGGACGATGTAGTTTCCGGGGTTCTCGTCGACCGGGACGATCCGCCGCGAGTCGGCGATCTCAATGACGACGCCGGGGCCGTGAATCGCGGTCAGGCCTGCCGCCAGGCGCGCCTCCGCGAGGTCCGCGTTCACCGCCGCCAGCTCGGTCTGCGATCCTTCACTCTGGGCTTGGATCTCGGTCAGTTGCGACTCCACGGCCGCCAGCCCCGCCTGGAGCGACTCCTGCTCCTGCTCAAGGGCCAGTGCCTGCGCGGCCAGGGCCTGCTGCGCCGAGGTCGTGTACGAGGCGCGCTGGACCTCGCCGTTCCACTGGGCGGCCATGACGAAGCCGAGCACGCCCAGGGCCACGGCCATGCTCATGACCCAGCCCGAGCGCAGGCGTGGACGGGCGCGGGTCGGCAGGGTGGTCACGACGATCCGTCGGCCGGCGGTTCGGCAGGCGGAGTGGGCGGTTCGGCAGGCGGCGGGGGCGGTGCGGGGGGCCACGCTGGTGGCGCGGATCGAGCCCGCGCGCGAAGGACGACCACGGCGACGAACACGACCCCAAGGGCCACGAAGCCGATAATCAGCCACCACGCGACGTCGGACGATTCCCCGCCCGGCGATCCTGTCCCAGGCGAAGACGACGACTCGGGCAGCGGAACATCGGAGTCGTTCAGCGACAACGGCTCCACCGGCTGCGGCTCGGTGACGCCAAACGAGTCGAAGAACTCGGCACGCAGGTCCGCGAAGCTGACCCCGGTGCCGGCCTGGATGGCTTCATCATCGGTCGCGCCGGATCGGTACGCCTCGGCGATCCCGGCCATCGCCGCCTGGCCATGGTCGGCGATGATCTGGTCGATCATCACCGTGCCTTCGGCGTAGGCCAGGCTTGCGTCGCGCGCGTCGATCGGGAACTGAGCGGTCAGGGCCTCGAACGCCATCAGCCCCTGCGCGCTCCCCGACTCGAGACTGACCAGGTCGCGCTCGGTGTCCGCGTTGCGATCCTCTGACCAGGTGGCCGTGCCCTCGTCCATCCACGTTGGCGGGGCGTGGAACGCGTTATGGGTGGCGTCGTAGAACACGACATGGGTCACCTCGTGGGCAATGGTCGTCTCGAGGTAGTCCGTCCCTCCCGCGCCCAGCCACATGAACACGGTTCGGATGTCGGGATAGGTGGCCGCCCCGACCCATTCGCGCGCGCTCGGTCCGACGGCACCGATGAAGTCCTCCCGGGCGTCGTAGACGAAGATGTCGATCCCACCGGCGATGGTCGCCCCGAGGAGCTCGGCGGCCCGGTCGGCGGCATCGCCGGCCAGCTCGCCGAAGCGGCGCGCGATGGATTCGTTGTCGCCGTACCAGTGGACGGTGGCGGAGCCAATCCGGGCCTGCTCCCAGCTCAGCTGCGGTCGGTCGTCGTCGTAGAGCAGGGTCTTCTCGGGGCTCAGCGTGATGGCCGTGCCATCGGTCGCCCGCCATTGGTAGGTCACCACCGAGTTCGGCGGGAGATACCCGTCGGCCAGGTCGCGTCGGTAGGACAGGCTGCTGCCGCTCATGACCACCGGGACGACGAGCCGATCCTCGCCCCCGAATCCGAGCAGGAGTTCGGTCCGATCCGGCGCTGCCCCGGTCCAGGCGGCGCTGAACGTCAGGTCCACCCCAAACGTGGCGTCGGCCGTGAGATCGGAGAATCCGCCGCCGGCTCGGGCCGCCGACGGAAGAGCGACAGCAGCAACGGTGACGAGGGCGACGACGCCCAGGCGGAGGGATCCGGTCAGTCGCCCCACGACACCCTCCCCAGGTCGAGCAGGCCGACGGTCAGGTTGCCCACCCCGCGCAGTCCGTCGCGCACCAGCCAGTGCGACACGTCCCACGACCACGGGATAACCGGGGCCTCCGCGTCCACCTCGTCTTCGACGGCCAGGTAGGCCTCGCGCTGGTCCGTCGGATCAGTCGCCTGTGCCGCGGCCTCCATCAGGGTCACGAACTGCGGGTCGTTCCACCGGCCGTAGTTGGCGGCCGCGTCCGGAAGGAGGAGCAGGCCGTACAGCGCGTACGGGGACGGGTAGTCGGTGATCCAGCTGATGGTGTAGATGGCCGGCGGACGCTCAGGAAGGGTCTGGAGGTAATCGGGCCAGTCCATGGACTCGACCGCGATGTTCGCGTCCAGCTCCTCGCGCCAGATCGCCACCGCGGGAGCCACGTCGAGCCCGTTCGCGTTCACCGTGATCGGCCCCAGGTCGGCGGCCGAGTCGTAGCCGGCGTCATGGAGGAGTCGACGCGCGGCGTCGGGGTCGGCAGCCTCGTCGGTCGGCACGCCGTCGGCCCACAGGGCGGGCGGGACGAGGCTGGTGGCTGCGGTGGCTGCCGCACCGGCGGAGAGATCCACGAGGCGAGGTCGGTCGAGGGCGAGGAGAAACGCGCGCCGCACCCGCACGTCGTCGAACGGCGGTTTGGAGGTGTCAAAGCCGAAGTACTGGACACTGAGGGCGGCGGCCTGGTGGAGGTACGGCCCCAGTTGATCGTCGTAGGCGATCCAGGTCGCATCGCCCGGCGACACGTTGACGAGGTCCACGGCCTCGTTCGCGAAGGCGTCGGGAACGCTGGTGTCGATGCTCTGCAGCCAGTCCACCTCGCTGATGGGCGGCGAGCCGGCGACGTAGCTGGGGTTGGCATCGAGCACGAGCGTGGTGTCGGCCAGGTGGTCGATGACGTAGGGGCCCGAGCCCACGAAGTCCGTCACCGTCTGCCAGTTGGGCGTGGCATCGGCGGTCGCGGGGACGACCGCTGCGGTGGGCGTGGCCGCGATGGCCGGGAAGAAGCTCGCGGCGTGGCGCAGGTGGACCACGAGGGTCGTATCGGACGGCGCCTCGATCCCAACCTGGTCCTCGCTTCCCTGGCCGACCAGCCACTCTGCCGCGCCGTCGATGATCGTGAGCACGTCCGGCGCGAGCGACCCGGTGGCCGGGTCGAGGACGCGGAGCCACGACCGACGGACGTCCGCCGCGGTCAGGGGCGAGCCGTCCGAGAAGCGCAACCCGTCGCGCAGGGTGAACGTGTACGTCCGCCCTTCGTCGCTGATGGTCCAGTCCGAGGCCAGTGAGCCGTACACCGACCCGTCCTCACCAATCCGGGTCAGGCCGGTGTACAGCTGGAGGAGCAGCTGGACGTCGGTCGCATCGGAGATGAAGGCCGGGTCGAGAGTCCCGATCTCGCCCCCCAGGTAGATCAGGGGACGCCCTCCGGCCGAGGCGGCGGGATGGACCGATGCGGCAAGGACCGAGAGGGTGAGGGCCGCGACACACAGCCCGGCAGCCGCCTTCAGACGGCGCATGCCCAGGTCAAAGGCGGCTCCCACGCCGGGCCGGCCTCGCGAGTTGGCGGCGCACGGCCGGTAGTATAGGTGGCCGTGCAGCAGACCCATGAGCACCGGTTCAGGCACCAGCCGGCCGGGTCGCTCACGCTCCGCCAGTTCGTCGAGTCCCTGAAACGCTGGACACCGGAAATGCGGCAGATCGCCCAGATCGCCCTGACCCGGACCGATGCGGAGCGGCAGCAATACCTGCAGGGTTTCCACCATGGTCACGAGGAGCGGCCAGCGGGCAACCTGGACTCGTTCGTCCGCTGGGCCTACTCGGATCCGCGCCTGGATGCGGTCCCTGCCCTCCTCGCGGAGATCGAGCGGCCCGATGCCGACTACGAGGGTGCCCTGGTCCACGAGGCGGAGGTGCTCGTCCGTCTCCGCGGTGAGGGGCGCACGCCCGCTCGACGAGTCGCGGACTACCTCGGCCTGCTCGGGGTGGAGAGCAGCGAGCCGCTGCGGGCGTCCGTCGCGTCGCTCCTCCCGCTGGGGACGCCCGAGGCGGCCGTGACCGCCACGATCCGCCAGATGCGCCGCGCCTGGCTGGAGGTGTATGGCGACGACCCCTTCTTCGCCGAAGACTAGCCGCGCCGGGTCGGCCCTGGCCATCGTGGCCCTGGCCATCGTGACCCTGGCCACGACCGGGGTCGCGCGCGGTCACTCGGAGCTGGTGAGTGCCGATCCGGCCCCGAGCAGCGTGATCCCGGAATCTCCGACCAGGCTCGTCCTCTTCTTCAGCGAGGCGGTTGACCCGGCATCGGTCCGGCTGCGCCTCTTCAACTCGTCTCAGCGGGAGATCGCCCTCGGGCCGGCCCACCTGGACGCCACGGGTCAGGTGCTGACGGCGGCGGTCCCCGCGCTTGATCCGGACACCTACACCGTGGATTTTGCCGTCGTTTCGGCGGTCGATGGGCACCCGACCGCCAGCCTGTATGCCTTCCTGGTCGACCCCAGCGGGAGCCGGCCGCCCCCCGCGCCGCCGGTGGCCGAACCGACGACCCCGGTCGATCCCGGCGCCGTGGCGGCGCGCTGGGTCGTCCTCACCGCAGCATTGCTTTTGGTAGGGACAGTGCTCGCCTGGACGGTCCATCGTCGATCGCTGCCCAGCGCGGCCATACGCCGACCCCCCTGGGCGTGGCTGGCGATCCTGGCCGCGATCGGGCTCGTGGCGCTCACCGCCCACGTCCTGCTGGCGGCCCATGCCGCCTACCAGCTCACCGGCGTCCTCGGCGGCGTGGTGGGGATCGATGTCGTGGCGCCATTCGGGTGGACCTCGTACGGGATTGCGATGCGGGTGGGGCTGATCGCGCTCGCGCTCGTCCTGGCCGTGGCCACCCTCAGCGCCGTCCTGGCGATGCGGGGCGTGGCCGCTCGGAACGCGGACGATGGTCGGGTCGCGCTGGCGCTGTGCGGCGCGGGTGCCGTCGCGACCATCCTGGCGCTGAGCTGGACGGGTCACGCCTCGTCCCTGGGCGGACCTGTGTGGGCGCTCGTCGATGCCGTCCACCTGCTCGCCATTGCCGCCTGGTTCGGCGTGCTCCCGGCCATCGGTCTCATCGCCTGGCGGTCACGAGGCGACGATCCGGGCGCGCGGGAAGTGGCTCGGATCGGGCTGAGGGCGCACGCCCCGGTCGCCCTCATCGCGGCGCCCATCGTCATCCTGACCGGGCTCGCCAACTCCCCCCTCGTCGTGGACGAGTCGCGGGAGCTTGCGGCCTCGAGCTACGGGAACCTGCTCCTGGCCAAGGCCCTCCTGGTGTCGATCGCCCTTGGCCTGGGCGCCGCCAACTTCTTCCTGGCCCGATCACATCGTCGGCGACCGCTGCTCGGGATCGCCGCGGTCGAGGTCGCCATCGCGGCCCTCGCCATCGCGGTGGGAACCACCATGGTCAGCGTCGAGCCGGCCACCGGTCGGCCACCGGCCACGGTCAACCCCCGCCTGGGTGTCGCGCACCTGTACGGCGAGGGTGGCGAGTCCCGGGTCCATGGCATCGTGAACCTGCCCGAACCGGGCGTGCAGTCCTACTCGTTCGCGGTCAGCGACGTGGCCTCCGGCGCCGACCGGCAGGACGTGGCCCAGGTCGTGCTCACCTTCATCCCGCCCACGGGCTCGGACCTGGGCACAGAGGTCGTGCTCACCGAACCGACCGCGCAGCCGTGGATCTGGGAGGCGCAGGGCGCCTTCACGCCGGTGGTCGGGACGTGGACACTGGACGTGGAGGTGCGCCGCGGGCGCCTGGCAAGCGACGAGATCAGCCTCCAGCTGCCGGTGCGCCGCGTGCTCCATGCCACCCCCCTGCCACCGGACACCACGGGCAGCCAGGCCCTCGGCACGCTGGCCGCGCTGACCGGACCACTCCCTGAGGGGAACGCTGCGTGGCTGCTGCCCATCGCTCTGCTGGCCGCCGCCGCCGGCGCCCTGGCCTGGGAGCGGCAGCGGGACCGGCGTGGGCAGACCATGGGCCGGACCGCTCGGTGGCTGCGGATCGGCCTGGTCGTGGCCGCGGTCATGACCGGGGCTTCCCTGACCGCACGGGCGGTGGTGGCCGAGGCGAATCGCACGCCAGCCCTCTGGGAAGCCGCCGTGAACCCCCTGGCCGACGACCCCGAGGCCATTGCCGCGGGGTCCGAGGTCTACCGGGCCAACTGCTCGAGCTGCCATGGCCCGACCGGCGCGGGCGACGGGCCCACGGCCGACGACCTGGTCCGACCCCCGGACGACCTCGCCGGAATCGTCCCCCATCGGCTGGACGGGGAGCTGGCATGGACGATCGGCGCGGGCATCGCGGGAACCCAGATGCCGGCGTTCGGCACTACCCTGTTGGAAGACGAACGGTGGGAGCTCATCAGCTTCCTCCGCGACCAATGGCCGCTGGCCCAGCCGTGAGATGAGGAACCGCGACATGCATCGTGCTCCGATGGTCATGACGTGCCTGGTGATTGGCCTCCTGGCCGTCAGCGGCTGCTCGACGTCCGCCGGACCGTGCGGCCCCGAAACGCTCACCCTCAACGCCACCGTGAGCGCCGACGCGATGGATCCATCCGCACTCGAAGCGTGCAGGGGACAGGAGGTCACGCTTGCCGTGGCCAGCGAGGTCGATGCCGAGCTGCACCTGCACGGCTACGACATCGAGCAGGAGCTCGTGTCGGGGGAAACGACGAACTTCGAGTTCACGGCGGACCTCCCCGGCCAGTTCATCATCGAGCTGCACACCGACACCGGCGAGACCGAAGTCGCGGTCCTGACCGTGCGTGAGCCGTAGGCCAGGCGCCATCATTCGAGCCGTGCGTATCCGTCCGCTGCTCGTCGGCGCCGCCCTGGCGGCCGCCGGCCTGACCGTTCTCACCGCTGCCTCCCCGGAGCAGGCGGCCGCTCACGCCCTCGGATCCTCGTTCCCACTCCCCGTCCCGCTGTGGCTGTACCTCGCCGGCGCGGCGATCGCGGTGGCCGCCTCGTTCGTCATCTCGGTCATCGTGGTCAAGCCCCCGGCCGATCCGCCGCGCTATCCCACCCGTTCCGTCAACGAAGGCGTGGCCCGCTGGACAGGGACCATCCTCAAGGTTGTCGGCCTGGCCTGGTGGTATGGAGCCATCGCCATCGGCTTCATCGTCGGTGGTGTCACCTACGTGCCGGCGGTGCTGTTCTGGATCGGCATCTGGGTCGCGGTTCCCATGGCCGCCGCGCTGATCGGAAACCCGTGGCCCTCGCTCAGCCCGTTTCGCACGACTCATGACCTGCTGGACGCGGTCGTCAGATCGCTCCTGCGTGGGCGGCGCCTGGACCTCGGGCTGCCCTTCCCGGCGATCGGCCGTTGGCCGGCGGTCATCGCCCTGTTCGTCTTCCTCATCCTGGAGCTGGTGTGGCCGGATCGGCTCGACGCGGTCTCCATTGCGGTCCTGCTGACTGGATACACGATCGCAACCCTGCTCGGCATGACCCTTTTCGGCAGCGTGACCTGGCTGCGGACGTTCGAGCTGTTCGAGATCCTCAATGGCTGGTTCGGCCGGATGGGACCGATGGGCCGGCGCACGCGCCGGCCGGAGCTGTGCGCGAACTGCACCGACGGGTGCAACCCGCGCCATTGCGTGGACTGCGCCGAGTGCATCGCAGCCCGAGACGGCGACGACCAGGGTGTCGACCTGCGCTGGTGGGTCACGGGCCTGACCGAGACGACGCGCAGCGGCTGGAGCGATGCGGCCTTCATCCTGCTCGCCCTGGCCGGGGTCACCTTTGACGGCCTGCAGGAGACGTCATTGGGGACCTCGGTCCTGTCGGCGTTGTTCACCCCCCTGTCGACCTCGTTCGGCCCGCTCGCCGCGAGCTACCTGTCGCCAGTCCTGATGCTGGCCGGCCTGTTCGGGGTGTTCATGCTCGTCTTCTCGACCGCCGCCGACCTGACCCGCCGACTCGGTGAACGGAACCCCAAAACGGAGGACGCGGCGCACGAGCCGGCGACCCCACTGGCGCCGCTGGGGCAGGTGGCCGGTGTTTATGCCCCCACCCTGCTGCCCATCGCCGCCGGATACCTCGTCGCCCACTACCTGACCCTGGTCATCCAGGGAGCGGTCTGGCTCCCACAGCTCGTCTTCGATCCGGCGGCCATCGCCCCGACCCTGGACGTCATCCCCACCGCGGCCATCTGGTATCTCTCGGTGGGGGCCATCGTGGGTGGCCACATCGCGGCGGTCGTGCTCGCGCATCGGCTCGCGCTGCGCGACCAGGCCTGGCGGCCGATCGTGGCAGGCCTGCCGCTCGTGATCGTGATGATCGGCTACACCGTGCTCTCCCTGTGGATCATCGCGCAGCCGATCGTCATCGAGCCAACCTGATCCATGGAGATCAGCCTTGCTCTCGCCTTCGCGGCGGGCATCGCGTCGTTCCTGACGCCGTGCGTCCTGGCCCTCGTCCCGGTGTACCTCGCCTTCCTGGCCGAAGCGGCGGTCAGCCTCCCGGTCACGGCTGCCGCAACCGCGGGCGGCGGATCGGTTGCGATTGCCGTGCCGGCCCGGGCGACGCGGGCCGTGCTCGTCCAGGCGGCGCTGTTCTCCATCGGGTTTGCGATTGTCTTCATCACGCTCGGGATCTCGGTCGGCCTGATCGGGGCCGCATTCCTGCGGGATCCGCTTGTCCGCCAGCTCGTCGGCGTGGCGGTCATCATCCTGGGCATCCTGATGACCGGGGTTGCGGGCCCGATCCTGGACCGGATCCCCAACCCGGCCTCGGCCGCCAGGGCGAACGCCCTGCCATCCGGTCGGGTCGCCCGGGCGGTTGGCCTGGGAGCGCTGGTGGCCGTCGGATGGACGCCATGCATCGGTCCGGTGCTCGGCGCGATCCTGGCCATGGGTGCTTCCACCCAGGACGTGGCGGTGGCCACCGTCCTGCTCCTGGCCTACTCGGCGGGGCTCGCGGTGCCGTTCCTCCTCGCGGCCGCCTTCCTGCCGCGCGTCCAGCCGTTGCTGCGGTGGCTGCGCGGGCACGAACGCCCGATCCGCATCGTCTCAGGGCTCGCGGTCGTCGGCGTGGGCATCTTGATCCTCACGGACGCCTTCACCCGGATGGCCGGGGTGTTCGGCCAGTTCCTCCTCTGAGAGGGCTCGCCGGCCGCTAAGCCTGCTCGGAGGCTAGGCCTGCTCGGGGGCGGCGAAAACGAACCGATACAGGAGCGCCACGACGGCGGCGCCGAGGAACGGTCCGATCCACCACACGTACCAGTTGTCGAAGGCGCCTGCCGCCAGCGCCGGGCCGAACCATCGCGCGGGGTTCATGGCCGCGCCGGTCAGGGTTCCGCCGAACAGGATGTCAACTGCGACGGCCAGGCCGATCGCGAGACCACCGATCTTCGGTCCGCGCGGATCAACCGCCGTCCCGAAGACCGCGAACAGCAGCACGGAGGTCATGATCGCCTCGAGGGCGATGCCTTCCATCGCGTCCACGCCCTGGCCAAGCGCCGGGACCGCCCCGCTGACCGAGCCGAAGAAGGCTGCCAACGCGAAGCCCGCGGCCGCGCCGCCGAGCAGCTGCGCGGCCATGTAGGCCAGGCCACGGACGGGGTCGATCTTGCCGGCGATCCACAGGCCCAGGGTGACGGCCGGGTTGAAGTGCCCGCCCGAGACGGCCCCCAACGACGAAACGAGGACGGCCAGGACGACGCCGTGCGCGAGCGCCACGACGAGCAGCGCGGCGGCCGGGTCTCCGGTCACGATCAGCGCGGCGCCAGCCGCGATGAAGAAGAACAGGAAGGTGCCGACCGCCTCAGCGACCAGCGCCGGTACCGAGCCTTGCATATGTCCCTCCGGCTGCCAGGCAGTGGCCTAGGATTGACCCCCGGTCTGCTTCGCGACTTCGGCGGCGACCTGCTCGTCCATCTTGTTCTGCCGGCGTCGACGCATCCAGAAGAGCCAGATGATCGGCCAGATCAGGCTGGCCAGAGCGCCGATGACGACGGCTGTCAGGTAGTCACCGGTCGGGTCGCCGCCCTCCGCTGGGTTGAGGATGACGAGTGCCAGGAACGTAACCAGGGCGCCAGTCACGACGCTGAGAATTCGTTCAATCACCGTGGTCCCTCCGTGGTGCTGCCCGACTTGGGTCGGGCGCGCCGATGATACGGGCCAGCCGCGGCCGCGCCTAGATCATTTGCGCCGGCTTCGTGGCGAGGCCCAGGCCAAGTCTCCGCCGGTAGTCCGGAGCGCTGGTGCCTAGAATCGCCGCGTGAAGAAGATCGGGTTCCTGTCGTTCGGCCATTGGTCCTCGTCGCCGCATTCGCAGGTCCGGTCGGGCTCAGACGCGCTCATCCAGTCGATCGAGCTCGCCGAGGCGGTCGAGGGCCTGGGTGCGGATGGCGCCTACTTTCGGGTCCACCACTTCGCCCAACAACTGGCGTCACCGTTCCCGCTCCTGGCGGCGATCGGCGCCCGCACGAAGCGCATCGAGATCGGGACGGCCGTCATCGACATGCGCTACGAGAACCCGCTTTACATGGTCGAAGATGCCGGCGCCGCCGATCTCATCGCGGGCGGTCGCCTGCAGCTCGGAATCAGTCGCGGATCGCCGGAGCAGGTCATCGACGGATTCCGCTACTTCGGGTACGCGCCGCCCGACGACCAGACCGACGCCGACATGGCCCGCGAGCATGCCGAGGTCTTCCTTCAGGCGCTTTCCGGCACCGGGTTCGCCCGGCCAAACCCCTCCCCGATGTTCCCGAACCCGCCCGGTCTGCTCCGTCCCGAGCCGTATTCCCCCGGCCTGCGCGACCGAATCTGGTGGGGCGCCGGATCACGGGCGACAGCAGAATGGACAGCCCGGCAGGGTCTGAACCTCATGTCGTCGACGCTGATGACCGAGGACGCCGGCGTCCCGTTCCATGAGCTCCAAGCCGAGCAGATCCGGCTCTTCCGTGAAGCCTGGACTGCCGCGGGGCACGAGCGCGAGCCCCGGGTGTCAGTCAGCCGCAGCATCTTTGCGCTGGTCGACGATCGCGATCGAGTGTATTTCGGGCGCGGCAACCAGGAGTCGGATCAGGTTGGCTACATCGACCCACAGACCAGGGCGATCTTCGGACGGTCATACGCCGCGGAGCCCGACGTCCTCGTCAAGGAGCTCGCCGGGGATACGGCGATCCAGGCGGCGGACACGCTCCTGCTGACGGTCCCGAACCAGCTCGGCGTCGAGTACAACGCCCACGCGATCGAGAGCATCCTCAGGTACGTGGCACCGGGGCTTGGCTGGCGCTAGCCGTCCACGAGCGCGAGTACGTGGCCTACGTCCGCGGCCGCAGGCTTCGGCTTCGTCGAAGTCGCGGCTTGACGATCTCAAGCAACCTCATAGGTCGATCCTGATGGAGTCGAGGATCGCGTCGCGTTCCGCGAGGTCCTCTGAGGGCGAGCCCGGTGACGTTCCCGCCGCAATCATCAGGCGGGTTCCTTCGACGTCGAGGATCCAGAACTCTTCGACGTAGCCGGGACCCGTGTAGCCGTAGAACGCGTCTCCAGGTTCGGACGTGTCGAAGGGCGCCACCCAGCTCTTGAGCTGGCCGTCAATGCATCCGGTGAAGCGGAGGTCCTCTCCTTCACCCTCGACCGGAAGGTCAGGCACGGTCCAAACCATATGCTTCCCGCTATAGCCGTAGATGGTCACGTCCGTCGCGGGCGACGTCACCTGAAACGGCGCCAGTGCTGTCAGCGCGGTGGCGAGATCGTTGACACTCGATCCGACCGGTGGATCGGCCCATGAGCTTTGACAGCCATCGCGCACCAAGTTCACCACGGTCGTGATGCTCACGCCGACGTGTCCGGCGTCAGTGAACTTCGCGCCGCCGATCCACATCGACCATCCCTGCGCTGGGACCTCGTACACCACGCGGAGGGGCGTGGAGGGGTCGAGGTCGGGGTCGATGAAGTAGGTCCCGGGCTCGATCGGACCGAGTGGCTCGAAACTCCAGATGTCCCTGGCCGCCGGTGTTGGGCTCGGGGTCGGGGTAACTGCCGGCCCGACGACTCCGCATCCGGAAATGATGCCGCTGACGAGTCCGGCGACCAGGGCTGCTTTCGCCACTGAACGCGTGGCGATCGTTCCGTGCCCCATCGTTCACCTCGGGTCCACTCGAGTCCGGCCGCGTCGGCTGAGCGCCTTGGCCTCGCAGCCATCGTCGCACCATCTCATCGGGCTGTGCAATGGCGCCCCCGGACGGGCGCCGACACCCGCCAAGCCAACGCTCGGCCTGATCCGCTCGCCTGGTACGCCTCCGCTGACGGGAATGCCGTGTGATGGCGGCCCGCGTGATTCCGCAGTGGGGAACCCATCCTGGGCCGGGTGTCTCGATCATGCTTGAGATCGGCCAGCGCCGATTTCGGGCGGGTAGGATGCCGTCGGGATGAAAGAGCCGGAATGGAAGGACTTCCGTCGGCGAGCGCGACGCAGGTCTGGCGCGCTGATGGCCCTCATCGTGGGTCCCATTGTCCTGTTCGTCGTGGCCGTCAGGGTTCTAGAGCCGCACGACTACCCCGCGGGGGACATACGGAACGAGCCCCTGTTCTGGATCATGACGGGCGTTGTGGCGCTGATCGTCATCGGCACCTTGATCGCGGGTTCCATCCGCCTTCTCCGAAAGGGTGGCTAGCGCCCACAAATCGGAGCGCCCCCGGACGGACTCGAACCGCCGACGCGCACCTTAGGACGGTGCCGCTCTGTCCAACTGAGCTACGGGGGCCCGCTCACAGGGTACCCGTATGATCGACCGATGGCGACGAACGGTGGGCCCCCCGCCCTGGTCCTGTACATGACCGCCAACTGCCATCTGTGCGCGGACGCGGCCATCCTCCTCGACGAGCTCATCGGTCCCGAGGCGTACCAGTCGGTCGATATCGAGACCGATCCGGATCTCGTGGCCCACTACGGGTGGCGCGTGCCCGTGGTGGCCGCCGAGGGACGGGATCGGCTCGAAGCGCCCATCTCGGGGCCGGACCTGGTGAACCTCCTCGAGGAGCTGGGCTACTCGACCACCACGTTGCCGTTCATGCCCGGGTGAATGGTGCACAGGAAGTAGTACGTGCCCGGCTCGAGGGCCGGAACCTGGTAATCCAGCGTTTCCCCTGCGTCCGCGATGTCGCCGGCGGCCCACAGCTGGGTCGAGCGCGACGAATCGGTGTAGATGGCCAAGTTGTGAGGCTGGAAGTCGTCATTTACCAGCATGATCGTTGTCGGCTCTCCTGCCGGAAGGGCGAGGCAGCCGGCGTCGAAGGCCGTCGAGGCGGCGGTCAGGGTCAGGACGCCGTCGGAGGGCCCAACGCATTGGACCGAGCCGGTCGGGGGCGCGGCGGCGGAGCAGCCAGCGGCCACGAGGCACAGGGTTGCAAGGAGGAGGCGAGCGTGGGACACGGTGCCTGGATGATAGCCGCGGTCAGTGAACGATGAATTGTCCGTGCATGGACGAGTACACCGCGTCCGCGAAGTAGTACTGGCCGGCGGCCAGGGCCGGGATCTCGTAGATGATCGTGTTGGGCCCGGTGAAGACGTCGCCATGGAACAGCTCAAGGTCCTGCGACGCGTTGCGGTAGATGACCAGGCCGTGGTTCAGCTCATCGTTGTTCGTGAAATAGACGATGGTCGGCACGTTGGCGACGCCTTCGATCGTCGCCGTGTTGAACTGGCGGTCACTGGCCTCGAGCAGCACGGCACCCGGCGGCGGGGTGGGCATCGGTGTCGGACGCGGGGTCGAGGCGGGGCG
>Ga0210138_1000163_pt1 | contig 16302 bp, 14 predicted proteins | sample Browns_ThreeSqC__FD_184850 | JGI IMG/M metagenome (GOLD analysis project Ga0210138, IMG submission 184850) | Wetland microbial communities from the San Francisco Bay, California, USA, that impact long-term carbon sequestration -... | ecosystem: Environmental > Aquatic > Marine > Wetlands ... | reverse complement strand
GCACCGGCGCCGGGGCGAGTGTGATGAAGCGAATCGCCGCCCCGATGGTGGGCGGCATGGTCAGCAGCACCATTCTCACCCTGGTGGTGATCCCCGCCGTCTATGCGCTGTGGAAGGAGCGGGAGGTGCGGGTGGCTCAAGCGAGGATCCCGATGAACTCAGTACCGCAGGTGTCGGAGGCATCATGACCCACGCGCACCATCATCACGAGGAAGCCCCCCCAACCAAAGCGGCGGCCAGGCCGGAACCCGCCCCTACGCCACACCACGGGCACCGCGGCCACGGGCACGGGATGGCTGATCCGGCCATGGCCGCGCAAATGGAAGCGGACGTCCGGCGCCGGTTCTGGGTCGCCCTGGCCTTCACCATTCCGGTCGTTGTGATCGCAGGCCATGTGCCTGGGCTTCCGATGCTGGTTCATCCGCCGCTCGCCAACTGGCTCGGATTGATCCTCTCTACCCCGGTGGTCTGGTGGTCGGGGTGGATCTTCATCGCCGGGAGCTATGACGCGCTCCGGAGCAGGCGGCTGGACATGTCGGTGCTGATTGCGACCGGTGTCCTGGCGGCGTTCCTGAGCAGCCTCTACCTGACCATCGCCGGCCAGGCGACGGCCTATTACGAGGCCGCCTCGATGCTGGTCACCTTCGTGCTGTTCGGCCACTGGATGGAGATGCGCTCCCGTCGTGGCACCTCCGACGCTCTGCGCGCGCTCTTCAATCTGGTTCCGCCGACGGCGCGGGTCCTGCGCAACGGGCAGGAGGTCGTCGTCCCCACCGCGGAGGTGAAGGTTGGGGAGCTGCTCCGCCTGCTGCCCGGAGATCGGATTCCGGTTGACGGAGAGGTGACGGAAGGGACGACCCAGGTCGACGAAGCGCTGGTGACCGGGGAAAGCGAGCCGGTAAGAAAGGAGAAAGGCAGCGCGCTCATCGGCGGCGCCATCAACTCGAGCGGGGCAGTCACGATGCGCGCCAACAAGGTCGGGAAGGACACCGTGCTGGCGCAGATCGCCGCCCTGGTTGAACAGGCGCAGAATTCCAAGGCCCCCGGCCAGCGGCTGGCCGACCGAGCGGCGGCCATCCTGGTGGTAGTCGCCGTCGGCACCGGTATCGTCACCTTCCTCAGCTGGAAGGTTTTGGCCGGTCAGCCCTTTCTCACCGCCCTGACCTTCGCAATTTCGGCCGTAGTGATCGCGTGTCCCGACGCCCTCGGCCTGGCGACCCCGACCGCGGTCGCGGTGGGGACCGGTCTCGGAGCGCAGCACAACATCCTCATCAAGGATGCCGCCACGCTCGAAGGAGTCAGTCGAGTCCAAACCGTGGTACTCGACAAGACCGGCACCATCACCGTGGGACGACCCACCGTGACCGATACGGTGGTCGCCGAGGGGGTCAGCGCCGGCGAGCTCCTGGCGAAGGCAGCCGCCCTCGCGGCCCAGTCAACCCATCCTCTGTCACAGGCCATCGTGGTCGCCGCCCGGGAACGAGGTATCGAGTCGGCCAGGCCCGTTGATCAGCTGGCCAATGTGCCCGGGCGCGGGCTCCGAGCCCACCTGGGCGGGGATGACGCACTGCTGGGCAGCCTCAAACTCCTCGAGGAAGCGGGCGTGAATCCCGGGGCTCTTCAGGCGCGGGGGGCGGAGCTCGCCGCAGCCGGGCGTTCCCTGACTTACCTGGCGGTCGGAGGCCGGGTGCTTGGCGTCATCGGGATCACCGACGCGGTTCGGCCCACCTCACGCCTTGCCATCCAGGAGCTCAAGGCGATGGGGATAACCCCGGTCCTTCTGAGCGGCGACCTCCAGCGCACCGCCGAACGGGTAGCGGCGGAGGTTGACATCGAACGGGTTTTCGCCGAGGTGCGGCCGGAGCAGAAGGCCGACTATGTGAAGCGGCTTCAGGAGGAGGGTCAGTTCACGGCTATGGTGGGAGATGGGGTCAACGATGCCCCCGCGCTGGCTCAGGCCGATATCGGAATTGCGATCGGCGCCGGGACCGATGTCGCCATTCAGGCCGCGCAGGTCGTGCTGATGAAGTCGGATCCCGGGGACATCGTCCGGGCCATCCGGCTCGGCAAGGCTACGGTGAGGAAAATGAAGCAGAACCTGATATGGGCCAGCGTATACAATCTGCTGGCGATCCCGGTGGCTGCGGGGGCCTTCTACTCTTCGTTGGGATGGTCCCTGCGTCCGGAGATCTCCGCGCTCTTGATGTCGGCATCGTCGATCATTGTGGCCCTCAATGCGGTGTCGCTGCGCCGCGCAAGAATCTGAGGGCTGTGGGTGAAAAGCTTTCGCACAAGAAGGAGGACACTATGAGACTCGACATCCGTAGCTTCGCCCTGGCGGCCGGAACGACTGCGGCCCTCCTGTTCCTGATTTGCTCGATGGCGGTATGGCTGGATCCGATCACGACCACCGCATTCGCCGGCGCCATCATCCACGTCGATCTCAGCGGCCTGGCTCGGCCGTTGACGCTGGGGACCTTTGGCCTCGGACTGGTGGTCTGGACCATCGGGACGGGAGCCGCGTTCGGATTCGCGGCGTGGGTCTACAACCGGCTGGCGATTCGCTCTGGCACCCTCCGCGGGTGAGCGTTCCCGGAGACCAGCTCATGAGAGAACTCGTGGTCGAAGTGGGGGTGATGGCCGTCGGACCGGTAGCAGCCCGGTTGCAGACGTACTTGCAGCGTCATACCGGGATCAAGAGGGTGGAGCCAAACTGGCTCAACGACACCGTGATGGTTCGCTTCGACGAGCGTGAAATCGCTGAGGCGGAGGTCCGACGCCTCGTCGCGGAGTGCGGGTATCACTGCCGCGAGGACCTGACCCCGCCTCACGAATGCGGCGAGCTGCCGGATCTCCCCTCAACAGGGAAGAGTGAACGGGAGAATTGAACGATTGCCGATTGGTGATAGCCGAGTGCCGATTGAGAGAGCATGGCTAAATCGGCAATCAGCAATCGAAAATCGACAATCGATTCTCATTCCCCCATTAGCCCGTTCCCTCCCTCGCCACCAAGACCCCAGCAATGATTAGCCCCGCCCCCAGAAACTGGATCGGGCCTGGCCGCTCGCCGAGCAGCGGCCAACCCACGAACATGGCCACGACCGGGATCCCCGCTCCGAAGAGACTCGCTCGGGCACTCCCGACCACCTGCACACCGCGGTTCCAGAGGATGTAACCCACCACCAGGGCAAGCACGGTGGCGTAGGCTGTCCCGCCCCAGCCCGGTACCCCGATCGCCCCCCAGTCGAGGCCCGACAGCTCAGGGAGGCCGAGCAGGATCAGGAAAGGAGTGCCGGTGGCCATGGTGAGCGCCGTGACTCGAAGGCTCGACATCGGTTCCTTGATGGCGCGGACCCCGACGGTGTAGGCCGCCCAGCAGGCCGCGGCCCCCAACACGAAGAGGTCTCCGCGCAGGGTCACGGACGAGAGCCGCAAGCCGGCATCCGCCAGGACCAGGCCGACTCCGCCCACCGCCAGGACCAGGCCGACGAGAATGCGCGGCGTCGCCCGCTCGACGCCGAAGAGAGTGCCGAACAGGGTTACCATCACCGGGGTGAAGGCCACCATGAGGGCGGCGTTGGCCGCCGTGGTCTGGTTGACACCCAGAATGAAAAGCGTCTGGTAGGCGGTGTTGCCGATCAGCCCCAGCCAGAGGAGGGTCCAGCCCATGCCACGCGGCCAGCGAATCGGCCCTTCATACCATCGGAGGAGCACCAGCAGGATCGAAGTGGCGATGCCGAATCGGATCGCACCGAAGGCCATCGGCGGGATCTCTCCCAGTGCCCACTTGATGAAGCTGAAGTTGGCGCCCCAGATGAGCACCGTCACCACCATCCCCGCCTCCACGCGAGCGCGCTGGGCGGGGGAGACCGAGGTGGAGTAGCTCACCGAGCCTGCCGAGCCAGCTCGGAGGGCAGCACCAGCCCGAAGTCGGTGACGATGGCCGTCACCAGGGCCGCAGGAGTGACGTCGAAGGCGGGGTTCCAGACCAGAGTGCCGCCCGGGGCCACCATGCGGTCCCCCCAGCGGGCGATCTCCTCGGGCCGCCGTTCCTCGATCGGGATCCCGTCTCCGGTGGGGGTAGAGAGGTCGATCGTGGATCGGGGCGCCGCCACGTAGAACGGGACTCCGGCGGCCCGCGCCGCGAGCGCCAGACCATAGGTCCCGACCTTGTTGGCTACATCGCCGTTGGCGGCGATCCGGTCGGCGCCCACCAGCACACAGGCCACGTCTCCGCGGCGGAGCCGGCTCGCGGCCATGGAGTCGGCGATCAGGGTGCAGGGGACTCCGGCGCGCTGAAGCTCCCAGGCGGTCAGCCGGCTCCCCTGAAGCAGGGGCCGGGTCTCATCCACCACCACGTGCACGCGACGGCCGCGTTCGTGGGCCAGGTACACGGGCGCGAGGGCGGTTCCCCTTCCCCCGGTCGCCAGGGCGCCAGCGTTGCAGTGGGTGAGGACGGTGGCCCCGTCGGGAATCAACGCCAGCCCCGCCTCGCCGATCCGATCGCACATGGCTCGATCTTCGGCCCAGATCACGTCCGCCTCCGCGATCAATGCCTCCCGAAGACCGGGAGCCGACCCATGCCGATCAGCTCGCAGCATCATCCGTCCCAGGGCCCAGGAGAGATTCACCGCGGTGGGGCGCGCGGCGCTCAGGGCCGCTGCAGCAGCGTGCACCGCCTCCAGAGGGCTCAGGGCCGCGACGGCCGTCCCCCCGCTCCGGGTCAGCGCCTGGACCACTCCCATGGCCGCCGCGATCCCGATCAGCGGCGCACCTCGCACGCGAAGGGAGCGAATGGCCTCGACCATCTCCTCCACGGTCCCGATTTCCAGATACCGCTCCTCTCCGGGGAGCAGGGTCTGATCGAGCAGCCGGACCCCGAAATCCGGGGTCCAGGCAATGGGTGAGGGCAGCGACATGGTGCTAAAGAGTAACGGGGTCCGGACTCTCCAGCCGCTCCGGTGAGGGCGAGCCGCGGCTGCCGCCGGGTTATCTTAGGTACCGGTTTGGCCACCCGCTGTCCCCTCTCTCCAATTCCCCGTTATGCCCTACTCGAGCCTGCTCTACGAACTCCGCGATGGCGTCGCCACCATCACCATCAATCGCCCCGACAAGCTCAATGCCCTGAATGACACGGTGATCCTAGAGCTCGGTCAGGCGGTCGGGGCGGTGGAGGCCGACGAGGCGATCCGGGGCGTAATCCTGACGGGGGCGGGGGCCAAGGCCTTCGTGGCCGGGGCCGACATCACCGAGCTGTCCCGTCAGGGTCCGCTCGATGGAAAGGCGCGAGCCTTGGCGGGTCAGGCGGTTTTCCGACGCCTCGAGCGCCTGGGGAAGCCGGTCATAGCGGCCGTCAACGGCTTCGCTCTGGGGGGAGGGTGCGAGCTGGCCATGGCCTGCCACATCCGAATTGCGGGCGACCGGGCCAAGTTCGGGCAACCCGAGGTGAAGCTCGGCATCGGGCCGGGGTACGGGGGCACCGTCCGACTCCCCCGCCTGGTTGGGCGAGGCCGGGCCCTGGAGCTGCTTCTAACGGGCGAGGTCATCGACGCCCAGGAGGCTTACCGGATCGGCCTGGTGAACCGGGTGGTCCCGGCGGACCGGCTCCTGGCCGAGGCCGAGTCACTCCTCCGAACCATCCTGGCCAACGGGCCCCTGGCGGTACGGCTTTGCCTGGAGGCGGTGGATACCGGCCTCGAGATCCCTTTCGACGAGGCTCTCAAGCTGGAGGCCAACTCCTTCGGGCTGCTGGCCTCCACGCTCGACATGCGGGAAGGGATGACCGCGTTTCTGGAGAAGCGGCCGGCCGCTTTTCAAGGCCGCTGAGGGAGCCGGGCGGGGCCTCCGGGAGGACGGGTTTCATGGCCTTTCGCAACTGCAATTCCCCTCGGTAGCGGGCTATTTTTCCACTGATGTTTTGGGGCGTTTTCGAGGTCGCCTGAGGTGCGCTTTACGAGGCTCTGCGCCCGGGGATTTCGGAACCTCCAACGGGAGCCCCTCGCCCTTCCCGCGCCCGGCGTGGTGCTGCTGGGACCCAATGGTCAGGGCAAGACCAACCTGCTGGAGGCCCTCTACTACCCGGTCCTGTTTCGTTCCCTCCGCGGGGCTGGAGACGGCGATCTGGTACAGTTCGATGCGGCCGGGTTCGATCTGGCCGTCGAGTTTGAGGCCGAGGGTCGCGCGCATCAGGCGGTGGTGCAGTACACCTCGAGGCCCCGCCGCAAGCGGATCGAGCTGGATGGTGAAGAAGGGCCTCGCCTGACCGAAGCGGCCGGAGTCTGTCTGGCGGTGACCTTTCTTCCCGCCGACGTCGCCCTCGCGGGAGGGCCGGCAGCGATTCGGAGGCGCTATCTCGACCGGACGCTGGCCCTGGCGGACCGGAGATACCTCGTCGCGTTGGCTCGGTACCGCTCGGCCCTGGCGCAACGGAATGCGGCGCTGAGGCAGGGCCAGGGAGCGGTGGCGCGGGCCTTCGACGGAGTGCTGGCAGCGCGAGGGGCCCAGATCACCGCCGCTCGAATTGCCTGGGCCAAGGGCGCCTCGGAAGCCTTCCGGGCCGAGTTGGAGGCGATCGGGGAAGCGGGAACGGGGGTGCTCGAGTACACCGGCCCGGCCGAGTTGGCCGATCCTGAGGCCTGGCCGGCCGCGCTCGAGCGGAGCTGGGCCAGGGACGAGGCGCAGGCGAGGACAGGGTTGGGCCCGCATCGGGATGATCTGCGCTTGATCCTGGGTGGCAAGCTGGTGCGCGATTTCGGGTCCACCGGCCAGCAGCGGAGCGTGGCGGTGGCCCTCCGCCTCCTGGAGCTGGCTACCCTGCGCAGGGAGCGTGGGGACGATCCGGCGCTGTTGCTCGACGACATTTTCGCCGAGCTGGACCCGGAGCGGCAGGAGAGGTTGGGGCGGCGGTTGTTGGATGGGAGGAGCCAGATCTTTTTAACGGCGCCCAGGCGGGATGAGCTGCCGGCGGGGCTCGATCTTCCAGTCTGGCGAGTGGACCACGGCGCAATCCGGGCTGAACGCTGAGGAGTTTCATGGCCGTCAAGCGCACGTTGACTCCTCTCGGCGAAGTCCTGGCGAGCTTTCTCAAGCGGTCGGGCCTCAACAAGCGCCTCCAACAGACCGACGTGATCGAGCGGTGGGCCGAACTGGTGGGTCCCCAGATCGCGGCGGTGTCGCAGCCGGAGTCGGTGTCGGCCGATGGCGTGCTCCGGGTCCGGGTCGCCACCGCGCCCTGGGCCACTGAGTTGAGTCTCATGACCCCGCGGATCCTGGCGCGGGTCAATGCCGACCGGGAAGGCCGGATCAAGGAGATCCGCTGGATCAGCGGGTAGAGATCGGGAGTTTCACCCTAGCCCTCACGACCAAGCATGGCGAAGGAAGCGGTAGCGAGAGTCACTAACGGCGCCCAGTATGACGCGGAATCGATCCAGGTCCTCAAGGGGCTGGAGGCGGTCCGGCGGCGGCCGGGCATGTACATCGGCTCCACCTCGGAGAGCGGGCTCCATCACCTGGTCTACGAGGTGGTGGACAATTCGATCGACGAGGCGCTGGCCGGCTTCTGTGACAACGTCAGCGTGGTGATTCACCCGGACAACTCGATCACGGTCGCGGACAACGGCCGGGGAATCCCGGTCGACATCCACCCCACCGAGAAGATTCCCGGCGTGGAGCTGGCGCTCACCGTGCTGCATGCCGGCGGAAAGTTCGACAAGGCGAACTACAAGGTCTCAGGGGGTCTCCACGGAGTCGGTGTCTCGGTGGTGAACGCGCTCTCCGAGCGACTCGAAGTGGTGGTCGATCGGGACGGGAAGCGGTACCGGATGGGCTTCGTGCGGGGCCACACGGTGAAGAAGCTCGAGGTCATCGGCAAGGCCCGCGGGACCGGGACCATCGTCCGCTTCAAGCCCGACCCCGAAATCTTCACGGTGCTGGAGTTCAACTACGACACCCTGGCCGACCGTCTCCGCCAGCTGGCCTTCCTCAACAAGGGTGTGACCATCTCGCTCAAGGACGAGCGGGACACCAAGGCCAAGGAGGAGACCTTCTTCGCCAAGGGTGGCCTGGTGCAGTTCGTCGAGTGGCTCAACCGGAACAAGAAGCCGGTCCACCCCAAGCCGGTCTCCTTCAGCGTGACCCGGGACGAGGTCGAGGTGGACGTGGCCCTGCAGTACGAGGACGGGTACAACGAGAACACCTTCACCTTCGTCAACAACATCAATACCCACGAGGGGGGCACCCACCTGACGGGGTTCAAGTCGGCGCTGACGCGGACCATCAACGAGGTGGCCAAGAAGAAGAACGTGCTCAAGCGGGAGGACTTCACCCTCAGCGGCGAGGACGTCCGTGAGGGGCTCACCTGCGTCCTCCACGTCAAGGTCAAGGAGCCCCAGTTCGAAGGGCAGACCAAGACCAAGCTGGGCAACTCCGAGGTGGAGGGAATCGTCAAGCAGGTCGTGAACGAGCACCTCGGGAACTACCTCGAGGAGAAGCCGGCGGTCGCCAACGCGATCATCGAGAAGGCGGTGAGCGCGGCCCGGGCCCGGGAGGCCGCCCGCAAGGCGCGGGACCTGGTGCGCAAGAAGTCGGGCCTCGAGGGCGCGGTGCTGCCCGGCAAGCTGGCCGATTGCTCGCTGAACGATCCGGCGCTCTGTGAGATCTACCTCGTCGAGGGCGACTCGGCCGGCGGCAGCGCCAAGCAGGGCCGGGACCGCTCCTTCCAGGCGATTCTCCCGCTCCGCGGCAAGATCCTGAACGTGGAAAAAGCCCGGATCGACAAGATCCTGAGCAACGAAGAGATCCGGGCCATGATCACGGCCATCGGCGCCGGCGTGAGGGAGGAGTTCAACCTCGAGGACTGCCGGTACCACAAGATCATTCTGATGACCGACGCCGACGTGGACGGCGCCCACATCCGGACCCTGCTCCTCACCTTCTTCTTCCGGCAGATGCAGGAGCTGATCGAGGCAGGCTACGTCTACATCGCGCAGCCACCGCTCTTCCGGGTCGCCAAGGGGAAGGAAGAGTTCTACGCCTACACCGAATCCGAGCGGGACGACTACATCAAGCGGCTGAGCAACGGCGAGGGGAAGGGGAACGTCAACGTCCAGCGTTACAAGGGCCTGGGCGAGATGAATCCAGACCAGCTCTGGCGGACCACGATGGACCCCGCGACCCGCACCATCCTCCGCGTCACCATGGAGGATGCGGTGGAGGCCTCCAAGCTCTTCGACGAGCTCATGGGAGACGAGGTCGAGCCGCGCCGCCTGTTCATCGAGAAGAACGCGAAGTACGTGAGCAATCTGGACGTGTAGAGAGAGGCAAGAGGCAAGAGGCAAGGGGCAAGAGCCAGCCCTCTTGCCTCTTGCCAGCCCCTGCCCTCACCGAACTCCCATCTCCCACATGCCTTCCCCCTCAGAGCCCGCTCGTTCACTCGGCATCGAGCGGCAGCTCGCGATCTACCGCGAGGGCCTGGCGGGACGGACCATCTCGGTCCCCGTCTCCCACAAGCGGCTCGAGGCCCGCGCCCGCGAGCTCATGGCCTTCCCGGCCTTCGAGTACGTCTCCGGAGGCGCCGGAGGCGAGGACACCATGCGGGCCAACCGGGAGGCGTTCCGGCACTGGCGAATCGCGCCGCGGATGCTCCGGGACGTGAGTAGCCGGGACCTGAGCGTGAGTGTACTGGGGCGGCGCTTCCCCGCCCCGTTCCTTCTCGCCCCGGTAGGGGTGCAGGGGATCGTGCATCCCGACGGCGAGCTGGCCGTGGCGCGAGCCGCCGCCACGCTCGGTGTCCCCATGATCCTGAGCACGGTTTCGTCCTTCACCCTGGAGCAGGTGGCACAGGCGCTGGGCGCCACGCCCCGCTGGTTCCAGCTCTACTGGAGCAGCGATCCGGACCTGGCCGCGAGCTTCCTCCGGCGGGCCGAGGCGGCCGGGTACGAGGCGGTGGTCGTCACGGTCGATACGCCGATGCTGGCGTGGCGCGAGCGGGACCTGGCCGAAGCCTATCTCCCGTTCCTCCAGGGGCATGGTCTCGCCAACTACATCACGGATCCGGTATTCCGTCAGGCGTTGCCGGAGCCCCCGGAGAGCAACGCCACCCCCGCCATCGAGCGGTTCACCGCGGTGTTCGGGAATGCCGCGCTCACCTGGGCCGATCTGGCCTGGCTACGCAGCCACACGCGTCTCCCGGTGCTGATCAAGGGCATCGTCCGCGCCGAGGACGCCGAGCGGGCGGTGAGCGCGGGTGTGGACGGGATCATCGTCTCCAACCACGGGGGCCGGCAGGTGGATGGCGCGCTGGCTTCGCTCGACTCGCTGGTCGCGGTGGTGGATCGCGTCGGGGGGAAGATCCCGATCCTCTTCGACAGTGGGATCCGCCGCGGGGCCGATGCCTTCAAGGCCCTGGCTCTCGGTGCGACGGCTGTGTTGCTGGGGCGGCTCTACGTCTGGGGACTGGGGGTAGCGGGCGAGGCGGGCGTGCGGGACGTGCTCCACAACTTCCTGGCCGATTTCGATCTCACGCTGGGCCTCAGCGGTTACGCCTCGGTGGCCGAGCTGGATCGATCGGCGCTGGTCAAGACGGGGAGCTGACCGCGGCGGCTCTCGAATGAAGCGCTTCCACGCCCTGGTCGGTGACCCGATGGGTGATCAAGGCCGGCAGAGTCCCCTTCTCCCCGATGCCGATCGCCCGATCCAGCGCCGCAATCCCGATCCGGATCCCCTCCTCGTCCCGGGCGAAGATGGAGGCGATCGGCTCTCCGGACGCCACGTGATCGCCGGGCTTCACGGTGATCACGAAACCGACCGAGGGGTCGATCGGATCCTCGAGCTGCTGGCGGCCTCCTCCCATGGACACGATCGCCTCACCGATCACACGGGCATCCACCCGCTCGACGAATCCCCGCTCCTGCGCCTGATAGACCTCCACCGCCTGGGCCTGGGGAAGCACACCGGGGTCATCCACAATCCCGGGATTGCCGCCCTGAGCCTCCACGATCTCGGCGAACTTGGCGCGAGCCTGGCCGGAGGCGATCGCCGCCTGGAGGCGGAGCCGCGCGGCGCCCCGATCGGACTCGACGCCGGCCGCCACCAGCATTTCCGCTCCCAGCGCGTAGGTCAGCTCGGCCAGATCGGGCGGCCCCTGGGCCTCCAGGGCCAGCAGCGCCTCTTCAATCTCGAGCGCGTTGCCGCAGGCCCGGCCCAGGGGCCGGTCCATGGCGGTGACCAGGGCGACAGTGCGGCAGCCGTGCCGCTGGCCCAGCGTGACCATGGTTCGGGCCAGCTCGAGGGCCGCGGTCTGCTCCGGGATGAAGGCTCCCCCGCCCTGCTTCACGTCCAGCACCAGGGCGTTGAGGTCTTCAGCCAGCTTCTTGGACATGATGCTGGCGGCAATCAGAGGGATGGAAGAGACGGTCCCGCTCACATCGCGCAGCGCGTAGATCCTTCGGTCCGCGGGCGCGATCGCCTCGCTCTGGGCGAACATGGCGCAGCCGATCCGCTGGACCTGGCGCTCGACCTCGCGCGGTTCCAGCGCGGTCCGGAACCCGGGAATCGACTCCAGCTTGTCGACCGTGCCACCGGTATGACCCAGACTCCGTCCGGACATCATGGGGACCGCCACACCACAACAGGCCACGAGCGGCGCCAGCACCAGGGAGACCTTGTCTCCCACACCGCCGGTGGAGTGCTTGTCCACCCGACGCGTGATCCAGGTCCCGAAGTCGAGCCGGTCTCCGCTGGCCAGCATTGCATCGGTGAGCGCCGCCAGCTCGCCCGGCTCGAGGCCGCGCCAGACCACCGCCATCAGCAAGGCAGACATCTGGTATTCGGGAATCCTGCCGGCTACGAAATCGGCGAGGACGCCAGCCCATTCGGCCTCGGTCAGGGCCCCGCCATCTCGCTTGCGCTCGATCAGCTGCTGGAACACCATAGGGCCGCCCCGAAGTGAAGGGTCTCGCTGGAGGAGCTCGGCATGCGCCGGCCCATGATTAAAGCTTCCTTCCTCATCATCAGCCTGCTACTGGGTCAAGGCCTGGCTCGACCCTCACTCGCAGCCAGCCAGACCGCCCAAGAGCTGGTCGCGCAGGGACGGGCGCTCCCCCAGGAGCGGGAACCCGTGGCGGCGCTGACCCTCTTCGAGCAGGCGCTGGCGCTCGACCCGAACAACTATGAGGCGACCTGGCGCGCGGCTCAAGCGCTGGCCGACATCGGGAAGCAGTATCCCGATGAAGGAAAGAACCCCACTCGGGACTCCCTGTACATCCGGGCCGAGTCGCTGGCCCGGATCGCGGTGCGCCTCGACTCCACGGATGCCGATGGACATTTCATGATGGCGGTGGCCATCGGCCGGACCTCGCTTACTAAAGGGGGCAAGGAGCGGGTACGCAACGCCAAGGTGATCCGAGACGAGACCTTGCGAGCCCTGGAGATGAATCCCAATCACGATAAGGCCTATCACGTACTGGGACGCTGGAACGCCGAGATCCGGCGGCTCTCCGGCCTGACCCGGTTCTTCGCCAAGACCTTCCTGGGCGCCGCCATCTTCAATGAAGCGTCCTGGGACAAGGCCGTCGAGTACCTGAACAAGGCGGTTGCGCTCTCCCCCGAGAATATCTACCACCGGCTCGACCTGGCCCTGGTATACATCGACCTGGACCAGTACTCCAAAGCGAGAGAACAGCTGCAGGCCGTCCTCGAGCTGCCCATTTACGACTACATGGACCCCAAGTACCAGGAACAGGCGCGGGACCTGCTCGGGAAAATCGAGGGCAAGAAAGACAAGGAGCAGGAGGCTGCACCCGGTGAATCACCGTAGCTTGACCCCTCACCAGCGAGGGCGCCAACTTTCACGGCGTCTGGTTCCTTCAACGCAGGAGACCGTATGACGGCGACCGCCCCGACGGACGTGGAGCGCCTTCAGGCCCGCATCCAGGAGCTGGAACAGGACCGCAGGCACCTGCTGGCCCTGATCGAGATCCTGCAGGAGATCGCGGGTTCCCTGCATTTCGTGGACATCATGCAGGCCATCGCGCGGCGACTCGGCGTGGCCTTCGGGCTGGATCGCTGCTCGATCTTCCTGGCCGAACGGGACAACAAGACCGTTCGGCTGGTGGCGAGCTACGAGGACCCCAGCATCAAGAATTACGTGGTGGACCTGGAGCGCTACCCCGAGCTGCGGGAGGCGCTCCGGAGCGGGCAGACCGTCTTCATCCCGGACGCCGCCACCGATACCACCCTGGCTCACGTAAAGGGCTCGCTGGCCCATCGCGGGGTCAAGAGCATCACCGTGGTCCCGATTACCTGGCGCGGGGTGGCCATCGGCGCCATCCTGCTCCGCACCTTCCGGGACGGTCCCGCCTTCTCGGAAGCGGATGTCGCCTTCTGCCAGGCCGTCGCCAACCTCACCGCCAAGGCGTTGCGGACGGCGCATCGATTCGAGCGCCTGCAGGGCCGGGCCGGCGAAGGCGGCACTCCCGCTCAGCGCGCGCAGGAGCGGGAGCGCGTGGCCCTGATCGGGTTCCTCCGCCGCCTGCTCGACGAGTTCGCCACCCGGGAAGGACCGTGGCGGGAGGGGATTCTGGCCCGGTCCAGCGCGGCCGAGATCGAGCGGCTGGTCGGCGTCGCCATGACGGTGCTGGCCCAGGAAGCGGCGGCCCGGTGAGCAACTGGTCAATGGTCGCTGGACGCCTAAGGCCAATGGCCATCGCGACCTTAGACCAATGACCATCGACCATTGACTCGCGACGGCCCTTCGGCCGAGGCACAACGCGCCGCTCGCCTGCGGGAACAGCTCGACCGCGCCAACCACGCCTACTACGTCCTCGATGCGCCGGAGATCACCGACGCCGAGTACGATCGTCTCCTCCGCGAGCTGCAAGCCCTCGAAGCCGAGCATCCCGAGCTACAGACCCCGGACAGTCCCACCCTCCGGGTGGGCGCCGAGCCGGCCTCGGCGCTGGTCAAGCGCACCCACCGCCGTCCCATGTTCTCCCTCGCCAACGCCTTCAATACCGAGGAACTGGAGGCGTGGGAGGACCGGAATGCGCGCCTGTCTCCCGAAGTCCGCGAGGCCGGCTACACCACCGAGGTGAAGATCGACGGCTCCGCCGTGAGTCTGACTTATGAGAACGGCCGATTCGTCGCCGGCGCCACCCGAGGGAACGGGGTGATCGGTGAAGTGATTACCGAAAACCTCAGGACGATGCCCGATCTCCCGCTCGCGCTCAAGGGAAGCGGGCACCCTCACGTGGTCGAGATCCGGGGGGAGGTGTATCTCTCCCAGGCGGCCTTCAGCCGGCTCAACCGCGAGCGAGCGAAGGCGGAGGAACCGATCTTCGCCAACCCCCGGAACGCGGCAGCCGGCAGCCTCCGACAACTGGACCCCCGGATCACCCGCAGCCGTCGTCTGCGGCTGTTCGCCTTTCACCTCGAGGTGATCGAGGGGGATCTCCAGGTTCAATCGCAGTGGGAGGTGCTGGAGCTCCTCGCCGCATGGGGCTTTCCGGTCGAACCGCACCGGGCCCGGCACGCCGACCTGGCGAGCGTGGAGCGGAAGATCGCCGAGTACGAGCGATTGCTCCCCGAGCTGCCGTTCGATGCCGACGGAGTGGTGGTCAAGGTGGACCGGCTGTCGCTCCACGAGGAGCTGGGGATCATCGGGAACCGGGAGCCGCGCTGGGCCATCGCCCGGAAGTTCGCGCCGGAAACGGCGGTCACCAAACTCCTGAAGATCGAGATCAACGTCGGCCGGACCGGCACGCTCAATCCGTTCGCGGTGCTGGAGCCGGTCGAGGTCGGGGGCGTCGTTGTCTCCCACGCCACCCTGCACAACGAAGAGCTGATCGCCCAGAAGGACCTGCGGGAGGGGGACTGGGTGGAGGTGATGCGGGCGGGCGAGGTGATTCCCCAGGTGGTGGGACCGCTCCGGGAACGCCGGGACGGTACCGAGCGCCCGTACCGGATGCCGGACCAGTGCCCCCGGTGCGGGACCGACGTGGTCCGGGCCCCGGACGAGGCGATGCGCTACTGCCCCAACGTGAGCTGCCCGGGCCGGGTGCTGGAGGGAATCGTGCACTTCGCCTCGCGGGAGGCGATGGACATCAGGGGACTGGGCTATGAGCGGGTCCGCCAACTCCTCGAGGAGGGGCTGATCCGCGACGTGGGCGACCTGTACCGGCTCCAGGTCGAAGACCTGGTCAAGCTCGAGCGGTTCGCGGAACAATCGGCCTCGCAGCTGATCGCCGCGATCGAGCAATCGAAGAGCCGGCCTCTTTCTACCCTCATCTTCGCGCTGGGCATTCACCACGTCGGCAAGACGGTCGCCGTCCTGCTGGCCCGACGCATGGGCACCATGGAGGCGCTGCTCGGAGCTTCCGAGGACGAGCTCAACGCCGTCCCGGGAATCGGCCCGACCATCGCGTCGGCCGTCGTGGCGTTCTTTCATGAGGGAAGGAACCGGCGGCTGGTCGAGCGTCTCGCCGCTGCCGGTGTGAGCCTCACCGAGCCGCGGGCGGTGGCCCAGGGTGGACCGCTCGAAGGGAAGACGTATGTGCTGACCGGAAACCTGCCCACCCTGAGCCGCCAGCAGGCCACCGATCTCATCGAGCAGGCGGGAGGACGCGTGACCGGGAGCGTGAGCAAGAAGACCGACGCGGTGGTGGCGGGTCGGGATCCCGGCGGCAAACTGGAGAAGGCAAAGGGCCTGGATGTCGAAGTGATCGACGAGGCAGAACTCTTGCGCCGCATCGGGGCGACGGCCTAAGTTGAGCCACCCTTCCCAACCCACTTCATGAGCCCAGCTCCGTCTCTTGCTACCAGCCACTGCGTCGCACTCGGGCGCCGGGCGCTGCATCAGCTACGTGCCAGCCTCGAGCGGGATACCGGGCTTCAGAGCGCGACGTACCTGCAGGAGGCCGGTTTCGCCGCAGGCGAGGAAGTCTTCCAGGCCTTTTCCGCCTGGCTCCAAGCCTCCTATGGACTCGAACAACCGGCGCAGCTGGACATCAGGCACCTGGGCTCGATTCTCGACAAGTTCTTTCAGGAATCGGGCTGGGGGCCCCTCACGGTAACAGCGCTGGGCCCCGCCGCCGTGGCGCTCGACTCGACCGACTGGTCAGAAGCCGGGCCGGCCGGATCCTCCAGCTATCCCACCTGCCACGTCACCAGCGGAATGCTGGCGGATTTTCTGAGCCGGATGTCGGGGGGATTGGTGGGAGTGATGGAGGTCGAGTGCCGGTCGCGGGGAGACGACCGTTGCCGATTCCTGGCCGGCGCCCCGGAGACCCTCGACTCCGTCTACGGCGG
>Ga0210138_1000161_pt1 | contig 16355 bp, 16 predicted proteins | sample Browns_ThreeSqC__FD_184850 | JGI IMG/M metagenome (GOLD analysis project Ga0210138, IMG submission 184850) | Wetland microbial communities from the San Francisco Bay, California, USA, that impact long-term carbon sequestration -... | ecosystem: Environmental > Aquatic > Marine > Wetlands ... | reverse complement strand
GGTTGCCCTCGCCGAGCACCCTGGCGAAGAACCGCTCGCGGTCGACGCGCAGCGCGACGGCCGGCGCGGCGTCGTGCGCGGGGCTGCCCGCGAGCAGACGCCCGCCGCCGACGAGGATCTCGATGGAGGCGTCCTCGACGTGCCGGTCGAGCAGGCGCAGAAGCCGCGCACCACCCCCTCGTAGGCGCGCGCAATCGTCGGGCGTGCCGGGTGACGCCGGTTGCGCCGATCGCGATCGAATACTCCGGCGGCACGCGCTGAGTCCCGTTTTCTGCGCTCGAAGGCGGCTGCCCGAGACCGCAAGCACCGCGCCGCGGGTGCTTCGAGCGCCACGGCAAGACTTGCAGACATTCCCTCGCCAGTGTTGAATCGCCTTTTTCCGAAGGAAACCGCGGGATGAATCGCCGCCTGGCCGCCATCCTGAGCGCCGACGTTCAGGGTTACAGCCGCATGATGAGCGAGGACGAGGTCGCCACGGTGCAGACGCTCGGCGCGTCGCGACGGCTGATCGCGGACGTCGTCGAGTCGCGTCGCGGGCGCGTGGTCGACATGCCCGGCGACAACGTGCTGGCCGAATTCGGCAGCGCGGTCGATGCGGTGCAGGCTGCCGTCGCGATGCAGACCGATCTGAACGCGCGCAACACGCGGCTGGCCGAACCCCGGCGCATGGCGTTCCGCATCGGCGTCAATCTCGGTGAGGTGATCAGCGAGGGCGCCAGCATCTACGGCGACGGCGTCAACATCGCCGCGCGCATCGAGGCCCTGTCGGAAGCCGGCGGCATCTGCGTCTCGGGCAAGGTCTACGAGGAAGTGCGGGACAAGCTCAGCCTGAATTTCGTCGACCTGGGCGAGCATTCGCTGAAGAACATCGCCTCGCCGGTGCGCGTGTTCCGCATCGAGACCGGGGCGCCGGCCGCGCGCACCCTTCCGCGCAAGGGCGAGGCGCCGGCGCGCCCGGCGAAGCCCTCGATCATCGTCCTGCCGCTCACCAACATGAGCTCCGGACCCGACGAGGAGTACTTCGCCGACGGACTGACCGAGGACATCCTCACCGACCTGTCGCGTTTCCGCGACCTGTTCGTCATCTCGCGCAATACCGCGTTCAAGTACAAGGGCAAGCCGGTAAACGTTCAGCAGGTGGCGCGCGAGCTCGGCGTGCAGTATGTCGTGGAAGGCAGCGTGCGCCGCGCCGGCAACCGGGTGCGCGTCACCGTGCAGTTGATCGACGGCGAGTCCGACCGCCATATCTGGGCGGAACGCTACGACCGCGACCTTGCGGACATCTTCGCCATCCAGGACGAGATCACGCGCGCGATCGTCGCCATCCTGCCGGGACGGCTGGAGGCGGCAACGCGCGAGCGCGCGGCGCGCAAGCCGACCGAGAACATGGCGGCCTACGAGTGCGTGATCACCGCAAAGGTCCTGCACCACCGTTCCGACCGCGCCGAAAACGACAAGGCGCTCGCGCTGATCGAGCGCGCCATCGATCTCGACCAGAAGTATGCGCACGCGCACGCCTGGCGCGCGTGCATTCTGGGCCAGCGCTGGATCTACAACTGGACCGACGACCGCGCCGCGCTCGAAAAGGACATCGAGCGCGAGCTCAACGTCGCGCTGGGCCTGGACGACAACGACAGCGACGTGCACCGCATTCTCGCCGCCGTGAACATCACCAAGGACAATTTCGACCAGGCCAGCTACCACCAAAGCCGCGCGCTCGAACTCAATCCGAACGACGACCTGATCGTCGTGCAGCAGGGCGAGCTGCTCACCTGGCTCGGGCAGGCCGAAGAGGGCATCGAATGGATCCGGCGCGCGATGCGTCTCAATCCCTTTCACCCGCCGCGCTTCTGGAGCCACCTCGGTCGTGCCAATTTCGTCGCCCGGCATTACCCCGAGGCGATCGAGGCGCTCCAGCACGTCACCTCGTCCGATCCCATGCACCTTGCCATGCTTGCGGCCTGCCATGCGCAGGCCGGAAACGATGCCGCTGCGCGCGAATGCGCCGCAGAGCTGCTCAAGCGCCAGCCGTCGTTCAAGGCAGCCGAATATCTCTCGCTGCTGCATTACAAGGAAGCACGCGACAGGGACCACCACCGCGACGCGCTGCTGAAGGCCGGCCTGCCGCAATGAGCGACGCGCGAGCGTTCCGCGTGCCTGCGCGATGAAGGATCTGTTCGACAGAATCAACCAGTACGGCGTCCTCAGGGTTCCGCTTTCGTTCTGGCTGATCGTCGCGTTTCAGGCGCGCCACTGGTTCCTGGTCGCTGCCACCGTCATCGGCATGCGCCGCTCGCCGGATACCGCGCGCCTGCTGGGCAGCGAGGGCGTACCGTTCCTCCAGCTCGCGCTCGAGCTCCCGGTGATGCTGCTCGCCTTCGCGGCAGTCAATCGCGACCCGTTCGGCGGCTCAGTGGTGCGCCGGATCTGGCGCTACGGCCGGGAGATCGTCAGCGTGGCGGCCGCGCTCAACCTCTCCTGGATCGCCTGGTATTTCGCCGGCATCACGCGCTGGCGGACGATGACCGACAATCTCGTCCTGCTCGGCGGCGTGATCGACCTGCTGATCGTCGTCGCGGTGTGGAAATCGGAGTACTACAAGCAGATGTTCGCCGAGTTTCCGGAGCCGAAGCCGCGCGACACCTAGCACTGGCGGGAGCGCGAACGGCGGAGCATGCGTGCCGCCGTACGCGCCGCCGCCGCGTTCGAGCGTGCCACAGTGACTCCCGCCGCGCGTAGTGTCTGCGCCTGGCGCGCATAGCTCTGCGGATCGGCGTCGGTTCCGGTGACCGAGGCGACGACCGGCGCCGTTCGGCGCCCCGCGTCGCGCACCGCCTGCGCGATCAAACCGGCCGGATCGGGATGCGCGCCGCTGCCGATCACCACGTCGAGCAGCACCACGGCGACCCCGCGCTCGCGCAGCGCGCGCAGGAGATGATCGTTGCGCAGTCCCGGGTCGATCATCGGGTGGGGCCGACCGCGCGTGTACGCATCCGCGCCGAGGTCGATCAGGCTGTGCCCCCGCGCTGCGTCTGCAAGGCGCTGCGCCCCGGGCACCGGCGCGTTCGAGGCGACTGCGTGCCCTTCGTCCATGAGCACGATCTGCGCTTCCGCGCACAGCGTGCCGCCGCTGAACAGGCCGCGGATCCAGCCGCGCCGTGCCGGCACCGCGACGCGCGGCAGCGGAATCCGCTTGCCGCTCACCGCGGCTGCCGCCGCTTCGAGCGTGCGCGCAAACTGCAGCTTGCCGCGCGCCTCCGCCGGCTCGGCCCCGAGCAGGCAGAGCACCACCGGCTTGCGGCAGCGCGCCGCGCGCGCGCGCACGGTCTCGGTGACTGCGGGCGACGGCGGCTTGGAGATCACCACGATGCGCTTGGTCGTGCGATCGGCTTCGAGCGCATCGAGCGCCGCCAGCGTCATCAGCCCGCCCACAGCCTCGGAAAGGTCACGCCCGCCGACGCCGATCCCGTGCGACACCCCGCAGCCGGCATGCGCCAGCAGGCAGGCGACCTCCTGCAATCCCGTGCCGGATGCCGAGACGATGCCGACCTCGCCACGCGGCACCGCGTTGGCGAAAGCGAGTGGCACTCCGCCGATCAGCGCGGTACCGCAGTCCGGGCCCATGACGAGAAGGCCGCGGCTGCGCGCGTCGCGCTTCAGTGCCACCTCCTCCTCGAGCGGCACGTTGTCCGAGAAGATCATCACGTGCAGCCCGCGCGCAAGCGCGCGTCGCGCTTCGAGCGCCGCAAACTCGCCCGGCACCGAGATCAGCGCCAGATTGGCGGCCGGCAGCGCCGCAAGCGCGGCACTGAAGCCACCAGCCGCCGTGCGGGTCTCGGTCGGCGCGCCGCCGGCGCCTGGAGCGCTGCCGCCGGCGAGCAGCCGCTCGGCCGCCTCGAGCGCCGCATGCGCCTGCGCGGCGCTCCGCGCGCGTACCGCGATCACCAGATCGTCCGCCTGCGCATCGTGCGCCGTATCCGTCAGCAATCCGCAGTCTTCGAGCAGCGCCTTGTTCGACGGGCTCCCGATCATGAGCGATGCTTCGAGCACGCCAGTGCCGCCCGCCAAGGCGCGTGCGATGCGCATCAACGCGACCGAATCGGCGTAGAAGCCGCGCCGCAGGCGATTGACGACGACGCTCACGCGTCGATTCCCAGCGTGCGGGCGAAGGCGACAAGCGCGGTGTCGAAGCAGCCGAGCGGCGCGCGTGCGACACCCGCGCCCACTTGGCCGACGCCCGCCTCGCGGTGCGCGATTCCGGTATTGATTGCCGGCTGAATACCCGACTCGACCACGCGGCGGATGTCGATTCCCGCGGGCACGCCCTGGAAGTCGAGCGCCGGCATGGTCCACCTCGGATTTTCCGCGAGCGTGACGCTGCCCATCAGGCGCGTGAACCCCGCGGCGTCGCTCGCGCGGCCGGCGCCGACGAAGCCTACCACCGCGGGCGCGCTCGCCATGGCGAAAGCACCCAGGCCGATCGTTTCCATGATCGCCGAGTCGCCCATGTCGGGATTGGCGTCGGCTTCGCTGTAACCGGGAAAGTACAGGCCCTGCGGCATCTCGACCGGCGCGGTGAACCATGCGTCGCCGGTGCCCGAGACCCGCACGCCGAAATCGATTCCGTTGCGCGACATCGCCGCCACGAGGCTGCAGGCGTCGATTCCGCGCACCGGGTCCATGATGCTCTTGCCCATCGCCATGCCGATATTCAGAAAGAACTGCTCGTTGCCAGCTATGAACGCAAGGCTTTTTGCGAGCATCACCGCGTCGTCCGCCGCGCGCGCCACATGCGGCGACAGCGCGCGCAGGGTGAGCGCCGAGCAGGCGACGTTCCTCTGGTGCATCTCGTCGCCCATCGTCAGCCCGCGCGCGACGAGCGGCACCAGCTCGAGCCCGCCCGCGGCGCGCAGCGCGGCGCCCAGCAACGGCCCGAACACGTCGCGCAGCCACGCGAGCCGTGTGAGCACCTCGGCATCGTTTGCGCCGAAGCGCATCACCTTGCCGAGTCCCTCGTTGATCGTGCAGTAGGCGCGATTGCCGGCGTTGCTTCCCTCGGCGCGATTTTCGATCACCATCACCGGCATCGAGCGCGTGGTGATGCCGGTCATCGGCCCGACCGCGTCGAAGCGGTGATTCGGATGGAAAGTCACGCCGCCGGAGTCCGCAAGCCGCGCAGCGGCATCGAGGTCGCTCGCCCAGCCTTCGAACACGATCGCCCCCGCGACCGCACCGCGCATCGGCCCGCACATCCGTTCCCAGGCAATCGGCGGGCCGGCGTGCAGCAGCACGCGCTCGCCGAGCTCCGGGATCAGCCTGCCCGCCGGCTGGACGTCGACCAGGATCGGATTCGCGGCGAGCATGCGGCGCAGCCCTTCGGCGTTTGCTCGAGCGATCGCGCTTTCGTGCGCGCCCAGCCGCACGAGCAGCTCGAGAACCGCAAGACGCGCCGGCGCGGGCGGGCGCCAGTCAACGTGCACCACCTCGACGCCGTGCGCCGAAAGATCTTCGGCAAAGCCGCGCAGGCCGATGTTGACGACGCGCGGTGCGGCGCCGAGTAGGCGTCCAGATGACATTCGAGTGGAAATTCGTGCCCGGGTTTGGTCAAATTCACTCATTAACCGAGGAGGCGCAAATGGGCAAGATGATCAGCTTCAAGCGGCCGGACGGCCAGAGCGTGAACGGCTATCTCGCCGAGCCTGCGCAGGGCGCAGCCGCGCCCGGCATGGTCGTGATCCAGGAATGGTGGGGCCTGAACGACCAGATCAAGGGCGTCGCCGACAAGCTGGCCGCGGCCGGCTATCGCGCCCTGGTGCCGGACCTGTACCGCGGCAAGGTCGCGCTCGAGGCGAACGAGGCCGAGCACCTGATGACCAACCTGAACTTCGGCGATGCCGCCGGGCAGGACGTGCGCGGCGCAGTCCAGCACCTGAAGGGTACGGGCAGCAAGAAAGTCGGGGTGACCGGCTTTTGCATGGGCGGTGCGCTCACCGTGCTCGCCGCGGTGAATGTGCCGGAGACCGACGCCGGCGTGGTCTGGTACGGCTATCCGCCGCTCGAGTACGTCGATGCGTCCAAGATCAAGGCGCCGCTGCTCGCGCACTGGGCGACCGACGACGCCGCGTTCCCCATTGCGAAGGTCGACGAGCTGGAGAAGAAGCTGCGCGAGGCGAAAGTGAAGTTCGAGTTCCACCGCTACAACGCGAAGCATGCGTTCGCCAACGAAACGGCGGACTCAAAGAACCTGCCGATCCTGAAGTACGACCCCAAGGCCGCCGCGCTCGCCTGGGGGCGGACGATGGAATTCCTCGGCAAACAATTGCGCTAGGGGGGTGCGGCGCCGCGACTGCACCAGGGCCGCTCAGTCGGCTCCGGGTTCCGCGCGCTCCTGCGCATCCGGGTCGTAGGCCGCGATCTCGGCGAACGCGAACAGCATGAGCACGACCCCGAAGACCACCTCGCCGACGACGATCACGCGCGCCACGTGGCTGAGCGGGGTGATGTCGCCGTAACCGATCGTGCTCAGGGTCACGAATGAAAAGTAGATCGCTTCCGCGAAGTTCATGGCGCGCGCGTCGCCACCCACGCTGAAGTTCGCGATACCCGAGAAACGATCGAGCACGGCATAGGCGGACGCGAACACGACTACCACGAAGACGAACACCACGACGAAGGAGAAGATCGGTACCAAGCGCCGCACCATGCGCGTGGCGAAGGCGCGGAACAAGGTCCCCGTCTCGGCGAGCAGGGTTGCGATGTCGGCGATGAACACGACCACGAGCACGCCGGCCGCGAGCATGAGCAGCAGCAGCCCGAGCGTATCGATCGCGGGCGTGGACGGCGCGGGCATGAGCACCCGCGCGACGAAGCCGAGCGCGGCGGTGAGCCCCAGCCAGGCCATCCCGCGGGCCAGACGCGGGCGGTGCCCGGGGCGCAGCGTCGCAAGCCGTTGCGCGATCGGAGCGCGGCGCCAGAACAGCGCACCGACGAAGGCGAGGAGCGGCAGCAGGTACGCGATGTAAATCACAAAAAGCGTCGCACCGCGGTACAGCGTCGTGAGCATGGTGGCGTATGCCGCGGTGTATAGCGGCACGCAAATGCCGAAGGTGATCCACACGAGCGGCGCGACGGGCAGTGCGGCGCGCACGCAAGTCACGGCAACCGCGACGGTGACCAGCAGCAGCACGACGAACCCCGTGCGCTGTGCGCCGACGGCAAGCGCGATGAGCAGCACCATCATCGCGATGAGCGCGATGCCGATGACCGCGCCGCGCCCGTCGCTGGATTCGTTCGTCATGCCGGTTTCCTTTCGGGACGGTTCCGTGCGATCAGGCCGCGGACCCGCGCAGGATTTGCACCCCTTCGGCGACCGCGCTGCGCGCGCGCGCGGCCAGGTCCTCGGGCGTCGCGCTGCTGATCGGGTGCTCTACGACGACGAAGCGGTAGCCCTCCGCGCCCAGCGCGCGCGCCATCAGCTCGGCCGCGCCGACGAAGCTGGACGTCATGATGCCGACCGAGGGCAGCCCCAGGCGCTCGCCTGCGATGGCGTCGTGCAAACTGCACGACGAGCAGCTGCCTCAGTCGCCGACGCCGGCGATCAGCGCCTGCCAGCGCTCGGCTTCGTTCAGCAGCTCCGGCTCGGCCGGCGCGCTGTAGTTCGCCTTGGTGAGGCGCACGACCCTGGCGACGCCGTAGCCGTCAACCAGCTCCCGCTCAACGGCATCGAAGAACGGATTGGTGCCCTTCTTGCCGTTCGAGATGATTCCTACGGTCACGCCCTCGAGCGTCTGCAGCCGTTTCGCCGGCGCGAACTCGCGTGCGTCGGACTCGTGGCTCGGATCGAGAACTTCGATGCTCATGCCGCCCTCCTCGTGCTCAGGGTGCGCAATCGACGCAGGCGCCGATCGCCATCGTCACGGCCCGGCTCTTGTTGCCGTACCAGGGCGGAATCACCGCGCCGAAGCCGCCCGCCGGTCCTCCCGCCGCGATCACCAGCACGTCGCCCGCCTCGGCAAAGGCCGCGTACTCGCGCTCGCCGCGCTCTCCTACGACCGATCCCTTGCCGCACTCCGCCCACTCGCTGCGGCGGATGCGGGACTTGTGCGCGACGTAGCCACGGATGTCCGCCTTCGACCAGCCCGCGCGCTCGAAATGCGCCCGCAGCTGCGGCGACACGATGAGCGCATAGTTGCCGGGCCAGATCGAGTAGTGGCGCATGTTGGCGCGGATCTCGGCGACGTACGTGTCCAGAATCTCCTCGGGCCTTGTGGTCCACTCGTTCATGATCTGGCGCGGTGCGCCCGCCGCGAGCACCGTCACCGCTGAAGCGAGCGGCGGGATGCCGCGCTCTTCGGCGAGCGGCAGCCAGGGCGTGTGCTCCTCGTCCTCGGCGACGCAATAGCTGATCTTGCCCGGATGGCCGAGCGTGGAGCGGTCGACGTCGCCCGGGCGCGCGTCGAGCAGGTTGCACAGGATCAGGCGGATCGCGCGACCGATCACCGTCGTCGCCCGGTCGCTCGGGCCGAGTGCGTTGAACGTGCCGCTCATGCCGAGCTCGGTGCGGATCGGTCCGTTCACCACGATCAGGATCGCGCAGCCGCCGGTGCTCGCGCTCGCGCCGTGCAGCAGGAACGGCTCCTGCAGCATCGCCGTGAACGCCGTGATCACCACCGGAAAATGCATCGGCAGGCAGCCCGCCATCACCGCATTCACGGCGAGTTTCTCCGCCGTGATCGCGCGCTGGCGCACCGGCTCGATGCCGATGAGCTGATCGGGCGGCATCAGCACCCACTCGAGGCAGGCCTCTACGGCCTGCCGCGTCGGCGGCACCACCGGCAGCCCGTCGGTCCAGCCGCGGCTATGAAAGAACTCCTGCGCGGCCATGACATCGTCGACCGCGTAGCGCTTGGAGCGCAGCGCGGGCTTGCGCTTTCCCTGTGGGACGCTTGCCATCAGTTGCAGCCTTCGGCGCCTAAGCTACACGATGGCCGATGCCTCGGCGAGCCGGCGTTTTGCATGCGTTCGGCGCATGAATGCCATCCCGAAAGATCGTTTGTCTGCCTCTATGGCTGGCCGCATCATGCATGCCGTTATCGCATGTTGAAAGGAAACGAAGATGCAACCCGGATTCGATGCAATCGGCGCTGTCCGCCTCGCGCGCGGCAAGCCGCTGCGCCTGCAGGACCCCGCCGGGCGGCACCTGAGCGTACTCGACGGATCGGTGTGGGTGACACAGCAGGGCGACCCGCGCGACCCGGTGCTGGTCGCGGGCGAAACCTTCCGCTTCGACCGCGACGGCCTCGCGCTCGTCACGCCGCTCGGCGGGCCCGCGCAGGTGCTGCTCGAGCACGGGCTGGGCGCTACGCCTGCGCGCGGCTTCGCGCGGCCGATGATCGCGTGGCTCGCAGGCCTTGCGCGCGCGCCTGGCCGAGCGCTGCGCACACGGCGCACTGCGCGCGAGCTGCAGGCGCTGAGCGACTACATGCTGCGCGACTTAGGCCTGCGGCGCGACCAGATCGACTGCGTCGCCAAGCGGCTGGCGTGCTGAGGCACGTCGCGTGGCGGAAAGCCGGCGGCGAGCCGCCGGTCTTTCTCCGCGAACCGCGCTTACCTCTCAGGCAAATACGTCTGCGTAGTCGTACGATTGGTCAATCGCGCTCGGCGGATCCACGTTGCCAGAGTCGCCCGGCAGTTCGAAGCCGATGCCGTCGGGGAGCGGATCTGGATCGGTGCCATTGAGGTTGTTGTCTCCGTAGGCGAAGAACTCCGTATCCGCCTGGTTGCCGCCCTTGATGACGACACCAAGGAGCTCGGTCTCTGCGTCTACGTTCGGGTCGTTCGCGATCAGGTACGCGAGGATCTCGTCGATCGAGTTGTCTAGATCATCGGACGCGTTGTCGGGCCAATTGTCGATCTTTACCGTGTAATAGCCGTCGCCGTCTTGCGGATCATTGGGATTGATCGGATAGCCGGCTTTATCGGGGTTATTTTCGCTACCCGAGCCATCCACTTTCCCCTCTATCGGCTTGGTGTCCCCATCGGTCGTGTCAAACACGAGCACGACGTTGGAGATGTCCTGCGGCCATTCGGGAAAGTCGTCGCTACCCTGCGGAGGCGTGCCATCGTCGTACTCGGGATCGGTGTCGGCGAACTTGATGCTGCCGTCGCCGTTGACGCTGGTCGCGCGGACGCCGAGCGTGAAATCTGCGCCATTCAAGCTCGCCACGAAATCTATGAAGGCTTGGTCCGCACAAAATTCTTCTGTCTCACCCTCGGAAATGAAAGACGACTTGTCCTCGCCTTCTGTACCGAGTCCCGGCTTCGACAGCTTCTGGTAACCGTCCCAGTCGATGTCTTCAGACGTTGCGTTGCCCTGGTCATCCCAGACCGTGTTCGCCCCGTTCATGTTGAGGCTGTTGTCGGCCTTGGACAGCGTGGGTTCCGCACCGTCGGCCTCGTCGTCGCCCCACCAGAGCGCGTTCAGGTCGAACGACCCTTCGTGCGAGCTCACCGTGAACTTATTGGTACTCGTGTCGAAGACGATCGTGAAGTGCAGCCCTGAGCCTGCTGCACCGTAATCCCATGTATAGGTCGCCATCAGATGCTCCTTTTCGCTTTCGGTTTCGTAAATTCCGGCCTATCAATCACAGCCTGACCGACTTCAGGAAAGCGCCGTTTGCAGTCGAGCCGCCACAGACGCCGCCCGCACCGCCGGCTAGGGATCCGTGTAATCCGCGATTCGCCGCAGTCGCAGCTCGAATAGCTACAAAGTGCGCACGCATCGCTTCGTCTCGTTCCCCTCTCGGAACCAGCCTGCTGTCGTGCTGGAGAGACTAGACGCTGTGCGAATTCGCACACATCGACGAAACCTGTTTTTCGACAGGGAGGAACCACCCGGTACTTGCGCAATTCCTCCTGGGAGGTTCCACCCACGCCACGGCGGACGCGGCATCGGGCACGCCTGAAACGGCGCTTGCCTAGGCCTTCAGGCTGCTGGCGCGGGGGATGCTGGCGGGGTCGGGCTGCCCGGGCAGCCGATCGAGGCGGTGCTTCTGGGCGTAGGCGAAAAGCTCGAGCCGGTTGGCGACTCCGAGCTTGGAGTAGATCGAGGTGAGGTGGTTCCTCAGCGTGTGCTCGCTGACATGCAGCAATTCGCCAACGGTGCGCGCGGTCGCCCCTGCATTGTTCGCGATCGCAGCGATGATCCCCCGCTCCCTCGAGGTGAGCGAGTCGATTTTCCGCTGCTCCGGATCGACGGCTCGCTCCGGGCCGTGGCGGGTGAGCTCGAGGAAAAGCCTCGCCGTGGTATCGGGGTCCAGCCACAGCTGCCCGGCGTGCACTTTCCGGATTGCCTCGAGGATCGTGTCGGCGGACTCTTCCTTGTGCACGACGCCCCGCGCGCCCGCCAATACCGCGTCATCGCGCACCGACTGCTCGCGCACCCCGGTCAACACGAGGATCTTCGCCGTGGTGCGTGCAATGAGCTGCGGTATCGCCGCGAGCCCGCTCTCGCCGCCGAGGTCCATGTCGAGCAGGATCACGTCGGGCGCGGCCCGCTCGAGCAGCGTCAGGGCGTCGGCGCAGTTCGCCGCGCTGCCGACGACTTCCATGGCCGGTCGCACGCTCTCGATCAGCCGCTCCAGGCCCCAGACGACGCTGCGGTGGTCGTCCACCAGCAGAACGCGTATCGGCGTGAGCGCCTGTTCAGGCATAGGGAACAATCGGTCAATAAGGAATCGCGACGCGAACCACAGTATAGCCAGACCCGCTCTGCTCGACGATCGCGGTTCCGCCCAGGGCCTGCGCGCGCTCGCGGATCGAGCGCGGCGTGAAGCGCTGCAGGCCATCCGCCGCCGGATTGGCGATTTCGAGCTGCAGGCGCGCGTCTTCGCACAGAATGGACACCGACGCACGCTTCGCGCCGGTGTGGCGAACGACGTTGCTCAGTCCCTCCGCGATGATCTGGTACGCCTCGGCCGCCATGCGCCCGTTCAGGCGGGGCGAGATCTCGCTTTTCACTTCGACATCGATCCCGTAGAACCGTCTGTAACGATCGGCCTGCTTTGCCACGGCCGAAACCAGGAACTCGCCGGGTATCGGCTCGTTCGAGCGCAGCGTGGTCGTGAGCGTGCGCAGGTCGCGGATCGTCTCGCCGACCATTTCCCCGAGCTTTGCGATCGGCGCGGACAAGGGGTTGCCGGCGCCCGCCTCACGATGCAGCGCGTCGACCGCGAGCTTGATCCCGATGTAGGGCTGCAGGGTGGTGTCGTGCAGGTCGCGGGAGACCCTGAGGCGCTCGTTCTCTGCCGCACGCGAAACCAGCTCCTCCATCAGGGACATGCTTTCGATGACGATCGACAGGGTCGACGAAAACTGCGCCAGGAATTCGATGTCCTGCTGACTGAAGCGCAGACGCGCTGAGGTCACGTAGAGCCGGCCGCCGGTGCCGTCGCGCTGGGCGTAGGGAACGGTGACGAACGCGCGCGTCTCGAGCAGGTTGGCCAGGGATCCGCACGCATCCAGATGGGACGCGGATCTGCTTCTCGTCTCGAGGTCGTAGACGAAATGCCGCTGGAGCTCCATCTGCCACCAGTTCGGGCGGTCCTGGTGAACGGCACCGGTGGTTTCCGGCAGCGCCATGAGCTCGTTCGCCGTCGCTTCGGTGATCTCGCTGAAGGCCACCGAGTGCCCCGTCAACCGCCGGGTGGCGCTGCACATCCGGAAGGCCGGTGGCGGACCCGAACGTCTAAGCACCAGGACGCAGGAATCGGCGCCGTAGAACTCGAGCAGCCGCTCGAGATTGCTGCCGATCGTGTGTTCCACGCCGAAGCGCGGGTTCCACGCGCTGCTCATCTCCTGCAGCAGGCGCAGCCGGCGCTTGAGCTGGATCTCGTATCCCCCCCAGTAGGCGATCATGAAACCCAGCCCGAGAAGATAGATCGGACGTATCAGAGTGCGGTCGAGCTCGAAGGCCGTGCCCGACGGCGCGGCGATCAGTCCTACCACCAGGAAGAGAATGACCGAGACAGTCGTGACCAGCGCGCCTTCGCGGTAGCCGCGCGAGAAGGAGGCGGTGATGATCGAGAAGAAGAAAAAGAAGAAGAAAATGCTGCTCGTGCCCTGCGTGAGGGCGACCAGGTAGACGTAGAACGCGACGTCGCTCCAATACGTCGCGCGCCCGGGCGTCGGCCAGCCCGCGCTGTACGAGTTCCATACGATCGCCGCGCTGTACAGGCAATAGAGGATGAGCGAAGCGTAGGTCAGCTCGATCAGCCGCGTCGGCTCCAGCGGATCGATGTAGATGATCGCCAGTGCCGCGACCGCAAGCACGCCGCGCATGACCACGAGCATGCGCGTGTCGACCGCTTCTACGTGGTCCGTGGGGCGACCCCGGGTTTTCGCGGCAGACGATTCAAGGGAGTCGGCCATCCTGGGCCTCGCGGGCGGCTGAGGCCGGTCACTATAGCCGGCCCAAGCTGCCAGCCGCGTGCCGGCCCGAATCGGCCCCTTCCTCGGGCAGGAATGCGGTGGGCTATTCCACCTTAGGTTGGTGCATTTCGCTCGAGAGCACCGTTTCCACGATCATCGAGGCGCCGCCCGCCTGCTTCCTGTAGGCGAGGCGGAACTGATAGGCGATGCTCGGGAAGGGGGCGACGCAGCCGATGATCAGCTCGCGCCACCACTTCGGCGGGCGGATGGTGCAATGCGCGTTGTCGCCGCTCGGCAGGCGCTTGCGCACCGGAAAGCAGGCCACGTTCGCGAACACGGACAGCCGCGCAAAGGAAAACAGCTCGGACACGATCCAGGCCATGTCCTCTTCCGGGCAATGCTCGAGCACGTCGGTGCAGATGACTCCGTCGAAGCTCGCGTCCGGCAGCTGCGCGAACCGCGCATAGCCGGGCTCATAGCCGCGCATCGACTCCGCAAGCTGGCGACCCCACGGGGATTCGAACCCCGGTTACCGCCGTGAAAGGGCGATGTCCTAGGCCTCTAGACGATGGGGTCTTGCGACGACCGATGCTACAAAGCTGCTGGTGGAGGTAACCGGGATCGAACCGGTGACCTCTTGCATGCCATGCAAGCGCTCTCCCAGCTGAGCTATACCCCCAGACAAGGCCGCGAATTATAGGGGAAACCGCGCCCCGCGGGCAATTTCGGGGCGCAGATTTCCCTCGCACTAGGAGCGGCAGGGTCCGAGCCGCCGGCCGCGCGTTTTCGTCTGCATCTCGAATGTCTTGCCGTCCTGCATGCCGCTCATCTGCATCTCGCTGTCCATCATGCCCGCCGCGAAGCGCGCACGCCCGCGACCCTTGAAGCCGGAGGACGGACAGGCCATCTCCCAGCTCGCCCCCTTGTCGTCGCGCTGCAGCGGCGTGAGCTTGCAGTCGCTCCCCGGAGGGCTGCCCCCCATCCAGCGCGAGGGCTCGGCGAGGTCTTCCGCTTTGATGCAATGCTTCACTGTCGCGGTCTGCGGCTGCGGCATCATCGGCGACGAAATCGTCGTCGTGAGTTCCCACTCGCCGGGCTGCATGCCCTGCTGCGCGGGCGCAGCGCCGCTTGCGGCGGCGAGCAGCGTGAAAATGAGCGGTCGCATGATTCGGTGCCTCCGTTCAGTCGGTGTCGAGATGGTGTGAAAGCCGCGCGAGCACGGTTTCGCGGCCGAGCAGCTCGAGCACCGCGTCTACCGACGGCGTCTGCGTGCGTCCGGTGACGAGCACGCGCAGCGGCATCGCGAGCTGCGGCATCTTGAGCCCGCTCGCGGCGAGCGTGGACTTGAGGGCGCCGCCAATCGCAGCCTTGTTCCAGCTCGCGAGCTCGGCGAGACGCGCCTTCAGCGTGCGCAGCGCAGGGCGCGCGGCCTCGCTCAGGTGCTGCTCGACAAGCGCGGGCGCCGGATGCGGCTCGAGATAGAACAGCGTCGCTGCCTCGGCGAGATGCAACACCGATGTTGCGCGGTCCTTGAGCAGCGCGACCACCGCCGCGAGCGCGGGGCCACGCTCGGGCGCAGCGCCCAGGCGGCGCAGCTCGGGTTCGACCAGCGCAGCGAGGCGCTCGTCGTCGGCCCGCTTGATGTACTCGTGGTTCAGCCAGTTCAGCTTGTCGGGATCGAACTGCGCCGCGGAGCGGCTGACGTTCGCCAGATCGAACCATTCTACGAACTGCGCCATCGAGAACACTTCGTCGTCGCCATGCGACCAGCCCAGGCGCGCCAACGCGTTTACGAGCGCCTCGGGAAGATAGCCATCGTCGCGGTACTGGATGACGCTGACGGCACCGTGGCGCTTCGAGAGCCGCTCGCCGTCGGCGCCGAGGATCATCGGCACGTGGCCGAAGGCCGGCAGCTTGCTGCCGAGCGCATTGAAGATGTGGATCTGGCGCGGCGTGTTGTTGACGTGGTCATCGCCGCGGATGACCTGCGTGATCTGCATGTCGAGGTCATCGACGACGACGCCGAAGTTGTAGGTCGGCACGCCGTCGGCGCGCAGGATGACGAGGTCGTCGAGCTCGGCGTTGGGAAAGCTGATCAGCCCCTTCACCAGATCCTGCCAGCCGACTTCGCCCGTCTCGGGCGTGCGAAAGCGCACCACCGGCGGCCGGTCCGCCGGCGGCGCCAGCCCGGCGGCCTTGGCGCGCTCCGGGCGCCAGCGCCCGTCGTAGCGCGGCTTCTCGCCGCGCGCGCGCTGCTGCTCGCGCATGGCGTCGAGCTCCTCCTTGCTCGCCCAGCAGTGGTAGGCATGGCCCTCGGCGATCAGCCGCTCGGCGAGCTCCCTGTAGCGCGGCAGGCGCTGCATCTGGAAGAACGGGCCCTCGTCCCAGTCGAGGCCCAGCCACTGCATGCTGTCGAGGATGGCGTTGGAGGAAGCCTCTGTCGAGCGCTCGAGGTCGGTGTCCTCGATGCGCAGCACGAAGGTGCCGCCGTGATGGCGCGCGTAGGCCCAGGAGAACAGCGCCGTGCGGGCGCCGCCTATGTGCAGATAACCGGTCGGACTGGGGGCAAAGCGGGTGCGGACCATCGGGGAATTTGAGAAAACGGAAGCGAAAAGTGGCGCTATTGTACGCGATGCCCCCTGGCAATTCGGCCCATGCAAACAGGGGGTTCCGTTCAGGATGCAAATTGACCCCGGCCGGGGCCCTGTGGTTAAATGCCGCCCTTCTGCGGGCGGTTAGCTCAGCGGTAGAGCACTGCCTTCACACGGCAGGGGTCGCAGGTTCGAACCCTGCACCGCCCACCAGATTTCAAAGCCCCCGTTCGCAGGCCTCTGCAGGCCGGTCGATCCACCTTGGAGCGGTTTTGATGACCGGCGTTCAGAGGCCTGCGAACGGGGGCTTTGAAATCTGGTGGGCGGTGCAGGGTT
>Ga0210138_1000159_pt1 | contig 16440 bp, 12 predicted proteins | sample Browns_ThreeSqC__FD_184850 | JGI IMG/M metagenome (GOLD analysis project Ga0210138, IMG submission 184850) | Wetland microbial communities from the San Francisco Bay, California, USA, that impact long-term carbon sequestration -... | ecosystem: Environmental > Aquatic > Marine > Wetlands ... | reverse complement strand
ACGCTCGCGCGCCCCTGCCCCGCCGGGTCTTATGCTCAGTCCTGACCGGAGCCTGCCTGGCCCTGGCGACCCGGACTCCGGCCCAGGCTCAAGGCACCGCTTCCGTTCATCCCACCACTCCACCTGTCGTCCACGCCTACCATCTCACGGGCCCCATCGATATTGACGGGAAACTGGACGAATCGGTCTGGCAGGACGCGGAGGCGGCGGACCACTTCACCCAGAGCATCCCGGCGGAGGGCGAGCCGGCCAGGGAGAAGACCGAGGTCCGCATCCTCTATGACGAGGGTGCCATCTACGTCGGGGCCCGGATGTACGATTCCCGCGGCGCCAAGGGAGTGCACTCTCGCCTGGCTCGGCGGGACGACATGCTCGACCTCGACAACGGCAGCAGCCAGATCACCTGCGACAAGCTGATTCTCACCTTCGATACCTATCACGATCACCGGGGCCGGGCGGTCTTCGAGGTGGCCCCATCGGGCGTCCGGGGTGACGCGCTGGGCGAAGGGGGCAGCAACCTGGACGGCTCCTGGGATCCGATCTGGGAAGCCAGGGCGCGGATCGATTCGCTGGGCTGGACGGCGGAGATCAGGATCCCCCTCTCGCAGCTTCGGTTCGCGCGGTCCAACCAGACCTGGGGTCTCCAGATCGAGCGGGTGATCGACCGGTTGCACGAGCGGGATGACTGGGCCTTCTGGCATCGGAACGAGAGCGGCGGCGCCTCGCGATACGGCCACGTCGAGGGCCTCGAGCTGGGAGACCCGCACACGGCCCGACTCGAGCTGTATCCCTACGCCCTCGCGCAGGGCTCCATGGTCCCCAAGGAGTCAGGCAATCCGTTCAACGAGACCTCCTACGGCAGCGCGCAGGTCGGCGGCGACTTCCGCTATCACGTCACCCCCAACCTCACGCTCGACGGGACCGTGAACCCCGACTTCGGCCAGGTCGAGGTCGACCCGGCGGTGGTGAACCTCTCGGCGTTCGAGACCTTCTTCCCCGAGAAGCGGCCCTTCTTCGTGGCCGGCTCCAACGCCTTCGATTTCGGGGGATTCAACTGCTACTTCTGTAGCAACGTCTCTTCGCTCAGCCCGTTCTACAGCCGCCGGATCGGGCGAGTCCCCCAGCTCAACGACTACGTCACCAACAACGCCCTCTACACCGATGTCCCCGACAACACCACGATCTATGGCGCGGCCAAGCTGACCGGCCGCACCTCGGGTGGCTACACCGTGGGCCTGCTGGACGCGGTGACCGCGGAGGAACAGGCGCGGGTCATCGCCACGGGCGGGGCGCCGACGCTCTCGCAGCCGACCGAGGCCTTTGCCAACTACTTCGTGGGACGAGTGCGGAAGGACCTCTCGCAGGGTGCCACCACCATCGGGGGGATGGTCACCTCCTCCATCCGGAGCCTGAACGACACCCTGCTCTCCGATTCGTTGCACACCCACGCGGAGGTGGTGGGCTTCGACTTCTTCCACGCCTGGCATCGGCGCGAATACTCGTTCATGGGCAGTCTGGCCCTCTCCAACGTCTCCGGCAGCGCCACGGCGATCGCGGGAACTCAGCAGACCAGCGCCCACTATTTCCAGCGCCCCGACCGCGGACCGGTGAAGGACGGCTTGTTCACCACCAGGTTCGACTCCACCGCGACCTCGATGAAGGGCTACGGCGGCTATCTCCGCCTGGCCAAAGACAACGGCAACTGGCTGGGCGAAGTGGCGACCAACTTCCGGAGCCCCGGCTTCGAGATGAACGACCTGGCCTTCCTCGATCGGGCCGACTACGTCTGGATGAGCACCAACATCGCCCGCCAGTGGACCAAGCCCACCAGGCATTACCGCAACATCTTCCTCCTGGTGGGCGGGCAGGCGCAGTACAATTACGAGGGTGATCGCAACGACACCCAGATGCAGGCCAACCTCAGCATCGACTTTCCCAACTTCTGGAGCTTCCAGACCTTCGCCCTGCACCGGCCGACCCTCTACGAGGACCGGTTGCTGCGAGGCGGCCCGGTGGTCCAGAAGAACTCGATCAGCGACTACATGGTCTACCTGGCCACCGACTCCCGCAGGCGCCTGGTGCTGAGCGTCAACACCGAGTACACGGTTCGGCACGACGATCCAGCGCACGAGGTCTACCTGAGCCTCAACGCGCTGATGAAGCCGGCCTCCAACGTGTCCTTCAGCCTGGGGCCGACCCTCGATCAGGGTCGTCGATTCCTGCAGTACGTCACTACTCAGCCCGATCCCACGGCGACGCTGTTCTACGGGAACCGCTACGTCTTCGCCTACATCGACCAGACCACGTTCTCGATGAACACCCGGCTCAACGTCACCTTCACGCCGAACCTGAGCCTGGCACTCTTCGCTCAGCCGTTCATCGCCACTGGGCGGTATTACGACTTCATGGAGTTCACTCAGCCGCGTAACTGGGCCAAGAGCCACTACGGGAAGGAAATGGGGACCATCGCCCCGACCACCGATTCGACCGGGATGGTGACCGAGTACACGGTTGATCCCGATGCCGGCGGCCCCGCGGCTTCGTTCACCTTCAGCAACCCCGACTTCAGCTCACTCTCCCTCCGCGGCAACCTGGTGCTTCGTTGGGAGTACCGCCCTGCGTCTACGATCTTCCTGGTCTGGACTCACAACCAGAGCGGCAGCGGAACCGCGGGCGACTTCCAGTTCAGCCGGGATTTCTCCTCGATGTTGGGGGCGCCGTCGACCGACGTGTTCTTGGTGAAGGTGAGTTATCGGCTGGGGAGATGAGGCCAGTGAAGGCGGCACTCGGCATTACACATTAGGCACTCGGCGCTAGGGGAATGGAGTACACATCATCTTGGAAGGCCCCTAGTGCCGAGTGCCAAGTGCCGAGTGGCCCTTGGCACAACTCCTGCCTACCCAATTGGGACTATTAAGACCCCACATTGGGAGGTCGCATGGCACGCCTTTTCTGGCTGACGTTTTGGCTGGCCCTGGGCGCCGCGTTGGTGAGCGGAGCCTCTTGGGCTGCTGCGTATTACAACCTGGGCATCTTCCTGGGCGCACCACCGCCGCAGATGGGAACCCAGCATACCACATTCTTGTGGGATGGGTTGGGACGGCGGTCCGGCGGCGCCAAGGTCTGGCAGTTCGCCTTTGGGCCGACCAGCATTCCGGGCGCACCCAGCGTGCGGATCTACATCTCACCCACCGGCAAGCTGGTCGCCACCGAACCGGGCGACCTGCCGCAGCGGATCAAGGCCTTTCATACTCAGCCCTACTAATGAGTTCTGGGTCCTGAGTTCTGAGTCCTGAGAAGCTGCGTCGCTCAGAACTCAGAACCCAGAACCCCGAACCCTTTCACCCAGGCACTCTCCCCTTCGCCGTCTCCACCAACCGCTGTACCGTCTCCATCGGGACCAGCGCTTTGGGATCGGGGACGGTGATCACCAGGGTGACGAAGTAGGCTCCCTTCTCCCCATCGCACTGCGTGCGACCGGCGTTCCTGGTGATCAGCTCTTTGGGCGCCGTCGCGGTCCAGCACTTGATCCCGCCGAACTGCTGAGCGTTGAGCTTCCAGCCCTGGTCCCGCATCCGCTGCTGAGTGGAGGCGTTGCTGGCGTCGTTCTGCTGCTTGCCGGCCGGGGTCACTGGACCCGTGGAGTAGGCCAGGCGGAGGCTCGCGGTCCCCACCGTGTACACGCACAGATGCAGGGTGCCGTCGTGGTCGTTGGCCTGGCCCTTGGTGTAGAGCACGTCGCTGTGCTGAGTATCGACCAGCTTGGCGCCCAGCGCCGCTTCGGCCTCACCCGGAGTGATCAGGGTACAGGCCCCGGGGTCGTTGGCGCCGGGCACCTGGGCGGAGACGGGCGGGGCCAGTAGAGCAAGCGCTAAGAGGAGAGGGGAACAGGAAACGGGGAACAGGGAACGGGAAATGAACGATCTGGCTCCCAGCTCCAAGCTCGTGGCTCCTGGCTCTCTCGATCGGCGCTCGGCACTCGGCACTCGGCAATCCCCCATTCTCTCATTCCCCCATTCCTCAAATCGGCAATCGACAATCGACAATCGACAATTCATAGTCCTCAGTCCTTCTTCTTCACGCTCCCCGTCCCCAGCTTCACCACGCCTCCGGCCAGCACGCCGATAATCGCGGCCGCGGCCAGCGCCCATTTCAGCCCACCGGTAGCGAGATAGTCGCTCGAGCCGGCCATGGGACTCAGGATCACCAGCAGCGCCGCGAGCCCGCCCAGATGATACCAGGGCTTGCCGGGCGCCAGACGCGCGGTGAGCCAGCCACCGACACCCGCGGCCAGCAGGCCCGCCACCAATCCCGCGATCAAATACGAAGTGCTGAGTGGGGCCGGCTTGGGGTCCTGCAACACTCCCCCGGCAACGCCGATGATCATCCGGGTGAGAATCGCGCCGCTCAGATAGCCCACCAGAAGGGCCAGGACGGTCTTGGAGATCTCGCCGCCGCCGGCCGATGGGGCCTTGCCGGCCTTCTTGGTGGCGCGGATCATCACCGCCTTGCGAGGCCAGCGAATGGCGCCGTTGGGCTGCTTGTAGCCGCGGAAGAAGTCGGTCATCTCCTTGTCGATGGCGGCCTTCTTCTCGGGAGTCATGGCCGCGTAGGCCAGCGCCACCCGCCCCATCGACGTCCGCATGGTCTCCCAGGCCGACTCCGCGCTCTTGGCGGTAAACGGCAACTCGACCGTGGTCGAGGCCAGGGGTCCGAAGGTGTCGCCCAGCCAGTTCTTCACCTGGTCCAGGTCCGCCCAGCGGTGCGGGTCGGGCCCCTCGCCCGGAGGGACGTGCTTGTCGAGCGCGTCGTAGTAGCGACCGATGGCGCCCGAGCGAGGCCAGGCCAGGAATGCGAAGCGTCCACCGGGTACCAGCACCCGAATGATCTCCCCCACCGCGTGGCGGGGCGCCGGGGCGAAGACCACTCCGAAGCTCGAGATCACGACGTCGAAGGAGGCGTCCGGCACGGGAAGCTTCTGGAGATCGCCCTCGAGGAAGGTGATGGAGCCCTTCTTGGATCGCGCCTGCTCATTGGCCAGGTCCACCATTCCCTTAGCGCTGTCGATCCCAGTCACGTCGCCACCCATTGCGAGGGCCGCGAAACTGGCAGTGCCGGGCCCGCAGGCGACGTCCAGCACCCGGTCGCCCTGCTTGATACTGGCATAGCGGCAGAGCGCCTCCGCTCCCGGTTTGAAGCCGGGAACGATGTGCTGGAGATACGCCCTCGCGACGGCCGACCAGGAATCGGGGAGAGACTGGGGGGTGGTCATGTGGAGGTGATAGAAGGGTAAATGGGCGACAGGGAACAGGGAACGGGGAACGGGAGGAAAGGGGAAAGACGCGCGGCCGGTCACCATTTCATTCAGTGACCGGCCGCGTGAAGGAGGGGAGGTGCTGTGGTGCGGGACTACGACCTATGGATGCCCGGGATCGCTGTGCCGGTGACCCTTACCTGGAGTGGTCGGGACGGTGATCGGTGGTCTCCCGGGGCCCGGCAACGAGCTTGGCGGTCCTACCGGCGGAGTAACACCGGACGGTGTGGTGCCAGCCGGCGTCGATCCGGGCGGACCTGGTTGGTCGGGGCGGTTGCCGTTCCCGGGCGCCTGGCCCGACGCTCCGTGCTGCGAACCATTTTCGGTGGTCGCCAGCGTCGTAAGCTCCTGATCCGAGGCGTGGGCCTGCAGACGCGCTACGACCCTGGCAAGCGCCTCATCCGACGGAAGGCCCCGATCCACCAACGAGGTCAGCACGGTCAGCGGCACCACCAGGCTGCGACCCGATGGCACCAACTCCGCCAGAGTACTGATGGTTCCTCCATCGACACCGTGCCCCGTAGCGGTTCCGGCGGCTTCGATCTCCGCATCGGCTGTCTCAGTCCGGCCACCCGCGGCGAGAGCAGCCTTTCCTGCGACCAGCGCCTGCTCGGTGCTGGCGATCATTTCGGGGATCCGCGCCGGTGGAGTCCCTTTGGCCTGAAGCTCGAAGGCACGATGTTCGAGTACCACGGCCGGCAGCGAGTGACTCCGGGCATCGGCGATCTCCGCCAGGACCTGCTGCGCGATGTTGGGGGGCAGCACCCGCTGTAACGTGGTCGAGGGGTCGTGGGACGGAGTCTGCCCAGCCAGCGCTGTCGGCAGCAGCAGGGCGCTGGTAGTCAGAGTCGAAATGACCAAGGATGCCTTACGCATGACGGCCCTATCCCGTGCTTCGTGGGAACGCGATTGAGATGGAAAAGAGGCGCGCCAACCCGACGGCTGGCCCCACGGAGAAGACCCCCGGGCCCCCTGATCCGGTCACAGGCTCATACAGGAGAGTGCCCATTCACGTCCCCTCGATGTTGAGAACACCGACCACTCCGCCGAAATCATCGCTCAGCGCCGGCACGCCGGGTGGGACCCCCCAAGCCCCGCCGTCGACCCGGATATTCATCCGATAGGCCCCGGGAGCCAGCGGGAGCGTCACCGTCCAGGTTCCATCAGGGAGCCGCTCCAGGGAGACTGCCTGCCACTGGGTGAAGTCGCCCATGAGCTCGACGCGTCGGGCATCGGGCGCGCGCACCCGGATGCTCCGCTGGCCCGCGCCGGCCGCGCGCACCTCGAAGGCCGGGACCACCGGTGTGAACAGGCGCGGGTCGGTCACGTTGGGCGGGGCGCCGGGTGCCTCAGTGATTCGCGGCACCACGGGCCGCGGAATGTCCCGACCAGAGCGACGGGTGGCTAACCGGAGGCCGAGACTGAAGTAGGCACCTGAGGGCAGGCCCTGCGCATAGTCAGTCGGATAGGACCCTCCCGCTGCCACCAGGGCCACGTGCCGGCCCACCCAGAATGCCGCGTTCGCATTACCCCAGAAATCGGCCGACGCCCCAGAAGGCTGTGACCAGCTGCGGGCTCCGCCCAAGGCGTACAGGTCCACGGCGCCCACGATGAGCCGCAGCATGAGATTGGCGTCCACAAACCTCAGACTGTCGCCGAGCCAGGTGGGCGCGGCGATCGCCGACACGGTCAAGCCACCATGTCGGATCCAGGCGCCCAGGTCGGCTCGCCGGTCGGTCTCCCAGCTCAGGCCATTCCATCCTCGCCCGACCGCGCCACCTAACCACGCACCAGCCAAGGCTCCGAATCGATGAACTCGAACCCGCCCGAGGACTTCTCCTGCGGCGGTGCCGTCCTGGTTGGTGCTTCCGATACCGCCTCCGGCCAACTCGGCGCGAAAACCGGCGAAGCGGCCCGAGAACACCGAGGCTCCGGCACCGCCCTGGAAGGTCCAGCCGCCGGCGACGAACTGCGAGAAGCTGGCGCTGGAGGTAAGAGAGAATGAGGGAGTGAGCCATTCCAGGCTCGGGGTAATCGAATAGGTCGAGACCGAACTGGCGTCCGCATAGGACACCTGCGATCGGTTCCCCTCGACGGCCGCGGTCATCTGCGCCGCTGCGGGGCACACCGGTCCTGCCAGAATCGCGACGAGGAGGAAAAAGAGGCGGCGACCGAAGCCGCCGTCAGCGATCATGGACGCCCTTTACCCGGCGGGTCTGGGCGTCCGTGAGATTTTGGCGGTTGCTTCGGGGGCCCGCCTCCCGGCGGCTGGCCGCCGACCCCGATTCCCATCGGCGCCCGGGCCACGGCGGCCGCTCCGGCAGGGACTCCAGCCCCAACGTCACGGACCACCTGCTGTTCGAATGCACTGAAGGCGGCGTCGTTGGCACCGGAGCGCGCCAGCGCGGTCAAGATTCGTCCGGCGGTATCGGCTGGAACCCCGTGACCCACGAGATCGGCCAGCACTGCCAGCGGCCAGGCGAGGGATGTGCCGGGCCGCGCATCACGCATCTGCACCAGATAGCTCGAGGAAACTCCCGCTCGCAGGGCGGCTGCTCCGGCCACGAGGCTCGCCTCGTCGGCCTCCGCGCCGAGGGCGCGGCGCGCGCCGCTCAGGTCCGCAGCCAGCGATCGAACGGCGAGCACGATGCGATCGCCCGGGGCCTGCTTGGCGGCGCCTTCCAGCGCCTTGGCGACCAGCGGACGGGTCGGCACTCCCTGCGCAGCGGCGGAGTCGAGCGTCGCCTCGACCGTGACGTATGTCCCGGGGTCCAGACGATCACGCAGCTGCGAACCGGGAGGGGTTTGGGCACCGGCCACTCCCACCCGCAGCGCCGCGATCAAGGCGACCGCGACGGACGCCGCTCCCTCTTGGCGACGGAGTCGCCTCTCCTGAGAGCTCACGTGCTGGAGGCTCCCACGATGATCACGGAGTTGGGCGAGCCGTAGTCATCACTGGCCGCCTTGGGCGTGGACGGGTCGGGCCGCCACTCCCGGCCGTCGATGAGAAAGGCGTATTCGTGACGGCCGGGGGTGAGGGTGACCTCGACGGTCCAGACCCCGGCCTCGCCCACCGGAGTCAGAGGAGTGGCCTGGGTGTCCCAGCCGTTGAAGTCCCCGACCACGTTGACGCGCGAGGCCCGTGGCGCTGAGATCACGAAGCGAATGATTCGGGTATCGCTGGTCGCCGCTCCGGTGGCGGAAGCAACCGCGGTGACGGCGGTGGCATCGCCTCGACCGCCGAAGTAACGGCCCACCGCCACCAGCAGGATGGCCAAGGCACCAACGGTGGCCAGGACGCCGATCGGCGAAATCCGCACCGGGCGCGGCTGCGTCCACCATCGTAGCGCGGCTCGGAAGTACCCTCGGGGCGAGTGCCGGATGGTGGCCATGACCCGATGATCCAGCTCCGGGTCGAGCGCAGACGAGCGCTGGCGGAGGGCAGCGCCCAGGCGCTCGAGCGCGGAGTCGGTCTCGGGCTCGATTTCCACGTCCCAGAAATCGTCGCCTCGGGGTTCCTCTCCCCCTTTGGGGCGCTGATCGTCATTCAACATGGGCCCGCTCCTCCAATAATCCACGCAGCCGGTCCGCGGCGCGTTTGACCCGCATCTTGAGCGCGGAGACGCCCACGCCGGTCAGGGTTGCCATCGCCTCGTAGCTCATCTGATCCACGTACTTGAGGAGAAAGGCCTCCCGCTGATCCGGGTCGAGGCTCGCCAGCGCACGATCGATAGCGAGATCGTAGCCCGGATCTTCGTGACCCGAGGTCGGCGGCCGGTCCGCCGGGGCCGAACTCAGGGCCCGCACATCCTGCACGAAAGTCGCCTCGTACCGTTTCCGCCGGGCCATCCGGGTTCGGCACCGGTTGGCCAGGATCCGGAACAGCCACGCATCGAAGTGCTCGGGGTCACGGCAACGTCGGAGCGACCGCCAGGCTCGGACGAACGCGTCCTGGAGTGCTTCTTCGGCGTCCTCGCGATTGCCCAGCATGTGCACGGCGTAGCGGGTAAAGCGGACCCGATACCGCGCTACCAGCAATGCGTAGGCCTCGTCATCGCCGGCGAGGACCCGCCGGACCACGGCCTCATCAGACAGCGTCGAATACACCCAAAGACCCTGCCATGAGAAGTGTTGGTCACCCGCCCAGGGAGGACCCCGACACGGGCAGGTTGTGTGCCAGTAACCCCTTGAGGCGAAGCGACTTCCTGACCGTCAACGGGACCGGATCGTGGAGCATCAGCACCCCAGGTCCGGTCGGCTTTCTTCTTAAGGTATAACGAAACGCACCCGGGACATGTGAGGTCTCCGAGAGCTCGGTGACCATTCTCGCGCTGGAGGGGTCTTCCCACTTGCCGGTGACCAACCTTCGGGTCGGGTCGCCGGGCTTTTCAGTTGATCGCACTCTTCCATTACTAATGCCCTAACGGGGGATGATCCTCATGGCCTCACCACCCAGAGCTACCGCACTGCACTTGATTGGTCGACGAGTCGCCAGTGGACTCGCCGCCCTGGCGATGGCCGGGCTGGCCGCAGCATGCTCGGACCAGAACCCTACAGCCAGCAACATGACCGGCGGGACGACATCGCTTACGATCCTGCTCAAGGACGCGCCGGGGGACCTGAAATCGGCCTGGGTCACAATCGATGAGATCGACCTGGTCGGGACTGGGGGCACCCAGGTGCTGATGTCCACGCCGACCACCCAGGACCTGCTCTCGCTGGCATCCAATACCGCCACCCTGATCCAGGACGTCGTGGTGCCCTCGGGCACCTACACCGAGCTCCGGTTCAAGATCTCGGGGGGCTGCATCGCAGTCGACCAGACGCCCCAGGCGGATGCGATCTACGCCACCGACGGGTTCGATGCCTCGCTCTGCGGTGGTCCGGCCACCGGTCGGCTCCAGATGCCGAGCTATGGACAGTCGGGGCTCAAGGTGATCATGCCGGGCGACGCGCTCACCATTACCGGACCGACCAAGATCCTCCTGGTCGACTTCGACGTGAGTCAGAGCTTCGGGCACCAGGCGGGGCAGTCGGGGATGTGGGTGATGCATCCGGTCATCAAGGGCGCAACGTTCGGGTTCGCCGGCAGCCTGCTGGTCACCCTGAAGCTGGGTGATGCGGTCACCCTGCCGGATCTCAATAACACCCCGACCACGTTGGACATGTTCTCAGCGGTCGTCGTGTCAGGAGTGAGCGACACCGTGGGCGTGGTTCAGTTCAGCGCTCCCGATCAAAACGGGATTTCCAGCGCCGAGTTCGGCTTCCTCGCGCCGGGGGACTACACGCTCTCGCTAGCGCCGCCGACCGGTCTCACGGTGACTACCGACCCCGTGACTCCCGAGACGGTCACCGTAGTCGCGAACCAGGAAACGACGGCGGACCTGATCATTACCGGGGCAACGACTGGTGGAGGAGGAACGTGAGAAGGACTGAGGACTGAGGACTGAGTCCGAGAGATGGGGCCTGAGTTCTGATTGATGAGTGGCAGGGCTCAGGTCTTGGGGGGTCTGGGGTGGGCTTGACCTCAGGCCCTCCAGTTTTTTCGGCCGCTCGCTTTCCCCCGCGCACCCGAGAACCGGGGGGATTCCTGATACCGTTCTCCCGTCGTTCGGATTCTCTTCGCACGTCCCAGAAAGAGGCGTCCTCTCCTCTTCCGCTCGACCCGCTCAATCCGCATACTGAGCCCTCACTCTCGTCGACACCTGACCGGCAGGCCGCGCCGGTTCACTGGTGTCGCGACTGCTTGCCCAACTTGTGGAGGTTCTCATGAGACACCTGCCTCTGGCGGGCGCTTTGGCGCTAGCCGCGTTCGCCCTCGCCTGCGACACGGGAGAGAACGTTCCTCCGACTGCGTCCGGCTCACCCAGCCTTGCCACCAGCTCGCTCAACGGCAGTATCGGCATCGAAGTGGTGCTCAAGGGCCCCGCCACTGCCGATCAGCTCAACCAGCTGAGCCAGTACGGCAAGATTCTGGATCAACTGCCCGAGCTGAACGCGCTGCACATGCGGGGCAAGGGCACCGACCTGCCCGCGATTCAGGCTCTCCCCTTCGTGGCCGCGGCGGGACCCGACGCTGCTCGAGACGTGGGACCGATCTCGCCGCTGGCGGTCACCAACTTCGCCAACGGGATCAATACCTGGGACCTGGACGCCGTCAACGTCACCAGCTTCGGCGACGGACGGGCGGTGGCCCAGAACGGGACCGGGGTCTACGTCATTGTGCTGGACACCGGCCTCCTGCCCCAGTGGCAGTTCTACTTCCCCACCGCGCGGATCGCGACCCAGTACGCCAAGTCTTTCGGCGGCGGGGGACAGGATCAAGGCAACGTCTCCGAGCAGCCCAACAAGTGGGAGCAGGACGTGCAGGGACACGGCACCCACGTGACCAGCACCATCATCGGCTACAACCTGGCGGGGACGTCGGTCAACGGGGTGGCCCCGCTGGCGACCATCGTCCCGGTCAAGGTGCTCAATCAGAACGGGAGCGGCTGGTCCTCGGTGATCGCGCGGGGAATCGTGTATGCGACCCAGCTCAAGATGGGGCCGCTGACCGGCCATCCGGTGGTGGTCAACATGAGCCTGGGCGGACCGGCGCTGGATCCGGTCGAGCAGGCGGCAGTCGATTACGCCGTGGCGCACGGGGTGATCATCGTGGCCGCGGCGGGGAACGCGGGTAATGCCGGAATGCACTACCCTGGTGCCTATGGACCGGTCATTTCCGCCGCGTCGGCGGGTTTCATAGGAGAGTGGACCAGTTGCCTGGGTGGGTCAATCGGGAGCTGGTGGGTGCGGTGCGACGTGCCTGATCCATCCTCCGCCAACGACCTCTACATCTCGGACTTCTCGAGCCGCGCCAAGGCGGGTCAGGATCTCGACGTGGCCGCGCCTGGTTCCTGGGTAGTGGGGCCGTTCCAGACCAACAACGGCCAGATCAATTACTTCTTCCTGGGCGGCACCTCGATGGCGACGCCGCACGTGGCCGGCATCGTGGCGCTGATGACCCAGAAGAACGGTTCGCTTACCGCGCCCCAGGTCGAGGGCATTCTGGAGGCGGCGGCGATCCCAATGCCTCCGGGCTCAAAGGCGATTCATAACCCCGACGGCTCGACCTCGACGATCAGCTGGGGAGCCGACGCCACCGGTGCCGGGTTTATTACCGCTGATGCGGCGATTGCGGGAACGCCGTAGGAGGGGAAAACGGGAGAACGGGAGAACAGGAGAACGGGAGAACAGGCAGCCCTGATCATTACGGGGCGACGGGCACCGGAGGTGACGGAACGTAGGAACAGTTCTCAGACCGGGAACTGAGTAGTACGGAGTGTTGAGCGGCCGGGTTGGGTTTGGGGTCTGAAGGCGATCCCAGGCCCCGAAACCCGGCCGCTTTTCATTAGCTCTCCCCCACCCCCATCCACCCTCCCCCGGGGTGCCGAGTACAGTTGACAGGAGTTGGCAGCCTCTCTACGTTGAACGCTGGTTCAACATGAATACCCACCCCTCACACCGGACTTCCTCACCCTGATCCCGTTTGCGGAACCGCTTCAACTATAGAAGCGGACCAGCGACCGGCCGCTGGGTCGCGGGGCGCTCTGACTCGCCGCCGACCCGGAGTCGCGGATCTCTTGAACTCATGCAAATCACTCTGCGCCAAGCCGCCACCTACCTGAACGTCAACGAATCGACACTGCGTCGCTGGATCAAGGATCGCGGACTGCCGGTGCACCGCGTCAACGAACGCCTCCATCTGAACGCCATCGAAGTGTGGGAGTGGGCAGTGGAACATGGGGTGCCTGCGTCCCGGAGCCTCCTGGAGGAGGCCCGCCGGTCGCCCGAGGAGGTGCCGCCGATCTCCCAGCTGCTCGAGACGGGCGGGATCCACATGAAGGTCGAAGGGGACGACAAGAGCGCCGTGATGGCCGCCATCGTCAAGCGGCTGCCGCTTTCGGCGGAGGTGGACCGGGAATTCCTGCTCACGGTGCTCGACGCGCGCGAGGCGATGGGATCGACCGGCATCGGCGATGGGATCGCCATTCCGCACGTGCGCAATCCGATCCTGTTGCACGTGGACCAGCCATTCGTAACCCTCTGCTTGCTGCGTCGGCCGGTGGAGTTCGGGGCGATCGACGGCAAGCCTGTCCATGCGGTCTTCCTGGTGGTCAGTCCGAGTGTCCCGGCCCACCTCCGCGTGCTCGCCCAGCTCGCCTTCGTGCTTCGGGATTCCGAGCTGCGCCAGCGGCTCCAGGATCGCGCCCCGCCTGAGTCGATCCTCCAGAGGGTCCGGGAGGTCGAACAGCGAACCACCGGCCAATTCTCTACCCCGAAGCCCAGCGCTCGATGAGTCCGGTCGTACTGGCGACCGGCGTAGGCCTGGTGCTCCTCGGGGGAGTCGCCAGCCTGGTCCTCGCCCGAGCGCCACGCTGGGCCGATCTCGCCATGGGTGCTCTGGTCGTCTCGGGTCTGGCGGTGTGTGGCGTGGCCGGGGTGGTCGTCCTGCTGGGCGGGGCGCCGATCACGGCGTCATGGCAGCCGGCGGAACCGGGCGGGGCCTGGTCGGTGGTCGTCGATCCGCTGGCCGCGTGGTTTCTGATCCTCCTGAGCGTTACCGGCGCGGCCGCGACGGTCTACGGCGTCCGCTACCTCGCTGCCGAGCGAGCCCATCGGCCGGTGGCGATGGCTCACGCCCTGCTCGCCTTGCTGCTGGCCGCCATGATCGGGGTGGTCGTGGCCCAGGCCGCTGTGCTCTTCCTGCTGGCGTGGGAGATCATGGCCGTCAGCGCCTACTTCCTGATCATGTTCGACGGGGGCCGGAGCGAGGTTCGGCGGGCCGGGCTGATCTATCTCGTCCTGACCCACACCGGAACACTGGCGCTGATCGGGATGTTCCTGGTCTGGGGACGTACCAGCCCGGATTTCACGTTTCAATCATTCGCCGCCGCGGCCCCGGCCTTACCCTGGGGGGGAGCCGTGGTATTGCTGCTCGCATTGGCGGGCTTCGGCGTGAAGGCTGGCCTGGTCCCGCTCCACTTCTGGCTCCCGGGCGCCCACGCGGTTGCACCCTCCCATATCTCTGCCTTGCTGTCCGGCGTCATGCTCAAGATGGGAGTCTATGGCCTGCTCCGCGTGATCAGTCTGCTCGGCGCCGCACCGCCGTGGTTCGGCTGGATCCTCTTCGGACTCGGGTTGGTCTCGGGAATCCTCGGCGTGCTGTGGGCGCTGAGCCAGCAGGATTTCAAGCGGGTTCTCGCCTACAGCAGCGTCGAAAACATTGGGATCGTCCTGCTGGGCATGGGTGTCGGGGTGCTGGGAGTGGCCTACGGACAGCCGGTGATGGCAATCCTGGGCTTCACCGGGGCGGTCCTGCACTCGTTGAACCACGCCCTGTTCAAGAGTCTGTTGTTTCTGGGCGCGGGGGCGGTGGTCCGGATCACCGGAACGCGGGCCATTGACCAGATGGGCGGGCTGGGCCGCCGGATGCCACTGACTGCGGTGGCGTTCGGCGTCGGCTCCCTGGCCATCGTCGGCCTGCCGCCACTCAACGGCTTCGTGAGCGAATGGGTCGCCGCCCAAGGCCTGCTCCACGGGGCGCAGGGTCCTGGGCTCCTGCCCCTCGTTCTTCTCGGGTTTGCCGGCCTCGGCCTGATCGGCGCGCTGGCGCTCGCCTGCTTCAGCCGAGTCACCGCCGGCGTCTTCCTGGGACAACCGCGGGGCCGGGAGTTCAGCGCCCGCGATGAGCTGGGTCTCGTGTCCCCCATGATGGTGCTGGTCGTCCTCTGCGTTGGGCTGGGCGTCTACCCGGCTGTCGCGCTGCACCCCGCCGCCGCAGTCGTGCAAACCATCATCGGTGCCTCCGGCTCGACGACCGGCGAGGCCGCCGCCATCCTCGAGCGGGCAGTCCCGAGCGTGAGCGCGGTGGCCGCCCTGCTGGCTGCACTGGCGGCCGCGACCTGGTTGCTCCGCCGGCGCGTTGGCCGATGGGCGGAGCCAGCGCCAGGCCCGACCTGGGGGTGTGCCTATGCGCGACCCGGCGCCCGCATGCAATACACCGCCTCGTCCTTCAGCGCACTCACACTGCACGCCTTCGGCGCCATCGCCGCGCCGCGAGTCGAGCGCAGCGCCACCTCGTTGACCACCGATCCCGGGGATCGAGTCCTCACCGACCTGGTGCGCCCGCTCTGGGGCCGGGCACGAGCTGCCGCCGCGGCCTTGCGTCCGCTGCAACAGGGCCGAGTCACCCGCTACCTCCAGTACATGGTGCTGACCGTACTCTTCCTCCTGGGCGCGCTGTTCGCCGCCATCGCGCGTCACCCGTGAGCACCGTCCTCTGGGCGGCAGCGCTCATCCTGTCGGGCGGCGCCGCGGCCGTACTCCTTCGGCGCTGGACTCGCCTGGCCGACCGGCTCTACGCCACCTTGCTGCTCGCCGGCGGCGCCCTGGGACTGGTCCCGGCCATCGAGACGCTCGGAGGCAGCCCAGCCTCGACGGCCTCATTCTCCGGGTCGCTTCCTGGCGGTCCGTGGGCGTTCGCTCTCGACCCGCTCTCCGCGTGGTTCCTGCTTCCGATTTGCCTCGCCGGGCCGGCCGCGGGCGTATTCGGTACCGCCTATCTCGCTGCCGAGCGGGGGCACCGCAACGTCGCCCTGGCGCACGCGCTGTTCGCCGCGCTCCTGGCGGCACTGATCGGGGTCGTGACATCCCAGTCCATGATCGCGTTCCTCGCCGCGTGGGAGGTGATGGCGCTGAGCGCGTACCTGCTCGTCGTCTTCGAGAGCGAGCAGCTCGAGGCCCGTCGGGCCGGCTTGATCTATGTGGTTCTCACCCACGTGAGCACGCTCGCCCTGATCGGCATGTTTGCGGCGATGAGTACCACGACCGAGGGGCGCACCTTCGCCGACTTCGCCGCGGGAAGTCAGGTCGCCAGCACCCCGCGGACCCTTGCCTTCGGCCTCGCTCTCCTCGGGTTCGGGCTCAAGGCCGGCGCGGTGCCGCTGCACTTCTGGCTGCCGGGGGCCCACGCAGCGGCGCCCTCTCACGTGTCCGCGGTGCTCTCGGGAGTGATGCTCAAGGTGGGGATCTACGGCCTGCTCCGGATCATCGGCCTGCTGGGCCCGGCGCCACTCTGGTTCGGG
>Ga0210138_1000158_pt1 | contig 16503 bp, 18 predicted proteins | sample Browns_ThreeSqC__FD_184850 | JGI IMG/M metagenome (GOLD analysis project Ga0210138, IMG submission 184850) | Wetland microbial communities from the San Francisco Bay, California, USA, that impact long-term carbon sequestration -... | ecosystem: Environmental > Aquatic > Marine > Wetlands ... | reverse complement strand
GCCCCGCCGGGACGCGCAAGGGAACCCGATTGCCGGGCGGTTCATCCTGGTCGACGACTACACCATGCAGAGCGCGGTGGGCGGTCCCAGCGCCTGCACCGACAACGTGGTGATGCCGATCGGCACCGTGGCCCACGAGACCGGACACGCCTTCGGACTTCCCGATCTGTACGACACCCAGTGGCAGACCTCGGGGACGGAGGGGATCGGCGAGTGGGGGGTCATGGGGAGCGGCAATTACGCCCGGCCCTACAGCCCCTCGCGCTACGAGGCCTGGTCGCTCACCGAGATGGGGTGGGTCACCGTTGACACCCTGAACTCGTCACGCACCGTGGTGGCGGGTCCCGTGACCAGCTCGGACACGGTCTTCTACATCCCGGCCCAGAACTCCAACCACGAGTACTTCCTGGTCGAGAACCGCCAGGCGTTGGAGAGCGATTCGGCGCAGATGAATCCGGCGTTCCTTTCCCGGACCAAGTCTCCCGGATTGCTGGTCTGGCACATCGACCAGGCGATCGTAGACGCCCACGGTTTCCGGACCGGTGACAACGCGGTAAACACCGGATCGATCCAGGGCGTTGCCCTGGTTCAGGCCGACGGGTTGAACCAGCTTCGTACTCCCTTTCTCGGAAACCGCGGCGACCGGGGCGACTCCTACCCGGGGACCTCGCTGAATCGGAAGCTCTCCGCCACCACCAATCCAGCGGCGGTGGACAATGAGGGGAACCTGGCCGGGTTCAGCATCGACTCGATCAACCAGGTCGCTCCCAACGGGCCGATGGCGTTCCGGTTCCTGCGCCGGCCGCCGACCCTGATTGCGGCGGCGGACCCGCTGGCCCAGGTCTGGGTCAATGGGGCCCAATACCACCGGTTCGAGGACATCGTGGCGCCAGGGGTCGCCCTCATGGTCGATGCCGACAGCATTCAGAGCGCCAACCAGAATCGGAGTCGGCTGCGTTGGGTGTCCTGGAGCAACGGCGGTCCCAAGAGCCAGTCCATCACGGCCGGCGTGATCCCTGATACCCTGATCGCGAACTTCGGCGTGGAGCACCGCCTCTGGGTCAAGGGTGCCGGGGGCGGCACCTTCAACGCCGCTCCGGCCGACAACTACGGCAACGGAGTCTTCCTGCTCGGCGGGAGCGTCGTGGTGTTGACGGTGGCTCCGCCGCCCACGGGGCTGGTCTTCGCGGGATGGAGCGGGGACACCTCGGCGATCAGCGACACGTTGACCCTCACGATGAACAAGCCGTACGACATCTACGCCAACTTCACGACCACGGTGCCGGTCGATCTGCCCACTGCGGTCAACGAGATCCTCGCCTCGGGCCCCGGGCTCAACACCACCCAGAAGAGCTTCCTCGATCAGATCGGGAACAACAACGGGGGCTTCGATCTCGGCGACTTCCTGGCCTACCTGCAGCTCACCGGGGTCACGGCGAGCCCGCCAGTCTCCGGTCGTGTCGCCGCGACGGGCAACAAGCCGGGGTCGACCGCCGCCCGCCGCGCCAAACAGGGGGTCACGCACCCATGAACCTGCGCGGCCCCCTTCTGTCGTGGGCCCTCCTGGCCGCCACCAGTTGCGGTGGTGGCGACGGGGGAACCGCGAGTAATCCGGTCCCCGGGACCCTGAACATCAACCTGAACTCGCCTAATAGCGACGACGGCGCGGTGCTGTTCACGGTCTCCGGAGGACCGATCGACTCGGTGATTCCCGAGTCCTATACCACCTTTTCGACCAGGGTGGATGCCAACACCCGCCGCGTGGTCGTTGCGGGGGACATCGTGGACGGGATTCTGGTGCGAATCCACGTGCCCGACGTGAGCCGGGCCAAGGATTACAGCGCGACCCTCGGCCAGGTCGCTTCCCGTACCTCCCATGCCCTCCACTCCGTAGGCCCCTACTCGATCACAGTCTCGCGTTGAGCCGGTACCCTGGCCCCCGGGAAGCCTCGGGTATTGACAAATCAACAATTATTGATATATATCGGCCCATGCCCACTGCCAGAGACACCGATCTTCACCGCATGGCCAGGGTCTTTCACGCACTCTCGGATGAAACCCGCCTGCGTATCATTGGCATGCTCCGACACGGTGAGCGTTGCGTCTGCGACCTGGTGGGCGCGCTCGACTTGGGCCAGTCCCGGCTGTCCTTTCACCTCAAGACCTTGAAGGACGCCGGCCTGGTTCTCGACCGGCCGGCCGGGCGCTGGGTCTACTACCGTCTGGACGATGAGGCGCTCCAGTCGCTCGGAAACGTGGTAGACGCCCTTCCGGAGAACGCAGACTCGGCAAGCCGGGCTTGTTGTTGAGGGCCGCCCCTTTTTTTCGCCTATTGATCAACGAAACTTGATAGGAGGGTGCACGATGTCTGAGACGGAGCTGAGGGAAACGGTTCGCCAGAAGTACGCCCAAGCGGCGAAGAGTGTAAGGCAAGGCTCCAATAGCGGTTGCGGATGCGGGGATGGTGGTGGCTGCTGCGGTTCCACCGCCGATCCTATTACCCGCGACTTGTACTCCGCCGAGGAGGTCTCTGGTCTGCCCCCGGACGCGGTTGTCGCATCGCTCGGGTGCGGTAACCCGACCGCGCTGGCTGACCTGCATCCCGGCGAGGTGGTGCTCGACCTCGGCTCGGGAGGCGGCATCGACGTCCTGCTCTCGGCCCGGCGAGTCGGGCCCACCGGTCGCGCCTATGGCCTGGACATGACCGACGAAATGCTGGAGTTGGCGCGTGAGAATCAGAAGAAGGCGGGTGCCACCAATGTGGAGTTCCTCAAGGGGCACCTCGAGGCCATCCCCCTGCCGGACGCCTCGGTGGACGTGATCATCTCCAACTGCGTGATCAATCTTTCCGCCAACAAGCCCCGCGCGCTGGCCGAGGCGTTCCGGGTGCTCAAGCCCGGCGGTCGATTCGCAGTCTCGGATGTGGTGGTGCGAGGTACACTGCCGGCCGCAGTCCGGAAGAACATGGAGCTATGGGTCGGTTGCGTCGCGGGAGCACTGGAGGAGGAAGAGTTCAAGGACCTGCTCCGCCACACCGGTTTCGAGGCGGTGGAGATCGAGCCGACTCGAGTCTACCGGATCGATGAGGCCGAGGCCTTTCTCAAGGGCACCGGCCTCGAAGAGGAGGTTCTGGCGCGGGAGCTGGACGGTTGTGTCATGGGGGCCTTCGTGCGTGCGACCAAGCCCCAATCGGCGGCGCTCCCGATTTCCGCAGCCGCTTGTTGCGATTCAGCCTGTTGCAGCTGATTCGAGATTCGACCGCGAGACGCAGGCTATGCCCGTACCTTCACCGATCTCAATGGCCGCTTTCGCGAGGCCTCCCCGGCGAGCGCCGTGGTGATGCATCGGTGGATCGCGCCGGCCTAGCCTGCCGACTCTCCCGCTATCAAGGATCTACTCATGACGACGCTTCCCGTCGATCGTCCCTTCCGCGTGCTCTTCGTCTGCACCGGGAACAGCGCGCGCAGCCAGATTGCCCAGACCGTCCTCAACCGGAAGGCCCGGGGGCGATTCATCGCTGAGAGCGCAGGGGCTCAGCCCGCCCAGCGCGTGCATCCAATGGCGATCGGCGCTTTGGAGCGGCACGGGTTCTTCTGGAACGGCCACCCGCCCCAGGGCCTCGACGCGGTGATGGGGCAGCCGTGGGACTTCGTGATCACCGTGTGTGATCGGGCGAAAGAGACGTGTCCGATCTTCCCCGGCCAGCCGGTGATTGCCCACTGGGGCATGCCGGACCCTGTCGAGGCGACCGGCACCGAGGAGCAGCGTCAGCGGGTGTTTGACGACACCCTGTTGCTTATCAGCCGACGACTCGATCTCCTGCTGGCCCTCCCGATCGAAAAGCTGGAGAGGCTCGCCCTGCAGCGCCGCGTCAACGAAATCGGGGGGGCCGGCGCTCCACCCCTGGCCCTACTCGACGTCTGACGGTGCACGTGCCCATCGCCCTGATCCCCGATCCTGGACCGAGGTCGTGGAACGGGCCAGCGTCCACTCCCGCCGCCGCATGACTGCAATCACCGGCGACACGCCGATCCTGAAGCGCCTGTCGACGCTCGATCGATTGCTGCCGCTCTGGATCTTCGCCGCCATGGGGATCGGGTTGCTGCTGGGACGCATCTATCCGGACCTGGGGGCCGCGCTGGACCGGGTACAGGTTGCCGGGGTGTCGGTCCCGATCGCGATCGGGCTGCTCTGGATGATGTATCCGGTACTCGCGAAGGTGCGCTACGAGGCCATCGGGGCGCATGTCCGCGACACGAAACTGTTGGGCACGTCGCTGACGCTCAATTGGATCCTCGGGCCGCTCGTCATGCTGGGGCTCGCATGGCTGTTCCTCCCGGACCTGCCTCACTATCGCAATGGACTCGTCCTCATCGGACTGGCCCGGTGTATCGCTATGGTTCTCGTATGGAATGCGCTGGCCTGCGGCTCGGGCGAGTTGGCCGCCATGCTGGTGGCGCTCAACTCCGTTTTTCAGATTCTGACCTATTCCGCGCTTGGCTGGTTGTACCTGAGCGTGGTTCCGGGCTGGTTCGGGGCGGATAGCGCGGCGCTCGATGTTTCCATGGGGCAGATTGCCAAGAGCGTAGGGATCTTTCTCGGCGTGCCGCTTGCGGCCGGTTACCTCACGCGCCGCCTCCTCGCCAGGCGACGGGGAGCCGTCTGGTACGATACGGTCTTTATTCCCAGGATCGCTCCGACGGCGCTCTTCGGCCTCCTCTACACGATCGTTCTGATGTTCGCCATGCAAGGGCATCGGATCGTTGAACGGCCCCTCGATGTGCTTCGCATCGCGCTACCGCTGCTCGCCTACTTCGGCATCATGTTCAGCCTTGCCTTCTGGCTCGCGCGGCGACTCGCATTTGACTACCAGGCCACGGCCTCGCTCGCCTTTACTGCGGCGGGCAACAACTTCGAGCTTGCCATTGCCGTGGCGGTGGCCACCTTCGGGATTGCTTCCGGGGAGGCGCTCGCCGCGGTCGTAGGACCACTGATCGAGGTTCCGGCGTTGGTGGGCCTCGTTTACGTCTCCCTCTGGGCGCGACGGCGCTACTTCCCGGCTGCCTCGAGCGCGGCGTCAGCGTCCTAGGGGTGTAGGGTTCCGACTGACACCCGCTTGACCCGGGCGGTCCACCGAGGCACCTTCGATTATCGGGATTTGAACGAGGAAGGGTATGGACGGGCTTCGCCGGCGGAACTTCCTGAAGCTGAGCGCGGTGGTCACTGCGGCGCTGGCAGGCGAAGGCCTGACCGGCTGGCTGCGCCGCTTGCGTGCCGCGGCACCACCCTTCCCGGGTGGCGAGGATCCCGATCCCCCCAATGAGACTGTGGCCAGGCTGATCCACGATTGCGTTGGCGATCGGCAGATCAAGCGTGGCCATGTGGTCCTCGACATGCCGGACTTGGCCGAGGATGGGCGCATCGTGCCGGTCGAGATCAACTCCGACCTGCCGGTGGCTGGGGACGACTACGTGAAGGCGGTCTACCTTTTCGTCGACTTCAATCCCGATCCCCTGGTCGCGGCCTACCACTTCACGCCGGCCAACGGCCCTGTAGCCGTGACGACGCGGATCAAGATGCGGCGGACCTCCTGGATTCGGGCGATCGTGGAGAGCAGCACCGGCGAGGTGTGGGCCGATTACAAGAAGGTGGAAACCACCTTGAACGGGTGCGGCTGATATGCCGGAGATCGGGAAGGCCAAGATCGTCATCCCGGCGCGCATCGCCAAGGGCGACGTGATCCACGTCCAGGCGATCATTCAGCATCCCATGGATACCGGGTTCTTCCGGGATGCCAATGCCAACATCATCCCTCCCTACTTCATCAATAACGTGGTCGTCGCTTACGGGGGCACGGAGGTCGCCCGATTCGTGTGGACCTCGGGGGTCAGCAGGGACCCGATCGTCGGGTTCACGCTCAAAGCGGACCGGGAAGCCCCGCTCGCGGTGACCTGGAAAGACAACAAGGGCGGAGTGTATTCGACCTCCGTCGACATCGCCTTCGCCTCCAGCTGACGCACCGCCTCCTCTTCGGCACGGCACTGGTTCTCCTCGGTCCTCTGGGTCCTCTTCTCGCCCAGGACACGGCCGCCGTCGCGCCTCGGCGTCCCTTTTCCCACACCGGGCCCACCACGATCTACCCGCTTCGCCGCCTCGGCGATGGGGTCTACGCCGTCCTGGGTGATACTGCGCGGGACGTCGAAGGCCGGCCCAATGCCGGGAGCATCGTTACCAAAGAGGGAATCGTGGTGGTGGGGGGCCTGGCCAGCCCGATCCAGGGTGAGGCAGTCATGCGGACCATCCGCACGGTGTCCGCGGCCCCCTTCCGTTGGCTGATTCTCTACGCCCACCACCCCGACATGCAGTTCGGCGCCATCGCGCTTCGCCGAGCCGGCGCCCGGGTGATCGCGCATCCGGAGACCCAGGTCCTGGCAGCGGAAAATGGCCCCGACCAGTTGGTGGCAGACTGGGATGGCGTGGTGGGGCTGCAGGAGATGATCGGGTTCGAATACGCCAACACCCCGGATCGTCCGGTCACCGGGGTGGACACCTTGACCATGAGCGGCCGGAAGATCGTGATCATTCATCCCGGGGCGGCACATTCCGCCGGGGATCTGATGGTGTGGTTGCCCAGGGATCGAGTACTCTTTGCCGGAGATATTCTGGTCGAAGACGGCGTCACCATGGTCATCGATGGCAGCTCGGCCGCCATGCTTCAGGCGCTGGATCTGATCGCCGGCCTCAACCCACGGGTCATCGTCCCCGGCCACGGCCGGATTCCGGAGGACCCGATGCGCCTCGTGGATAGCACCCGACACTATCTCCAGGACCTTCGCGCCAGGATGCGGGCCGCGATCGAGGGCGGCGTCTCCATGCGGAAGGCGATGGAGGACTTGCCGCCAGCCGATCGGGACCGGCCGGTGTCCTTGAACTCCCGGCTCCGGCGCAACGCGGCCCGGGTCTATGTGGAAATGCAGAACGCAATCATGGGGATCGAGTAATGGAGCAGCGGCGTAGCCGGCTGCAACCGGGCCATGGGGCCCGATGGCGGACGGTCACGGCCCTCTGGTGGGTCGTTGCGGCCGGGGCGATCCTGGGGCCGCGACTCTCGCTGGGGCAGGGAAAGCCGGGCGGGAGCCAGCCTCAACTGATCTCCACGGACCGCCTGGCGGAACTCGTGGCCAGGGGAGAGGGTCTCACCCTCCTCGACGTCCGGGTCTCCTGGGTCGACTACGTCCAGAACCATCTCCCCGGCGCCCAATGGGCCAACGTGGAGACGTTCCGCGCCGGCGAGGCCGGGCTTCCCTTCCAGCTGCTGCCCTGGGCGAGTTACCGAGTCTTGTGGTCGAGGTTGGGAGTGAGGCGAGATCGTCCGGTCGTGGTCTACAGCGCAGGCATCAGCCTCGACAAGGACGCGACGTTCCTGGTGTGGCTGCTTGCGGGCTCGGGGCAGCCGCAGGTGTACCTCCTCGACGGCGGATACGCGAAGTGGGAGCTGGAAGGCCGACCGCTCACGCAGACCCTTCCCCGCTTCGGGATATCGGAGTACCCCAAGAGCGCTTTTCAGCCGGCGACGGCATCCCTGGAGGACGTCCGGCGCGCGGTCGAACGGCGGGATGTGCTCTTGGTGGACGCTCGAACCGCCGTCCAATTCCAGGGGCAGGCAGGGGCTCAACCCCGGCGGGGTCACATTCCGGGAGCGGTCAGCCATCCTCTCGACGATGACCTCGAGCACCGCGACGCTTCGCTGGTGTGGAAGCCGGTCGAAAGCCTTCGCGCTGCCTACGGGGCCCAGGGGATCACGGCCGATCGTGACATCATCGTCTACTGCAACACCGCCACCGAGGCCTCTCACCTCTTCTTCGCGCTACGCTACCTGCTGGGGTATCCCAAGGTTCGGATCTATCTGGGCTCCTGGACCGAATGGGCGGAGCGCCAGGACCTGCCGATCGAGACCGGACCCTAGGGCGAGGCCTCCCGGCGCAGCTGGTCGGGCCGGAGGAGCTGCCCGCCGAGCATCACCCACTCCACCTCCCTCAGCGCGCGAATGTCGGCCAGCGGGTTGGCTCTAAGCAGGACCAGGTCGGCTCGGCGGCCGCGGGCCACGATCCCCAGCGTCAAAGCGGCATCTCCTCCGATCGCCACTGCGGCATCGGCGGTCGCCGCGCGTAGGGCAGCGGCCGGGGTGAGCCCGATGGAATCGACCAGCAGGGCCAGCTCACCAACCAGGGAAGCCCGCTCATCGGAAGGTCCGTAGGCCACGTAATCGGTTCCGGCCGTGATTCGCACTCGGCGGCGAACCGCCTCCCGCGTCACTTCAACACCGAATTCGGAGGCTGCCTTGACATAGGCCTCTGACTCCGTCGCATGTCGGGGATGGGTGGCTTCGTAGTGGGCCACCCGGTGCACGGTGGCGTCGAGGGTGGGCTCGAGGAAGGTGCCGCGACGGGCCAGGGTGTCCAGCGCGGCCAGGACCCTCGGATCGTGTGCGCTCTCTCGAGTGGCGACCGCCGCGGTTGCCTCGAACAGGGCGGTTGCACCTCTCAGGGTGTCCCGGGCGGAGGGCGGATAGAGCTCACCGGCCAATCCCGCGACATGAACCACCCCGTCCTGCCCGGCCTGGGCCTGCTCCATCACGCTGGCCGGCTGCACCCAGGCGTGGCCCCAGACCGGGAGACCGGCCTGGTGGGCCGCCTGCACCAGCTCTCTGACCTGGCCGGCGGTCAGGTCGGCATAAAGCTTGAGTCCGATCGCGCCGGCCGCCTTGGCCTGGGCCACGACCGAGTCGGGGCGATCGCCACGCTGGTAGAGGATCGGGGTCCAGCCCAGCAACCTCATGACTTGTGCGGGCGGGAGCCGGTAGGCGGTGACACTCCCGTCGGAGTTGTGAACCGCCTCGCGGCCGTAGAAGAATCGCGGCCCGGCCACCAGCTGCATGGGGTAGATCCGTGGGGAAGGGATCGACCGGGTGAGATCGAGCAGGGTGCGTGGATCGGTCCCCATGTCCCGCACGGCGGTGACCCCTCTCGCCAGCAGGTCTCGCAGATCGGCTTCCATGCCGCGGCCGCCACCGCGCTGGTCTCTGAACAACAGGTGTACGTGGGTATCGATCAACCCGGGGAGCAGCCAACGGCCGACGGCGTCGATCACTCGAGCCCCGGGCGGGACCGGGCAGAGTCGAACGGTCCCGGCGCACAGGACCCGGTCGCCATCGATCACCACCGAAGCGGATGGAATGGGCTCGTTGCCGGTGCCATCCCAGAGGGTGGCTCCTTCGATCGCGACCAGTGACGAGTCGGCCGCACCCTGGGCCCAGCCGGCGGACACCAATGGACCGGTCCAGGCGGACGTCGCGACCAGCACTGAGGCTCCGAACCGGCGACGGAGGTGCCGGTTCAGGGGCAGAGAGGGCGTCCGGGAGCTGGCGGGTTCGCGCATGACTCGTACTCTACATGACAACGAGGTGGCGCGCCGGGCTGATTCAGGTTGGGGAGATGGGAGCAAGGGCCGGTACCCGGTGCCGGTCGTCTTGCTTACTCTTCAGCGGCCGTTGGGGCGGTAGCTCAGCTGGGAGAGCACCTGGTTTGCATCCAGGGGGTCGAGGGTTCGAATCCCTTCCGCTCCATTGATTGTCTGATCTATCGCTTCAGGGCCAGTTGCCCGGTCTTCCCCAGTGTCAGCGTGTAGATCCCCGCCAGGGACAACCCCTTGAGCACCGCCGCTCGGAAGCTCGCCACGGCATCCGGTTCCACCACCTTCCGTATGGCCAGGAAGTCCTTGGCCAGCAGCAGACCCAGCCCCACCGCGCCCAGGGCGCCTACCAGGGCCATCAGGCCGACCCCCACGGCTACCCATCGCCGGTCGACTCCACGGAGGTAACACCCCCCGAGGACCGCGCCGAGGCCGATCAACAGCAGCGAGTAGTGGTCGAGGGTGGTAACGACAGCGGTGAATTCCCACTGGGCAGTGCCCTGACGCTGGACTGCCCAGAGGACCGCCAAGTCGAGGACCGTCGCTAACAGGATGCCGATGCCTCCCCCGATCAGGAGGGTGGCCGTAATTGGGCCAAGGTCGGTGCCTGCCACTGACCGGGAGGAAGGCTTGGGTTCGATAATCTGGGGGCGGGGCATAGTGGGTTCCGGCTCGGGGATTTTCAGATCGAGGCCGGAAAAAATCTGGTAGGCTTGTCGGTGCGTCGCAACACGTTGTCGGCGGTAATCGCGGGACTTCGACCAGGCCCGAAGTGCGGGCCCCGGTCGGGGTTCTGAAGCACTATACAACTCATTGCTAATCAAGAGGTTCCCCCGGCGTCGGTGGTGCCCGATTCCCCCCGAAAGCGTGGCCCGATGGTTGCCTACCCCAGTGCCGAACTCCGGAACCGGATCGACCTCGAACCTGGGGAACCCCATGCGACTGCGCTCGTGCCTTCTCGCGGCACTCTCAGGGTTGGCGTTCGCGGCCACGCCGGCCTCCGCCGGCCTTGCCACCACCGCCGCCGGTCGTTGGTCGTACGTGAGCTACGAGGGACGGCCCGTCCTGTTAGTGGCCTTTCCCACGGTAGCCGGTGCCGCGGCCTTTGGCGTCGCCCACGACGCCCTGGGACCGGGTGACTCGTGCTGGAGAAGGCGTACCTGCACAGTGATCGTGGCCAACGCACCGCACGTGGAGCGCTGGAGGGTGGATGAGGAACGAGGGGTGCACTACGTGCCGATCGGGAGCGGACAGATGACAATCCCGGGCAGCACTGCGCCGGAACCGGTCTCCATGTCGGTCGTGGCAACGGGATTGGCCGGCATCGGCCTCTTCGGCGCCCGCCGGCGCAAGAAGCCGTCCGAGTAAGCCGGACCTCCGCGATTTCAGGGACGTTCGCATGGGCGCTCGCCTTCGGGTGAGCGCCCATTGTGTTCTCGCAAAGCGTTGACCCTCCCTCTCGCCCGGCCCATATTGTCCGACGCCGGCTATCACTCGAAGCGATTTCCGTTTCACTCGGCAGGAGCACCTCTCTCATGGCCTTTACCCTCCCGGCTCTTCCTTACGCCTACAACGCGCTGGAGCCGCATATCGACGAACAGACGATGCGGATCCACCACGACAAGCATCATCAGGCCTACATCACGAACCTGAACACCGCCCTCGAGCCCCACGCGGATCTTCAGAAGAAGAGCATCGAGGCGCTGATCTCCAATCTCGACGCGGTTCCCGAGGCGATCCGGACCGCGGTCCGGAACAACGGCGGGGGCCACCACAATCACACCTTCTTCTGGGAGCTGATGGCGCCCGGTGGCGCCAAGGAGCCCTCGGGAGCGCTGGCGGCCGCTGTGGACAAGGCGTTCGGCAATTTCGCCAGCTTCAAGGAACAGTTCGTCAAGGCGGGGCTGGGCCGCTTCGGCAGCGGATGGGCCTGGCTCACGCGGGACGCCAAGGGGGCGCTGGCGATCGAAAGCACGGCCAATCAGGACAGCCCCCTGATGTCGGGGAAGACGCCGATCATCGGATGCGACGTCTGGGAACACGCCTACTATCTCAAGTATCAGAACCGTCGGGCCGACTACCTGGCGGCCTGGTGGAACGTGGTCAACTGGAGCGACGCCGCTCGCCGGTTCGGCAAGTAGCCGAGTCCTCGGGATGCAGCTGCCCTCGATCGGCGCCCCCGCGCCCGACTTCACCCTTCCGTCGACCTCGGGGGCCGACGTCACGCTCTCGGCGTTGCGGGGGAAGAACGTCCTGCTCGCGTTCTTCCCGCTGGCGTTCACGAGTGTCTGCACCGCGGAGATGTGCGAGTTCACCGAGAGGTTCGTCGAGTTCCAGGACGCGGAGACCGTGATTCTGCCGATCAGCGTGGATTCGATTCCCACCCTCAAGGAATTCCGGGCCAAAGAGCAGCTCGGCCTCGACCTCCTGAGCGATTTCAAACGGGACGTGAGTCGGGCCTACGGGACCCTGATGGAAGACAAGTACTACTCCAATCGGGCCTATGTCCTGATCGATTCGGCGGGCGTTGTACGCTGGACCTTCGCCGAGGATACCCCCAGGACCCGCCGGAACAGTCGGGAGCTGTTGATCCAGATCGACGCGCTGGGATAGCACCCCGACGTTCCCAACGCCATGCTCTCCTTCCCTGTCGCTGGAGCCGAGCGGTGAACCGATGGCGGGCTGCATTGCTTCTCCTGCTGGCTCTGGTTCCCGCCTGCCGTATTGAAGACCACACACCCGCCGGTAGCCGCCGCGACGAAGCCATCGTCCGGGAGGTGGTGGTCGAGTTCTTTCAGGCCAGGGGTTCCCGGGATTGGCCGGGCCTGCGGGATCTGTTTGAGCCGGGGGCGACGCTGGAGGGGACCCTCTCGCCGGAGCAATACGTGGCGCAACTCGGCGCCCAGCCTGGGGGTGGGCCCCCCGGCGATCGGATCCTCCGAGCCGACTACCGGCAGATGGCCGACCTCGCCAGTGCCTGGCTCCTGGTTCGGCCGGAAGGGGGAACGCCGATGGCCTACTACGTCCTTCTCCATCGCACCGGGCGGACCTGGCGGATCCGCCACGTCGCCTCCACCGCAATTCCCTCGGGGGCTGAGCCATAGCCGACCGGGGACCTGCGGAGCGCCGCGGAATCCAGGCCGGACCCGCGGTCGGGGCCGTAGTCGCGACGGTGGCCGCGATCATCGTTCTGCTGGCGGCGCGGTCCGCCGGAGCCCGCGTGGAGGACGCTGCGAATGACCTGGCCGTCCGAGGCGCGGCTGGGTACTTGTCATTGCGAACTCGCCCTGACGCCAGGGGGCGATTCCTGCCGGCACACCTGCTTTCCCTTTCCTCCACGCTGGCGTCGTCGTCCTTCTGGGGCGCTGGCCTCCAGGTCGCGTATGGGGCCACGCCCCTGCTCCCTGACCCCATGGCACTCTCTCCGATGCTGGCTCAGTTGCCTCAGACGCAGGACGAAGACAGCACGCGACACCTGAACCTGCAGTCACCGGGTTCCGGGCGTGTGGCGTTCGCGCCGTTGTGGAACCACAGGACTGCGCTGAGGGAGGGGTGGGTGGCGGTCTGGGGCGCAGTTTCGGTTGGCTCGGAATCCAACCGCTGGCGACTGGTGGGGTTGATTGGGCTGGCCAGCCTGGCTGCCTTGGCGGGAGTCTGGTACGGCTGGCATCGGGTGCGGGCCACGGCCTGCCTGGTCGGCGCGGTGGTACTGGTCTTCCTTGGTGGCTCGACCAGCCGGACGATCGCGCGGGAGGGACGAGCGGCCACTGATGTGAGCCTGGTCCGTCTTCGGCGGCTGGTGGAGACTGCGGCCAGCTCGCGGGAGGTCCGCACGGAGTCCCTCACGGCACTGTTGCCGGACGTCGCGACCCGTCTCGTGAGACCTCCCTTCGATGTGAGGAGCGATCCTCCGGTGACTCGTGAGAGCAGGGCCGGTGAGCCGCGCGCCTTTCTCATCGCCTCGTTGCGCGGCGGAAACGGTCTGGAGATCGGAATCCAACCATTGGAGGCCGGCCTGGGGCCCCATCAGCGGAGGATCTGGCTGGCCACTCTGGCAGGTATCCTGGGCTTCCTGCTGGCGTGGCGCCCGGCGGTGCCGGCCGGGGCGACTGGACGCGCGGGCGGATCAGGCCATTTTTCGAGATAGCATGACCTCTCCCGAGTCGGATCTCGAGCTGATCGGTACCGTTGCCCGGCTGCTGAACCAGGGCCTGGCGCCCGAGGAGACGCTCGCCAAGGTGGCGGAGGCCCTCTGCCAGGGCCTGCCCGCCCGGTCGGCCGCGATCTGGTTGCGCGAGCCGAACGCGACGACCGTCAAGGCGATCGAGTATCCCCGGACTCCCGCCGCCCGAACCTCACGATCGTTGGCCGCCATGCCCGAGGGCCCGGAGGATGGCGAGCTCAAGATCTCCCTGCTCCACGAAGGGGAGCGCCTGGGTCAACTGGACGTGATGCCGCTCCCCGGACAGCCGCTCAACGGGGACGGCCGGGTGCTGAAGGTGGTGGCCGACATCGTCGCTCCCTTCATTGCCTCGCTCGAGCTGTCGGAGGACCTGGCGCACGAAGTCGCGCTCCGTTCGCGCGAGATCGAAGAGCAGCGCCGGTTCATCACACTGGTGGTTGACAGCCTCCCGGTGGGCCTCTACGTCGTAGACCGGGACTATCGGATCCAGATCTGGAACCGGAAGCGGGAGATGGGGACCCAGGGGTTGCGGCGGGACGAGGTGGTGGGGCGCCTGGTGTTCGAGGTGCTGACGCGCCAGCCGGCGGAGCAGCTCAAGGCGGAGTTCGACGAGGTCTTTGCCACCGGCCAGCCCCAGCGGATGGAGATCGAAGTCGTCGTCCAGGGGGAGCCCAAGCATTTCCGGATCACCAAGATCCCGATGCGCCACGAGGGCGACGCCATCAGTCACGTGATCACAATCGGCGAGGACGTGACCGAGTCGCATTCGGTGCAGCAGCACATCATGCAGAGCGAGAAGCTGGCGGCCATCGGGCAGCTGGCCGCCGGCATCATGCACGAGATCAACAACCCGCTGGCCACCATCGCCGCCTGTGTGACCGCCATCGGGCTCCACCTGGAGGAGCTGCCGGTCGAGATCCCGGCGACGGTCAAGGAGTATCTCGACATCATCGAGAAGGAGGTCCACCGCTGCACCGCCATCGTGGACGGCCTGCTCGACTTCAGCCGGCCCAAGGAAAAGAACCGGCGCGACGTGGACCTGAGCCTGCTGGTGGAGGAGACCCTGTTCCTGCTCAAGCACCATCAACGCTTCAAGCGGATGCGGATCCAGCGGGAGCTGATTGCCAACCCCCCCATGGTGCAGGCCAGTCCCGAGCAGCTCATCCAGGCCTTCATGGCCATCATGCTCAACGCGGTGGACGCCATGGAGGACGGCGGGCTGCTCACGGTGCGGACGCTGGTGAACCCCTATCGCGGCGATGAGATGGTGGTCGAGATCGAGGATACCGGAGTGGGAATCTCCCGCTCCGAGCTGTCCAAGATCTTCGAGCCGTTCTTCACCACCAAGCCGCCGGGGCGGGGAACCGGGCTGGGCCTCTCGATCTCCTACGGCATCGTTGAGCAGCACCGCGGCCGGATCGAGGTGGACAGCCAGCCGGGGCGCGGCACCATCTTCCGGGTCTTCCTTCCGACCACGACATGAAGATCCTGGTCATCGAGGACGACCGGACGGTCGGGCAGTATGTGAAGCGCGGGCTGGAAGAACACCGGTACCAGGCGGACGTGGTGGACGATGGGTTGGAGGGGCTGCGGATGGCTTCGAGCGGCCGTCATGACCTGATCATCCTCGACCTCCGATTGCCCGGACTCACCGGGCTCGAGCTGGTCCGGACCCTGCGCGACCGGGGTGGCACGGTTCCCATCCTGGTGCTCACCGCGCAGGACTCGGTCGATTTCAAGGTGCAGGCGCTCCGGGCCGGCGCCGACGACTACGTGACCAAGCCGTTCGCCTTCGAGGAGCTGCTGGCCCGGGTGGAGGCGCTGGGCCGTCGCCCCAAGCAGGTGACCTCTCCGGTCCTGACCGTCGGCGACCTGCGTCTCGACTCGGCCACCCGGCAGGTCACCCGCTCCGGTCACCCGATCGAGCTGACTCCCAAGGAGTACGCCGTACTGGAGTACCTGATGCGCCATGCCGACCGGGTGATGTCCCGCACCCTGATCACCGAGTACGCCTGGGACTACCACTTCGATCCGGGCACCAACGTGGTGGACGTGGTGATCAACCGGCTCAGGAAGAAAGTGGATTCGGGCCATCGCCAGAAGCTGATCCACACGGTGCGGGGCGTCGGATACGTCGTGAAGGCGGGGGCGTGAGTCCCCTCGCCGTGGGAGGCGGTCGTGCCTAGCATCCGCGCGCGGTTGACGGTCGGGTACGCTGTCGCGCTCAGCATCACGGTGGTCGCGTTCGGCGCGGCCCTCTATGTGGACCGGCTGCGCACCAGCGTTCGGGAGCTGGACCAGCGCCTCGGCATCGAAGCCAGCCTCGCGGTCAATTACCTCAACACATCGCGCGAAGTCCTCGGGAGGATCGTCACCGAAGGCGCGCAACCGGCCCTGATCTCCCAGGTCGGCAGCTACTTCGATGCGGCCCAGGACTATCAGCTGGTAGTCGACGGAGAAGGGCGCGTCCTGTCCGCCAACCAGGCGGCGAGCCAGCGCCTGGGATATGAGCCGCTGACCAAGCTGCTCAACCTGGCGCGGCCGATTCCGGCCGAACCCCGGTTCGGGACTCTGGATCTGGGACCGACTTTCGAGCCGGTTCGCTACGTGGTCGCCCCCGTCCTCAACCTGAGTTCCACCCCCGGCGCGGTCGTGGTGGCCAGCTCGGTGAGCAGCGTCTCCTTCAGCCCAGCCGCTCTCCTCAAAGCGATACTGGCGATCGCCCCCATCATTCTTCTGCTCTCCGCGACCCTTGGCTTCCTCCTGGCTCATCGCAACCTGCAACCGCTTGAAGGGATGGTGGACGAGCTCGAGGCGATCACCGGCGGGACCAGTCTCCACCGGAGACT
>Ga0210138_1000157_pt1 | contig 16615 bp, 20 predicted proteins | sample Browns_ThreeSqC__FD_184850 | JGI IMG/M metagenome (GOLD analysis project Ga0210138, IMG submission 184850) | Wetland microbial communities from the San Francisco Bay, California, USA, that impact long-term carbon sequestration -... | ecosystem: Environmental > Aquatic > Marine > Wetlands ... | reverse complement strand
GATGGCGGCGGCGGGACCGTCCCGCGCAAAGGCGGCCATCCCCGCTCTCCGAGCGCTGTCCACCGCGACCTTGGCCACCCGGCGGGCCGCAGAAGACCCCGTAAACCGCGCTACCTCCCGGACGAGGAAGGAGTCGCTCCAGGCCGTCGCGAAGGCGGCGGCGAGACGTTGCGCAGCAAGGAGATCGTCTTGATTGGCTGGGGAGGCGGAAACCGAGCGCGTCAGTGCCTGGGCTACGGCGTCGTGCACGGCATAAGAACGGGACTTGACCTGGACCACGAGCGAAGACGCCGGCACCTCCAGCGCAATGAGGCGCAGCGAGTCCGCGGCCCGTGACTGGATGGCCCACGCCACCAACAGAAGTTGCGAGCCCAGCATGATCACGGCGCCGACCCACCGGTGACCGAGAACCGGGTCAGATCCGAGGCGGCCCAGCGGTTCCACCCGATCCGGGCCTCCACTTTCCATAAATAGGGCGACCCGGAACGCAGCACGATGGAATCGGGCAGGGCGACCAGCGTATCCGTCACCTCCACCTCGTACAGAACGTGTCCCTCGGCGTCGAAGAGGGTGGCCCGGTATCGATCGGCCTCGGCCACCCGGGTCCACTGGAGCGCGGGCGCGGTCAACACGGCACCCATGGGAGTCACCGGCACCGGGGTCCCCTGCCCCGTGCCGACCGGTCCCCGGTGCATCCAGCCGTCGTTCCGCCAGGGCGAGAGGAAGAGAAGAAGGAGCGCCGCCGCAGCGACCGGAACCGCAATCCGGAGCCATCGCCGCCGACTGCTCGGTTCGAGCGCCGAGACCTCGCTGGCGACCATGGGGTCGGCTAAGGCCCGGGCGATGGAGGCCACGGCTCTCCGGCAGCGGGCACACTGCGCCAGGTGGGGTAGTGCCGTAGCTCGGGCCTCGGGGCTCAGGCTTCCTTCGGCCAGCGCGGCGATCGTGTCTTCGTCCAGGCAATCCGGAGTGACCGCGCCGTCAGCTTCAGGAAGGCCGGCGCCGGCGACCAACTCGCGTCGAAGTGCGTCCAGGGGATCTAATGGGCTCACGAGGTTCGGCCCTTGCCAAAGGTCCATTTTCCCGGCATCGCCATTATGAGACGGCCACGGCTGCCTGGAGTGCTCAAAGGTCCCCCCGGCTGACCCCAGACTGTTCCAGTCGAGTACGAACCACGGCCAGCGCCCGGTAGACCTGGTTGTAAACTGCCTTAGCGTTCGGAGCTCCCAGGATCCCGGCCACCGTTGCAGCCGGCAGCTCGTCGATGACGAAGAGCTGGATCGCCAGCCGATCTTCAGGATTGAGCGCATCCAGGGCCCGGGCGATCAGCCGCCGGCGTTCGTCGCTTTCCTCCGGGCTCGAGGCGTCGGGTTCGGGTTCAGGGGGAACCGGACCTCCCAGCTCGCGAAGCAAGCCGCCTCGCCGCCCGTCAGCCACTGCTCGATAGGTTGCCCGCAGCTCGGCCTGGAACTCTCTAAACGAAAGCCCCGATTCCCCACCGGTTCTGATCAGCTCAAACGCCTCGAGGTGGCTGTGTCGGAGGAGGAAGACTTGTTCGAATATCCGGCGCTGCAGCGGCGGCAGGCGTTCCGCGATCACGGACAGGCGACGACGTCCGTCCCGGGCGCGGAAGAAATCGATGGTGATGTGGCGAACGACGGTGACCAGCCAGGTGGAGAAGCGGGCCCGGTGGGTGGGCTGGCGTGCGTAATCGCGGAGCTTTCGCAGGTCGTCCTCGCGCAGGGCCTCGCAGACCCGCGCGAAGACGTCCATTACGTCGTCGTAGTCCCGGGCGTAGTGGCGAATCGCGCCAAAGACCAGGCGGCGGTACCGCTCGAGGAAGATGGTCCAGGCGGCTTCGGGATCCCCCGCCTCGAGCGGGGCGATCCATGGTTCCGCCATGGGCACTCCGATCGTGCGGGTGAATGTACCGGTGAGGTAAGTGAGTGCAAGTTTTCTTTAACGGATGCCAAGCTTCTTAGCTCCCACGTATCGCCATATACGGGAATAGGTTATTCCCCCTTCCCCAGGCCCTGGGTGGGGCCGCCTACCTCCGGTCCAAAGGTCGGAAACCCGGGTGATTCCTTCATCCAGACTTCACGCAATGCTCCCCCGAGAAATGATACGATCAGGTCAACGGAAGCAGCCTTTGCGACGCCTCGCGCCCGATCCGCAAACGCTTACCCAGCCAGGGGAACCAGACCATGACCACATTGAGCTTCCCTCGATACTTCGAGCAGGTGCCAGGCCACATCTACCCGCCGGCCACTCATGAATTCCTCTCTCACACCAGCGAAGTGCAGCTCCTGGTCCACGCGGCGACGTTTCCCGAGCTCTTTGCCGAAGCGGGCCATGCGCTGGGCCTCCTCTCGCTCAGGGATACGCCCGACGTTCCCCAGGGAGACTGGCGGGAGATCGAGGTGGAATCGGCCGATCGGGTGGCGTTGCTGGTAGACTGGCTGAACGAGCTGATCTTCCTGGCCGAAACCGAGCGCTGGATCGGGATCGAATTCGAGGTGCGGGAGATGGGTTCCCGCTGGATCATCGCCCGGGCCCGGGGCGTGAGCGTGGAGGAACCCCCGGCGGTGGTCAAGGCCACGACCATGCACCAGGCCCGGATCTCCCATCGCGACGGGGCCATCGAAGCCGAGGTGTTGTTCGATGTCTAGCACGCTGACCTGGCACTACCCGGTCACCTCCGTGACTCCGGACCTCCGGGAGATCCCGGCTTCGGCCCGGCAAGACATGCGGGTGCCGGCACGGGTGTATGCCGACGACACGCTCTGGGAGCAGATCGAGGGAGACCGCTCGCTCGACCAGTTGGTCAACGTCGCCACGCTCCGCGGAGTGACGGGATGTGTCTACGGGATGCCCGACATCCACGAGGGTTACGGGTTCCCGGTCGGTGGTGTGGCTGCGTTTCGCGCCAGCGACGGGGTGATTTCACCCGGCGGAGTGGGCTACGACATCAATTGTGGCGTTCGTTTGCTGCGGTCACGGCTCGAGCTCGGCGCCTTGCAACCGAAGCTCGAATCGGTGGTCCACGACCTGAGTCGGAGCATCCCGTCCGGCTCGTACCGGAATCCGGCCCTCACGCTCACCATCGAAGACCTCGATCGGGTGCTCATGGAGGGCCCGGCCTGCCTGGCGGAACGGGGGATGGTGCTTCCGCAGGATCTGGCCCACACGGAAGCTCGAGGGCGTCTTCCGGCGGCCGACGCGTCCAAAGTGTCCGCCCGCGCCAAGCAGCGCGGCCACGACCAGTTGGGCACCATCGGCTCGGGCAATCACTTCGTCGAAGTGCAGGTAGTGGACCAGGTGCTCGATGCCGGGGCGGCGCAGGCCTTCGGGCTCCGGGAGGGGCAGATCACGGTGCTGATCCACACCGGGTCGAGAGGACTGGGCCACCAGGTCTGCACCGATTACGTACGGCTGATGGACCAGGTCATGCCCCAGTACGGGATCTCGCTGCCGGACCGACAACTGGCCTGTGCGCCGCTCCAGTCCCCGGAGGGACAGGCGTACTTCGCGGCCATGTGTGCCGCGGCCAATTTCGCCTTTGCCAACCGCCAGGCCATTACCCACACCGTCCGCGAGGTGTTCCGTCGTGCGCTGGGTATGGCCGGGGACCTCACCCTGGTGTACGACGTGGCCCACAACATGGCGAAGCTGGAGCAGCACGGGGGCGAGCAACTGTGCGTGCATCGCAAGGGGGCCACCCGCGCCTTCGGTCCCAGCCATCCGGAAACCCCTATCTCCTACCGCAAGGTTGGCCAACCAGTCCTGATCCCCGGCAGTATGGGGACCGCGTCCTACGTCCTGGCCGGAACCGACGAGGCCTTGACCCGGAGCTTCGGGAGCAGCTGTCACGGCGCAGGACGCGCCATGAGTCGCTCCGAGGCCAAGCGCACCCAGTCCGGCGTTGAGGTCAGACGGGAGCTCGAGGCCCGGGGCATCGTCGTCCGTTGCCCGTCCGCCGGCGAGTTGGCCGAGGAAGCGCCCTACGCCTACAAGGACGTGGAACGCGTCGTGGATGTCGTGCACCGGGCCGGCCTGGCGAGGAAGGTGGCCCGCCTCCGGCCGCTGGGTGTGATCAAGGGATAGGCGAGTGATGCCGACTCCGTCTCCAGGAAGTCCCAGAGAGGTGAACTTCATGCAGCTCCCATTGCAAATCACCGGAAGAGACCTGTCGCTGAGCGCGGAGGAAGAGGAACTGATCCGCGAGCAGGCAGACCAGTTGAATGATTTCTATCGCAGCATCATGGCTTGCCGGGTCCTGGTCACCATCCCCAACCGCTACCCGGCCGGACCGCCGGTCAGCTACACGGTACGAGTAGACCTGACCCTCAAGGGTGGAGAGCTGGCGGTGACCCGGCAGCCGAAGCAGAGTCTGCAGGAGGCGGTGCAGGACGCCTTTGCGGCGGCCCGCCGGCAGCTTCAGGACTACGCGCGCCGCCAGCGCTCCGACGTCAAGAGCGCCCGGAAGCCGGAACGCGGCACGGTGACCAAGCTGTTCAGCTACGAGGGGTACGGGTTCCTGGATCCGGGCGACGGCCAGGAGATCTACTTCCACCGGAACAGCGTCCTGAACGAGGCCTTCGACCGCCTCGAGGTGGGCAGCAAGGTCCGCTTCACGCTCGGATCGGGAGCCGAGGGACCCCAAGCCTCCACCGTCAGCCTGCTGGCCCGGCGTCAGCCCCGCACCCGGCGGCAGCCAACCACCTGAGCGCATGCGCGCGACGCTACCAGGGTCCGCCTACGCGGGCTCCGACAACGACCCGGAGACGAAGGCCGCACCGGCGCAGGCGCTCCGGCAAAACGCCATCATGGCGCGACGGCTGGAGGAGGTCGCGGCACTACTCGAGCAACAGGGGGCGAACCCGTTTCGGGTCCGCGCCTACCGCAGCGCGGCGGCGGCCGTGCGAGCCACGCCCCGATCCGTCGCGGACATCGTCTGGTCCGAGGGCGTCGAAGGACTGGAGAAATTGCCGGGCGTAGGACCCAGCCTCGCTCGTGCGCTCCGGGACCAGGTTCGGCTGGGCCGGTTGCCGATGTTGGATCGGCTCCGGGGGGCGAGCGATCCAGAGAAACTGCTCGGCACGGTGCCGGGCATCGGACCCGTCCTGGCCGAGCGGCTGCACCACGAGCTGGGCATCGGAACCCTGGAGGATCTGGAAGCCGCGGCGCACCAGGGTCGCCTGGCAGGGGTGGAGGGGATCGGCCCGGAGCGCCTAGCCGCGATCATCGACTCACTGGCCGGCCGGCTGGGTCGGCTTCGACCTCCGGCGGCCCCGGTTGAGCTGCCGCCGCCGGTAGAGGAGATCCTCGAGGTGGATCAGGAGTATCGCGACAAGGCCTTTCATGGCGAGCTCCCCATGATCACGCCCCGTCGCTTCAATCCCGAACGCAAGGCCTGGCTGCCGGTACTGCACACCCAGCGCGGTCCCCACCATTACACCGCCTTGTACTCCAACACCGCCCGCGCCCACGAGCTCCGCCGCACCCACGACTGGGTCGTGATGTACTACGACGGCGGGCAGAGCGAGCGCCAGTGCACGGTGGTGACGGAGCATCGCGGCCCCATGGCCAACCAGAGGGTGGTCCGGGGGCGCGAGACCGAGTGCATCGAGTACTACAGGGAGAGGCGAAAGGAACCGCAACACCCATGACTGAATTGACGGCGCAGCTCTCCCGGCTCTCCCAGATCCACGCGAAAGACCACTTCGTGGTTTCCTGCTACATCCGCCTGGAGTTGCGGGATCGGGTCCGGCAGAAGTACCTGACCGCCCTCAAGAGCGCTACCAAACCGGTGGCAGACTGGCTGGAGCAGGTGGATGTGCCTCATGATATCCGCGCTGCCCTCGAGCGGGACCTGAAACGGATTCGGGACTACGCCTCTCACCGGACCAACCTGCCGGGCGCACCGGGCCTCGCCATCTTCGCTTGCGAGGACCTGCAGCTCTTCGAGGCGATTCCCCTCCCCCGCGTTTACCGGACTCGCGTGGGTGTCGGCCATACCCCCTCGATCCAGGAACTCGCAGCTGCCGAGGAAGATTTCGGCCGAGTCGTCGCGGCGGTGGTAGACCGCCGCGGGGCCCGGATCTTCGAGATCACCGCATTCGGAGGGCGGGAACTGGTCGACCTGATCGGCGCCGAGACCCGGGGCGGCAAGTTCCACAGCGACCGGGCGGACTCTCCAGGCTGGGGGGAAGCCGCCTTCCACCACCGGATCCGGGAGGAACACTTCCGCCATTACGCCCAGGTAGCGCGTCAGCTCGCAGTGTTGGACGGACAGTCGCCGGTTCGAGGCGTGGTGCTGGCCGGACCAGGCCCCGACCCCAAGGCGCTCGCTCGGTTTCTCAACCCTGCCCTTCGCCAACGGCTGTTCGGCACGGCGCGACTCAACCTCAAACAGGTGTCGGTGCCGGTCGTCCGCGAGATGGTGCTCTCCCTGCGGCGCCAGCACGAGCTGGAATCCGAGCGCGCCGCGGTGACCGAGCTGCTCAAGGGCCAGGGTACCGGGTGGGCGGTGGCGGGCCCCCGCGCGACCCTTCGAGCCCTGAGCCGGGGACAGGTCCGCGTGCTGCTGGTTCGGCCCCAGCTCACCGGATGGGGCTTCCGTTGCGGTACCACTGGCCGTCTGGTGATCGCCAAGGCGGACTGCCGGGATGAGGGGGCGCCGGAGCCGGTGGCCGATTTGGCGAACGAGGCGATCGAAGAAGCGCTTCGACAGCGGGTTACCATCGTGGCCATCGACGATCCCGAATCGGGTGAAGCGATCGACGGCATGGCCGGGCTGCTCCGCTTCCGGGGTTGAAGCAGGTTTCAACGGCCATTCAGCCTCTCTTCACGGCCTCGCCCCTATCTTGTGCCCATGCAGGAAGTTGGAAACCAGAGCGCAGGATAGAAAAAGAGGAGGGACCTATGAAACTCGTGAGAACCCCAACCCTCGGCGGGCTGAAGAGGGACATGGATGAACTGTTCGAACGGTTCTTCACGCCATTCGAGCCGGCTCCGTTCGAACCATTCGCGCGCGCCTATGAGGGCGTGTACCAGCCGGTGTTCGACCTCACGGAGAACGAGAAGGAGTATGTGATCCGCATCGAAGTCCCCGGAGTCCCGAAGGAAAATCTGGACGTGAATCTCGAGGGTGAGATGCTGACCGTGACCGGGCACAAGGAGAAGGTCGCGAAGGAGAAGGGCGAGAACTATCTGTGGGAGGAGCGGGAAGCCGGGAAGTTCATGCGGGCGATTCGGCTCCCGAAGCCGGTCGAGCCTGGCAAGATCGAGGCGGCGACGGTTGAGGGCGTGCTGACGATCCGGCTGCCCAAGAAGGAAGTCGCACTGAAGAACAAGATCCTCATCAAGGCCTGAGGAAGCATGACGGCCCAGGACACGCCCCGGGTGCCTCGCATCCGGGGCGATGTTGTCTGAAGGATGCGGGCTGCCTGACGGAAACCCCGTGCCTTGCGGGGAAATCGGTAGAGGAACCAGGGGATGCAGCCTGACCTCGTCGTCGAGAAGGTGAAACAGGCGCTTACCGAGCTGCTGGAGGCGTCCCGCTATCAGCCGCGTCCCTACCGCTACGGGTTCGTGATTCATCCGCGGCTGGAGGAGGGCCGGCTCGGTTTCGGCGTGATCACGGCCAGCGGGGAGAGCTTCCAGCTCACGTCCCATCTGCTCGCCACGCTGGCCGACGCCACCTGCTGGATCTATGGACGGCTGCCGGTCCGCCTCGACCGTCCGGGGGCATCGCCGGAAGCCAGCCCCGTGCCCCGTGCCCTTCAGGTCACGGTCCTGGACGAGGAGGACCAGAGCAAGGAAACACTCGCGCTGCTCCGGGCTCGGGGACCGGTGACGCCCGACGAACTGATCGAAGCCGTGGTGGTGCTGACCCACGAGCGCCCGGAAGGTTGGCCGGCCTGATCGGTCACTGCCCGTTACCCCTCTCGTCGCCTTCTCCCGACCCTCACGACGCCTTCATGTAGTAGCCACTAGGATGGAGCCGGAACCGCTTCCAGGAGGCGGGTATGACGGCAGTTGCCAGCATTCCGCTGGTCCGCGACGTGATGACCGCCCGACCGGTGACGGTGACGCCCGATCTTGGCGTTCTCGATCTGCACCGACTGTTCGTCGAAAAGGACCTCGAAGCCTGCCCGGTCGTGGGGGACGATGAAATCCTGGTCGGCATCGTGAGCCGACTGGACCTGCTGCGGATGCTCCGGCCGAAGCGCGAATTCGCCAGCTTGGACGTGAGCGCCGTCTCTGCGCAGATGGTGAAGGACATCATGCGCTATGGAGTCGTCACGGTCGAGCCGGAGGACCCCCTGATCACGGCGGCGGATCTGATGGTGGAGACCCGGTTGCACGTGATTCCCATTGTCCGGCGTGAGCGGAGCGACCGCTTCGTGATCGGGCTCCTCACCCAGGACCAGGTGCTGCGGGCCCTGATGCCGACGGAAGGGAGGGCGTAATGCTCACTGGAATTGAAGCCGGGCCCCTCTACCAGGATCGGGCGGAGGCGGCGGCGAGCCTGGCCTCGAGTCTGACAAAGTATCGGGGCCGGCACCCGGTGGTATTCGGGATCCCCCGGGGCGGCGTCCCGGTGGCCGCGGAGATCGCGCGACAACTCGATGGCCAGCTGGACGTCGTGGTCGCCCGAAAGCTGGGCGCGCCCTTCTCCGAAGAGCTGGCCATCGGCGCAGTCACCGCGGAGGGCGGCCGGTTTCTCAACGAGGACATCATCCGGGAGCTCGGAATCGGATCGGACTACATCGAACGGGTGACCGAGACCAAGCTGGAGGAAGCGCGGGCCCGGGAGCGGACGTTCCGGCAGGGCCGCCCGCCGACCGACCTGAAGGGCCGGGTGGCGATCGTGGTGGACGACGGCCTGGCCACCGGCGCCACCATGCGTGCGGCGGTCCGGGCGATCCGGGCCCGACAGCCGGCTGAGCTGGTGGTCGCGGTACCGGTGGGGGCCCGGGAAGCCTGCGCGGCGTTGCGGAATGAAGCCGACGCGGTGGTGTGTCCATCCGAGCCGGAGCCCTTCGGCGCGGTCGGCGTCTATTACCGTCACTTCGAGCCGGTACCGGATCGCCGGGTCCGGGAAATCCTGGCCGGGGAGGGTTGAGTGTCGACCGGGAGCGCCACGATCGCCCTCGCGGGCGACGTCATGCTGGGTCGCGTCGTAGCCGACACCATCGCGCTGCAGGGGTTCGCCCATCCCTGGGGCAATCTCTTGCCCCGCTTATGGGAGCCCGATCTCTTTCTGATCAATCTGGAATGCGCGCTCACCACTGAGACGCAGGAGTGGGGAGATCGGTCGGTCAAGCCGTTTCACTTCCGGGCCGACCCAAACGTGGTGCGGACCCTTCGGCTCGCCCGGGTGGATTGCGCGACAATAGCCAACAACCACATCGCAGATTTCGGCACCGCCGGTCTGCTGGAAACGGTTCGAACCCTCGATGCCGCGGGCATCGCGCACGCGGGCGCCGGCGCGAGCCAGACCGCGGCTCAGGCGCCGGCACGGCTCCTGGCTCGCCAGTGGCGGATTGCGGTCGTCGCCTTTGCGGACCACCCGCCGGAGTGGGCCGCCGGGCCGGAGACCGCTGGACTGAATTACACCCCCATCTCGACCTATCCACCCCAATTCGCCACGGTGGAGCGGGCGCTGGCCGCGGCGCGCGAGGGGGCGGACTTCGTGGTGTTCAGCGCCCATTGGGGGCCGAACATGCGGTCCCGCCCCACGGCGCTGTTCCGGGCCTTTGCCCGGCGAGTGGTGGACGCTGGCGCCGACGTCTTCTGGGGTCACAGCGCACACGTACCCCAGGGCGTCGAGGTCAGGAATGGGAAGCTGATCCTCTACGACACCGGTGATTTCGTGGACGACTACGCCGTGGATCGCGCGCTCCGGAACGATCTGTCCGGGCTCTTCCAGGTACGCGTCGGGACCAGTGGGGTGGAGCAGCTCGAGGTGATTCCAGTGCGGATCGGGGGCTGCCAGGTCAACCTCGCCCAGGGTTCGGAGCGATCCTGGTGCCTGAATCGGATCGCACGGCTGAGCGAGGACATGGGAACGATGTTCACCCAGACGGAGAAGGGACTGGGACTCTCCATCGGCGCGGTCCCGGAGCCGTACCGGGCGGCACGCTGAGAGGGCATGGAAATCTTCGAGGCGATCCGGGGCCGTCGTGCGGTCCGCGCCTTTACCGAGGCTGAGGTCGATCGCGAAGCCCTCACGCGCCTGATCGACGCCGCGGTCCAGGCTCCCAGCGCGACCAACGCGCAGCCCTGGGCCTTCGCGGTGATCCAGGACCGCCGGTTGCTTCACCGCTGCTCGGAACGGGCGAAGGCCCACTTGCTGGAAACCCTGAAGTCAGACTCCCTGCTTTCCCGCTACCGCGATACGCTGGCGGATCCCGCCTTCGACATCTTCTACGACGCTCCGGCGCTGATCGTGATTTGCGCCAGGCCCGACACGACACAGGCCGCCGAGGACTGCGCTCTGGCGGCCCAGAACCTGATGCTGGCGGCCCACGCGATGGGCCTGGGAACCTGCCCGATCGGGTTCGCCCGCTCCTGGCTCAACCTCCCCGAGGTCAAGCGTGAGCTGGGCATTCCTTCAGATTGCGCCCCGGTCCTCCCGGTGGTCGTGGGCCACCCTCGTGGCCCGACCGCCTCGCACGGACGTAACGCACCTCACATCGTGTCCTGGCAGCCCCCGGCCCGCTAACTCCGCCCCGGTCGGCCCCGGCCGTCTTCTTCCTCAGCCGGCAGCTCCACATCGAGCTCCAGACGGTAGGCGAGACCGTGCAAGGTCTTCTGGTCCAGGCCCCTGAGCATTCCGGCCAGGGCCTCCAGCCCTCGCTCGTGGCCCCCGGTAGAGAAGGTCTGATCCATGGCGCGTACGATGAGTTCGACCAGGCGGGCGTGCTCCTCCGCGGCGGCCTGTTCGGTTCTCGGGACCTGTTTCATGCGATTGATCTCCCGGGATTGGGCCCGTGTTGCAGATAAGGGTACCGGCCTGAAGCCAGGCTGAAAGGGGTGGGAATTCGGGCTTCAGGCCAGGCGCGCAAGTGCGACCGGATCCGTCGCGGCCGGTATGATGGACCAGCGATCCCATGAGCAGTACCCCGAGATAGCACAGCCCAGCGACCTGTAGGATAGAGGACATTCCGCCAACAGCGTCGCTTCCCTACCCTTTTCGTCCAGATTCGATCGGGAGAGAAGAGCCGCCAGCGATAGTCGCGCGCCACTTGATGATGCCTTTAGCCGTGTTTCAACCCAGGTTCAGCGTCCCTTCATGCCCTTCGTGCCAGATTGGAGTGCGGGAAACCGTGGAAGCGAAGACCAAGCGAAGAGCAAAGACGAAGCGAAGAGGAAGAGAGAGAAGAGGAGGAGGCCCCTATGAAACTCGCCACGATGCCCACCCTCGGCACAGTCAAGAGGGACATGGACGAGCTGTTCGAGCGCTTCTTCACCCCGTTCGCCCCACTGGGGTATGAGCCCTTCACCCGTACCGGTGAGGGCTATGCGTTCGAGCCAGTACTCGACCTGGTCGAGACGGAGAAAGAGTATGTGGTTCGCCTCGAGGTCCCGGGAATTCCCAAGGAGAACCTCGACGTGAACCTGGAGGGCGAGATTCTCACCGTGACTGGCCACAAGGAGAAGGTGGCCAAGGACAAGGGTGAGAATTATCTGTGGGAGGAGAGGGAAGCAGGCAGATTCATGCGGGCGATCCGGCTGCCGAAGCCGGTCGAAGCGGCCAAGATCGAGGCCGCTGCAGTGGAGGGCGTCCTGACCATCCACCTGCCCAAGAAGGAAGTGGCCCTTAAGAACAAGATCCTGATCAAGGCCTGAGGGCACACCCCGCATGAACCAAGCGCCCCGGATGCGCCGCGCATCCGGGGCGCAGCTATTTCCAGGGGACATCAGGGGAGCGCCGGCAGCGTAGGATACCGCTTGCGACGCTCCCTCCCGCCCGGGAATCATCCTAGAGTTGCACTGGATCGCCTTGGCGCGCCCGGTCGAATCTCGCCCGTCGCTGAGCGCGACCTCACTTTTTGGGGGTAGCATGGGGTTCGGTGCGCCGGCCGGCGTGCTTTTCGACTTCGGAGGGACCCTCGACGCCGACGGTGTACGCTGGGCCGAGCGGTTCCACCAAGCCTACCGGGCCGAAGGTGGCTCCCTCGATTTCAAGACCTTCGAGCCACTCTTCCGGACCACCGATCGTGAACTCCTTCACAATTCGGGGACACGGCGCCTGGGCTTCCAGGCGATGGTAAACGCTCAAGCCAGCTTGATTGTCGAGGCGTCCCCCGACGCCGGAGGGATCGACTCCCAACGGGTCGGGGCCCGCTTTCACGCGGCGGCCATCGAGGTCGTCAAACGGAACCGCCCGATTCTCGAACGCCTCGCTCGGCAATCGCGCCTCGGGGTCGTGTCCAACTTCACGGGTAACCTGGATCGCTGCCTGGAGGAGTTGGGCCTGGCCGGGTTCTTCGAGGCCGTGGCCGATTCTGCCGTAGTCGGTCAGGAAAAACCCGACCCCCGGATCTTCACCAGGGCTTTGGCTGCCCTGGGCGCCGCCCCCGAAGAGTCCTGGATGGTGGGAGACAACTTCGAGGCCGACATCCGGCCGGCGCAGGCCCTCGGCCTCCGGACCTGCTGGCTGGCCCCAGCCGATCGCCCCACACCGCCTGGTGCTTTGTTCACCGCCCGCATCGCTCGACTCCCCGAGCTGCTGCCTGCCCTGGAGACCGCATGCACGGGCTGATCCTGGCCGGTGGTGAAGGGTCCCGCCTTCAGAGGGACGGCATCCGGGTGGCCAAGCCATTGGTAGAGGTCGGTGGCCGGCCCCAGATCGTCCGCCTGGTCGAGACGCTCTTCGCGGTGGGCTGCGAAAGCGTCACCTGCCTGGTGCGGGACACGATGTCCGAGGTCGAGGAAGTATTGCGGAGCGAGCCGGCGACCAGAGCCGCGACGGTGCGCTGGTGCCGGACCCCATCGTCGTTGCACACGCTGGCCGAGGGATTCCGGAGCGTCCCGCCCGGCCCCGTCTTCTGCACCATGACCGACACCGTCATGAAGCCGGCCGACTGGCGCCGACTCTTCGCCGAGACCCGCCGCGCCCTCGACTCAGGGGCGGACGTGGTCCTGGCGGTCACCCCCTATGTCGACGACGAGCGGCCGCTCTACGTCGAGCGCAACGGCCAGGGCCTCGCCACCCGCATCGGATCCATGCCCACTAATCCGCCGATCGTGACCGGCGGGGTATACGGCTGGAGCGCGGCGATCCGCCCCGAGGCCGACCGCGCCTGCAAGGAAGGCATGGAGCGGATGCGAGCCTTCCTCGAGCGGCTGGTCACGAGCGGCCACCGGATCTCCACCGTGGAGATCGACCGGATCATCGACCTCGACGGGCGCCGCGATCTCGAGCAGGCGAAGGCCTGGGTGAGCGCGACCTGGGGCCGGAGCGGCATCCCACTCACCTCTGAAGAGGAACCACCTCGACTGTGAAAACCGCGGCCGCGTGGTACCGGAAACCGTCCTATTCCCCCAACCAGCACCGGGTGAACGACGCCGCCATCATGGACGCGGCCATTATCCGGCTGGAGCAGCGGGGCTGGCACGTCCTTCGTCTGTCCGAAGCCGAGGCGGAAGCGGGGGCGCGTCCCGAGGTCGACTGTCACCTCAACATGTGCCAGGGGCCCCAGGCCCTCGAAGCGCTGGAACTGCTCGAGCAGGAAGGCGCCTTGATGATCAATCGCCCGTCGAGCGCCCTGGCCTGCCACCGTCACCGGCTGGTGCGCCGTCTCGCCGGAAGCGGGCTCGCCTTCCCGGAAACCATCATTCTCTCCACCTCGCCCCGAGCGGAGGCCGAGATCAAGCAGGCTGGCCGGCATCAGTGGCCATCGCTGGTCTGGGTCAAACGGGGCGATGTCCACGCCGAGCGAACCGACGACGTGGTTCAGGTTCCGCCGTCTAACCTGTTCGACACACTGCGCGCCTTTGCCGCGCGGGGCATCGAGCGGGTGGCCGTGCAGGCCCACGTCGCCGGGCCGGTCATCAAGTTCTACGGGGTGGCCCAGAGTCGGCTCTTCCGGTACTACGGGGCCGATGGCGGGCCGCTGGCGCCGCCACCGGAGGTGGAAGAAGAGCGCCTGCGGGCCCTCGCGTTCGGCGCGGCCGAGTGCCTGGGACTCGAGGTGTTTGGCGGCGACGTGGCGGTCCCGTCCCCCGATCGCCCGGTCCTGATCGATCTCAACGATTGGCCGAGCTTCGCACCGTTCCGGGACGAGGCGGCCAATGCCATCGCCACACTGGTCCACCAGTCTTCCACAATCGGGGTTGTGACGTGAATCCACTCGCTACGATGGTGCAGGTCCCCGGCCCGGCATCCCAGGCCGCATTCGACGCCGAGGCGAAGTACCTGGCCCCGGGCACCCAGTCGGTCGCCCTCTACAGCCGGTTGTGCATCGACCACGGCCAGGGAGCGCAGCTCTTCGACGTGGACGGCAACCGCTATATCGATCTCCTGGCCGGAGTGGGAGTCGCCAGCCTGGGCTACGCGCATCCGAAATACGTGGCCGCACTCCAGCAGCAGGTCGCCCGGGTGCACGTCGGCAGCTTCACCTCCGAGGCGCGGGCCGCGCTGGTCAAGTTGCTGGCCGAGCTGGCCCCCGGCGATCTCAACCGTACCCAGCTCTACAGCAGCGGCGCCGAAGGGGTGGAGGCCGCGCTCCGGCTGGCCAAGGCGCACACCGGTCACACCGAGATGATCGGCTTCTGGGGCGGCTTTCACGGCAAGACCGGAGGGGTGCTCCCGCTCCTGGGCGGCAGCTTCAAGCACGGCCTGGGGCCGTTGATGCCGGGCAGCTACTCGAGTCCCTACGCCTCCTGCTCGCGCTGCGCCTTCGGCATGAAGTTCCCGTCCTGCGAGTGGCACTGCGTGGAGTTCCTCAAGAAGAAGATCGAACTGGAGACGTCCAACGACGTCGCGGCCATCATCGTCGAGCCGATCCAGGGGACGGCGGGAAATGTCATTCCTCCGCCCGGCTACCTGGGCGTGCTGCGCAAACTGGCCGACTCGCTGGGAGCGCTCCTGATCTGCGACGAGATGATCACCGGCTTCGGTCGCACCGGGAAGATGTTCGCGATCGAGCACGAGGGGATCGTGCCCGACATCATGACCGTGGGCAAGGGATTCGGCGGCGGCTTCCCGATGAGCGGGCTGATCATCCGGGAGCCGGTCGCCTTTGCCAAGCCCTGGGCCAATCCGAGCGGCAGCTCCTCCAGCTACGGCGGAAACCCGCTCGCAGCGGCGGCCGCCCGGGCCACGGTCGAGACCATCATCGAAGAAGGCCTGGTCGAGCACTCCCGCCGCCTGGGCGAGATCATGTTGAAAGAGATCCGGAGCTGGGAGACCGAGCTGCCCATCGTGAGCGATGTGCGCGGGCGGGGGCTCATGATCGGGCTGGACCTGGTGATGCCCGGCACCCGCACCCTGCTCGACAAGAAGACCTGCCGCTGGATCTTCGATACCCTGCTCTCCCGCGGGGTGATCGCCATGATCTATAACCCCGAAGTCCGCATCAATCCGCCCCTGGTCATCACCGACGAACAGGCCATGGAAGCCCTCGCCATTACCAAGGATGTACTCAGTGAAGCCGCCGATCGCCTGGGCCGGTAAGGGGGATCTGGTCGAGGAGTGGACCGACTCCCACTTCTTCCGGCCCCTGGGATACCTGATCGCCAAAGCGGCGTTGCCGACCAGAATCAGCGCCGATCACATCACCGTGGTCTGCCTCGCCACGGGCCTGGCGGCCGGGTGGTTGTTCTTCTTCACCAACCCCTGGCTCAACCTGGCCGCCTTCGGGCTCTTCATTTTCTCGGACATCCTGGATAGCGCCGACGGCCAGCTGGCGCGCCTCCGCGGCACCTCCAGCCGCTTCGGACGGATCCTGGATGGCGTCTCCGACAACCTCCGCTTCATCAACCTCTACCTGTGCCTGCTGGTGAGACTCCGGGTGGGCGGTTGGGGCTGGGAGGCCCTCGCCCTCGCCACCACGGCCGGCGTGTGTCATTGGCTGCAGAGCGCCAGCGTGGACTTCATCCGCCAGACGTTCCTGGAGCTGGGCGAGGATCACCGCGGCGAGCTGGACCTGGTCGAGGATGTGACCCCCGTGCCGGGAGCGCCATGGTGGCGACGCCTCGGTCTCGGGTTCTACCACGATTACGTGCGTAACCAGGGGCGACTCTTCCCCTGGACGGTGGCGCTGGTACGCCAGGCGAGGAGTCACCAGCTGACGGACGACGATCGAGCCGCGTATGTCAACGCCCAATCCGGCGTGGTGAAGCATTGCGCCTGGATCGGCCAGAACATCCGCTTCGTGGTAGTCGGTCTCGGGGGGATCCTCGGTTGGCCCTCGGCCTACTTCTGGGTCACGGTGGTTCCCTTTACCATGATCTGGTTCGTCCTCCGCACCACCCAGGAGCGTCACGCCGCCCGGCTGGCCGCGCGATTCCCCGCCGAAGTCTCGGAGCAGGTCCGTGTTGCCTGAGGGCCGGCTCTATCGAGGCTCGATTCTCGGCCTGGGCGGCATCGCCCGACAGG
>Ga0210138_1000155_pt1 | contig 16821 bp, 16 predicted proteins | sample Browns_ThreeSqC__FD_184850 | JGI IMG/M metagenome (GOLD analysis project Ga0210138, IMG submission 184850) | Wetland microbial communities from the San Francisco Bay, California, USA, that impact long-term carbon sequestration -... | ecosystem: Environmental > Aquatic > Marine > Wetlands ... | reverse complement strand
GAGGACCGCCACTTCGTGCGCGTGTTCCTCGGCAAGGAAGAGCCGCGGCTCACCTTCGATGACGGCGTCGAGGTGGTGAAGGTCCTGATGGCGGCCTACCAGAGCGCCGAGCAGGGCCGGACGCTCGCCTTCCCGCCCCGGGGCCTGGACCGGTTCAAGCCGGCAGTGGCGCGAGGGACGTGGCAGCCGTAGCTCCCGCCCCGCCGGCCTACCCGGGAATCTGGCAGGCCGTCCGGCTGCTACTCCTGGCGCTCGGCGTCAGCGTGGTGGCCCAGGGCGCGCTCCTCGCCCTGAAGCAGGTCGGCGTCGATCCCGGCCACCCCGGCGCCCAGGCGGGCGCCTCGCTCGTCACCTTCGCGATCGTCGTCGCCTACGGGATCCGGCGCAGCGGGTCGGCGTGGCGCGACGTGCTGCCGCTCGGTCCCGTGCCCCTGGCGCTGCTCGCTCCCATGGCCGTCGCCGTGCTGGGCGTGGGAATTCTCCTGTCGGAGGCCGACAATCTGCTGCGGACGGTGCTCCCGCCACCCGCGTGGCTGGAGCGCATGTTCGCAGAGCTCGCTGGGGGCCGGCGCTCGCTGTGGGGCTCGATCGCCCTGCTCGTCGTCGCGGCGCCGCTGACCGAAGAGGCGCTGTTCCGTGGGGTGATCCTGCGGGGCTTCCTGGGCCGCTACGCCGTGCGCCGCGCCATCGTCGTGTCGGCGCTGCTCTTCGCCGTGTTCCACCTCAACCCGTGGCAATTCCTGGGAGCCGCGACGGCCGGCGTGCTGTTCGCGTGGTGGCGCGCGGCGACGGGCTCGCTCGTGCCGGGCCTCGTGTGTCATGCGCTGAACAACGCGATGCCGATCGTGGCGGCCAACGTGGCGGACCTGCGCATCCGCGGGTACACCGGGGTGCCCACCGGCACCGTCGAGTTCCACCCGTGGTGGTTCGACGCGCTGGGCGTGGCGCTCGCGGTGGGAGGCCTGTGGCTCGTCGCCCGCCGGATCCGGCTGCCGCGCGTCCCGTCGACCGGTCAGGGCGCCGGCGACGTGCCCTTCAGGTAGCGGTCCAGGAAGTCCAGCACGGCGGTGTAGCCCCGGATCTCGTTCTCCTTTTTCACGAATCCGTGCCCCTCGTCGGGGAACACGATGTACTCGACGGGTACGCCGTTCTTCCTGGCCGCCGCGACGATCTCGTCGGACTCGACCTGCAGCACCCGGGGGTCGTTGGCACCCTGCAGCACCATGAGCGGCACGCGGATGCTGTCGGCATTGAAGAACGGCGAGATGCGACGCAGCCGCACGCTGTCGGTCGCGGGGTCACCCAGCTCCTCGTAGAGCGCCTTGCGGAAGGCTTCCCACCACGGCGGGATGCTGGTGAGCGTCCGCACCCAGTTCGAGATGCCGAACAGGTCCACGCCGACCTTGAACGCATCGGGCCGGAGGGTGACGGCCGCGAGGGTCATGTACCCGCCGTAGCTGCCGCCGAGGATGCCGATCCGGGTCGAGTCCACGTAGCCCGTCCAGGCCAGCATGCCCTTGCTGGCCACGACATCTCCCAGATCGGCCTCGCCGTGCCGCCGGTCGTCCATCCGATAGAACGTCTTGCCGTACCCCGAGCTGCCGCGGTTGTTGATGTCGAACACCACATAGCCGTGGTTCACCAGGGCCTGGGTGAGCGCGTCGTAACCCAGCGTGGCCTGCCCGCCCGGCCCGCCGTGCACCATCACGATGGCCGGCGCCTTGTTCCGCCGCCCCACCTGATGGGGCTTGTACAGGAGACCGGGGATCTCCAGGCTGTCGTAGCTCGCGAACCGTACGTGGGTCGGCACCACCAAGTCCTCGCGCCGGATCGCCGGATTGAGCCCGCTCGCGATGCGCCGCGGCACAGCGCCCGCCCGCCCGGCCCACAGCTCGCTCGGCACGCTGCCGTCGGTGCTGGAGAACACGAACGCCGAGTCGTCGTCCGAGAACTGCATCCCCCGGACCAGCCCGCCCGGCAGGCCCGGCAGCACCACCTCCGCCAGGCTCGCGGCGTCATAGACCCGGGTGACGTACTTCGCTTCCTCGTTGAGCCACGCCACGAGGGAGCGGCCGCTGTGGGTGTAGGACGCACCGGCCACGTCCCAGTCGGGGGCGAGCACGGGCGTCTTCGCACCGCCGGCCACGTCGAGCCGCAGCAGCGCCGCGAACTCGCGCCCCTCGTCCGACGTGATGAGCAGGCCCGCGCCGTCGGGCGTGAAGTCCTGCGGCGCGTTGTTCACGCTCCCCTGGTGGGCCGTGAGGTTCCGCGTGGTGCCCGTCGTGAGGTCGTGGAGGAAGACGTCCGCGTCGGAGGTCGTGTACGGCTTGATCAGGGCGAGATGGCGCTTGTCCCGGGAGATCGGCCCGAGCAGGAACCCTTCCGTGTTGCGGTAGATCAGCGCACGCCCGTAGCCGTCCGTCGCGTATTCGTACAGATCGAAGAATCGCTCGTCGCGCTCGTTGGTCGACACGAAGAACGACGCGCGATCGTGGGCCCACCCGGCGAACGAGGCCTGCAGCTTCTCGCCCGGCGTCAGGTCGCGCACGGAGCCGCCGGCTTCCCGGACGTAGAGGTGCCGCAACTCGTTCCCGCCGCGGTCGCTCGAGTACAGCATGCGGTCGTCGCGCGGAAAGAACGAGACGGGGAAGATCGCGTCCGTGGCGGATGCCGTCAGCGGCTCCGGCGCCCCCGAATCGACGGAGATCGCGTAGGCGTTGAACACGCCCGACAGATTGCTTCCCACCAGCACCTGCGCCCGATCGGCGGAGAAGCCCGCCGCGAAGTAATCGTTGTTCTTGTAGAAGTCCGCGACCGAGTACTGGGTGACGTCGCGGGTCGCCTCGGGACGCTCGCAGGCCGACAGACCACACGCCAGCAGCAGCGCCGACCACCGGATCGCTCGCATCGTCCCTCCTGGACTCCGTCCGTCTCTGTCCGTCTCTGTCCGCCCTGTCCGCCCTGTCCGCCGTTACAAGCTCCACCCCGCCCGATACGTCGGCATGATCCACTCCGGCGGGATGCCCGGCGTGGTCACCTGCCCCTGCGCGTCCAGTTCGATGGGCCGCTGCGTCCGCACCGCGAGGTTGCCGAGCAGCACCATCTCGGTGAGCGGGCCCGCACTGCCGGCGAAGTTCGAGCCCGGCTGCGTACCCGCCTTGCACGCCGCGAGCCACTCGGCGTACACGCCTTCGGTCCGCGGGTACTTCACGGCGAGCGGCGTCGCCTTCACCTCGGCATCCCTGCGGTCGTCGAGCAGGCGCGCGCCCTGCGCGTACATCCCGGCCACCATCCGGCCGCCGTCCCCCACCCACAGCTGGCCGCCCTCGTCGCTCGGGATGGGCCATTGCCCGTCGGGCGCGATCTCGGGCGGGCGCGGCGGCAGGATCGATCCGTCCCGCCATACGACCGTCACCTCGGGCCGGTTTCCCTTCGCGGCGAACCGGTACACGATGCGCGACGCCCGCGGCGCCGTCTCGGCGAACAGCGTCGTGGACTCGGCCTCGATGCGGTATGGATGGCCCAGGTCGAGGATCCAGAACGCGGCGTCCATCGAGTGGCACGCGATGTCCCCCAGCGCGCCGGTGCCGAAATCCCACCAGCCGCGCCAGCGGAACGGCGCGTACGCCGGGTGATACGGACGCTCGGCGGCCGGTCCCAGCCACAGGTCCCAGGAGAGGGTGGGTGGGACGTTGTGCGCCTCCGTGGGCCGGTCGATGGCCTGTGGCCAGATGGGGCGGTTGGTCCACAGGTGGACCTCGCGCACCGTGCCGATCAACCCCGCCTCGACCCACTCCCGCATCAGGCGGATTCCCTCCCCCGCATGCCCCTGGTTGCCCATCTGCGTCGCCTGCTTCGGCCGGCGCCGCGCCTCGGCCATCACGGCGCGCACCTCGCCGAGGGTGCGGCACAGGGGCTTCTGCGTATAGACGTGCTTGCCGGCCTTGAGCGCCGCCATCGTGACGGCCGCGTGCGCGTGGTCGGCCGTCGAGACCGTGACCGCGTCGATGCTCCCGGCGTCGCGATCGAGCATCTCCCGGAAGTCCCGGTAGCGCTTGGCCTTCGGGTATTTGCGGAAGGTGTTCTCCGCCGACCGCCAGTCCACGTCCACCAGCGCGTAGACGTTCTCCTGCGCGACGCCGTCCACGTCGTTCGCGCCCATGCCGCCGGCGCCCACACACGCGACGTTGAGCGTGTCCGACGGCGCGCGGTAGCCGCGGCCGAGCACGTGTCGCGGGACGATGGTGAACGCGAGGCCGGCGCGCGCGGCACCGGCCACGAACTCGCGGCGGTTGGGACGGCGGGACATCGCGGCAACCTCCTCAGTCGGCCGCGCGGGCGACAGCCGCGGCGGGGCGGAACAGGACGGCGAACACCAGCAGCACCGCGGCCGCCATCGCCGCGGGCCACATCCAGATGGCGGCCCAGTCGTGCGACACCGTACCGTCCGCGGCCGTCGAGGCATAGCCCTGGACGATGCGGCCGGACGCGATGGACCCGATCAGGTACCCCACCCCCTGCGTGACCAGGGCGATGAACCCCTGGGCTGCCGCGCGGATGCGCAGTGGCGCCTGCTGGTCCACGTAGATGTAGCCCGTCACGAAGAAGAAGTCGTAGCAGATGCCGTGCAGCAGGATGCCGAGGTAGAGCATCCAGGCGAGCGGCCCCGCGTTCCCCAGCGCGAACAGCACGTAGCGGCCCGCCCAGGCCAGCATGCCGAGCAGCAGCAGCCGCTTCACGCCGAGGCGCACGAAGAACCACGGCATCAGCAGCATGAACACGATCTCGGACATCTGCCCGAACGTCTGTTTCGACGCGGGATTCGCCATCCCGATCTCGTTCAGGAAGAGGTTCGTGAACGTGTAATAGAACTGGAGCGGGATGCAGACCAGGAACGCGCCCGCCACGAACACGGCGAACGAGCGGTCGCGGAGCAGCGACAGGGCGTCGAGCCCGAGGACGTCGCGCACCGACAGCGGCTTGCCGGCGGCGTGCGGCGGCGTGTGCGGCAGCACCAGCGCGTAGAGCCCCATCACCACCGACGCCCCGGCGGCGATGCGCATCGGGGCGGCGGTCGCCTCCAGCCCCAGCTGCCCCACCACGAGGCCCGCCACGATCCAGCCGATGGTACCGAGCACGCGGACCAGCGGGAACTCCCTGGCCTGGTCCGTCATGTGATCGAAGGAGATCGAGTTGGTGAGCGCGAGCGTCGGCGTGTAGCACAGCGCGTACCCGATGAGGGCGGGATACAGGGTCGCGAAGTCGGTGCGCGAGGATGCCCACCACAGCACCGCGGCGCCCGCCAGATGCAGCGTGGCGAGGATGCGCTCGGTCGAGAAGAACCGGTCCGCCACCATGCCGACGAAGAACGGCGACACGATCGCGGCGATCGCCATCGACCCGTACGCGAGGCCGATCTGCTCCCCGGGGAATCGCAGCGTCTGGCCCAGGTAGGTACCGAGAGTGACGAACCAGGCCCCCCAGATGAAATACTGGAGGAACATCATGGTGGAGAGGCGGACGCGGACGGTGGTCATGGGCGAGTGCGTTGTGCGTTGGGCGTCAGGGCAGGACGCGGATCCGGATGTTGCGATACGCCACCCGGTCGCCGTGGTCCTGCAGCGCGATGTGGCCGGCGCGCGCCCGTCCGTACCCGGGCCATTGCGCGAACTTGGAGGCCGCCACTTTCGCCTCCCACGCCGGGGCCCACAGCTCGTACTCGACCACCTTGACGCCGTTGAGCCAGTGCTCGACGTGCGCTCCGTTCACCACCAGCCGGACGGCGTTCCATTCGCCGGCGGGCCTCACGACGCCCGCGGCCGCGGCATCGAGGCCATAGTTGCTGCCCGCCGCGGTGAGCCGCGACTGGCCGTCCCGGTGCGCGGCGTCGTCGAGCACCTGCATCTCCGGCCCGCTCTTGTAGGTGGCGTCGGAATCCTCGGTGACCCGGAACATGATCCCGCTGTTGCCGCCGGGCTCCACGTTCCATTCCAGCTCCAGCTCGAAGTTCGCGAATCGGTCCACCGTGATGATGTCGCCGCCCGCCGCGACGCGCGTGAGCGCGCCGTCCACCACCTGCCACCCGCCGGGCACGGTGTCCATGCGGAATCCGCGCCACCCCGTCGTCGTGCGGTGGTCGAACAGGGAGCGCCAGCCCGACTGGCCGGTGGCCGTGGAGTTCATGGCGGAGGTCCCGGTCTGGGCGCAGGCGGCGGAGCCGAGGAGGGCAACCAGGGCGACGAGCCGTGGGATCATGGCGCCTAGACTACCGCTTCGGACCAGAATCGGCCAGCGTACACCCATGCCGCTCGCCGCGTTGGTCGTCGCCCTCGCCCTCCAGTCGCTCCCCGCCGACCTGGGGCGCGCCCCCGGCACGGCGTTTCGCGTGCTCTCGTGGAACGTGGACCGCACCGCGCATATCCGCGAGCGCGACGCGTTCCGCGCGCTCGTCGGGGCCGTCGACCCGGACCTGTTCCTCCTGTCGGAGGTCGCGGATACGACCTCGGCCGCCGACGTGCGGGCGGCGCTGCGGGGCCTGCGCGGTCCGGCCGACACCGTCTGGCACGTGGCCTTCGGCCGGGGCGGCGGCTACCAGCGCAGCGTCATCGCGGCGCGCACGCCCGTCGTCCCGATGCCGGCCTTCGACTCGATCCCCTACCCCGCCCGTGACCGCGACCGTCTGCTCGCCATGCTGGCCGATTCCCTCCGGCCGGCGGGCCGCGCCGCCCTCGACGCCGCCGTCGCCACGAACGCCGGGGTGGTCACGGTCGCCGGCCGGCGCGTGCTCGTCGTGGTCGCCGACCTGCAATGCTGCGGCGCCTCCGCGGACGGTTGGCAGGAACAGCGCCGGCGCGTCGAAGCGCGCATCCTGCACGGCGCGATCGGCACGACCCTGGCCAGCGAAGGCGTGGATGCCGTGGTGCTCGGCGCCGATCTCAACCTGGTGACCGGCGGCGCGCCGCTCGACACCCTGCTGCAGCCACTCGACCGGCGGCAGGGCGCGCTCGCCGCCACGGCCCCGAAGCACGTCTCCGGCTCGCAGGACTGGACCTGGCGCGACGTGCACAGCCCCTTCCCGCCCTCGCGCCTCGACTACGTGCTGTACTCGGCCCGCACCCTCGTCGTGCGGCGCGCCTTCGTGCTCGAGACCGAGGACCTGCCCCCCGACGACCGCCGGCGCAGCGGCCTCGAGGCCGGCACCTCGGAGCACCTCTCGGACCACCGGCCCGTGATCGCCGATTTCGCATGGGCGCCGTGACGCCGGCTCGCCGGACCACCGCCGTGGGACCCACCGCACCGCACGCGAGGAGCAAACGATGACGATCGACGACCTGAGCCGGGTGCTGGTCCGCGACCTGCGGACACTCGCCGCGGAGCTGGACGCCTATCCCGACGACGCGAGTGTGTGGGCGTGCCCGCCCGGCATCCCCAACGCGGCGGGCACGCTGGTGCTGCACGTGGCCGGCAACCTGCGCCACTTCGTCGGCGCTCGGATGGGCGGCACCGGGTACGTGCGCGACCGGGCCGCCGAGTTCGCGGCCCGCGGGCTGTCGCGGGGGGAGCTCCGCGCCCAGGTGGAGGCCGCCGCGGGCGAGGTGAGCGCCGCGCTCGCCCGCCTCGACGCCCGACGCATGGACGAGGAATTCCCCGACCCCATCGGCGGGGTGCGGCTCTCCACCGGCCGGTTCCTCCTGCACCTCGTGGCGCACACGGGGTATCACCTCGGCCAGATCGACTACCACCGCCGCACGGTGACCGGCGACGCGCGCGGCGTGGGTGCCGTGCCGATCGCGGCGCTCGCGGGCTGACGCATGGACAAGGTCACCCTCGCGGCGGCGTTCGCCCGCATCACCGAACACTGGCGGCCCAGGGTCGTCGCGGAGCTGAACGGGCAGGAGGTGAAGCTCGCGAAGTTCCGGGGCGAGTTCGTGTGGCATCACCACGCCGACGCCGACGAGCTATTCCTCGTGGTGCGCGGCGCGTGCCGGGTGGAGTTCCGGGACCGCGCCGTCGCGCTCGGGCCCGGCGAGCTGCTCGTGGTGCCCCGCGGCGTCGAGCACCGCACCGTCGCCGACGAGGAGTGCGAGGTGCTGATCTTCGAGCCGGCGGGCACGCGCAACACGGGCGACGTCGACCATCCCACATTCACCGCGCCGACCGGCGCCCGCCTCTGACCATCAGCGAGGAACCCATCCGATGAAGCGACTAGTGGTCATCGCCGTCGCCGCAGCCTTCGGCACGTCCCTGCCCGCCCAGCAGTCGGCCGGGCCGCCCGGGTGGCAGCGGGCGGTCGATGGCCAGGCGCCGGACTCCGCCGTGCGGTTCACGATGATGCCGCCGGGCTATCACGTGACGACGGGCCCCGCGGCGACGCTCTTCAACCCGGCCCACCGGGCCGAGGGGATCTTCACGCTGGAGAGCGAGATCTTCCTGTTCCCCAATTCGAGCGACGGGGAGTATGGCCTGTTCATCGGGGGTGCGGACCTCGCCGCCGAGGGTCGGACCTACACGGCGTTCGTCGCCCGTCACGATGGGGCCATCGCCGTGCTGCGACGGTCCGGGTTCGCCGTGACGCCGGTCGTGGCCTGGACCCGTCACGACTCGGTGAGGACGCGGGTCGCCGAAGACGCGGTCAAGAACGTGCTCCGGGTCGCGGTCGAGCGGGCCGCCGTCGTCTTCTCGGTGAACGGGGCCGAGGTGGCCCGGGTGCCGCGGGACAGCGTCGTCACGGATGGACTGTTCGGGTTCCGGCTGGGCGAGGCGATGAACGTCCATGTGACCACGCTCGACTTCACGCGCCGGCTCGCCCCGCCTCGAGGGCGGTAAGCCGCAGCGGAGCCCCTTGCGGGCGGCGGCGCGGCGTGATAACATAACCATACGGTTATGAGTCACACCGCGCCGCTCGACCGCGTGTTCCACGCCCTCGCCGATCCCACGCGGCGCCGCATCGTGCACGATCTGGCCCGCGGCGACCGCACCGTGATGGACCTCGCCCGCCAGTTCGCCATGTCGCAGCCCGCCGTCACGAAGCACCTGAACGTGCTCGAGGCCGCCGGCCTGATCGCGCGGCACCGCGAGGGGCGGCGCCGCCGCTGCGCGCTGCGCCCGGGTGCCCTGCGGCGTCCCGCGGCCTGGCTGCGCCGCTACGAATCGCTCTGGCACCAGCGTCTGGACGCGCTCGAGCGCTTGCTCACCGAACTCCCCACCGAGGAGGGATGACCATGGCCCCGACCCTCGCCGCCGACACCGTGCAGGTCCGCCGCGTGCTCGCGGCCCCCGTGGCGCGCGTGTGGCGCGTGTGGACCGACCCCGCGCTCGCGATCCGCTGGAGCTGGGGCAGCCAGTACGACACCGTGTCGATCGACCTCGACTGCCGGCCCGGCGGCGCGTGGCGCCAGGAGATCCGGGACCGCACGACCGGGGAACGCTGGTCCTTCGACGGTGTCTTCGAGCAGGTCGAGCCCGAGCGATTGCTGGTGCACACTTTTCACTTCCGTAGCGACCGCGGCACGGACGAGCCGCCCTCGCTGGTGCGGATCGAATTCAGGGCTAGCGGCGACCGCACCGAGCTCGTCATCACGCACTCGCGGCTCGAGGCGCAGCATCGCGCGGGCACCGTGCAGGGATGGGAGGACATCGCCGGGGTGATCGAGCGACTCGCCGGGGAGGAGTGACGGAGCGCGTCCCCCCGGTTGCGCGCGGGCCTGCCGCCGCACTGATTGATGCTCGATGGCGTGGCTCCTGCCGCTGTTCCCGCCCCTCGCGCGCGCCGCGAGCCGGGTCTACTACCGGCTGACGATCGCCGGCGGGCGGATCCCCGCCCGCGGTCCGGTCCTGCTCGTCGCCAACCACCCGAACTCCCTGCTCGATCCCGTGCTGGTGCAAGCCGTGGCCGGCCGCCCGATCCGCTTCCTCGCCAAGGCGCCGTTGTTCACCGACGCCAAGGTGGGCTGGCTGGTGCGGGGCTCGGGCGCCATCCCCGTGTACCGCGCCGCGGACGACCCCGCCCAGATGGGCCGCAACGAGGACACGTTCCGCGCCGTGCACGCCGCGCTCGCCGGCGGCGACGCCGTCGGCATCTTCCCGGAGGGCCTGAGCCACTCCGATCCGGCGCTGGCGCCGCTGCGCACCGGCGCGGCGCGCATCGCCCTGGGTGTCGGGCGCGCCTTTCCCGTCGTCCCGGTGGGGCTCGTGTTCCGGGCCAAGGACGTGTTCCGCTCGGAGGCGCTGGTGCTGGTCGGCGAGGCGGTGGCGTGGGACGACCTCGCGCCGCGCGGCACGGCCGACGCCGAGGCGGTGCGCGAGCTGACGGCGCGCCTCGACGCCGCGCTGCGCCGCGTGACCGTGAACCTCGAGCACTGGGAGGACGGCCCGCTGGCGGAGTGCGCCGTGCGCATCTGGGAATCCGAGCGCAGCGCGGCTCCTGCGCCCGCGGAGCGGGTCGGCCGCCTCGAGGTCACGACCCGGATCCTCGCCGCGCTGCGGGAGCGGGGTGACGGCGAGGCGCTGGCGCTCGCCGCCGAAGTGGGCGCGCACTGCCGCCGCCTCGCGCGCCTGCGGCTCCGTCCGGGCGACCTGCGGGCGGACGTCGGTCTGGGCCGCGGGCTGACGTGGGGCACGCGCCGGCTGCCGCTGGTGCTGCCGCTCGCGGCGGCGGCCGCGCTCGCCGGCTTCCTGCTGTTCTTCCCGCCCTACTGGCTCACCGGCCGCGTCGTCGCCCGGTTCCGCCCCGACCCCGACCAGGGCGCGACGCACAAGCTGCTCGCCGGGATCGTGCTCTACGGGCTGTGGCTCGCCCTGCTCGCGGTGCTGGCCGGGCTGGCGTTCGCGCCCTGGGCCGCCTTCCTCGTGCTGACCGGCGCTCCGGTCGTCGGGATGGCGGGCCTGCTGGTACGCGAGCGCTGGCGCGGCGACTGGCGCGATGCCCGGCGGTTCTTCCTGCTGCGGTCGCGCCGCGCCCTGGCGGCTCAGCTCGCCGGCCGCCAGCGTGATCTGGCCGGGCGCCTGCACGCCCTGTACGAGTCCTCCGTCGCTCGAGGAGTCCTGTTGTGACCACCGCCGCCGTACCGCGTGACGTCCCCCGGGTGATCTGGTCGTGGGCCCTGTACGACTGGGCCAACTCCGCCTTCACGACCCTCGTCGTCACATTCATCTATTCGACGTGGTTCTCCAAGGCGATGGCGCCGGACGAGGTGACGGGCACCGCGTGGTGGTCCCGGGCGGTGGCGGTGAGCGCCATCCTCACCGCCGTGCTGTCACCGATCCTTGGCGCCGCCGCCGACCGCGCTGGGGCGCGCAAGCGGTTTCTCGCGGTCACGACCGCCCTGTGCATCGCGGGCACGGCGCTGCTGGCGTTCATTCCTCCCAGCCTCCCCCACGCCGCGATCGTCGCGCTCACGGTTTACATCCTCGCGGACTGGGGTTTCGAGACGGGCTACACCTTCTACAACGCGTTCCTGCCCCAGATCGCGTCCCCCGAGCGGATCGGCCGCGTGTCGGGATACGGCTGGGGGCTGGGCTACGCCGGGGGCCTCGTCTGCATGGCCATCGCGCTCGTGGGCTTCGCCGGTGACACGCCCTGGTTCGGGATGTCCACGGCGGAGGGGTTCAACTATCGGGCGACGAACCTGCTGGTGGCCGGGTGGTATCTCGTCTTCGCGGTGCCGCTGTTCCTGTGGGTCCCCGAGCGGCGGGCGGGCACCCTGCGGCTCGACGTGTCGGGCACGTTCCGCGAGCTGGGCCAGACCATCAAGGCGATCGGCCGATACCGCGAGATCATCAAGTTCCTCGTCGCGCGCCTGGTGTTCAACGACGGCCTGGTCACGGTGTTCGCGTTCGGCGGGATCTACGCCCAGGGCACGTTCGGGATGACGATCTCCGAGGTGATCGTCTTCGGGATCGCGCTGAACGTGGCGTCGGGCCTGGGCGCCGTGGTCTTCGGTTTCCTCGACGACAAGATCGGCGGCAAGAAGACCATCATGCTGACGCTCGTGGCGCTGAGCGTCGCGACGGCGATCGCTGTCTGGGCGCCCACCCGCACGTGGCTGTGGGTGGGCGGCGTCCTGATCGGGCTGTTCGTGGGCCCGAACCAGTCGGCGAGCCGCTCGCTGATGGGCCGGTTCGTGCCGGAGCGCCACCAGGCGGAGTTCTTCGGGTTCTTCCAGCTGTCCGGCAAGGCCACCTCGTTCATGGGGCCGCTGCTGCTCGGCGCCGCGTCGCTCGCTTTCGACTCGCAGCGTGCCGGCGTGGCGACGGTGCTCGCGTTCTTCCTGGTGGGCGGGGTGCTGCTCGCCCTGGTGGACGAGCGGCGCGGGATCGCATCCGCGCGGGCCGAGTGACCAGACCGACGCTCCCCGGGTCTTCAGGGCCATGAACCGCTCCCGCACCTTCGCGATCGCCCTCGTGGCGCTCCTCGCCTGCGACGGCGCCGGTCCGGACACCGGGCCCGGACCGGGCGAGCTGGTGCTCGGCACCTGGGGCGGCACGGACGCCGGGCTGATCGCCACCGACTCGAGCGCGCACCTCCACATCGGCTGCACGCTGGGGAACATCGACGGCCCGATCACCCTCGATGCGGAGGGACGGTTCGACGCGCCAGCGCTGTACAACATCACGGCCTATCCAGTCGACCGCGGCATCCTGCATCCGGCGCGCGTCAGCGGCGTGGTCGTGGGCAGCTTCCTGCGACTCACCGTCGTCCTCACCGACACCGCGGTCACGCTCGGCCCGGTGCGATTGCGCCTCGGCACCGAGCCGGGCATGGTGATGTGCCCGATCTGTCGCCGCGCGCCCGCCGGACCGCCGCGGGCGCCCGCGGCGTGGCGCGAACGGTAGCGCCGCCCGCCGCCCCCTGACGGACCCGCGGGCGGCGCCGCATCTGGCTCGCCGGCCCCTCGCGGGCTACCATCCTGTCCGTGACCGCCGTCCTCCCCTTCCGCCTCAAGGCCGCGACCGAGACCCAGGTCGCGCCCTGGCACACGCGGATCGTCTCCTACCGGATCCACGGCCTCATGCGTGTCGAGGACGCGCGACTGGTGCTCCAGTGGTCGGGGGCGTCCGAGGTCATCGAGACCAAGGGGACCGGGACGCGCGTGAAGGAGGAGACGCTCCCGGTGCGCACCGTCACGCTGCCGGTGACCCGGGTGGCGCAGCTCGCGCTCGAGGGCCGCTGGTGGCGCTGGCGCGTCGTGCTGCGCGCCACCGACCTCGCCGCGATCGCCGAGGTGCCGGGGGCACGGGACGGCGCCCTCACCCTGTGGATCACGCGGCGCGACCGGGAGATCGCCGCCGAGCTGATCACCAACCTCGAGATCCAGCAGGCCGACGCGGCGCTCGCCGCCGCCGAGGAGCCGCCGCCGCTGCCGCCGGAGACGTCCTGAGGCGCGGTTGCCGGCGGTCCTGTCCCCGCACATCTTCAACGGCCATGTTCTCCCACCGCCTTTCCGAGTCACGCCCCTGATGCCGACCGCGACCCGCTCCTGTCCGGCGTGCGCCACCCCACTGCCCGAGGAAGCGCAGTTCTGCCTCCGCTGCGGCACGGCGACCCCGACCGATCCGGGCGCGCCACCCCGAACCGCCGCCACCGGCGTCGTGGAAGTCGCCAAGGTTCGCGCCGCCCTCGCCGATCGCTACCGCATCGAGCGCGTGTTGGGTGAGGGCGGCATGGCGACTGTCTATCTCGCGGAGGACCTGAAGCACCATCGCCACGTGGCCCTCAAGGTGATGCGGCCCGAGCTCGCCGCCACGCTCGGCGCCGACCGGTTCCTGCGCGAGGTAGAGATCGCCGCCAAACTGAGCCACCCCCACATCCTCCCCGTCCACGACTCCGGCGAAGCGGCGGGCTTTCTGTATTACGTGATGCCGCACGTCGAGGGCGAGTCCCTGCGCGAGCGGCTGCACCGCGAGCGCCGGCTGCCGGTGGAGGAGGCCGTGCGGCTGGCTCGCGAGGTCGCCGAGGCGTTGGCCCACGCGCACAAGCGCGGCGTCATCCACCGCGACATCAAGCCGGCGAACATCATGTTGGGCGAAGGCCACGCGCTGGTGGCGGACTTCGGCATCGCCCGGGCGCTCGACAACGATGCGGGGCTGACGGGAACGGGCCTGGCGGTGGGAACGCCACAGTACATGAGCCCGGAGCAGGCGTCGGGGGCGAAGGAGGTGGATGCACGGGCGGACGTGTACGCGGTGGGTGGGGTGCTGTACGAGATGCTGTCGGGCGAGCCGCCCTACACGGGTGAGACGCCGCAGGCGATCCTGGCCAAGAGCCTCACCGAGGAAGTGCGGCCGCTGGCCGCCGTGCGGCCGGACGTGCCGGAGGCGGTGGCGGCCGTAGTGGTGAAGGCGATGGCACGCAGCCCCGCGGCGCGGTACCCGACGGCGGACGACCTGCGGGTGGGGCTCGACGGCGCGCTCGATGTCCTGCGCAGTGGGACGATGGCCGCAGCCAGCGCGGGCCCGTCGCCGGTGCAGGTATGGGGGTTGTTCGGCGTCGGCGCGGCGGTCACCCTAGGTGTCGTGTATGGGTCGGTGCAGCGCTGGGGCCTCCCCGTGTGGGCGCTCGGTCTCGCGGCCGCCTTGCTGGTGGTCGGTGCGGGCGTGCTGGTGGCGACGGGGCGGTTCGAGGCCTGGCGGCGGGCGGCGCGACCGACGCCTGCCTTAGGGCGCTGGTTCACGTGGCGCAACGCGGCGCTGGGGGGCGGGCTGGCGGCAGTACTCTGGATCGGGGTGGCGCTGGTCCTGGTGTTCCGGGGCCCCGTAGGGAGCGGGGCCGGCGACGTGACCCGGCTCGCCGTGCTGCCGTTCGAAAACCTCGGGTCGAGTGATCAGGAGTACTTCGCCGACGGGATCACCGACGAAGTGCGCGGCAAGCTCTCGGCCCTTCCGGGCATCCTCGTCACGGCGCGTACCAGCTCGGTCCAGTACAAGGCCACGGCCAAGTCCCCGCAGGAGATTGCGAGGGAGCTGGGCGTGTCCTACCTGCTCACGGCGACTGTTCGCTGGCAGGCGGGTGACGGCCGTGCCAGCCGCGTGCAGGTGAGCCCCGAGCTGATCGATGCGCGGACCGGCGGCGTGAAGTGGCAGGAGACTTTCGATGCCGACCTGACCGATGTGTTCCAGGTGCAGGCCGGGATCGCGACCCGCGTCGCGGGGGCGCTGGGCGTCGCCCTCGGTGCCACCGAGCGGCAACAGCTCGCCGAGCGGCCCACCGCGAACCTCGCGGCCTACGATCTCTACCTGAAGGGTCAGGCGCTCACGGCGAGAGACCCGGCGACGCTCCGGCAGGCCGCTGGGTACTTCGAGCAGGCCGCGGCGCTCGACTCGGGGTTCGCCGATGCGTGGGCCCGTCTCAGCAGGGCGCTCAGCCTCTACTACGCCAACGGGACGCCCGACCCGGTTGTGGGGAGCCGGGCCCGCGAAACGGCCGAACGGGCGCTCGCGCTCGACCCGGACGGGGCCCCGGGGCACGCGGCCCTGGCGGACTACCACCGCAACGTCAACCAAGACGTTGTGCAGGCGGAAGAGCAGATGGCGCTGGCACTCCTATCGGCTCCGAACAACCCGGATGTCCTCCGGACCATGGGCGGCGTGGAACAGTCGCTCGGTCGCTGGGACGACGCCATCGCGCACCTCGAGCAGGCGCGGCTGCTCGACCCCCGCTCCGTGGGCACGGTTCGCGGGCTTGCGCATCTGTTGCTCACCTTGCGCCGCTATCCCGAGGCGACCGCGGCAGCCGTGGAAGCGCTAGCCCTCTCCCCGACTGACCCGACCACCGTCCAGTCCGGCGTGATGATCCGCCTCGCCCAGGGCGACCTCGCGGGTGCGCGGGCGATGATCACCGACGTGCCCGGCAGCCTCACGGAGCCGGCGCTGGTGGCGTTTTTCGCGACCTACAACGACCTGTACTGGGTGCTCGATGATCGTCAGCAGCAGTTGCTGCTGCGGCTGCCGGCGTCGGCGTTCTTCGATGATCGTGCGATATGGGCGTCGGTATACATGCAGACGTACTGGCTGCGGGGCGACCGGGTCCGGGCCCGGACGTACGCCGACAGCGCACGGGTGGCGTTCGAGGACCAGCTCCGGGGTGCCCCGGCCGATCCCCAGCGGCACGTTCTCTATGGGCTCGCCCTTGCCTACCTGGGTCGTGCAGAGCAGGCGATCGCGGAGGGCGAGCGCGGCATGGCGCTCCTGCCATTGAGCCGCGACGCGGTCAACGGTGCCTACAACCAGCACCAGCTGGCCCGCATCTACCTCCTCGCGGGGCAGCCGGAAAGGGCGCTCGACCAGCTCGAGCTGCTGCTGCGGGTCCCCTACTATCTCTCGGCCGGGTGGCTGCGGATCGATCCCACGTTCACGGAGCTCAAGGGCAATCCGCGGTTCGAACGGCTCATCGCGGGCGGCTGAGCGCCTGCCTTCACTCTCGCACCCAGGAGATCGACATGGGTCGGCTGATCGGTTCCGTCGTCGTCGGCTACGTCGTGATGTTCTGCGTGGTCTTCCTCGTGTTCACCGGCGCGTACTTCGCGCTAGGCGCCGACCGGGCGTTCCTCCCCGGCTCCTACGACGCGAGCGTGCTGTGGAACGTGCTCAGCGTCGTGCTCGGCTTCGCCGCGGCGGTGATCGGAGGCATGGTCTGCGCGATGATCGCAAAGGACCCGCGCGGGCCGAAGTGGCTCGCCGGCCTCGTGTTCGTGATCGGCGTCGCGTTCGCCATCCCGGTCCTGCGCCAGTCGCCGGTCTCCGAGCCGCGCCCCGCCGGCCTCAGCATGATGGAGGCGATGGGCAAGGCGCGGCAGACGCCCTGGACCGCGCTGCTCAACCCGG
>Ga0210138_1000154_pt1 | contig 16868 bp, 18 predicted proteins | sample Browns_ThreeSqC__FD_184850 | JGI IMG/M metagenome (GOLD analysis project Ga0210138, IMG submission 184850) | Wetland microbial communities from the San Francisco Bay, California, USA, that impact long-term carbon sequestration -... | ecosystem: Environmental > Aquatic > Marine > Wetlands ... | reverse complement strand
CTCGCGCCGCGGGCTGATGCTCGGGATCGACTGCTTGCGATCGAGCTGCGTCACCGCCACGCCGAGGTAGAACACATCGCCGCTGGCGAGTTGCTGCGGCTCGACGCCGTCGAGCTGCGCCGCATCCTCCTCGTCGGAATCCGGCTTCGGGTTGTAGCGTTCGACGATCAGCTTTTCGCCGGAGGCGGCGCGGAACTCGTCGATCATGTCCTCGACCCGCTTGGCGAAGCTGCGCATCGGCAGCGGCATCGCCTCGCCCTGCGTGACGTAGAGCTTCAGCTTTACCGGCGCTTCGAGCCGGCTCAGGATGCGGCGGGTGCCGTCCGACAGCGTGTAGAGCTTGCCCGCGGTGAGATCGACGCGCAGCGCCGCCGCCGAAGCGAGAAAGTTGAACGCGATCAGCACGAGCAGCAGGACGACGAGACCCGCGGAGGAAGTCAGCACTGCGTTGCGGTTCTTCATGGCCTCAGCCCGCCCGGTGGTTGCGCAGGATCACGCCGGTCGCGAACAGCGCGAAGCCGATGACCGAGACAAAGAACAGCAGATCGCGCGAATCGACGACGCCGCGCTGGAAGCCGTCGAAATGCGTCATCACGGAAAACGCCGCGATCGTGTCGACGACCGCTGGGCTCGCCCAGCGCACCAGCAGATCGGTCACCGGCGTAAACCCCGCCAGGGTGAGGAACAGCAGAATGACCACCGACAGGATGAAGGAGACGACCTGATTGCGAGTCATCGCCGAGGTCATGCAGGTGACCGCCAGGTAGGCGCCCGCCATGAGCAGGCTGCCGACATAGCCGGCGAAGATCTGTCCGTTGTCGGGCTCGCCGAGGACGTTTACCGTGAGAACGACCGGAAACGTCAGGCCCAGGGCGATCGCCAGGAACAGCCAGGAAGCGAGGAACTTGCCGAGGATCGCCTGCCACGGCGCGATCGGCAGGGTGAACAGCAGCTCGAGCGTGCCTGCGCGCCGTTCCTCCGACCACAGCCGCATGCCGACGGCCGGCACCAGCACCAGGTAGAGCCATGGATGCCAGAGAAAGAAGGAGGCCAGGCTTGCCTCGCCGCGCTCGAAAAACGCGCCCGCGGTGAAGGTGAAGAAGCCCGTGAGCAGCAGGAAGATGACGAGGAACACGTAGGCCACGGGCGAGGCGAAGTAGCTCGCCAGCTCGCGCCGCGCCACGGTCGAGACCAGGTGCCAGGCGCTCATCGGGCGCGCTCCTTGACCGTGTCCGGGAGCGTGATGCGCCGAAACACTTCGTCCAGCTGGCCTTCCTCGGTGCGCAGAGCATCGAGCCGCCAGCTCTCGCGTGCGGCGAGCTCGACGACCGCACGCGCAAGCCCGCCCCCGGCCGACTTGTCGTGCGGATAGGCGCGCAGCATTCCGTCCACGGTCTCGACCCGAGCCACCCCGTCCAGCGCAGCGAGCCCGCGGGCCATCGCTTCGAGGTCTGCACCTGCCGCGTGCAGGGTGACCGCGCCCGCCAGCTCGGACATCGCGCGCAGCTCGGCGGGCGTGCCGTTCGCCACGATCTTCCCGCGATCGATGATGATCGCGCGGGTGCAGGCCGCATCCACCTCTTCCAGGATGTGAGTCGAGAACACGATCGCCTTGGCGGCGCCGAGCTCGCGGATCAGGTTGCGTACCTCGTGCTTCTGGTTGGGATCGAGGCCGTCGGTGGGCTCGTCGAGGACGAGCACGGCGGGATCGTGGATCAGCGCCTGTGCGAGACAGGTGCGATGCCGGTAGCCTTTGGACAGCGTTTCGATCGACTGATGGATCACGGAGGCGAGAAAGCAGCGCTCGACCACGCGCCCGAGGGCGCGCTTTTTCGCGTCGCCCGCGAGGCCGCGCATGTCCGCGGCAAACGACAGGAAGCCCTCGACCGTCATGTCCGGATACGAAGGTGCGGCCTCGGGCAGATAGCCGATCAGCCGCTTGACCTCGAGCGGGGACTCGACGATGTCGTGGCCGCCGACGCGCACCGTGCCTTCGGTCGGTGGGATGAATCCGGTCACCATGCGCATGGTGGTGGACTTGCCGGCGCCGTTCGGCCCGAGGAAGCCGAGCACCTCGCCGCGCTCGACGGAGAACGACACACCGTCCACGGCGCGCTTGGCGCCGAATGTCTTCACGAGATTTTCGATTCGTATCATGGCATTACTATTATTCAAGTGCTGCCGCATCCGAATCGTGGCGACAGGTGGGAATCGACCCCGGGGGTCTACCCCGCGCTTCTCAACGGTCGCGACGACGGACGGCGTCGCAAACGTCGTGGAACGCCCGGCAGATGGCAGTGACGCGTGCCGGGGGCGCGCGGCGGGCGCGATTGTCCCACAACTCGGCCCACCTGTTGACCGCTGCGAGCGGCGCCGAGTTCCGCGACCGCAGCGCAGCGCGTAAAATCAAGGCGCTGCTTCGTGCGCATCGAGACTGTTCCGCGCGACCTGCGTAAAACCTTGCTTCACACCCCCAACGCAATCTCAGAGGACCCTATGGACAAGGCATTGCTTGCAAAGACGGCGGCCGCCATGGTCGCCAAGGGCCGGGGCATCCTGGCCGCGGACGAGTCCGCGGCCACCTGCGAAAAGCGTTTCCAGTCGGTCGGCGTCTCCTGTACAGAGGAGAACCGCCGCAGCTACCGCGGCCTGCTGTTCTCCACGCCCGGGGTCGAGAAGTTCCTCTCCGGCGTGATCCTGTTCGACGAGACGATTCGCCAGAAAGCCGACGACGGCACGCCCTTTGCCGCCCATCTCGCGCGCAAGGGCGTCATCCCGGGCATCAAGGTCGACAAGGGCACCGTCGACATTCCGTTCTGTTCCGGCGAAAAGGTGACCGAGGGGCTCGACGGCCTGCCGAAGCGGCTGGAAGAATACTTCAAGCTCGGTGCGCGCTTCGCGAAGTGGCGTGCGGTGATCACCATCGGCGAGACGATCCCGTCGCACACCTGCATCTACGCCAACGCGCATGCGCTGGCGCGCTATGCGGCGGCCTGTCAGGCGGCATCCATCGTGCCGATCATCGAACCCGAGGTCCTGCTCGAGGGCAGCCATACGGTCGAGCGCTGCGAGGAGGTGACCGAAGCCACGCTGCGCGCGACCTATGCCGCGCTCGCGGCCTACAACGCGGCGCCGGAGTACACGATTCTCAAGGCGAGCATGGTGGTTTCGGGCAAGGACTGCGCGCGCCAGGCCGGCGTGCAGGAGGTCGCGGAGCGCACCGTGCGGGTGCTCAAGCGCACGGTGCCCGCGGCGCAGCCCGGCGTCGTGTTCCTTTCCGGCGGACAGTCCGATCTCGACGCAACGGCGCATCTGAACGCGATGGCCGCGACGCCTGGACTGCCCTGGCCGTTGACCTTCTCCTACTCGCGCGCCCTGCAAAACCCGGCGCTGAAGGCCTGGAAGGGCCGCGCGGCGAACAGGGACTCCGCGCAGCAGGCGTTCTACCACCGCGCGCACATGAACGGGCTCGCGGCGCAGGGCAAGTGGAAGCCCGAATTGGAGCGCCAGGCCGCCTAGGCGACGCGAAGACCCTGCAGCCGACGCATGGCCCGGCCCTCCGGGCCATGTTATTTTCCGCCGCGCCTTCCAACCCTACGCAACGCAACGTGCCCGCTTTGTTCGAATCCAGTCTGAAAAGCCTGCCGCGCATCGGCCGCGGCAAAGTGCGCGACATCTACGCAGCCGGCGCCGACAAGATGCTGATCGTGGTGAGCGACCGGCTCTCGGCCTTCGACGTGGTGCTGCCCGACCCGATTCCAGACAAGGGGCGCGTGCTCACCGAGATGGCGAACTTCTGGTTCGAGCGGCTGGCGCATGTGGTGCCCAACCAGCTCACCGGGATCGACCCGGAGAGTGTGGTCAGCGGCGATGACGAGAAGGCACAGGTGCGCGGCCGCTCGATCGTGGTGCGCAAGCTCAAGCCCCTGCCGATCGAGGCGGTGGTGCGGGGCTACCTCATCGGCTCGGGATGGAAGGACTATCAGAAGACCGGCGCGGTCTGCGGGATCAAACTGCCCGCGGGGCTCAAGCAGGCGCAGAAGCTGCCTGCGCCGATCTTCACGCCTGCGACCAAGGCAAAGCAAGGTCACGACGAGAACATCTCGTTCGATCAGACCGCGAAACTGATCGGCGCGGACCTCGCGGCGCAGGTGCGCGACGTCAGCATCCGGCTTTACCGTGAGGCCGCCGACTTCGCCGCGCAGAAGGGCATCATCATCGCGGACACCAAGTTCGAGTTCGGCCTGGACGCGCAAGGCAGGCTGGTTCTGATCGACGAGGTGCTGACCGCGGACTCTTCGCGTTTCTGGCCGGCCGATTCCTACCGCGAGGGCACGAGCCCGCCGTCGTTCGACAAGCAGTACGTTCGCGACTACCTCGAGACGCTCGACTGGGACAAGACGCCGCCGGCGCCGAAGTTGCCGGCCGAGGTGATCGCGAAGACCTCCGAAAAGTATCGCGAGGCGCTCGTGCGCCTGACCGGGAGAAAGCTCAAATGATCGGCATCGTGATGGGATCCACCTCCGACTGGGAGACGATGAAGGCGGCGGCAAAGACGCTGGAGGAATTCGGCGTCGCCTACGAGGCGAAGGCAATGTCCGCGCACCGCACGCCGAGGCAGCTCGCCGAGTGGGCGGAAGGCGCTGCCAAGCGCGGCGTGAAGGCGATCATCGCTGCGGCGGGTGGCGCCGCGCACCTCGCCGGCGTGGTCGCCGCGCACACCACGCTGCCCGTGCTCGGCGTGCCGATGCCCTCGAAGCATCTGCAGGGGCTCGACTCGCTGCTGTCCACCGTGCAGATGCCGAAGGGCATCCCGGTCGCGACCTTCGCGATCGGCGAAGCGGGTGCGGCGAACGCGGCGCTGTTCGCGGTGGCGCTGCTCGCGCTGGCCGACAAGGGCATGGCGAAAAAGCTCGCGGCGTTCCGCGCCAAGCAGACCGACACGGTCCTCAAGGCGGCTCCGCTCAAGCTGTGAACCCCGAAGTCCGCCGCGCCGCGGACGTGCTGAGGCGCGGCGGGCTGGTCGCGTTTCCGACAGAGACCGTATACGGCCTCGGCGCCGATGCGTCGAACGCCGCGGCGATGGCGCGCTTGTACGCCGTCAAGCGCAGACCGGCGGATCATCCGGTGATCGTGCATTTTGCCGGAGTGGAGCAGGCGTTTGCCTGGGCGCGCGAGGTACCGCAAGGCGCGAGAAAGCTCGCGGGCAGGTTCTGGCCGGGTCCGTTGACGCTGATCCTGAAGCGTTCGGCGAAGGCGCAGGACTTCGTCACTGGCGGACAGGACAGCGTCGGGCTGCGCGTGCCGGCGCATCCAGTCGCGCAGGCATTGCTGACGGACTTCGGCGGTGGAATCGCCGCGCCCTCGGCGAATCGCTTCGGGCGGATCTCGCCGACCACGGCGGCGCACGTGCGCGCCGATCTCGGCGACGACGTCGATTGCGTGCTGGACGGCGGGGCGAGCGAGATCGGGATCGAATCTGCAATCGTCGACCTCTCGCGCGGGCGCGCGGTGTTGCTGCGACCGGGCGCGATCGGGCGCGACGCGCTCGAGGCGGCGCTCGGCGAGCCGGTTGAGGAGGATGGGGCGGGCGACGCGGGCCCTCGCCACCCGGGCGGACTCGAGCGGCACTACGCACCGCGCGCTCCCACGCGTCTCGTCGCGATGCATGCGCTCGATCGAGCGATCGAAGTGGCCGGCGGCCCGGTCGCCGTGCTCGCGTTCTCGCGCCCCGATGCGCGGGCGTGCCTCTGGCGGCGCATGCCGCGCGAGCCGCGCGCCTACGCGCGCAGGCTCTACGCCGCCCTGCGCGAGCTGGACGGCGCAGGATGCGATGCGATCCTGGTCGAATCGCCGCCGGATGCGCCTGCATGGGCTGCCGTGAACGACCGCCTGAGGCGCGCCTGCGACGCGGCGTAGAATCGCTGCATGCGTATGCTTGCGCTCCTATGCGTTGCGGTGCTCCTGCTGGGCTGCGCAGCTCAGTCGGTCACCACCGTCAGGACCGGAGGCTACACGGTGACCTCGGTGCCGTTTCCGGGCACGAGCGCGTACTCCGCTTCGGTGAACGCCTACGTCGCGAGCAGCTCCGCGTGGGGCGCACTCGCCGGTATTGCCTTGCTCGGCTTCGCCTTTCACGGACCTTACAGCGGTCACTGGGACGACCAGCGCGGATTCGTCCAGCGCGAATACGTTCCTGAACTCGCCCCGGACCGCATCGTCCACGAGCAGGACTGCTCGAAACCGATCGAGAACCCGCGCGCAAACCTGCGCTGCAAGTAATTTATCCACAGGGGTCTGACCCCCTTTTTAGCTTTTAGTCCTGCTGCGGTCCTGGCCTGCCGTCTTTGACGACGAAGCTCGCCAGCGTGCCGCAGGCGGCGTCGGGCGTCCGCACGCTTTCCATGGCGCGTAGATCGGCACGCAGTCCTTTCCCCGAGAGCGCGACGCGCACGTAGCCGCGATGGCGCGCGTCGCCGAACCTGAGGTGCGGGTTCTCGGCGAGCATGGCCTCGACGTTTTTCTGCGGGAGCGCCTGCGAGGTGATCGAGGTGCCGCAGAATTCGCTCGCCATGACGGGCGAGCGGGGATCGTCGAAGTCGAGCTTGAGATCGGCCACCGCGTGGTAGTGCAGATCGCCGCCGATGACGATGGGATTCGACAGCGCCTGCGCCTGCATTTCGGCGAGCAGCTTCCTGCGTGCCGCGGGATAGCCGTCCCAGCCGTCGGTCCAGAAGCTGTGGCCTTCGCCCGGACTGCGGTCGACCTGCGCCATGAGCGTCTGCTGCGCGAGAACGTTCCACTGCGCGCGCGATTCGCCGAAAGCCTGAGATAGCCAGGCTACCTGCCGCGCACCGAGCATCGAACGCGCCGGGTCGTTGATCTGCGGGCAGTCCGCGGGGTCGACGACATTGCTGCCGCCCGCGCGGCGCGGGCAGACCTGCCAGCTGCGGTACTGACGGTCATCGAGCACGAAGAAACGCGCGAGCCGCCCCCAGCCGACCTGCGTATGGATGCGCATGAACGGCCCCCGCGGACGCATGCGCGCGGGCAGCGGCATGTGCTCGTAGTACGCGCGATAGGCCGCGGCACGGCGCGCGAGAAACGCGTCGCGGCCCATGCCGTCCTCGGGCCGGTCGGCGGCGTAGTCGTTGTCGACCTCGTGATCGTCCCAGGTGACGATCCAGGGGCAGGCGGCGTGCGCGGCCTGCAGGTCGCGATCGGACTTGTAGCGCGCATAGCGCATGCGGTATTCGGCGAGCGTGTACGGCTCGCCGGCTTCGTGCGCGCGCACATGGTTGCGTCCCCAGGACGACTCGTAAATGTAGTCGCCGAGATACGCGACCAGATCCGGCGCGTCGGCGACGAGGTGCCGGTAGGCGCCGTAATAGCCCTGCTCGTACTGCTGGCAGGAGGCGAAGGCGAAGCGCAGCGCCGCAGGCTGCGCGTCGAGCGCAGGCGCGGTGCGAGTACGCCCGAGCGGACTTATTGCGTCGCCCGCCATGAAGCGGTACCAGTACCAGCGATCGGGCTCGAGCCCGTCGACTTCGACATGGACGGAGTGACCCCAATCCGCTGATGCCTCTGTGTTGCCGGAGGCGACGATCCGGCGCATCGATTCGTCGGCTGCGACCTCCCAGCGCAGCGGAACAATCGCCGCCCCGAGCCCGCCGTCCGGCTGGGCGATGTCGGTGACCAGCCGCGTCCAGAGAACGACGCCGCGCGGCCAGGGGTAGCCGCTCGCGACGCCGAGCGCGAACGGGTCGCGCGCGAATGCCTGGCGCGGCTGCGCGCGGGCCGCACGCATGCCGAGCGGCATCGCGGCGCCCAGTGCCAGGAGAAATGCGCGTCGACTCGGCACGTAGGGATTAACGCAGCGAAACCCCTGCCGGCTGACGCCGCGCGCGGGGTCGCTGCGGTGGATAATAGCGCCCCTTCGGACAGCGGGAAGGGCACTGGAGCGAACGATGATTCATTTCGTGGTGCACGAGGAGGGCGACGGCGTCGGCGTGGTCGTCGTGGAAGGCGTGAAGGCGGGCCAGGAGCTGGTCGGCTGGATCATGGACGACGACAAGGACGTCGAGGTCCAGGCAAAGAGCGACATCCCGATCGGCCACAAGGTCGCGCTCAAGGACTACAAGCCCGGCGACACCGTCATCAAGTACGGCGTCGACATCGGCAAGGTGGTCGCGCCGATCAGGCAGGGCGAACACCTGCACGTGCACAACGTCAAGACGAAGCGCTGGTAGACGGAGGAGGCGGACATGGCAAGGGATCTTTCGAAGGCCACTTTCTGGGGCTACAGGCGCGACAACGGCAGGGTCGGCGTGCGCAATCACGTCATCATCCTCCCGCTGGACGACATCTCGAATGCGGCCGCCGAGGCGGTGGCGAACAACATCAAGGGTACGCTGGCGCTGCCGCATCCCTACGGCAGATTGCAGTTCGGCGCGGACCTTGACCTGCACTTCCGCACGCTGATCGGCACTGGCTGCAACCCGAATGTCGCGGCGGTGGTGGTGATCGGCATCGAGGAGGGCTGGACGCAGAAGGTGGTCGAGGGCATCGCCAAGACCGGCAAGCCGGTGGCGGGATTCGGCATCGAGCTGCACGGCGACCTCGACACCATCCAGCGCGCGTCACGCGCGGCGAAGGAGTTCGTCCAGGCCGCGGGCGAGCTGCGCCGCGAGGAACGACCGCTGAAGGACCTCTGGGTGTCGACCAAGTGCGGCGAATCGGACACCACTTCGGGCTGCGGCGCCAACCCCACGGTCGGCAACGCCTTCGACAAGCTCTACCCCCACGGCGTGACGCTGTGCTTCGGCGAGACGACCGAGCTCACCGGAGGCGAGCACCTCGTCGCCGCACGCTGCAAGAACGACGCAGTGCGCAAGAAGTTCCAGTTCATGTTCGACCGCTATCAGGAAGTCTTGGACCGCCACCGGACCGATAATCTGATGGACTCGCAGCCGACCAAGGGCAACATCGCCGGCGGACTCACCACGATCGAGGAGAAGGCGCTCGGCAACATCCAGAAGATCGGCCGCAAGTGCATGGTCGACGGCGTGCTCGACAAGGCGGAGGAACCGAGCGGGCCCGGCCTGTGGTTCATGGATTCCTCGTCGGCGGCGGCCGAAATGGTGACGCTGTGCGCGGCCGCGGGCTTCGCGGTGCACTTCTTCCCGACCGGGCAAGGCAACGTGATCGGCAATCCCATCCTGCCGGTGATCAAGCTGTGCGCGAACCCGCGCACCGTGCGCACGATGGCAGAGCATATCGACGTAGACGTCTCGGGACTGCTGCGCAAGGAGATGACGCCCGACCAGGCGGGCGACGCCGCGCTCGAGTGCATGCTGCGCACGGCGAACGGCCGGCTTACCGCCGCCGAGGCGCTCGGGCACCGCGAGTTCGTGCTGACGCGCCTGTACGAGTCGGCCTGATCGCAGGGCGCAGAGCCATGGCGACGCTGCGCGGCGCCGATCTCGTCGCGCGCGCCCTTGCGCGCGCCGGCGCGAAACAGCTTTTCTCCCTCTCCGGCAATCAGGTGATGGTGGTGTACGACGCGGCCGTCGACGCGCGGCTCGGCATCGTGCACACGCGCCATGAAGGCGCGGCGGTACACATGGCAGATGCCTGGGGCCGGCTCACCGGCGAGCCGGGGGTGGCGCTGCTCACGGCGGGGCCCGGGCATGCGAACGGCATGGGCGCGCTGTACAACGCGCTCGGCGCGGAAGCGCCGCTGGTTCTGCTCTCGGGGCACGCGCCGCTCGCCCAGCTCGGAACCGACGCATTCCAGGAGTTGCGCCAGGCCGAAGCTGCCGCCCCGCTGTGCAAGGCGTCGTGGACCGCACAGGACGCCGCGCGTCTCGGCGAAGACATGGCGCGCGCGTTCCGCATCGCCAAGTCGGGGCGCCCGGGACCGGTGCACGTGAGCCTGCCGTACGATCTGCTCGACGCGAAGCTCGACGCAGCGCAGTTGAGCTTGCCGGAAAGCGCCGCGTTCGCAGCGTCGCCGCAGCCGCTCGCCGCCGCCGCCGCGAGCGCGATCCTCGAGGCGCTCGCGCGCGCGGCACGCCCGCTCATCTTCGTCGCTCCGGCGATGGCGGCTGGGCGCGGCAGGCGGCTGCGCGAAGCGCTGCGTTCAGCGACCGGAATACCGGTGCTGCACAGCGAGAGCCCGCGCGGCATCGCCGATCCTTCGCTCGGCGCGATGCCGGACCTGCTCGGCGAGGCGGACCTCGTGCTGCTGCTCGGACGCAAGCTCGATTTCACCTTGCGCTTCGGCAAACCGCCGGCATTCGACGCAGGCTGCGCTTTCATCCACATCGACCCCGAGGCGGAGGCGCTGCGCCGCGGCGCTGCGGCGATCGGTGATCCCGCGCGCCTGCTGCGCTCGGAACAGGCCGATGCGTTCTCCGCTGCCGAGGCCCTGATCGCCGGCGCGCAGCACGGCTTCAGGCCCGCCGTCGCGCAAGCCAAGTGGACAAGCGCCGTCGATGCCGCGCTCGCAGCGCGGCCGGCGGAGTGGGCGGCACCTGCCTCTGCAGAGGGTGCAGTGCATCCGCTCGCGGTAGCACGCGAAGTACAGAAGGCGCTCGCCGCACGGCCGCAGGCGGTGCTGGTCTGCGACGGCGGCGAGTTCGGTCAGTGGGCTCAGGCCTGCGCCGGAGACGCGCTGCGAATCACCAATGGGCCGTCCGGCGGGATCGGCGGTTCGATTCCTTATGCCATCGCCGCCTGCCTGGCGCATCCGGGCGCACCGGTGATCGCCACTCTCGGCGACGGTTCCTGCGGCTTCTACCTCGCGGAGTTCGAGACCGCCGCGCGCTGCGGCGCCCCGTTCGTCGCGGTGGTCGGCAACGACGCGCGCTGGAATGCGGAGCACCTGATCCAGCTTCGCAGCTACGGTCCCACGCGCGCGATCGGCTGCGAAATGCAGCCGACGCGCTACGATCTGGCGGTGGCGGCATTGGGCGGCCATGGCGAGCATGTCACCCGCGCCGCGGATCTGGGTGCTGCGATCGAGCGCGCGCTCGCCGCCGGCAAGCCGGCTTGCGTAAACGTGGAAATCGCACCGCTCGCGGCGCCGATGCTCTCGCGCAGCGGCACGCCGCCCGGCGGCGCGCACTGAGGCGATTCGGGCCATGGAGCTCCTGCGCGCAAAGGTCTGGCGCGGCGCCGAACAGGGCGCCTTCCAGAGCTTCGAGGTGCCGCGCCAGGCGAGCCAGACTGTGCTCGACGTGGTCACGCACATCCAACGCCACCTCGACCCGTCGCTCGCCTACCGCTACGCCTGTCGCGTCGGCATGTGCGGATCCTGCGCGATGACCGTCAATGGCGTAGCGCGCTGGACTTGCCGCACGCACGTCGACGCGGTGGCCGTTGGCGGCGCGATCGAGATTGCGCCGCTCGGCCACCTGCCGGTGATCCGGGATCTCGTCACCGACATGTCGCAGTTCTTCGACAAGTGGGCGCGCGCGCGCGGGCGGTTCAGCGGTTCGCGCACGCGTCACGATGACTTCGCGCGCATCGCCCCGGAGGAGCCCGAGCGGCGCCAGGCCGACGCCGGCATCGAGTGCATCGGTTGCGGCGTGTGCTACGCCTCCTGCGACCTCGTGTCCTGGAACCCGGACTACCTCGGCCCGGCGGCGCTAAACCGCGCCTGGACGCTCAACTGCGATGCGCGCGATGTCGACCAGCTGGAGCGCCTGCGCGCGGTCGGCGGCGACGCCGGCTGTCACGCCTGCCATGCCCAGATGGGCTGCACCGAGCGCTGCCCGAAGAAGATCTCGCCGACCGCCGGGATCGCCGGACTCAAGCGTGCGCTGGCGCGCGCGGCGCTGAAAGGCGCGCTGTGAGCGCGCGCCGCGAGACGCTGCTGTGGCTCGCGCAGCGTGCGAGCGCGGCGGTGCTCGCGCTGTGCGTGCTGGTGCACCTCGCGACGATCATCATCGCGGTCCAGGGCGGACTTTCGGCGGCGGAGATTCTGCAGCGCACGCGCGGCAACGTCCTCGGCCTGGTGTTTTACGCAACGTTCGTCGCCGCCGCCGCAGTGCATGCACCGATCGGGCTGCGCGCGACGCTTGGCGAATGGCTCGGCTGGCGCGGCGCTTCGCGCGATGTGGCGCTGGTCCTGTTTGCGCTGGCGCTGGCGGTGCTCGGGCTGCGCGCGGTGATGGGGGTGTTCGGCGGTGCGGCGTAACGATCACCGCGCGCGCAGGCATCCGGCGTACGGGGCGTTTCTCGTGCACCGGATTTCGGGCATCCTGCTCGCGCTCTTCCTGCCGCTGCATCTTTGGGCGCTCAGCCAGTCTCTGCAGGGCGCGGCGCAGTTCGACCAGTTGCTGGCCTGGACCGCGGCGCCATCTGTCAAGGTGGCCGAGTGGGGCATCGTCGTGCTGCTCGCCGCGCACCTGACGGGCGGCCTGCGGCTCCTCGCGCTGGAGCTTCTGCCCTGGCGCGATTGGCAAAAGAGCCTGGCGGCGCTGGCCGCGGCGATCGCGCTCGCCTTCGGCCTCGCGTTCGCGCTCGCGTTATAGGCTGCGCTGGCGGTCTACAATCGCGCGCATGCGGATAGATCTCAAGCAGGTCGAGGAGGCGGCAAAGGAGCTGTACATCCGCGCGGTGAAGCTGCTGCCGCCGGACGTCAAGCAGGGCTTTGCGACGCTCGACGCCGCCGAGAGCGACCCGACCGCAAAGCGCATCCTCGGCACGATGATCGCCAACATCAAGGTCGCGGAGGACACCGACAACCTGCTCTGCCAGGACACCGGAATCCCGATCTACAACGTGGTCATCGGGCGCGGCGTCGAGGTCGACGGCGCGGGCCTCAAGGCGGCGCTGCGCGAAGGCTGTGCGCGGGCCACGCGCGAGCATCCGCTACGTTCCTCGGTGGTCCACCCGGTGACGCGCAAGAACGAGCACACCTCCTGCGGCCGCAGCGTGCCGGTCATCCATTTCGATTTTTCCGACGAGCCCGAGCGGCTTTCGATCGAAATGGTGCCGAAGGGCTCCGGCTCGGAGAACAACTCCTGGCTGCGCATGGCGATTCCCGCGGAGGGCGTCGACGCGATCAAGACCTTCGTCGTCGACTGCGTGCTCGCGGCGGGCGGCAAGACCTGCCCGCCCACGATCGTCGGCGTCGGCGTCGGTGGCACTGCGGACCTCTGCGTGCACCTCGCCAAGGTGGCGGCGACGCGTGCGCTCGGCACGCGCTGCGGCGATCCGGAGGGCGCGGCGCTCGAGCAGGCGCTCGGCCAGGCGGTAAACCATCTCGGCGTCGGTCCGCAGGGACTGGGCGGCGATGCGACCGCGTTCGCGGTGCACGTCGAGACCGCGGCGACGCACATCACGATGAATCCGGTCGCGGTCAACATGCAATGCCATTCGGCACGCCGTGCGCGCGCGACATTCAGCGCGCAGGGCATCGAGTACGGATACTGAGGGGGTTCCGATGAGAACGCTCGTCGCAGTTCTGCTGTCGATGATGCTCGGAACGGCGCAGGCGGCCGAGGTGGCGGGCGTCACGTTCGCCGAGAGCATCGACGGGCCGGGCGGCGCCAAGCTCGTGTTGAACGGCGCCGGGCTGCGCGAGCGCGTGTTCATCGACGTGTACGCGATGGGACTTTACCTGCCGGAGCGAACGCCGAAGGCCGAGGTCATCCTGTCGCTCGCCGGAGCGAAGCGCATCGCCATCCGCATGCTGCGCGACGTCAGCGCCGCGTCCTTCACAGAAGCGCTGATCGACGGCCTGCGCAAGAACCACAGCGATGCGGAAATGGTGCGCTTCGGGCCGCGCATCGCGCAGCTGACGGGCATCATGGCGGAGCTCAAGGAGGCCAGGCAGGGCATGGCGATCGACTTGGACTGGGCGCAGGGCGAAGGCCTGCGCCTGCGGGTCGACGGCAAGCCGATGGGGCAGCCGATCGTAGGCGAGGACTTCTATCGCGCGCTGCTTCGCATCTGGCTCGGCTTGAACCCGGTGCAGGACGATCTCAAGGCCGCGCTGCTCGGCGCGAAGTCCTGAAGCGCACGGCCGTGGCGCATCACGACTTCACGATGCCCGTGCGCGAAGCGCAGGTGCGCGCGTTGCGCGTAAACGACACGGTCACCCTGAACGGCACGCTCTACGGCATCCGCGATGCGACGCAGATCCACATGTTCGACCGCGGGCGCAAGACGCGCTTCGACCTGTCCGGGCACGCCGTGATCCACACCGCGCCGAACGTGAAGAAAGTCGAGAAGAGCCCGGCGCAGCCTGCGGGCTACTCCCCGCTGTGCATCGGCACCACGACCAGCGACCGGATGGAACGCTTCACCCGGCCGCTGATGGCTCAGTACGGCGTGCGCATGATCATCGGCAAGGGCGGTCTGCGCGAGGACTCGTCGGCCGCGTTTCGCGAGCTGGGCGGCGCCTACCTTGCGATCATCGGCGGCACTGCGGCGCTCGAGACGACCTGGGTCGAGGCGATCGAGGACGTCGACCTGGACGACCTGAATCCCGAGTCGCTGTGGAAGTTCCGCGTGCGCGGCTTCGGCCCGCTGCTCGTCGCGATGGACAGCCATGGCGGCAGCCTGTACGAGACGGTGAACGCCGCGGCGCAATCGCGCCGCGGCGAAGCGCTTGCCAGCCTGGGTGTCACGGGCGCGCGCGGCACGCGGACGTGACGACGTGAAGCGGGCGCTGCGCGAGATCCACAGTGACATTCTGATTCTCGGCTCCGGCGGCGCGGGGTTGTTCGCCGCGCTGCACGCGCATCAGAGCGCACCGGAGCTGTCGATCGGCGTCGCGGTCAAGGGCCTGCTCGGCAAGTGCGGCTGCACGCGCATGGTGCAGGGCGGCTACAACGTGGCGCTCGCGCCGGGCGATTCGATCGAGCGCCACTTCATGGACACGATCGAGGGCGGCAAGTGGCTGCCCGACCAGGAGCTTGCCTGGAAGCTGGTGAGCCTCGCGGTGGAGCGGATTCGCGAGCTGGAGAACGAGCTCGGCTGCTTTTTCGACCGCAATCCGGACGGCACGATCCACCAGAAGGCCTTTGCCGGGCAGAGCTTCGATCGCACGGTACACAAAGGCGACCTCACGGGAATCGAGATCATCAACCGGCTTGCCGAGCAGGTCTGGGCGCGCAACATCAAGCGCCTGGAGGAGCATCGGGCGGTGGAGCTCATCAAAAGCAGCTCCGGCGATGCGCTGGCCGGCGTGCTGATGATCGACATGCGCAGCGGCGAGTACCTCCTTGTGCGCGCGAAAGCGGTGCTGCTCGCCACGGGCGGCGGACCGACCATGTACCGCTATCACACGCCCTCGGGCGACAAGAGCTGCGACGGCCTGGCGATGGCGCTGCGCGCGGGGCTGCGGCTGCGCGACATGGAAATGGTGCAGTTCCACCCGACCGGCCTGCTCGCCGGCGCGCATACGCGCATGACGGGAACCGTGCTCGAAGAAGGGCTGCGCGGGGCGGGCGGCTACCTGCTGAACGGGGCGCATGAGCGCTTCATGCAGCACTACGACGCGAAGCTCGAGCGCGCCACGCGCGACATCGTCTCGCGCGCGATGGTTGCGGAGATGCGCGCCGGGCGGGTGACGCCGAACGGCGGCCTGTACATCTCGATGGCGCACCTCGGCGCGGAGCGCGTGCGGCGCGAATTCAAGGGCATGGTCGAGCGCTGCGCCGACTGCGGCTTCGACCTTGCCGGCGGGCTGGTCGAGGTCGTGCCTACGGCGCATTACATGATGGGCGGCGTCGAGTTCGCGGCCGACTGCACGACTGCGCTGCCCGGACTGTTCGTTGCCGGCGAGGACTCGGGCGGGGTGCACGGCGCGAACCGCCTGGGTGGAAACGGCGTGGCGAACTCCACCGTGTACGGCGGCGTGGCCGGCGACGCGATGGCCGCCTGGGTGCGCGCGGAGGGCGCCCTGCGAGCGCCCGATCCGACGGCCATCGACGAGGCCATCGCGCGCTGCGAGCGGCCGTTCGCCGCACGTGGCGCAGGCCACGGTGCGATCGAGATGCTGCGCGAAACGCTCTCTGGCGTGATGTGGGACCGGGTCGGTATCATCCGCGACGCCGCGGGCCTGGCCGCGGCCGAGCGCGAGCTGTCGGCGATCGACGATGCGCTCGAAGGCGTCGCGCTGCCGGACGGCGAACGCGCCTACAACCTCTCCTGGCACGACTGGATGAACTTGAAGAGCCTGACGCAGGTGAGCCGAGTGATCGCGGCCGCGGCGCGCGCACGCGAGGAGTCGCGCGGGGCGCATTTTCGCTCCGACTTTCCCGAGGCCGGCGCGCTCGAGCGCTCGGCCTACACCAGCGCGCGCCTGGTCGACGGGACGGTCGCCATTGCCACCAAGCCGGTGGCGTTCACGCGCGTACGCCCCGGCGAGACGCTGTTGCGGGACGCCGTGCATGGCGCGGCGACGGACGCGGCATGAACGCGCCGCAGCGCACCGCCATCGACTGGCCGCTCGAGATCCACGGCGCGCTCAAGACGGCCGGTGTCTCGCTCGTGAGCTACGTGCCGGATGCCGGGCACAAGCGCCTGATCGAGCTCTGTCACGCCGACGCGTCGATGCGCAGCGTGGTGCTGACGACCGAGGAGGAAGGCCTCGGCTTCGCGACCGGAGCCTGGCTCGGCGGAGAGCGCTCTGTGCTGCTGATGCAGTCGAGCGGCGTGGGCAACGTCATCAACGTGCTCGGCACGATCCGCGAGTGCCGCATTCCGCTGCCGATGATCGTCACCATGCGCGGCGAGTACGGCGAGTTCAATCCCTGGCAGATCCCGATGGGGCAGGCCACGCCGGCGGTGCTTGAAGCGATGGGCGTGATCGTCCAGTCCGCGCTCGAGCCGGAGGCGGTCGCGCCCGC
>Ga0210138_1000151_pt1 | contig 16952 bp, 22 predicted proteins | sample Browns_ThreeSqC__FD_184850 | JGI IMG/M metagenome (GOLD analysis project Ga0210138, IMG submission 184850) | Wetland microbial communities from the San Francisco Bay, California, USA, that impact long-term carbon sequestration -... | ecosystem: Environmental > Aquatic > Marine > Wetlands ... | reverse complement strand
GGGGTAACCAAGCGGTTCCGCCGGCTGGAGGTGCTCAAGGGGATCGACCTCAGCATCGCACCCGGCCGAGTGACCGGACTGGTGGGACCCAACGCCTCCGGCAAGACCACCCTGATGAAGGCCGTCCTCGGCCTGGTGCGCCCCGATCAGGGCTCGATTCTGGTCGATGGCCGGCCCGCGGGACCGGGGTTCGCCTACCGTGCGGCAATCGGATACATGCCGCAGGCGGCGCATTTCCCGGAAAACCTCACGGGTCTCGAGGTGCTGCGGCTCCTGAAGGATCTGCGCGGCCGGCCCCAGGATGTCGATGAGAGCCTGCTCGAAGCGTTCGCCTTCGACGGTGAGCTCAAGAAGCCGGTTCGGACGCTCTCCGGCGGCACTCGGCAGAAGCTCAATGCCGCGATCGCCTTTCTGTTCGGCCCCAGTCTCCTGATCCTGGATGAGCCCACGGCGGGTCTGGATCCGATCGCGGCGGGACTGCTCAAGGAAAAGGTGCGGTGGGTCCGGGAGACGGGCGCCACGGTGCTGCTGGCCTCCCACACCCTGAGCGAGCTGCAGGAGCTGGCCGACGACATCGTCTTCCTGCTGGATGGGCGAGTCCGTTTCCAGGGGCCGGTCGCGAGGCTGGCGGAGCTGACCGGCGCCCAGCAGCTGGAACGCGCCATCGCGAGCCTGATGCAGCGGGGCGCCGTATGAGCACCACGGCGAAGATTCTCAAGTACCAGATCCAGGACGTGCTGCGAAGCCGCTGGGTGGTCGGCTATTCGCTCATCTTCCTGTTGCTGACCCTCGCGCTGTTCTGGTTCGGCGGCGATGTGCAGCGGGTAGTCCTGAGCCTGATGAACGTGGTCCTGCTCTTCATTCCCCTGGTGAGCCTGCTGTTCGGGACCCTCTATCTGTACTATCAGCGCGAGTTCATCGAGATGCTGCTGGCCCAGCCGGTGGGCCGGGGCTCGCTGTTCGCGGGGCTTTATTCCGGTCTGGCCGGACCTCTGGCGCTGGCCTTCATCCTCGGCATCGGCCTCCCCTGCGCGATCTACGGCGCCACCGATCCGGCCTCCGCGGGGTCCCTCGCGGTGCTGGTCGCCACCGGTGTTCTGCTTACCCTGGTCTTTACCGCCCTGGCCTGTGTGGTGGCGCTCGCCTTCGAGGACCGCGCGACCGGTCTCGGGGTGGCCCTCTTGCTCTGGCTCTGGGCGGCGGTGCTCTATGACGGGGTGGTGCTGCTGGTGGCGGTGGTCTTTGGCGACTACCCGCTCGAGCTGCCCATGATCACGCTGACCCTGGCCAACCCGATCGACCTGGGAAGAATCCTGCTGCTGCTCCGATTCGACATCGCGGCGCTGATGGGATACACCGGGGCGGTGTTCGAGCGGTTCTTCGGCAGCACCCGGGGCGTCGCCCTCTCGGCGATCGCGCTGCTGCTCTGGACCGCGGTGCCGCTCGCGATCGGCCTGAGGCGTTTCCGGCGAAAGGACTTCTAGCGGCTCGGCAGCAGTCGTTGCTCTATCTCGCCCGGCCTGTCCGCCTTGTCCGCCTTACGAAATCGTCCGCTTGACGAAGTACCGGACCCCGATGGCCCCCAGCACCAGGGTCGCAAGCGCGAGAGCGATCACGATCACCCACACCGGCATGTGGGGGTACTCGGGCGTGAGGGTCGCCCGAAGCCCCTCGGTCATGTAGACCAGCGGGTTGATCAGGACCAGCATCTGAAGCCACCGGACGGTGTGCAGCAGGGCCCACGGGTAGTACACGCAGCCAAGAAAGGTGATCGGGACCACCACCAGGGCGAACATGAGGCCGATGTGTTGCGGGCGAACGATGGTTCCCAGGGCCAGGCCCAGGGCCCCTGAGGTGAGGCTCGCCAGCAGAATCATGAGAATCAGCAGCGGCCAGTTGGGAACCTGGAGGTGCGGCGGGTCGCTGGGGATGAAGTAGACCAGGGGGAACACTGCCAGTCCGGCGAGGACCCCTTGGACCGCACCGAAGACGATCTTCTCGACCGCGAGCAGCTCCACCGGCAGCGGCGCCAGCACCCGGTCTTCAATCTCCCGGGTTGCGCTCAGCTCGATCGAGAGCGGCATCGCCACCGCCATGACCCCCTGAAAGACCATTCCCACCGCGACCAGACCCGGGACCAGCACCGTCGCGAAGCTTGAGCCCGCGACCCCGGACTGGAAGCCCTGGCCGATCCGGGGGAACACGTAGGTGAAGACGAACACGAAGAGCAGCGGGTTCATGATCGTGCGGGAGATGAACGGAAGCAGCGTGCGCCCCAGCACCCGCGTGTCCCGGAGCACCAGGCCCCACATCACGGTGACGTAGCTGGGCCGAGCGTGCGGCGCACCAGCGCTCGCGACTGCATCAGTCACGCAAGTCTCTCCCCGTCAGCTGGATGAACACGGTCTCGAGGGTAGGCTCGGTGACTGAGAGATCGTGGAGCCCGTGGCCCTGGGTCGCTTCCACCAGTCGCGGCAGCAGGCGGTCGCGGGAGTGGGCCAGCACCCGGATCCCCGCCGGCGTCACGGTCGCCTGTCGTACCCCCGGCAGCGCGGCGAGTGCCGCGGCCAGCGTCTGATCGGCCCGCTCGAGGTGCACCTCGATGACCGTCTCGGCGCCCAGGGTCCGCTTGAGTTCGGCCGGACGGTCGCAAACCAGCACCTTGCCATGATCGATGATCGCGACTCGATCGCTCAACCGGTCGGCCTCTTCCATGTAGTGGGTGGTGAGCAGGACCGTTATGCCTCGAGGCCGCATCCCCGCGATGATCTCCCAAAGGGCCAGGCGGCTCTGCGGGTCCAGGCCCGCACTGGGCTCATCCATGAACAGGACGGTCGGCCGGTGTACGATCGCCCGGGCGATCTGGAGCCGTTGGGCCAGCCCTCCGGAGAGGGTGGCCACCATGGACCCCCCGCGGTCGGACAACTTGAACTGCTCCAGCAGCTCGCCGGTGAGCTTCCGCGCTTCGACACCCGACATGCCGAAATAGCGGCAGTGATAGTAGAGATTTTCCCAGACGCTGCAGGAGCGGTCCAGCGTGTTGTATTGGGTGACCACTCCGACCATCGACTTGACCCACGAAGGCTCGGCCACCACGTCCACCCCCTCGACCGTCACCCGCCCGCCCGTGGGGAGCACGCGGGTGGTGCAGACCCCCACCGTGGTGGTCTTGCCGGCGCCGTTGGGGCCCAGCAGGCCGAAGATTTCGCCGCGCGTCACCTCGAGATCCACGCCGTCGAGGGCGCGCACCGCCCGGGGGCCGGGGTAGGTCTTGGTCAGACCTTCGATCCGGATCGCGACCTGATTCACGGTTGCTCTGGGTGCACGTGAGTTCGCCGGTGTTGGGCGGGAGCTGTCGGTCGAGATGGAATCAAGCAGGGTCCTTCTCTCGGCGGCAGGTGGGCTCGACCCCGCTTCAGGCATGAGGGGATATCCCGGTGTAAGTTCCCCCATGACCGTGAGGACGCTCTCTCTCCCCTTGCGAGGCTTCGGCCGGCCAGCCAGTCAGGCGGAAGTCGTGGTCCGCTCCCTGGCGACCGGGGAACGGTTTCGCCGGGCCGGCTTACCCTTGGGGGCCGGTGTCGGGGCCGCACTGATCACCCTCCCCATCCCCCTGGTGCACCTGGTTTTTCCTCCCGTGGCCCTGTTGGCGGGCGTCGTGGGCAGCGCGTTGCGCTTTCGTCAGCGCGAGGTCTTCCAGCGCGCCGAAGCCAATTGCCCCTTCTGCCAGACCCGGCAGCGGTTGAACCTGGCCGGAAACGGGTTCCGCCTGCCTCAGAACATCACCTGCGTCCATTGCCTTCAGCCGCTCCGACTGGAAACGCAGGATCCAGTTCGACCGGCCGCCTGATCCCGGACTCGAGCACGTAGTTCGTGTCGGGCCCCACCCCGCCCCCGCCCCCGCCTCCCGGCGAGTTCTGGCGGGAGCAGGGGCCAACCCTGGAGGCCCGTCTGGCCTCCGGGGCGACGGGGCTGACCACCGACGAGGCCGTCCGCCGCCTGGCCGAGCACGGGCCCAACGTGCTGCACTTGGCCGTCAAACACGCGCTCCTTCGTCTCATCGTCTCCCGCTTCCGCAACCCGCTGATCCTCTTGCTGCTGGTCGCCGCCGCGATCTCGGCGCTGACCGGAGATGTCCCCAGCTCCACCATCGTGATCGTGATGGCGCTGCTCAGCGTCATCCTGGACGTGGTCCAGGAGCATCGGGCCGGGCGGGCCGCCGACCGGCTGAGGGAATCGGTAGCGGTCCGGGTCTCGGTGTTGAGAGATGGGAAGCCGGCGGATCTGCCCGCGCGCGACCTGGTCCCCGGCGACGTGGTACTACTCTCCGCCGGCAACCTGGTGCCGGCCGACGGACGGGTGCTCAACGCCGACGACTGCTTCGTCAATCAGGCGCTGCTCACGGGGGAGCCCTACCCGGTCGAGAAGCACTTCGGCGAAGCCGCGACACCGGATGCCGCTCTGGACGAGGCCTCCAACGCCGTCTTCATGGGGACGTCAGTGGTGAGCGGCTCGGCTCAGGTTCTCATCTGCCGAACCGGCAAGGAAACCGCGCTGGGTCAGATCGGGGCCAGCCTCCGCCTGCCACCGCCACCCACCGCTTTCGAGGTCGGAACCCGGAGCTTCGGATTTCTGATCCTCCGCCTGGCGGTCATCATGGTGCTGTTCGTGCTCCTGGTGAACGCTCTGCGCGACCGGCCCTGGCTCGAGTCGTTCCTCTTTGCCGTCGCCCTGGCGGTGGGCCTCACTCCCGAGCTGCTCCCCATGGTGGTCTCGGTCACACTGTCTCAGGGCGCGCTTCGGATGGCCCGGGAGAAGGTGGTGGTCAAGCGCCTTGCCGCCATCCATGATCTGGGCAGCATGGACGTGCTCTGCACCGACAAGACCGGGACCCTGACCGAAGCGCAGATCCGTCTGCAGCGCCACCTCGACCCGATGGGTGCCGAATCCGCGCGAGTCCTCCAACTGGCGTACCTCAACAGTTACTTCGAGACCGGCCTCAAGAGTCCGCTCGACGAGGCCATCCTGGCCCATGAGCCGCTGGACGTGGCCGGCTGGAGCAAGATCGACGAAGTGCCCTTTGACTTCGAGCGCCGGCGGGTCTCGGTGCTGGTGGCCGCCCCCTCCGGCAAACGCCAACTGATCGTCAAAGGCGCTCCCGAGGACATCCTGCGACTCTCGACCGAATGCGAGAACGGAGACGCCGGAGTGCGACGACCTCTCGAAGAGGCTCTCGCGACGCAGATCGTTGAGCGAGTCGCGCAGTTGGGGAGACAGGGCTACCGGGTGCTGGGCATCGCCTGGAAGGAGGTGCCTTTCGATCACCCCCACGCCGTGGTGGACGACGAGTCGCAGCTGGTGCTGGCGGGATTCGCCGCGTTCGAGGATCCGCCCAAACGGACCGCCGCCGACGCGTGCCGCGCGCTCGCGGCCAGCGGCGTGACGGTCAAGATTGTGACCGGAGACAACGAGCTGGTGACCCGTCACCTCTGCGGGGAGCTGGACCTCCCGATCTCCGACGTCGTCACGGGGAAAGAAATCGAAGCCATGGGGGACCCGGCGCTCGAGGTCCGCGCCGAACAGGCCAGCCTCTTTTGTCGGCTCACGCCAGGCCAGAAGAATCGGGTGATCCTGGCGCTCCGCCGGCGCGGCCATGTGGTCGGCTATCTGGGAGACGGGATCAACGACGCTCCCCCGCTCCACTCGGCGGACGTCGCGATCTCGGTGGACACCGGCGTGGACGTGGCCAAGGAGGCGGCGGACCTGATCCTGCTTCAGCCCGATCTGGGCGTGCTCCACCACGGGGTACTGGAAGGCCGGCGTACCTTCGGCAACATCATGAAGTACCTGATGATGGGAACCAGCAGCAATTTCGGAAACATGTTCAGCATGGCCGGCGCGGCGCTGTTCCTCCCCTTCCTGCCGATGCTACCGGGCCAGATCCTGCTCAACAACTTTCTCTACGACGTCTCCGAGATCGCCATCCCCATGGACGCGGTGGATGATACGCATGTTCGCCGGCCGCGCCGCTGGGACACCCGTTTTATCCGGAACTACATGCTCGCCATCGGGCCGGTGAGTTCCCTCTTCGACTTCCTCACCTTCTTCGTGATGCTCCGGCTCTTCAGCGCGGGGGAAGCGCTCTTCCAGACCGGCTGGTTCATTGAATCGCTGGCCACCCAGGTGCTGGTGATCTTCGTGATCCGGACGCGGGGCAATCCGTTCAAGAGCCGCCCCGCCCCGGTCCTGGTCGTGACCTCGTTAGCCGTGATCATCATCGGCATCCTGCTCCCCCTCACTCCGCTCGCCTCCGACCTGGGCTTCGTCCCGCCGCCGCCGGCGTTCTTCCTGGCGCTCACCGGGATGGTGGTGGTGTACCTGGCCGGAGTCGAGTTGGTCAAGCGGTGGTTCTTCAACAGGTTTGGCTGAGCCCAGCCGCCATGGACTTCACCAAGTCCGCGAGCGAGGCCTCTAGCGGGCCCCCGACCCAGGGCTCAGCTTATCGCACCTGGCGTCGTCTCATTCGGGAGGACCAATGAGAGTGATTCCGATCGGCACCGCCTGGAGTGCGTTGCTCGGTGTGGGCGTCGCGATGGGGGCCCCGCTGCCGGCCCAGGAGCCTCCGGCCAGGCTGATGGAATTCCTCCAGCAACAGATCGGCCTGGACCAGGGACAGCTCGCCGCAATGGAAAAGGGCGAAGCGGTCGTGAAGGTCTTCGACTCGCCGAATAAGCGTGACGTCACCCTGTTCGGAATCATCCAGATTGACATAGCGCGCGAGGCGTACGTCGCCCGGCTCCAGGACTTCGCCCACTCTCTCTTGTCCCCGACCCGGGTTCGGGTTGGGATCGTTCACGATCCGGCCATCCAGGAGGATGTCGCCGCCGCCGTCGTCTCTCCACAGGACGTGGGCGACGTGCAGGCCTGCAAGCCGGGCGACTGCAAGATCAAGATGCCGGCGACGGACATGCAGCAACTCCACACCAGCATCGACTGGTCGGCGCCGGATGTGTCTCCCCAGCTTACCACCTACGTGCAGCGCCGCCTGCTGGAATACGTCACCGACTATCGCGCCCGTGGCAATGCGGCAATGATCGTGTACGACGACCGGGGCGGCGTGCACGCGAGCGATGCCTTCACCGATCTACTTGCGCAGTCCCCGTACGTCTACCAGGACTTCCCCTCCCTGCGTGAGTACCTCACCGGCTATCCACACGCGCGGATCGAGGGCGCGCAGGAGACGCTCTACTGGTCGGTCGACTCGTCGTCCGGCATGCGGCGAATCCTCAGCGTGAACCACCTGGTCCTGTATCCGCCGCCCGAGCAGCCCGGAATGACGGTCGTCGCGGTCAAGCAGATCTACGCCAATCACTACTTTGAGGCCGGCTTCGAACTCACCGCCATCCTCGATCGCGCCGGCGCCGAGGGGAAGCCGGGGATCTACCTGGCGGTGTTTCGCAAGTGGCGCTTCGACAATTTGCCCGGAGGGGTCATGAACATCCGCGGCAAGGTCATTGGCAAGCTGCGGGACCAGCTCAAGGGGGACCTCGCCAGCCAGAAGACCTCCTCCGAGGGCAGGGCGACTTCGAGCCATTGACCCATCGGGGATTCCCCTATTGCCGACCCCCGGTTCAAGCGGTAACATCGACCCGCCGGGGCCGGCGCCCCATCCAATCCCCTACAACCGAATCCTCCACAGCGGATCCCTCTAACCGGTGAGGACCGTCATGGACCGTGGAATCGCCTCTCGAAGCCGGGTCACCGCGATGGCCTTCAGCCTCGCCATGGCCCTGCTGCTGAGCCACCTCCTCTGGGGCCAGGACAAGTCCTCGGTGGACAAGTCGGTGAGTCCATCCGGCCGCCACTGCGGGCCGGCCAAGAATCCCAAGAAGCCGCCATCGGTCGCTCAGCTGCTTGACTCGGCGGCCCTGCATCAAGATCTGTTGGGCCAGACCGGTGCTCCGGCCGGCGCGGCGGTCTTGATGACGATCTCGTTCGAGAAGGAAGGGACCCTGCACCGCGCCCTGGTGCTCGACGCGGACGTGCCTCAGGCGGATGCGGATTCCCTGCTGGGCTTCGTCCTCAAGGAGCTGCAGACGCAGAAGAAGTCGGATGAGATCTGGGGTACCCGGCTCCGGCTGACCCTGGGATCGGGAGCCACCGAGACAACCGAGAAAGCCGTCTTTTGTACGGCCGAGCCCATCGGGGGGGAAGGTGATCGGTTGATCACCGAGGACAGGATCTACCTCAGCAGTGAGGACCGCCAGCGCCTCGACCCCGAATGGCGGCACGGGTTTCCACCCATCGACGTGATTGTGGGGGCCGATGGACGCGCCAAGGACGTCCACCTTCGCTCGAAGTCGGGTGTTCTCCAGCTGGACGACATGGTTCAGGGCATCGCGCGCAACATGCACTACGAGCCCGCCTTGATCGACGGGCTCGCGGTCGAAGCGCCTTATCAGCTGGAGCTGCGCTAGTCTCCCTGACGGTAAGAGAAGGGGGCCGGTGTCGTGGACACCGGCCCCTTCTTGTCATGCTGTCCGGTGTCTCAGTGGCCGGGGCTATTGAGCCTGGCGACCAAACCGACGTGATCGGACACGAAGATCGGGTGCAGCGGACCGGGGAGGAGCTCCCAGGGGAATAGGCCGACCCGCACGATGAACCCTGTGACGGGGTCCCCCCGGTGCTCGAAGCCCCGAGCCAGGATAAAGTCGATGCGCTCGGTCAGTGGCTGGCTGTTGGTCAGCTGGATGCTGTGGCAACAGGTGAGCCCGGTCTGGTTGGGACGAAGCACCGCCCAGGCGTCGGCGAAGCCGGAGTCGGCCGCCGCCTGGTACATCGGGCTATCGTCATGATCGTTGAGGTCGCCCTGGATCACCGCCGGAACATCGGCGGGCATCAGCCTGATCAGCTCCAGCATCTGGGCCACCCGGAGCTGAGCCAGGTCGAGGCCGGAGATGTTGGGCTGGAGGTGAGTGGTGGCCACCGCGTAGTGCCGCCCGCGGACCTTCACCGGCACCAGCGTGAAGCCATAGGTGATCACCACGTTCGGTGCCACCTCACCCACATTGAACGTGAAGTTCTGCGCGAGGACGCCTTCCTTCACCTGTACTCCCGGGCCTACCAGGGTCACGTCGTAGTCCTCGAGCCGTACGCCGGGAGTCGGTTCAACCGCGAAGTTCAGATTACTGGCCGCCACCCGGTAGTTCAGGTGGTGCCGCTTGAGCGCCGACAGGATCTCGGGGAGGAAATTCTCATGGACTACGAGGTGCGGTCCACCGAAGGGCGTGAGATCGAGATCGACATCGATCTTGGAGACCTCGACGATGCCGACCACATCGAGCCGGGTCCTGTCGATTTCTCTGGCAAACCCCTCCGCCCGAACGGTGAAGTCGGTTTCCTGCAGGGTGGCCGCCGCCTGCACCAGGGCGGGTATGTCATCGCTGGGGTCTTGGCTGACGAGCGCGGCGATCACGGCATCGAGATCGGCCCCGACATAGATGTTGCGGCTCATGAGGCCGAGATCGTGGCCCGAAGAAAACGGGAGGCGAACGGACGACTCTTCTATTACCGCTGTCGCGGTCGCTGGGGGGCTGGTGGTCGCCTCCTGGCCACATCCAAAGGCGGCCAGTGCCAGGCTGGAATAGGCCAATAGGGTCAGATGTTTCATGGGACCCTCCTTGAATACGGATGTCGGTGGGTGTCCCAGTGTAGAGCTACGTACGATCAGGCGGGATGAAAACAGCGTGAAATGCTGTTTAGCAGAGCCCTGCAGTCAGCCAGGTCAGGCCGTCGGCGCCGCCGGAGGCGGAGATCCTCCCCGCCGGCGAATCACGTCTCCTTCGCTCGTCATTTGCGGATGACTCCCGTCCGGCGCGACCAGCTGCCGCGCCACTGCGTTGTAGCGGGCGATGAACGCCTTGCGCTGGTCCCAGACCAGGAAGCAGGCCCGATGCATCGGCGCGTCCGAGAAGCGCCAGTGCGGATCCGCCGAATCGGCTATGAAGTCGGGGGTCATCAGCGCGTCATCATCGGGCCGGATGGCGGTGCCACAGAGGGCGCAGTAGGCCTCCCCACGTGCGATGCGATCCATCTCTCAAACATCACTCCGTCCGCCAAACGCGCGCATACGCGCGTTACGCAGCGCTTCTATCGGGTCGGTCTGTGGCGACGACGATTGGAGCCACGCCCGGTGGCCCTATGGCCCTTCCATCAGGTCGGGCAGCCGCCACGCCCCCGATACTTGTGGCCGCGAGAGCAGGTCTTCCATCCACCCCGATTGGATTTCACCATCTGATCTCAGTGACTGGTCCCGGAGCACTACACCCCTTTGCTCGAGGCCGAGGCGGCACTTCCTCGACGCTCCACATACTCCTGCCGAGCCTTGAGTACAGACTGTACCAACGGTTCCGCCCCGAACCGGATCGGGTCCGTCGCCGGAAGCCCCGTCTCGCGCCCCGCCGCCTCGCACGCCCGCCGCGCCGCCTCCTCTGTCATGTCGTACGTGTTGAGCGAGATCCCGATCACCGGGCTCCGATGCACCGCGGCAGCCACCGTCTCGTACAACTTGACGTACTCGGATAGTGGAGGAATCCGCAGCCATTTGGCCTGGCGGTAGTCGCCGATGTATTCCCGGGTGACCTGGTGGCAGAGGATCATCGCGTCGGGGCAGGCGCCGTGGATCAGCCCGCAGGTGACACCCGAATACCCGGGGTGGTTGATGCTGCCCTGGCCCTCCACCAGCACGATGTCGGCGTCCTTGCTCCCCTCCAGCACCAACCGCTCCGCCGCCCCCGCGATGAAATCGGCCACCACCGCATCCACCGCGATCCCCCACCCCTCGATCATGATTCCGGTCTGCCCGGTGGCCACGAACCTGGTGCGGAGCCCGGCCTGGTTGAGCCGCCGCGTCAACTCGAGCTGCGCGGTCATCTTCCCCACGTTGCAGTCGGTCCCGACAGTGAGGACCACGAAGGCCTCGACCTCCTTGGCCCGACCCGCCGCGACCGGCAGATCGTGAGGAGGACGGCGCAGATCGTGGATCCGGCGCCCCCGCTCCCGCGCGCGCTGGGCCAGGGCCGGGTCGTCCGACAGGAAGGTGTGGAGCCCAGACCAGAGATCGCAGCCGACGTCGAGCGCGTCCAGCAGCCATTGCCGCCACTCCTCCGGAAGCCGGCCGCCGATCGGTGCGATCCCGATCACGATGCCGTCCGGCTTCAGCGCCAGCCCTTCGTTCATCGAAGCGAGTACCGGAATGCTCCCGCCGAAGCCGAGGACGTCCTGGACGGTTTTTCCCGCCTGGACGCGATCCACGACGCCGACCACCCGGTCTGGGAGGTAGCGGATCACCGAGTTGGCGGTCTTGGAGCCGAGGGGGTCGAACTCGCCGTCGGCGAGAATCAGGAAGCGGGAGCCGTGCATGCGGAGAAGGAGTGAGGTGAGGGAGTCGGAACGGAGATAAGGTACACCGGGAGGGGGAAAATCAAACGGGGGCCGGACTGGTCGTCCGCCCCCGTCCCAATGCTCCGCCTCCGGCGCTCACGACTTGTGACTGTCGTCGTCCTCGACCAGCTCGGCGTCCTGGACCGTTTCCCCGCCCTTGCCGATCTGCTTGGCCCCACCACCGCCCGGAGCCAGCAACCCCATCTTGGTTTTGAGGGCCAGGAGCTGCTGGTCCGCACTCCCCTTGTACTCCAGCGCCGCGAACTGCTGGGCCAGGTTATCACCCGAGAACTCGGCGCTCAGCTCGGCAGCGGCGATCGCCTTGCGCTCGTTGGCCTCGATCTTTTCGGCCATCCGCTCGAAGGACTCGAAGGCGCTCTTGTCCGAGAGCCCCGACATGGTGTCCTGGATCCGCTGCTGGGCCTCCGCCCGCTTGGCCCGGGCCACCAGGATGTTCTTCTTGCGCTTGGCCTCTTCGATCTTGTCGTTCAGCTGGCGCAGCGAGCCCTTGAGCGCTTCGGTCTCCGCCTTGTGCTTGACCCAGGTCTCCTGCAGCTGCTGGGCCCCCTGCAGGCTCTCGTTGTAGCGGACCAGCGCCTGCTTGGCCAGGTCGTCCCGGTTTTCCTGCACGGCCAGCATGGCGCGGCGTTCCCAGTCTTCGGCCTGCTTCTTCAGGTTCTCCGCATCCGACTGGAGCTTCTTCTCGTCCGCGATGGCGGCCGCCACTTCCTGCTTCGCCTTGGCCAGCTGCGTCCGCATGTCCGCGATCAGCTGGTGGAGCATCTTCTCCGGGTTTTCGGCCCGGGAGATGAGGTCGTTGAGGTTCGACCGGATCAGCGTCGACAGGCGGTCAAAGATCCCCATGGCGAAGGCTACCTTTCCCGGTACGGCGCCAGCGTGCTCAGATGCGAGGCGAGCGCCAAGGTGAGGGAATCGAAGCTGGCCTCGAATTCATTGTAGTCGAGGTTCTCCAGCTCGAGCGTGTCCGTCAACACGATGTGATCCCCTTCGAGGCCGTAGGAGCCGTGCACCAGCTCCCGGGCGTTGAACTCGAGCAACTGGCGGAACAGCTCGCCGCGACGCGGTTCTCCCGCCGGGAGCTCCATCACGCGGACCCGGAGGATCACCACCGGCGCGGCGTAATGGACCACCACCTCGGCGTCGTCCCGGGTGCGTACCACCCATAATCCCGGCCCCAGCTCCTTGACGGCGACGGACGCACCGTCCAGCCTATCCAGCCAGGATTCGATGTCTTCTTGAGTCGTCATGCGCCGGTCCCTCCGGGCAGGCCTGACTGTTCCTTGGCCTTGGTCAGCAGGCGCTCCGCGAAATCTAACCGCTCCTCCAACTCGGCCAAGCGTGCCTCCAGACTGGAGACGCGCTGGATCGTCTCGTCGTTGTCCGCCACCGCGCCGGCCTTGCCCGAGAGCCGATCTGCCAGCGCGTTCAGTGGGCGCCGGAGAAGCAGGATGGCCACGATCGCCACGATGCTCAGTGCTTCCAGAAACACGGTGCCGGTCATATTCCCCTTCCCCTCGCGCCCAGGCGGCTATCGCACCGGCGGCAGTCGATCCGCATCCCGCAGCTTCCCGAGCAACCGTTCGGCGAACTCCAGCCGCTCCTCCAACTCCAGCGTCCGCTGGTTCAGCGATTCCATCTCTGCCACCCGCGCCTCCAGCTCCTGCAACCGGTGCGGGTCCACCGCCGACCCCCCATAGGACTCCAGCCACCGGCCCAGAGCCTTGCCGACCGGACCGGTCACCAGAAACATCAGAAACATCCCGGCGCAGATGACCGCCGCAAAGGCGACGGCGGCGCTATTCGAATCCATGGTTCACCCTCCCCGCCCCAGGCGCTCCGGCTCGCGCCGCCCGGCCTCAATCCGTTCCGCGAAGTCGACCCGCTCTTCCAACTCGGCGACCCGGCCGCGAAGCTCTTCCAACTCGGCGCGCAACGCGACATCGCGATCCGCCAGGGCGTCGTAGCGGCGGGCCAGCGCGCGACGCAGCGGCCACAGGATGATCAGGGCGGTCACCGCCAGGGTGAGGACCACCATCTTGGTCACCACGATCGCGGTGATCGGTCCGACCAGGACGTCGATGCTGCCGGATTGAATCACCACCACCTCCTACTGCCCGCCGGGCAACCGCTCAGTCTCGCCCCGCTGGGCCAGCATCCGCTCCGCGAAGTCGAGCCGGCCCTCCAGCTCGGCGATCCGCTCCCGCATTTGCTCCATCTCCGCCTCGACCCCGGCATTCTCCATCGCGGCCCGCCTGGAGAGGCGTTTGATCCAGGAATCGCGGACCGGGGTGGTTACGGTCAGGACCACCGAGAGCACCACCGAGAATGCCACGATCCCGACCATGAGCAGAACGATTGACTGGAGGTCCATTCTTCCCTCAGCCGCTAGTGCGCCGGCAGTTGGCCGATGCCCTTCTGCTGGGCCAGCATCCGTTCCGTGAAATCCACCCGCTCTTCCAAGTCGGACAGGCGTGCCTGGAGCATCTCCAGCTCGGCCAGCCGGGCACGGAGCTGCTCCACGTCCCCGCGGAGCGCCGAGTCCTCATGTGTCTTCCCCTCGATCCGCCGCGCCAGCGCTCGCATGATCGGCCACGCCATCACCACCATACCGGCGATCAGGCATAGAACGATCGTCACCGCCGCCTCGGGTGGGAGCGTATCCCACCAGCCCATTTGGTGGACCATCACCTGCATGTCCGGTGGCATGGGCGGCATCGGCGGTGTGGGAGTGGTCTGCATCACACAAATCAGACTCATTCACGCCCCCCGGGAAGCGCTTCGGTACCCCGTTGCTGAGCCAGCAGCCGCTCGGTGAAGTCCACTCGCTCGTGCAGCTCCGTCACCTCCTGACGCAACCGCTCGACTTCCTCGCTGAGCATCGGATCTGGACCGGCACCGCCGACTGGTCCATGCCGGATCCGGTCGCCGATAGCACGACCCAGCGGGCTGAACGAGACCACCGCCAAGGTGCCTCCCCCGAAGATCAGGATCAACGCGAGAATGTCTTCCATCGGATCACGAGACTCCCGGCAGGCGCTCGGCCTGCTTCCCCTGGGCCAGCATCCGCTCCGCAAAATCCACTCGCTCCTGAAGCTCCATCATGTCGTGCCGCAGCCGTTCCAACTCCTCCAACACCGCCGGGTCGGTTTCGCCGTGGCCGATTCGGCCCCGGATCCGATCCGCGATGGCGCGTCCGATCGGGCTGAACGACAGCGCCGCCACGACCCCGCCGCCGAAAAGCAGGACGATCGCCAGAATCCCTTCGATATCCACGCCTCAGCCCTCCCTGGGGGTGGTCCCGGCGGCACTCCCCCGGGCCAGCATCCGCTCCGCGAAGTCCAGCCGCTCCTGCAGTTCGGCCACCTCGTGGCGCAGCCGATCCAGTTCCTCCGCCACTCGAGGGTCCTGTCCCCCTCTGCCGAGTCGATCTCGAATCCCGGCCGCGATGGCGCGCCCCAGCGGGCTGTAGGCCAGCGCCCCTATCATCGCGCAGGCGAAGACCAGAACCACCGAGAGGTTCTTATCCACGGTCTACTGCTCCCGGGTAATCACGCCGAAGGGGGGAGCAGCTCGCTGACCATGGTGGCTCATTCCCCGGCGGGGAGCCGCGCGGCACCGCCGTTCCGGGCCAGCAACCGCTCGGTGAAGTCCAAACGCTCCTGTATTTCTGCCAGCTGCTCCCGCAGCTGACCCATCTCCTGATGGACCGCCGCGAGCTCCGCTCTCATCTCTTCTGGAGCGTCGGCGTGCCCGCCGATCCGCCGGGCCAGGGCCTGTGAGATCGGGCCCAGCACCTTCACCGCACCCCAGACCAGGACCGCCACGATCGGCAAAGAAGCCAGCACCGCGGCCACGATAAAGCCCGGGCTGACAGGTATCTCGGAGGGAACCGGTGGCGGAGTCTGAATCATCGTTGCCTTCAAGATTGCGGGGACAAACGGAATACGGGCGTTGCCGTCCAGATGTTTCACGACGCAACGTCAGGGTTTCGGCGAGGGACGCCGTGGCGGCCGGCGGACCCCATACCGACTCGGCCAGCTACACCAGCTCGACCGCCTGGATCTCTCCGAGGGACAGGGCGATCTCGGTGGAGCTGTCCCCGGGTGAACGGAGATAGACCTCGTGCGCCGCGACATCGGTGTCGACGCTGGTAGGGATGCCGACCACCTCGTGTCGATCCGAGGTGATAATGCGAACCGAGCGGTCATGGTCGCCGGCGTAGCCCAGGAGGGAAACGATCTGCTCGTAGGTCATCCGGGGCCTCCCGTGGAGGGGGTTGCCCCAATATACGGGCATGACTTGGGGAGGAAAGAATACGGGGAAGTCCTGAGTGCTGAGTCCTGTGTCCTGTGTCCACCCCACCCACTCAGGACTCAGTACTCAGGACTCTGCACTTACCTTCGCCAGCCGGTCCTTGACCTTCGCGACCAGCGGGGTGAACTCGGGATCGGCTCCGCGGTACAAGGCGACGAACTTGGCGTAGTACTCTGCGGCGCTCTTCCGGTCGCCCGCACCTTCGGCCAGCTCTCCCATCCGGCGATAGATCTTGCCCAGGTAGATCGGATCGAGGTACATGCGGGCGATGCTCACGGTATTGAGGTAATTCCGAAACACGGCCATGGCGCTGTCGGGGTGGCCGGTCTTGTCATAGAGAAAGCCGATCTCGGGCAGCCCGAACAGCGGGGCCTTACCCTCCCCGGCCAGGTGGTAGTAGGTAAGAGCCGAGTCGACCCGTCCACCTGCGAAGGCCAGGTCCCCGCGGGCCAGAGAAAGATCCTGGTCATCATGCATGTCCACTGCTGGCCGGCCGCCGTTGATGGCGGCTTCCACTTTTTCGGCCTCATTGAGCAGCGCCCGTCCTCGTGCGGTATGCCCGGTGAGGGTGTAAAGCCGCGAGAGCGAGGCGTAGGGCCGTTTCTGAGCTGGAATGCGGTCGAGTGGGTTAGCGGCCAGCGCCGAGTCCAGCAGGTGCGGGACCCGGTCGGTGCGCTCGCGGACCCAGAGATCGACGTTGGCTTCGTCCACCGCCCGCTGGAGCCCCCGCTGGGCCCGGTTGCTGGCGCTGGTGTCCCGTTGAATGCTCTCCTGATGGATCTGATCGGCCAGGCTCAAGGCCTCCTTGAGCCGCCCGCGCATGGCGAGCAGCATCGCCAACCGGCTCTGAGCGATCTCCTGCATGTCCCTGCTGGGGCGAGCCGCCGCGACTGCCGCCCGGAGGGCCGACTCCGCCGCGTCGTAGTCCCCGTCCACATAGGCCAGGCTCGACTGCAGGCCATAGGTCATCGGGTGCCCGGGGAATCGGCTGGCCACGGTGGTGTAGTCCCGGCGGGCGTTGGCGAGCTGGCCCCCCTCGACTTCGGCATCGACCAGGTTCACGGAGCGCGCCGGTGAGGAGTCCACGGTGGCGGCGCGCCGCATCAGTGGGATCGCATGCTCGAAATCCCGGCGCCCGAGGTAGATCACGCCCAGGTTGTTGAGCGCGACCCAGT
>Ga0210138_1000150_pt1 | contig 17010 bp, 17 predicted proteins | sample Browns_ThreeSqC__FD_184850 | JGI IMG/M metagenome (GOLD analysis project Ga0210138, IMG submission 184850) | Wetland microbial communities from the San Francisco Bay, California, USA, that impact long-term carbon sequestration -... | ecosystem: Environmental > Aquatic > Marine > Wetlands ... | reverse complement strand
CGCGGAGGTGTGCGGGCTGGTCGTCCTGATGCACGCCAATCCCGGGTTCCGCGGAACCGCGCTGTCGCCGCCCGTGCGCTACGACGGCTTCGACACGCTGCGCGTGCTTCTTGCCGAGAGCGTCGCGCGCCTCGCCAAGCCGGTGCTCCTGGTGCATGGCGATACGCACAGCTTCCGCAACGACGAACCACAGCCCGGACTGCGCCGCGTTGAAGTCTGGGGCTGGCCCCATGTGCGCTGGATCAGCGCGACGTTCTATGCCGATGGTTCGCTCGAGATCCGCGAGTAATGCGCCGCGTGACCCTGTCGGCGCCGCGCGCTACACTGCAGCGTGGGCGTGACGGAGCGTTCACGGGGAGACAAACCATGAAGAGTTTGGGGTCAGGTGATGTGACAGCCTGGTTGCGCTGCCTTGTTGCAGGTCTTGTGGCGTGGGGTCTCGCGCTGCCGTCGGCGCAGGCCGCCTGCACGGACGCGCCCGGCCCCGGCGTCGACTGGAGCAAATGCCAGAAGCGGCGCCTCATTCTGCGTGACGCGGACCTGTCGAACGCACGCCTGGCGGGCTCCGACCTGGGTCGCAGTGATTTCTCGGGCGCCAAGCTCGTCGCCGCCGACCTCGAGCGCGCTTCGCTCGACAACGCGCGCCTGGTGGGCGCCGACCTGAGCCGCGCAAAGATGGTCAAGGTCAACGCTTACCGTGCCAACCTGAGCGGAACCAAGCTCGCCGGCGCAGACCTGACCAAGGCCGAGATGCAGCGCGCAAACCTTGCCAAGGCGGAGCTGAGCGGCGCGAACCTCAGCAAGGCCGAACTCGCGCGCGCCAACCTCACCGGTGCGAAGCTGGTGCGCGCGCAGCTCGAGCGCGCCGAGCTCGCGCGCGCCGAGCTCAAGGGCGCCGACCTGAACGGCGCAAACGTCAAGGGCGCGCATCTGTTTCAGACGCGCATCGAGAGCGTCGATCTGTCGCTGACGCTCGGACTCGCGCAGCGCCAGGTCGACGACGCCTGCGGCAACGCCAGCACCAAGCTGCCGGCCGGTTTAAAGGCGCCGGCCGGCTGGCCCTGCCCGCGCGAAGAAGATTGAGCCTCCGGCAGGCGCGACAGCGCTGACAGGACTGCTCCGCCCGCTCAGTGGGCGTGTGCGGCGATGAAGCGCTTGACCGCTTCCGCGTCCGCGTCGATGACTTCGTAGCGCTGCGGCAGAGATTCCAGATTCTCCAGACCCGCCGGCCGCTCGGGCGCGCGCCCGAGCGCTTCCTGGATGGTCTGCGAGAATTTCGCCGGCAGCGCGGTCTCGAGGCACAGCAGCGGCACCCGCGCATCGCGATGCTCGAGCCCGACCTTGATTCCGTCGGCGGTGTGCGGATCGACCGTCACGCCGTAGGCGGCGTGGATCGCACGGATCGTGGCGATGCGCTCGGCGTGCGTGCTGCGGCCGGAGACGAAGCCGGTCTCGGCGACGTTGCGGAAGTACGGCGAGCGCGAGAGATCAAACGCGCCGCGCCTGTCGAGCTCGGTCCACAGCTCGCGCACGCGCGCCCCATCATGCCCGAGCAGGTCGTAGACGTAGCGCTCGAAATTCGACGCCTTGGCGATGTCCATCGAGGGGCTCGAGGTCGCCTGGACTTCCGCTCCGGTGCGCACGCGGTAACGCCCGCTGCGGAAGAACTCGTCCAGCACGTCGTTCTCGTTGGTCGCGAGGATCAGGCGGCGCAGCGGCAGGCCCATCGAGCGCGCAACGAAACCGGCATAGATGTTGCCGAAGTTTCCCGAGGGTACCGCGACGTCGAGCGGCGCGCCATCGGCCGGCTCGGCGCGAAAGTAGCCCCAGAAGTAATACACGATCTGCGCCAGTACGCGCGCCCAGTTGATCGAGTTCACCGCGCCGATGCGGTAGCGCGCCTTGAACGCGGCGTCGGCGTTGACGCGCTTGACGACGTCCTGGCAATCGTCGAACACGCCCTTTACCGCCAGGTTGTGGATGTTGGCCTCCAGCAGGCTGTACATCTGCGCGCGCTGGAACGCGCTCATGCGCCCCTGCGGCGAAAGCATGAACACCTGGATGCCGCGTTTGCCGCGCAATGCGTGCTCGGCGGCCGACCCGGTGTCGCCCGAGGTCGCGCCGAGAATGTTGAGCGTCTCGCCGCGCGCCGCGAGCACGTGCTCGAACAGATTGCCGAGCAGCTGCATCGCCATGTCCTTGAAGGCGAGCGTCGGCCCGTTCGAAAGCGCCAGCAGGTGCAGTCCCGGCTCGAGCGTTTTCAACGGCGCGATGTCGTCGCTGCCGAAGGCGGCGCGCGTGTAGCTGCGCGCAACGAGGACTTTTAGGACCGCGGGCGGAATGTCGTCGATGAAGCGCTCGAGCAGCGCGCAGGCGAGCTCCCGGTAGTCCAGCCGGCGAAGCCGCGCCAGCTCGCCCGGCGCGAGGCGCGGAATCGATTCCGGGACCGCGAGCCCGCCGTCGGCGGCGAGGCCCTCGAGCAGGATGTCGCAGAAGCGCTGCGCCGGAGCACCACCGCGGGTGCTGAGGTACCGCACTACAGCAATTCTTCCAGACGGATGCGCGTGACCCTGCCGACCACCGTGCGCAGCCGCTCGATGCGCGCGATCGCTCGATCGACGTTGTTCTCGCGCGCAAGATGCGTGAGCAGCACGATGTCGACACGCTCTTCGCCCCGACCGGGCTCTTTCTGCACCATGGCGTCGATCGAAATGCGGCACGCCGCGAGAATGCGCGTGATGCTGGCGAGCACGCCGGGCCGATCGAGCACGCGCATGCGCAGGTAGTACGCGGTCCCGACTTCGCCGATCGGCAGGATCGGGGTCGCGGAAAGTCGATCCGGCTGGAAGGCCAGGTGCGGCACCCGGTGCTCGGGATCGGCGGTGATGAGGCGCGTCACATCGACCAGGTCGGCGACGACCGCGCTCGCGGTGGGATGGCTGCCGGCGCCGGCGCCGTAGTACAGCGTGGGCCCGACCGCGTCCCCCTTGACCAGGATCGCGTTCATCACGCCTTCAACATTGGCGATGAGGCGCCGCGCCGGGATCAACGTCGGATGCACGCGCAGCTCGATCCCGCCCCGGGCGCGCCGCGTGATGCCGAGCAGCTTGATGCGGTAGCCGAGCGCCTCGGCGTAGGCGATGTCCTCGCCCGTGAGCCGTGCGATGCCCTCGGTATAGCAGCGCGCAAACTGCATCGGGATGCCGAACGCGAGCGCCGACAGAATGGTGAGCTTGTGCGCGGCGTCGACCCCATCGATGTCGAACGTCGGGTCGGCCTCGGCGTAGCCACGCGCCTGCGCGTCCGCGAGCGCCGCGTCGAACGACAGTCCCTTGTCGCGCATCTCGGAGAGGATGAAGTTCGAGGTGCCGTTGATGATGCCGGCGATCCATTCGATGCGGTTGGCGGTGAGCCCCTCGCGCACGGCCTTGATGATCGGGATTCCGCCGCCGACCGCGGCCTCGAAGGCGACCATCACGCCCGCCTTCTGCGCGGCCGCGAAAATGCGGTTGCCGTGCTTGGCGAGCAGCGCCTTGTTGGCGGTGACGACATGCTTGCCGTGCGCGATCGCATCCAGCACCAGGTCGAGCGCGATGCGCGTGCCGCCGATCAGCTCGATGACGATGTCGATGTCGGGCGCGCGCGTGACCTGGAATGCGTTGGCCACCACCTCGGCCTCGCCGCGCACGATGCCGCGCGCGCGCTTGAGCGCCTTGTCCGCGACGCGGGTGATGCGGATCGCGCGCCCGGCGCGGCGCCGGATCTCGCCCGCATTGCGGCCCAGCACCTCCCAGGTGCCGCCGCCGACCGTGCCGATGCCGAGGAGACCGACGTTTATGGGTCTCACGCGACCGCCTCAGTGCGTCGCGTCGGCGGCCCTGCGGCATGATGCCGGGTCGCATCCCCGCAAGCGGGGCCCCTGCTCCGCCGGATCATGCCGCGCCTGACGGTGCCGATGCCGAGCAGGCCGACGTTGATCGGCCTCATGCTAGCGCCTCCTTCGCTGGATCATGCCGCCGCCACGCCCTTCAGCACTCCGTCCTTGCGGAACATGTCGCGTACGCCGCGCGCCGCCTGGCGCAGCCGGTGCTCGTTCTCGATCAGCGCGATGCGCACGTGATCGTCGCCGTAGTCGCCGAAGCCGATGCCGGGCGCCACCGCCACTTTCGCGTCGTCCAGCAGCTTCTTGAAGAAATCCAGCGAGCGCAGATGGGCGTAGGGCTGAGGAATCTTCGCCCAGATGTACATCGACGCCCTGGGAATCTCGACCTTCCACCCCGCCTCGTGCAGTGCGCGCACCATGACGTCGCGCCGCCGCTCATAGGTACTGCGGATCTCCTCGACGCAGTCCTGCGGGCCGTCCAGCGCGATGATCGAGGCCACCTGGATCGGCGTAAACGTGCCGTAGTCGTGATAGCTCTTGATGCGCGCGAGCGCGTGCACCAGGTCCGGGTTGCCCACCATGTAGCCGATCCGCCAGCCGGCCATGTTGTAGCTCTTCGACATGGTGAAGAACTCGACCGCCACCTCGCGCGCGCCCGGCACCTGCATGATGGAGGGCGCTTTCCAGCCGTCGAAGGTGATGTCGGCGTAGGCCAGATCGTGCACCACCAGGATGCCGTGCTCGCGCGCGATCGAGATCACCCGCTCGAAGAAGTCCAGCTCGACGCAGCGCGCCGTCGGATTGGAGGGGAAGCCGAGGATCAGCATCTTCGGCTTCGGGATCAGCTCGCGGATCGCGCGCTCGAGTTCGTCGAAGAAGTCGACCCCGTCGGTCATGCGCACCGAACGGATGTCGGCGCCCGCGATGATCGCGCCGTAGATGTGGATCGGGTAGGAAGGATTCGGCACCAGCACCGTGTCGCCGCGCTCGAGCGTGGCGAGCATCAGGTGCGCGAGGCCCTCCTTCGAGCCGATCGTGACGATCGCCTCGCTGTCCGGATCGAGCTCGACCTGGAAGCGCCGCCGGTACCAGTCGCAGATCGCCCGGCGCAGCCGCGGAATGCCCTTCGACACGGAGTAACCGTGCGTATCCCCGCGCTGCGCGGCCTCGGTCAGCTTGTCGACGATGTGGCGCGGCGTCGGGCCGTCCGGGTTGCCCATCGACAGGTCGATGATGTCCTCTCCGCGACGGCGCGCCGCCATCTTCAACTCCGCAGTGATGTTGAAGACGTAGGGTGGCAGGCGCTTGATGCGGGCGAACTCTCGCATAGGAACGGGGTGCTGCGCGGTTGCAGCGCCGCGCAAAAGATGGAATTCTACGGGAGCGCACGCACCCCCTCAATCGCGGCAGTCCGGGCACACGGCGCCCGGCATCCTTCTATCACTCGAACGCCACGTGAAGCTCCAGCTTACCCGCCCGATCGGCTCGGGCAACATCATTTCCGGATATGGCGACAACCACGTGCTCGTCAACGGCGAGCGCCACGTCGGCAGCCTGCTCGTGACCGCGCAGACGATCGTCCCCTGGGACGCGGCGAGCTTCGCAGCGCTCGCACAGGTGCACTTTGCGGCAATCGTGGCGCTCGCCCCGGAACTCGTGCTGATCGGCACGGGGCCGCGGCTGCGCTTTCCGGCGGCGGAGCTCACCGCTCCGCTGGTGCAGGCCGGGATCGGATTCGAGGCGATGGACCTGCGCGCCGCCTGCCGCACCTACAACGTGCTGCGCGCCGAAGAGCGCCGCGTAGCCGCGGCGCTCCTGTTTGAATAGAAGGAGAGTTCGATCCGCGGGCGCGCATCGCACCGGCGCCGCCGCGCTCGCTCATTTCATCGCCGAGTAGGCGGTCGGCGCGAGAAAGCTCGAATCGATCGATGCGAGCAGCGGTCCGTTGCGTTCGCTCTCCGCGCGCTTGGCGAGCCACTCGGGGTCGGCGGTAAACGCGTTCCAGCGCTGCTCGCGCTCGGCCATGTCCTTCCACTCGAGCAGGTAGTAAAGGTCCTGGTTGCTGCCGCCGACGAGGACCGTCCAGAAGCCCACCGGACGGATGCCGTGTTTCGCGAACAGCTCGAGCGTCACGCCTTCGAAGCGTTTGTGCAGCTCGGGAAGCTTGCCCGGCACGCAGTGATAGATGCGCAGCTCGTACAGCATCGACGTTCCCTTTCCCGGCGCCTGCCGGAGGTCGCCGGAGTTTGCCGGTTTTTGCAATGGCCGGCAGGATTCTACGCGGCGCGCAGCCGCGCTCGAGCGGGAAAAAGACCTTTTCATTCATGGCCCTGAGCGGAGCCGGGTGGCGCGCTTGCAGCTGCCTTATTTTTTGTGTTCAATGAAAACGTTGCAGCGCATTGCTCAGAAGGTTTTTGAACCACTCCGCAAGCCCGCTTGGACAGCCCGTCGAGGACTTCTCGCTTCCGTCGACCGGTGGCGGCACGTTCCAGCTCGCGAGCGCCCGCGGCCGCAAGCTGGTGCTCTACTTCTACCCCAAGGACAACACGCCCGGCTGCACCGCCGAAGGCGCGGATTTCCGCGATCGCTACGACGCGTTCCGCGCGGCCGGTTGCGAGCTGCTCGGCGTGTCGCGCGACTCGATCAGGTCGCACGAGAATTTCAAGGCCAAGATGGGCTTTCCGTTCACGCTGCTTTCCGACCGCGAGGAGCTGCTGTGCAACCGGTTCGGCGTGATCAAGCTCAAGAACATGTACGGCAAACAGGTCCGCGGCATCGAGCGCAGCACGTTCGTCATCGACGAGAACGGCGTGCTGGTGCGGGAATGGCGCGGCGTCAAGGTTCCCGGCCACGCTGAGGAGGTACTGCGCTTTGTTCAAGCCCGCTGATCCCGCCGTCGAACTCGTTGCCGACGCCGGCAACGCCAGCGTCCCCGCCGCCAGTGGCCTTCCCGCCGACCCCATGCCGAAACCTTCCGCCGCCAAGAAGAAGCGCCTCAGCAAGCTGTTCGTGCTCGACACCAACGTCCTGATGCACGATCCGACGAGCCTGTTCCGCTTCGAGGAGCACGACGTCTACGTGCCGATCGGCACCCTGGAGGAGCTCGACAACCACAAGCGCGGCATGTCCGACGTGGCGCGCAACGCGCGCCAGGCAAGCCGCTTCCTCGACGAGATCGTCTCGCGCGCCGCAGGCGAGATCAAGAACGGCATCGCGCTGATTGCGAAGGCCGGCGAACGGCCCGGCGGGCGGCTGTACCTGCAAACCGAGGCGATGAACGGAGATCTTCCGGCCACGCTGGCGGCCGGCAAGACCGACAACCAGATCCTCGCCGTGGTCCGCACCCTGCAGAAGCGCGAGCCCGGGCGCAACGTCATCCTGGTGTCGAAGGACATCAACATGCGCATCAAGGCGCATGCGCTCGGCCTGGCGGCGGAGGACTACACCAACGACAAGGTTCTCGAGGACGCCGATCTGCTCTATACCGGCGTGCGCCGCCTGCCGCCGGACTTCTGGGACGCACATGCGCGCGACATGGAGTCCTGGAAGAAGGACGGCCACACGTACTACCGGGTGCGCGGCCCGCTGGTGCCGAAGCTGCTGCAGAACGAATTCGTCTACGACGAGTCGAGCGAGCGAGCGCTGTATGCGCTCGTCAAGGAGCGCAGCGGGCGCAGCGCGGTGCTCGAGACGCTGCGCGATTACACGCACGGCAAGAACGCGGTGTGGGGCATCACCGCGCGCAACCGCGAGCAGAACTTCGCGCTCAACCTGCTGATGAACCCCGCGATCGACTTCATCACCCTGCTCGGCCAGGCGGGCACCGGCAAGACGCTGATGGCGCTCGCTGCGGGCCTGACCCAGGTGCTCGACAACAAGCGCTACAGCGAGATCATCATGACGCGCGTCACGGTGCCGATCGGCGAGGACATCGGTTTCCTGCCCGGCACCGAAGAGGAAAAGATGCAGCCCTGGATGGGCGCACTCGAGGATAACCTCGACGTGCTCAACACCACCGACGAATCAGCCGGCGAGTGGGGGCGTGCGGCGACGCGCGATCTCGTGCGTGCGCGCATCAAGGTGAAGTCGCTCAATTTCATGCGCGGGCGCACGTTCATCAGCAAGTGGCTGATCATCGACGAGGCGCAGAACCTGACGCCGAAGCAGATGAAGACGCTGGTGACGCGCGCCGGGCCCGGGACCAAGGTCGTCTGCCTGGGCAACATCGCCCAGATCGACACGCCGTACCTGACCGAAGGCAGCTCCGGCCTGACCTACGTCGTCGATCGCATGAAGGACTGGCCACATGCCGGTCACGTGACGCTCGCGCGCGGCGAGCGATCGCGCTTGGCCGATCACGCGGGCGAAGTCCTGTAGCAGCCCGCGGGAGGTTCGTCCGCGAGAGGATTTCCTGCTAGGCTTCGGCTCCCGCGTTCCTCCGGATCCCGCAATGACGTCCGCTTTCGCTCCGCGCGCTGCAGTCGCAGCGCTGCTCCTCGCCTTCGCTGCGCAAACGCTCGCCCAGTCGCCGCAGGGCGACGCGCAGCAGAAGAAGCCCTTCGAGCCGAGCGTCGGCCAGGCCGGCAAGGACGTGATCTGGGTGCCCTCGCCCGACCAGGTGGTCGAGCGCATGCTGCAGATGGCCCAGACCACGCCGCGCGACTTTGTCGTCGACCTGGGCTCCGGCGACGGCAAGATCGTCATCAGCGCTGCCCAGCGCTACGGCGCGCGCGCGATGGGAGTGGAGTACAACCCGGACATGGTCAAGCTCTCGCGCGACAACGCGCGCAAGGCCGGCGTCTCGGACAAAGTCACGATCGTGCAGGGCGACTTCTTCAAGGTCGACTTCGGCAAGGCCACGGTGCTCACGCTGTACCTGCTGCCCGACCTGAACGTCAAGCTGCGTCCCAGGATCCTCGCCCTCAAACCCGGCACGCGGGTGGTGTCGCACTCCTTCGACATGCAGGAATGGGAGCCCGACGAACTGTCTCTGCTGGACGGCAAGCGGGCGTATTTCTGGGTGGTTCCGGCGAGCGTCGCCGGACGCTGGACGCTCGAACTCGACGGCGGCGCCTCCGCCGGCCTCGACATCGCCCTGGAGCAGGAATACCAGAAGCTGAGCGGCTACGCCCACGTGGGCGATGTGCTCGCCGGGCTGCGCGATGCGCGGCTGCGCGGCACCCGGATCCGCTTCGCCTACGTCGATGCCAAGGGCCTGCGCCGAGACTTCCGCGGCCAGGTCAACGGCACCCGCATGGACGGCGAGTACGTCGGCGATCAGGGCAAGCCGGGGCGCTGGCAGGCGGTCAAGCGCTGACAATCACCGCTAGAGCGTCTTGTGCGTGCCGTCGCAGAACGGCGCGCTGCCGGTGCGTTTGCAGCCGCAGAGCCATACCTTCTGCGCTTCGCTCACGGTGAACTTGCGCGGGCTGAACTCGCTGCCCTTGTGCGAGCCGTCGCAGAACGGCTGACGCTTCGAGCATCCGCAGGCGCACCAGAAGTAGTCGCCCGGTGCGAGCTCGACGGCGTAGGGCGAGGACTGCGCGACGACGGGTTCGGCCATCGTGTTCTCCCTGTGCTGCGGCGCTCCGCGCCGGTTCAGAACGACCCGGGCTCCGCAAAGTTGCCGAAGCGGGTGTGCTGCCCGAGGAAGGTGAGCTCGACCCTGCCGATCGGTCCGTTGCGCTGCTTGCCGACGATCACCTCGGCGCGACCCTTGGCTTCCGGCTTGTCGGGAAAGTAGACCTCGTCCCGGTAGATGAACAGGATCACGTCGGCGTCCTGCTCGATCGCGCCGGATTCCCGCAGATCGGACATCATCGGCCGCTTGTCGTTGCGCGATTCGACCGCGCGCGAGAGCTGAGAAAGCGCGACCACCGGCACCTTCAGCTCTTTGGCGAGCGCCTTGAGCGAGCGCGAGATTTCAGAGATCTCGGTGGCGCGGTTCTCGCCGGCGCGCGGATTCGCGCTCGACATCAGCTGCAGGTAATCGACCACGACGAGTCCGAGCTTGCCGCCGAACTGGCGCCACAGGCGCCGTGCGCGGCTGCGCAGCTCGAGCGCGTTCAGGGCCGCCGTCTCGTCGATGTAGAGCGGCGCGTCGTGCAGCCGCCCCATCGCTTCCGACAGATCGCTCCACTCCTGGTCGTTGAGCCGGCCGGTGCGCATCTTGTGCTGGTCGACGCGCGCAATCGAGCCCAGCATCCGTGTGGCGAGCTGCGAGGCGCCCATCTCCATGCTGAAGACCGCGACCGGAAGCATGCTGTGCAGCGCCACGTGCTCGGCGACATTCAGCGCAAACGCGGTCTTGCCCATCGACGGGCGGCCGGCGACGATGATCAGGTCACCGGGCTGCAGTCCCGCCGTCTTCGAGTCGAGGTCGGTGAAGCCGGTCGGCACCCCCGTCACGTCGGACGGGTTGTCGCGGTGATAGAGGAAGTCGATGCGCTCGAGCACGCGCGCGAGCACCGGCTTGATCTCCTCGAGGCCGGCGCCGTGGCGCGCGCCGGCTTCGCCGATTTCGAGAATGCGGGTCTCGGCCTCGTCTAGCAGCTGGCCGATTTCCTTGCCGGTCGGATTGAGCGCGTTCTCGGCGATCTCGGTTGCGACCTGGGCCAGGCGGCGCTGCACCGAGCGCTCGCGCACCAGCTCTGCGTAGCGGCGGATGTTGAGCGCGCTCGGGGTGTTTTGCGCGAGCGCCGCCAGGTAGGCGAGCCCCCCGGTGCGGTCCTTGTCCTCGCTCGCATCGACCGATTCCGATACCGTGACCACATCGGCCGGCTTGCCGGCCTCGATCAGGCGCGCGATGTGGCGCCAGATCCGCCGGTGGTCGTCGCGGTAGAAATCGTCGGCCGCAACGAGGTCGGCGACGCGATCGAAGGCCTGGTTGTCGAGCAGCAGCGCACCGAGCAGCGACTGCTCGGCTTCCACCGAGTGCGGCGGTACTTTCAGCGCGTGCAGCTGGAGATCGCCCGCCTCCGGCCGCGCCGCGTGACCGCCGAGTACCGAGTTCTGCTGTGCCAGCGCCATCGTCCGCCCCGTCTCCGAATGCGGCCGATCATCACCCGCGGCGCCGGGAAAAACAAGGGCCGCTCGCGCGGCCCCTGTGGATTACCTGTGATTAAACTGTAGTCAAGCTGTCGATAAATCAGGCCTCGCCGAGCACCGACACCGTGATCGTGGCGATGACGTCGGTGTGCAGCGCGATCGACAGCGGAAAGTCGCCGACCTGCTTGAGCGGACCCTGTGGCATGCGAACCTGCGAGCGTTCGACCTCGATGCCTTGCTTGGCGAGCGTTTCGACGATATCGAAATTGGTGACCGAGCCGAACAGCCGTCCGTCGACCCCGGCCTTCTGCGTGACCTGGATCGTCAGTCCTTCGAGCTGCACGGCGCGCGCCTGTGCCGCCGCCAGCGCCTCGGCCTGCACCCGCTCGAGCTCGGCGCGCCGCGATTCGAACACCGCCAGGTTCTCCGGCGTCGCCCGCTTCGCCTTGCCGTGCGGAATCAGGTAATTGCGTGCGAAGCCGTCCTTCACCTTGACGACGTCGCCGAGATTGCCGAGGTTGGCAACCCGTTCCATCAGTATCACCTGCATGGCGCCTCCTCAGTGCAGGTCGGTGTACGGCAGCAGGGCGAGAAAACGCGCCCGCTTGATCGCCATCGACAGCTGGCGCTGGTAGCCGGCAGAGGTTCCGGTGATGCGCGCCGGGATGATCTTGCCGCTCTCATTGATGAAATCGCGCAGCGTGTCGAGATCCTTGTAGTCGATCCACTCGACCTTCTCCGCCGTGAAGCGGCAGAACTTGCGGCGCCGAAACAGCGCGCGCTGGCCGCGCTCGCGGGTCCCCGGCCGCCCCTTGCCCTTGCCCTTGCCTTTGCCTTTGCCCCGTCTTGGTGGTGGCATCTTCAAGCTCCTTCGCTAAATTCCAGTTTCGTCACGTGCAGCACGAGCCGCTTCGAGCGCCGGCTCCTGGCACACAAGAATCCCTCGACCGCGAGCGCCGCATCGAGCGTGCATCCCGCGAGCAGCCGCGCCTGCCCCTCAAACGCCACGGCATCCACTTCGGCACGCACCTCGCGCAGCCCACCGGCTTCCGTCGCCTTCGATTCGTGCAGCATGCGGAAGGCGATCACTTCGATTCCCGCGGGCGTCTGGCGCAGCACATCGCGTTCGATCAGACGCCCTGCCAGCTGTACGCGGTTCGTAGGCTTCGCGGCGGCCTCCGCGGGCGGCCTCAGGCCACAGACGCGGCAGACTCCGCGCCCGCTTCCGCCGCCTCGGCGCCGCGCTCCATCAGCGACTTGGCCTTCTCTTCCTTCATCATCGGCGAGGGCGCCGTCACCGCGCGCGGCATCTTCACGATCAGGTGGCGCAGCACCGCGTCGCTGAACTTGAACGAATGCTCGAGCTCGCCGACGGTCTCCCGGTCGCACTCGATGTTCATCAGCACGTAATGCGCCTTGTGGATCTTCTCGAGCGGGAAGGCGAGCTGGCGCCGCCCCCAGTCCTCCAGCCGGTGCACCACGCCCTGGCGCGCGGCGACCACGCCCTTGTAGCGCTCGACCATCGCGGGCACCTGCTCGCTCTGGTCCGGATGGACGATAAAAACGATCTCGTAATGTCGCATGGGGCTCCTTATGGACGTGTAAGCTGGGCCGCCCGCGATGCGCGCGCGGTGCGGCAAGGAATGCGCAGGCAAGCCTGCGCGAAAGGCGCGGATTATATTGGGAAAATTACGCCCCGGGCAAGCCCCGCCGGCGGCGCGACTCGTACAGCACGATCCCCGCGGCGACCGAGACGTTCAGGCTCTCGACCGCGCCCAGCATGGGGAGCCGCAGCAGGGTATCGCAGGTCTCGCGCGTCAGGCGGCGCATTCCCGCGCCCTCGGCGCCCAGTACCCAGGCCACCGCGTCAGGCAGGTCGCTTTCATAGAGCGATCTTTCGGCCCGCGCGTCGCAGCCGAGCACCCAGATGTTGCGCTCCTTCAGCTCGCCCAGCGTGCGGGCGAGGTTCGTCACCATGTAATAGGGCGTGATCTCCGCGGCGCCGCTGGCGACCTTGGAGACCACAGCGCTTACGCCGGCCGCGCGGTCGCGCGGCGCGATCACCGCGTCCGCCCCGGCGGCGTTCGCTACGCGCAGGCAAGCGCCGAGGTTGTGCGGATCGGTGATGCCATCGAGCACCAGCAGCAGCGGCTTGTCGATCGACTCGAGCAGCTCGTCGAGCGACGCGCGCGCCGGCTTCGCCTCGATCCGCGCAACGACGCCCTGGTGCCTGCCGCCGCCGTAAAACCCGTCCAGGCGCTTCGCCGGCACGCGCAGCAGACGCACCCCGGCGCCTTCGGCGAGGCGCGCCAGGTCGCGCGCGCGCGCATCGCCGCGCGCTTCGTCCAGGTAGATTTCGATCACCGAGGCCGGATCGGCGCGCAGGCGCGCAAGCACAGCGTGAAAGCCGTAGACCACGCGCGGCTCGCGCGCGCCGTGCCGGCTCACCGATCCGCTCCTGTCATGCCGGCACGAAATCCATCTTGCGGGTCTCGAGATCGACGCGCACCAGCTTCACCCGCATGCGGTCCGCGAGCCGGTAGCGCTTTCCGCTGCGCTCGCCGAGGAGCTGATGACGCGCTGCATCGAACTGAAAGTAGTCCCGTCCGAGCTCCGAGATGTGCACCAGGCCGTCGACATAATAATCGTCTAGCGTGACGAACAGGCCGAACGGAACGACGCCCGTCACCGCGCCGGAGAACTCGCCACCGACATGATCCTTCATGTAGTCGCACTTCAGCCAGTTCTCCACATCGCGGCTCGCCTCGTCGGCGCGGCGCTCGGCCTCCGAGCAGTGACGCCCGAGCGCCTCCCAGTCGAGCCCCTCGATGCGCGCTCCCGCCAGGCAGGCCTTGATCGCGCGATGCGTCAGCAGGTCGGGGTAGCGCCGGATCGGCGAGGTGAAGTGCACGTAGGCATCGAAAGCGAGCCCGAAGTGCCCGCTGTTGTCCGGGCTGTACACCGCCTGCTTGAGCGAGCGCAGCACCAGCGTCTGCAGCAGCTGCACGTCGGGCCGCGCGCGAATCGCCTCGAGCAGCTTGGCGTAGTCCTTCGGCTGCGGCCGCTCGCCGCCGCCCAGCTGCAGGCCGATCTCTCCCAGGAAGTCGCGCAGCGCGGCCACCTTTTCGGCCGCGGGCGCGTCGTGCACACGGTACAGCACCGGGTGCGACCGCTCTGCGAGCAGCTTGCCCGCGCAGACATTCGCCGCCAGCATGCACTCTTCGATCAGGCGGTGCGCGTCGTTGCGCGGCTCGGGCACGATGCGCTCGATGCGGCCGCGGGCGTCGAACAGCATGCGCGTCTCGACGGTGTCGAAATCGATCGCGCCGCGGCGCAGGCGCGCTTCCGCCAGGCGCTTGAAAACGGCGTGCAGCGTCTGCAGCCCGGGATACACCGCCTCGCGCCCGGGAGCAGGGGCGCCCGAGTCGAGCATGCGCCAGACCTCGCTGTAGGTCAGCCGCGCGCGCGAACGGATCAGCGCCGGAAAGAACGCGTAGCGCGCGATCTCCCCGCGCGGAGTGACCGACATTTCGCACACCATGGCGAGACGGTCGACCTCCGGATTGAGCGAGCACAGGCCGTTCGACAGCCGCTCGGGCAGCATCGGGATGACCCGGCGCGGAAAGTAGACCGAGGTCGCGCGCTCGCGCGCGTCGAGATCGAGCGGCGCCGCCGCGTGCACATAGTGGCTCACGTCGGCGATCGCGACGAGCAGGCGATGACCGTGACCGTCGCGCTCGCAGAGCACGGCGTCATCGAAATCCTTCGCCGTCTCGCCGTCGATCGTGACGAAGGGCATGGCGCGCAGGTCGCGCCGGCCCGCCGCGTCCTCGGCGCGCAGCGCCTCGGGCAGTGCGCGCGCCGCCGCGACCGCGCTCTTCGAGAAACTGTGCGGCAGGTCGAATTTGCGCACCGCGATCTCGATCTCGATGCCGGGGTCGGTCTCCTCGCCGATGACCTCGACGACGCGCCCGATCGGCTGGGCGTGCAGCGAGGGCTGCGCGATCAGCTCGACCGTGACCACCTGCCCGGCGCGCACGCGCACGCCGCCCTTCGCAGGCGGCACGAGGACGTCCTGCGCGATGCGCCGGTCTTCCGGAACCAGAAACAGCACGCCGTGCTCGCTGCGCAGGCGCCCGACGATGCGGCGCGCCGGGCGCGGAAAGACCTCGACGATCGTTCCCGCGGGACGCCCGCGCGCGTCGCGTCCCGAAACGCGCACCGTTGCGCGGTCGCCGTGCAGCGCCTGGCGCATCTCGGCGTGCGAAAGGCTGATCGACGGGCCCGCGTCATCAGGCACCAGGAAGCCGAAGCCGTCCGGATGGCCTTCGATGCGTCCGGCGACGAGTGCGATGCGTCGCGCGATGAGCACGGCGCCGGCGCGGTTGCGCAGCAGCGCGCCGCTCGTCAGCAGCGCCTGCAGCGCGACCTCGAGTGCCGCGCGTTCGCGCTTCGCGACGCCGAGACGCGCGGCCAGCTCGTCGGGCGCGAGCGGTGCGCCCTCGCGCTCCAGCGCGTCAAGAATCGATTGCGACAGATTGTGCGCGAGCGCGGGGCGCTCGGCACGCGCGCGCCTGCGCAGGGCGGTGCGCTTCGCCGGCGCGCGCGCGGCCTGCTGCTTTTGTCGCTGCCGCAGTTTGTCGCGTTGCTTTGACACTCGTGGATGCTCCCTCTAGAATGCGCTGCCCTGCCGAGGTGGCGGAATTGGTAGACGCACTAGGTTCAGGTCCTAGCGCCCGCGAGGGTGTGGGGGTTCGAATCCCTTCCTCGGCACCAGGCGCCTCGAGTCCGCGGCGATCTCAGTCGAATGGGTGGCGACGCACGATGGTTTCGTCGCGATCCGGACCCGTCGAGATCAGATCGATCGGCACGCCGGCAAGCGCTTCGATGCGCTCGAGATAGGCGCGCGCGCCTTTCGGCAGCCCCGCGTAGGCCTTGATGCCGACGGTGCTCTCTTTCCAGCCCGGCAGCTCCTCGTAGACCGGTTCGCAGCGTTCGAGTTCCTCGGCGCCCACCGGCAGGATCTCCGAGAGCTCGCCTTCGACGCGATAACCGACGCAGATCTTCACCGACTCGACGCCATCGAGCACGTCGAGCTTGGTGATGCACAGCCCGGAGACGCCGTTCAGCTGGATCGAGCGCTTGAGCGCGGCAGCGTCGAACCAGCCGGTGCGGCGCGGCCGGCCCGTGGTCGCGCCGAACTCCTGGCCGCGCGCGGCGAGATAGCGGCCGACGTCGTCCAGCAGCTCGGTCGGAAACGGTCCGCTGCCGACGCGCGTGGTGTAGGCCTTGGTGATGCCGAGCACGTAGTGCAAGTGGTGCGGCCCGATGCCCGCGCCGGCGGCCGCCGCGCCGGCAACGCAGTTGGACGAGGTGACGAAGGGATAGGTGCCGTGATCGATGTCCAGCAGGCTGCCCTGCGCGCCCTCGAAGAGCAGGTTCTTGCCCGCGCGGTTGGCGTGGTACAGCGCGCGCGGCACGTCGGCAACCAGCGGTTCGAAGCGCGGCGCGAGTGCGAGCGCCTCGTCCAGCGTCTTCTGGAAGTCCACCGCCGGCTGGTGGTAGTAGTGCGTCAGTACGAAGTTGTGGAAGTCGAGCAGCTCCTTCAGCTTCTCGGCGAACCGTACCGGCTTGAACAGGTCCTGCAGGCGGATCGCGCGCCGCGCCACCTTGTCCTCGTAGGTGGGACCGATGCCGCGCCCGGTGGTGCCGATCTTCTGCTCGCCGCGCGCGGCCTCGCGCGCCGCGTCGAGCGCCGCGTGGTACGGCAGGATCAGCGGACAGGCCTCTGAGATGCACAGCCGTGCCACCACTCCGGGAACACCCGCCGCTTCGAGCTGACCCATTTCGTCGACCAGGGCCTGCGGCGAGACCACCACGCCGTTGCCGATGAAGCAGTCGACGTGCTGGCGCAGAATGCCCGACGGGATGAGATGCAGCACCGTCTTCTTGCCGCCGATGACGAGCGTGTGCCCGGCATTGTGTCCGCCCTGGAAGCGCACCACGCCCTGGGCGCGGTCGGTCAGCCAGTCGACGATCTTGCCCTTGCCCTCGTCGCCCCACTGGGTGCCGATGACGAC
>Ga0210138_1000149_pt1 | contig 17057 bp, 16 predicted proteins | sample Browns_ThreeSqC__FD_184850 | JGI IMG/M metagenome (GOLD analysis project Ga0210138, IMG submission 184850) | Wetland microbial communities from the San Francisco Bay, California, USA, that impact long-term carbon sequestration -... | ecosystem: Environmental > Aquatic > Marine > Wetlands ... | reverse complement strand
GGCACCCGGCTGTGCGTCGTCCTCGGCCACGAGGATTGCGATGCGGTCGCCGCCTGCCTGCAGCAGCTGCGCGCCGGCCCGGCCGGCGTGCCCACGGCAGTCGCGAGCCCGGCCGCGCTGCAGCTGATGGAGGCGATCGCACCGGCGGCCCGCCAGGCGCTGCAACTCGACCTCGGCGGCAAGGCGCTGCTGCCTGGCTTCCTCGACGCGCACAGCCATTACATCAACTCGCTCCTCGTCGCCAACCAGTGCAAGCTCTACGCGCCGCCGTCCGGCCCGGGCAAAGACGTGCCCAGCATTATCGCCGCGCTGAAGAAGTACGGCAAGGAGCGCAACATTCCCAAGGGTGAGATGATCATGGGCTACGGCTATGATGACACAGTCATGCCCGACGGCAGGCTGCTCAATCGCGACGACCTGGACCAGCAGATTGTAGATCTTCAGACTGACCCGCGGCTTCTTCCCCTTTTCACACAGAGATGGGTGAATGTAGAACGGAATCGTGGTCGCCGTCGTGAACGGATTGGGGTAGTTCTCGCGCAGCTCGACGAGCGCTGGTGTGAAGGGCGTTTGTTGCGCCCCAAAGGCCACTACCGGTGCGGAGATCCCCAACAGGAGCCCGAGATACCACCCTGGCCGGCGGAGCCTGACCATGGGGACTCCCTTTCCTAACCAGTTGAGTGTGTGGTGTCTCGTCCTCCAATCGGGGTCATGACGCGCGAGGGGCACGTACTCCGATGCCCCTCATGGACTTTGATCCTAAGATGGCTAGCCCCTCTCAGGCCCGCAAGTTACCGCAACCGCCGGGAATCCCCGCTTCTCAGGGTCACTCCCCGGGCATCGCTCCATTCGAGCAAGGGGATCAAGAACTTGCGGCTCAGGCCCAGTCGCTCGCGAAGCGCGGCCGGAGCGATTTCGCCGCCGGCACCGACTTCCCGCACCACCGCGACGAAGCGATCCAGCGCCGGGGTCGCGAAGTAGCGGTCTCGTTCCACGGCCACCACCCGGCCCTGCCCCGCCGCAATCTTGAGGATGGCCACGACATCCCGCCGCCCCAGTTGCTGCTCCAGTTCCACCACCGACGGCGGAGTGAGTCCTCCTTCCGCTACGGCGGCGACCACCCGGTCGACTTCGGCTTCCGGTACGGCCGGCGCCCGAGGCCGCCCGGGCTCCCGGGCGATCGCACCGTCAATCTCAAGGGCCCGATTGGTGACCAACTCGGCCAGGGCGGCCTCAACCAGCCAGACGGGGGACCGAAGCTCTTTGCGCAGCGTCTCGAGCGGGACCCCCGGATCATCGGGGCGCTTCTGGCGATAGGCCTTCACCTCCGCCATCGCCCGCTTCGAAAGCTCAGCCACCAGGTCGGATCGCACCAGCTTGTCGTCCACTCTGCGAAGCCCCGAGACCTGCGCGAGCAGCCCCTCGACGTGATCGGGGTGACAGCCCAGCAGCAGGGGGATCTCTCGAATCGTGATGCCGTAGCGCCGACGACCGACCAGGGCCCGGAGTCGAACCAGGGGATCGTCTGCCTTCAGGTCCTCGGTCCAGGCCGCCCCCCGGCGCGGAGGGTTGGGATCGAGCACCCGCCCACCCCCGATGGTGCTGACCGGGCTATAGCTCCGGAGTACCAGGCGGTCGCCACCCCGTGCCACCAACGGCTTTTCCAGAGCGAGCCGTGCCACGATCGATTGATCCGGCCCATAGTCCCCCCGCGGGTGTACGCGAGCCAGCACCTCACCGGTCCCGAGCAGTACCCGGACCCGGGTTCGGGGACGGAGCGGATAACGCTCGGGATCGAGGCGACGCAGCTCGACATCGAGAGCGGTCACCGCGACCCAGGGATCCTGGGGCGACACCAGCCAGGCGCCACGACCGATATCCGCGCGTTCGATGCCCGCCAAACCGAGCGCGTTCCGCTCGCGGGGCTGGCTGCGGGAAGTCTGGCGGCCGTGAATCTCGATCGACCGAACCCTCGCCTCGCGGTCGGAGGGAAGAACCCGCACGGCCTCCCCTACCCCAACGCTTCCCGACCAGGCGGTCCCGGTGACCACGGTGCCGACGCCGGCCGCCGAGAAGGCGCGATCCACCGGCAGCCGGAAGTAGTCGCCGGCACCACGGGGATCGGCCGACGGCGCCAGCCTCGCGATCTCCGCCTTGAGCTCGGCGATCCCTCGGCCCGAGGGGGATGCCACGGCGAACGCCGTGGTGAATCGAATGGGGGAGTGACTCAGCCAGGAGTCTACCTCGCCCCGGACCAGCTCCAACCAGTCGGGCTCCACCAGATCCGCCTTGGTGATCACCGGAATCCCGGCCGGCACCCCCAGCTGCTCGACGATCGCCAGATGCTCGCGGGTCTGCGGCATGATCCCTTCGTCGGCCGCGACCACCAGGAGCACGAGATCCACGCCGCTTGCCCCAGCCACCATGGTCCGGACGAAGTCTTCGTGGCCGGGGACGTCCACGACGCCGGCCTGGACCGGGCCCAGGTCGAGCGGCGCGAAGTTGAGGTCGATGGTGATGCCGCGACGCCGTTCCTCGGCCAGCCGGTCCATCCGGCGGCCGGTGAGGGCTTCCACCAGGGCCGACTTACCGTGGTCGATGTGTCCCGCGGTGCCGACGATCATTCCTGACTCCAGGGACGCCCCTGCCAGAAGTCGAGCGCGGGAAGCTTGGCGCCTTCGGCGAGATGGTGCCGGATGTACCGGGCGAGCAGGCGGCGGTGGGCCGCGCCGTGCCGGGCGTCGAGGGCGGGAAGCTCGCGATCGGGCTGGACCAGGGCAATCAGGTCGTCACGATCGGCGGCGGTCAGTCGAGCCGCATCCGCCCGATCCCGGGCGCAGGCCGGGCACAACATGCCACCATCGGCGGGGCTGAAGTAGAGAGCCCCGCTCTCCGGCAGCGGGTTGCCGTCCCTCGCGCAGCTCTCGAGCGCGGGCGCGAAGCCCAGGACGCTGACCAGTCCCCAGAGCAGCCGGAGGGTCAGGGGATCGACTGCGACTGATGGCGCGGCTTCCAGGATGGCGAGCCCGTCGCGGAGCAGATCATAGGCCTCGGGGTGCGCATCGGGCGGCGAGAGCCGAAGCATCACTTCGGCCAGCGCGTTGGCAGCGGCGTAGCGATCGAGGTTCTCCGCCAGTCCCAGCGGGACCCGGACCAGGTCGAAGGCGGTCAGCGTATGCAGCTCGCGGTGGGCGTGCATGACCAGGTGGGCCTGGCCCTCGCTCAAGAGCTGGAGCGCGGCTCCGAAACTGCTCCGGGGCCGGTGCGCCCCCTTGGCGATCGCGCTCTGGACCCCGAACTCACGGGTGGCGAGCCGCACGATCTTCGAGGTCTCACGGTAGCGGAGCGCGGAGAGCACGATGGCGGGCGTGCTGACCAGCGGCATCGCGGAAATATAGGGCCGGCCGGCGCGACGATCCCGGCCGCTGTCTCAGGCCGGAATCTTGGTCACCAGAACCCCGACCGGGCATTCTCCCAGCGTGATGCTACCCGATTCGGTGAGATCGTCGGGCCGGAGCACGTGGGCGACCCCCGGGACGCCCCCGGCGCAGGGGCCGCTCTCGATGGCGTAGATGCGGCCCTTGCTGTCCACCGTGACGGCCGAGTTGGAGGGGATGGCGATCCCCTGCCCGGCCCCGAGGACGATCGAACGGGTGTCGGTGTCGAACTCCATGAGCCCTTCACTGTAGGAACTGATGTAGAGCTTGTGCCCGCCGTCGGTGGCCACATTTCCCGGGCCGGTCCCAAAGCCAAGCACCGTGAGATCGACCGTGGCGTTCACCGGGTTGAGGATGGAGAGCGCACCCTCCCCCGAGGAGTAGCTCCCGGTATTCATCACGTAGAAGAAGGGATCGTTGACTCCGCCCGGGCTCACGAAGCCGGCGTTGCCGGGACCGGGCAATCCGACCGAGTCGGGCCCGCTCATGGTCTTCTGGTTGGTCAGCGGGTCGATCACGGTGAGCCAACTGGGACCGGCCGGTTGAAACGTGACATCGAGGTTCCCGTTCACCACGAAGACTTTGCCTCGCAGGTAGATCACGTTTTGCGGATAGACCCCGACCGCGACGCTGGCCGTGTCCCCGGTGAGGTAATTCACCCGCGTCACGGTATTGCGATTGGGGTTGGCGACATACCCGATCGAGTCGTCGATCACCGCCGATCCGGTGGCCCCCGAATTGGCCGGCAGAGGGACGGTCCTGCTCACGGTCGCGGTCTTGAGATCCACCACCGCAACCGAGTTGTCGAACCCCATCGGCACCAGCGCGATCCCATTGAACGCGGAGACTCCCACCGGCGTCGGGCTGGTCCCTCCCAACGGCACCTTCACCGCGGCGCTCGGTTGGTTCACCGGCACGATGCTCAGGCTGGCCTCGGTGCTGTTGACGGCGAGCAGCACCTCCTCTGGCGGCGGCGCCGAGGGCGACGTGGCGGCGCAGGCGCTCATCCACCAGGCGGCGGCGCAGGCGACAAGGCGGAAGGCAGGGGCTCGAGTCATCACGGTCTCACATCCAGAGAAAGGGTAAAGGTGCGGCCCGGTGAGGGATAGCCTGAGATGAACTGGGCCCGCTCGTCGGTGAGATCCGAGACGGCGGCCCGAAGCACGGCCACGGTGCCCAGCTCACGCTGGAGACCGAGGTCGAACAGGTTGATGGTGGGGAGCGCATTGACGGCACTGTTGTCCCGGTAGCGGAGACCCACGAAGTGCCACCGGAAGTCGGCGCTCCAGGGACCCGGAGACCAGATGGCCGACGCGGAAGCGGTTCCCAGCGGCCGATACGCTACCTGGGCTCCGCCGGGACGATCGTACGTCACCCGACTAAGACCGGCACTGCCTTCCAGGCGGAGCACCGCCAGCGGACGCACCGAAACCGCAGCCTCGCCGCCGCGGCGGAAGACGTCGAAGTTGTCCGGGCTCCAGATCCCTCGATAGTTGCTGGCCCAGAGGATCATGTCGGCCACCCGTCCGACGTAGCCGCGCAGCGAGAACGTAGCACCGGTCCGCGAAGTCCCCACCGATTGAGTGAACCCGCCCATCACCTCCCAGCGAACCCGCTCGGGGCGCAAATCGGGGTTGAGCTGGACCCCCACCCCCTCGCGGAAGAACAGATCCAACAGGGCGGGTGGCGTGACCCCGCTTCCCACACCCAGCGTGACCGCGCTGCCGCTCTTTCGCCAGCCGGCATCGATTCGGCCGGTCGCATAGGGCGATGCCCGACCGGTCCACTGATCGAGTCGCAGCACTGGCGCCAGGCTCCAGACCGATCCGGTGCCTCGCTGCCAGTTGCCGTCCACCCGCAGCGAACCCAGGAGGAAATCCGCCCCCGGCACGACGCCGTCGCCGAAGAAACGGTCGTAGCGGCCGTCGAGTCCGACCCCCGCGTCTCCACTCCATCCCGCGAGCCGGACCGCTCGTCGGAGACCCACAGCTCCCGTCACTTCCCCACCGCTGGTCCTGGTGTCGTAGGGTTGGAAGGGGACCGGTGGCGCTGGATCCCAGACATGCGACGTCAGCCACTGGGCCGATCCGCTCCAGGAGAAGGTCCCGGCATGACGGGCGCCCAGGAAAGTCGTCCCGTCCTGGGCCCGGGCGGTGGCGGTGGGATTGGTCACGATCCCCGGCAGCTCGCGGTCGGCGAAACTGCCGCGGAACTGGAGATCCACCGTCCCCGGATGACGTGCCGTCAAGGTCGCGAGGTATCCGCCGGCATTGGTCCGATTTCCCTCGCCACCGCCACTCCCGACCGGGATGTCATAGGGATAATCGCTGGCGTAGCGCTGAGCGCCGGCCGATACCGCCACCGAACCGAGCGAGGCGGCCAGCCTGCCTTCCAATCCGCCGAAGCTCGAGACCTGGCTGAACAGCTCGGGGTCGAAGTGGCTGCGGCTCTCCACCATGATCACACCCGCGATGGCTCGGCTCCCCAGCCGGGCCCCCTGCGCGCCCGGGAGCAAGGTGACCCGTGCGACGTCTCGCGAGCTGATCCGGGAGAGATCGGCACGGCCGGTCAGCGGGTCATTGAGGGAGAACCCGTCGAGGAGGACCAGCACTTCGTCCGGGGCGCTCCCCCGCACCTGCGGGGCGGCGGGACCCGAGCCGACCGAACGGCGGACCGTGATCCCCTCCCATCCGTCGAGGGCGCTGGCCAGGTCGCTGCCACGGCGTACCAGGTCGGCGTTTCCGATGGCGAGTGCCCCGACGTCCTCCGCGGTGACGATCAGGGAATCCAGTTGAATGGGGAGTGGCTGCAGACGGACACTGACCATGGCCTCGAGCCCGGGCAAGACCTCGATGGTCTGCCGATCGGACGCGTAGCCGATCCGCCGCACCTCGAGCAGGGGGGTGCCCGGCGTCACCGAGCCGAACCGGAAGTTCCCGTCGCTGGCGGTGACCCGGAGCTGGTCGCCCAGCCGCACCTCGGCATCGGGCACCGGCGCCTGGGAGGCGGCATCGACGACCCGACCGGTCACCGTCGCCGGAGCCTGGGCCGAGAGTGGAGCCGCCGCGACCAGAAGGGAGATCACCCAGACGATGCGATCAGCCCGCATCCCGTCCTCCGGCTTCTGCCTCTCGAGGCCGCAGTGGGACTACCTGAGGCGATCCATCGGACCAGGCGGTGACGGCCACCGGCCAATCGAACACCCCGGCCACCACCTCGCGTCGCAGGACGGTACCGGGCGCCCCTTCGCCCGCGATCTTCCCCCGAGAGAGCAGGACCACCCGATCGGCGTAACGGGCCGCCAGGTTCAGGTGGTGGGTCACGATCAGACCGGCCAGCCCCTCGTCCACCAGCCGGCGCACCAGCTCGAAGACCTCCATCTCGTGCCGGACGTCGAGCGCCGCGGTCGGCTCGTCGAGCATCAGGATCTTCGGCTCCTGGGCCAGCGCGCGAGCGATCCGGGTCCGCTGCCATTCGCCGCTGGAGAGCGTGTCGGTCTTCCGTTCCGACAGTTGCTCCAGGTCGCAGCGCCGCATGGCATCGGCGACCACCCGCCGATCCACTTCCCCCTCCGCCGCCAGGGCGCCCAGGTGAGCATATCGCCCCAGGGCCACCGTCTCGCGGACGCGGAGCGGGAAAAGCAGATCCTCTCGTTGGGGAACGACCCCCACCATCCGGGCCAGCTCGCGTGGCGGCCAGGCGGCGAGGGCGCGTTCGGCGATCTCGACTCGCCCCGATTCCAGGGGGACGGTCCCCAGCAACGCGCGCAGCAGGGTGGTCTTCCCGCTCCCGTTGGGGCCGACCAGGGCCACCAGCTCGCCCAGCCCGAGGGAGAGGGAGACATCCTCGAGCGCGGGGGAGCCGGTCGCAGCGTAGCGCACCGTGAGATGCTCCGCGGCGAGCCTCACGTGAGCGACCTCCGCAGCAGCACCGCGAAGAGCGGTACTCCCAGCAATGCGGTCACCACACCGACCGGAAGCTCGATCGGGCGCGCCACCGAGCGGGCCAACGCATCGGCCATCACCAGAAAGGCGCCGCCCAGGAGAAACGCGGCCGGAAGGAGGGGACGGTGCAGCGGGCCCCAGACCCGCCGGATCACGTGCGGCACGATCAGCCCCACGAAGCCGATCATGCCGCAGGTAGCCACGGTAGCGGCGGCAATCAACCCGGTGGCGAAATAGGCCAGGCGCTTGAGCCGCTCGGGATCGGCACCCAGGTGCCGAGCGGTGTCTTCTCCCAGCACCAGAAGATCGAACCAGCGCGCGTTCCGAAGGAGCAGCGCCAACGGCGGGAGGGCATAGAGCGCCAGCGCCCCTACCGCTTCCCAGGAAGCGCCGCTCAATCCGCCCAGCAACCAGAGAAACGCGTTCCGGAGCCGCGCCGCATCGGAGAGAGAGAGCACGGCGGCCAGCACGGCACCGGTGAACGCGTTGGTGATGACTCCAGCCAGCAGGAGGGTCTGGGGATCCATCCGCCGGCGATCGGCCAGACTGAGACGGTAAACCAGGGTCAGGGTGAGGAGCCCGCCTGCCAGCGCCGCGACCGGCAGTGCCCAGGCGCTCGCGAGGCCGAGAGCGATGGCCGCCACTGCTCCCACCGCGGCCCCGCCGGAGAGACCCAGGATGTAGGGATCGGCCAGTGGATTCCGGATCAGGGCCTGGAGGATGGCGCCCGAGACCGAGAGACTCCCGCCCACCAGGAACCCGAGCAGGACGCGGGGGACGCGGAGGTCGCGGATGATCGCCGCATCGGGGCCAGCGTTTCGGAACAGGGCATCGGCGATGGCGTCGAGCGGGAGCGGAACTGCCCCGACGGCGACACCCACCAGGAGCGCCCCCACCGCCGTGAGGGCCAGGAGCGGCCAGCGGGCCCGGGTCAGCGCATCCATGGGACGAGCGCCGCATGCAGCTCGCGGATCGCCTCCGGGGCACGCGGGCCGGGTCGGCTGAAGGCGGAGCTGGTTATGGCAAGGAAGTGGGCCTCGCGGACCGCGCGGACCGAACGCCACTCGGGACGTTGGGCAAAGGCCGGAGTCTCCGACGCCTGGGTGAAGATCAGGTCGGGGTCCCGCTGGGCCACCGCTTCGATGCTCACGTTCCCCGAGGGCGCCGGCAGGTCGGCGAAGAGATTCTCCCCGCCGGCCCGGGTGATCAGCTCGCTCAGGAAGCTCCCGGCCCCGATCGTCATCGGTGGTTGGTCCCAGGCCAGGATGAACACTTTGGGACGCCGAGCCGGAGCCGGCTCCGAGACCGCGGCCAGCGCGGAATCGAACCACCGGGCCAGGGAATCGGCGCTTCGGACTCGTCCCAGCAACGGACCCAACATCCTGGCCAGGCGAGGCACATCGGCCAGCCGATCGACCGTGAGTTGAAGCGCGGGAATTCCCAGCCGATGGAGCCGCGCCGCCGCATCGGCATCGCGCGGGGAGCGATACAACAACACCAGGTCGGGCTGGCGGGCCAAGACCGTCTCGAGATTGGGCGCCAGCCCGTCACCCACGTTGGCGACCGCCTGAGCCGCCGGCGGGTAGTCGCACCAGGTGGTCCGCCCTACCACCTGATCTCCGGCGCCCAGCGCGAACAGCAGCTCGGTCGTCGCGGGCATCAGCGAAACGACCCGGCCAGCCGGCGCGGCCAGGCGCACCGTATCGCCGGCGTCATCGACCACCTGAAGCGCCGTGACGGGACGACCGGACCGCCCGGCACAGGCGACCAGCAGGAGTAGCCCTGAGAGGGACCAGCGAAGTGGAAGGCGACTACCCGACATCAAAACCGCCCATCCCGAGGTACAGGGAAGGGCGGACGAAGGGCCACGGAGGGCACGTTCGCCACCGACCCTCCCCCGAGGGTTAGCAGGTGGCGCGAACGAAGAGGTCTCCTGGCTCCGGGCCTCCGCTCGCCTTCCCAGTTGCCCAGTGGCGTCGTGAGCGGAGTGATCTTGCCCGTTACAGTGGCGGGGCCGCGCCGGACTCTCACCGGCTTCCGAGCTTCCGCGCTCGCAGTTGTTTCAGTTGTCGCTAAGCTATGCCTGGGACCTCGGCGAAGCAAGCCTGGCCGCGAGATCGGCCTTGAGCTTCTCCCGGGTCTGCTGATACCGCGACCATTCCTCCGCCGAAACTTCCGACTGCCGTCCTTGATATCGCGCGTCGAGGCGGGCGAGTGCTTCGATCAACCCCTCCGTGGTGACAGATGAGGCGGGCATCGCCCGGCGCCGCAAGCCGAGCCAGGCCCCGATGCCCAAGCCCGCCGCCACGAGCATCACGGCCAGAGGAAGGGCCAACGTGTCCAGCCAATCGGTGGCGAATTCGACCCGGAGCGTTTCCGGACCAGGCGCCTGTGCCGTCCAGCGCCAGAAGCGATGCCCCTGGATGGTCTGGGTGTCCACGACACCGCCGACCGAGGAGCCACGGAGCCGGGCATCATGCTCCTCGAGCAGGACGAACACCATGCCGGTGACCTGCGGGAGCGGGATCGCGAACTCTCGTGCCCGCGCGGGGACCGCGTAGGAGACCGACAGGTCCTTCTCGCCCGGCGCGATCGGCGCAAACACTCGAAGCGAATCATGGGCGATGACCATCGCCTCGGCGGAAAAGTCGCTTTGCCCCGGCTCTGGATTGAGCACCCCGGCGGGAAGCGCCATGGCCCAGGACGGGCTCTGCGAGTCGGCCGGCACCCGGGTGACCCCGCCGGAGTTCCGGAGGCTCACGATGTCCAGGACCTGCCGTGTGCCATCCTTTCCGGGTCGGCTCACCAGCAGATGCCGGCTCCCCAGCGCCACCGGCTGACTCTTCGAAGTATCCGATACCACCAGGAGCAGCGCGGTGTCCGGGAGGACCGGATTCACATGCACCGGTGCGGAGAAGTACTCGACGCCCGCGTAACGGGCGCTGATCAGGTAGAGTGCGGCAGTGTCGGGCTTGAAGCGAAAGGCGAAGTGACCGCGAGGATCCGTGAGGGCCGAATCGATGGGGCCCTGCAGCTCCCGCGAGACGTGGTGCAGCACCACCCGCTGGCGGGCCACCGGCAGCGTGTCGCCCCGCGCGACCCGGACCACTCGGCCTTCGGCGCGGGCCGGAACCTGTTGGGGCGACGCGGGCGCGCCGATGGCGACGAGCGCCAGGAGGATGCCCGCCACCCGGCTAGGGCAGAAACCTCCCGAAGTCCTGCGGATCCATCTTCTCCAGGTAACGCTTGAGCTGTTCGGCATCGAGGGAGGAGTCCGACTCGGCATCGGCCGCTTCGATCGCGGTCTGCTCCAGGAGCTGATCCTGGGTGAAGATGGGGGCGCTGAGGCGCAGGGCCAGGGCGATGCTGTCGGAGGGCCGGGCGTCGAACTGATAATGATGGTCCTCCCGCTGCAGCATCAGCTCCGCGAAGTAGGTCTTGTCCTTCAGGGCGCTGATGACCACCCGCCGAAGCTCGGCGCCCAGGCCCGTGATGATGGTCTTGAGCAGATCGTGGGTCATCGGACGCGGTGGCTTCACGCCCTGCATCTCCATGGCGATGGCGCTCGCCTCCGCCGGCCCGATCCAGATGGGGAGGACCCGGTTCCCGTTCTTCTCCCGCAGGATCACCACCGGAGTGTTGGTGGTCCGGTCCAGCCCCAGATGCCCGACGGTGACTTCGATCATACCCGTTCCCTCAACGCGCCGCCGACAACAGATCCTTTACCCGGTTGGTGTCTTCCCAGGGGAAGAACCGCACCGACTTCCCGCCAATCCTGTGGGTGTAGGGCTTCCGGCCGAAGTGCCCGTAGGCCGCGGTGGGCCGGTAGATGGGATGCTTGAGACCCAGCGCCTTGATGATCCCCTTGGGGGTCAGGTCGAAGACCTCCCGCACGATCCGCTCGAGCTTCCAGTCGGGCATCGCCCCGGTGCCGAAGGTGTCCACCATCACCGAGACCGGCTGGGAGACGCCGATCGCGTACGCCACCTGGACCTCGGCCCGCTGGGCCAGCTTGGCCGCGATCAGATTCTTGGCTACCCAGCGCATCGCATAGGCGCCCGAACGGTCCACCTTCGACGGATCCTTGCCACTGAACGCTCCCCCACCGTGGCGGGACATCCCGCCGTAGGTGTCCACGATGATCTTGCGCCCGGTCAGCCCCGCGTCGCCATGGGGGCCGCCGACGACGAACCGTCCGGTCGGATTGACCAGGAACTTGGTCTTGCGGTAGTCGAAGTCGTGGTCCCGCAGCACCGGCTTGATCACGGTCTCGACGACCGCGTCCCGGATGGTGTGCCACTTGAGCACCCGGCCCCGATAGTGCTCGGCGTGCTGGGTCGAGACCACCACCGTGCGCACCGCTACCGGCTCGCTGCCGTTGTATTCCACCGAGACCTGCGACTTCCCATCCGGCCGCAGCCAGTCGATTCGGGTCCCGCTGATCCCCTTCCGCACCGCGGCCAGCTGCTCGGCGATCCGGTGGGCCAGGATGATCGGGACCGGCATTCGCTCGCGGGTCTCGTTGGTGGCGTACCCGAACATCATCCCCTGGTCGCCGGCGCCCTGGCTCCGGTCGGTCCCGGTCCCTTCGTTCACCCCCTGCGCGATGTCGGGAGACTGGCGGTCGATCGAGGACAGCACCGCGCAGGTCTGCGCGTCGAATCCGTAGGAGGCATCCGTGTAGCCGATTTTCCTGACCGTCTCCCGCACCACGTCGGCAATGTGTACGTAGGTAGTGGTGGTGATCTCCCCGGCCACCACCGCCATCCCGGTGGTCACCATGGTCTCGCAGGCCACGCGGGCATCCCTGTCGTCGGCCAGGATGGCGTCGAGGACCGCATCGGAGATCTGATCCGCGACCTTGTCCGGGTGTCCTTCGGTGACCGATTCGGATGTGAAGACGTGGCGTTTACTGGCGGCCATGGAAAGCAGGGTTAAGGGCACGAGTGGCGGGACCGACCTCAGGATAATGGAGGCGACTGGGTGAGGCTAGTCTCACGATCGTGCACCGGCAGCGAGGTCTCCAGGTCGAGCAGCTTGAGGTCGACGTAGGGCCGCACCGCTTCTCGAAGGGCCTGGGTCACCCCGCTCGCGGTCCGGCACTGGAGCGCCGCTTCGGCCGCTGCGCGGGCCGCCGAGAGCGGCACGGTGCGCACCACCCACTTGACCAGGGGCAGCGCCGGCGGTCCCACGCTCAGTGACTGGTATCCCAAACCCACCAGCAACACGCAGGAGAGGGGATCGGAGGCCATCTCGCCGCAGACGCTGACCGCGATGCCCGCTTCGTGGCCCGCCGTCACCACGGTCCGGAGCAGGCGCACCACCGACGGGTGGTGGGGCGTGAATCGGGCGGCCAACCGGGCGTTGCCCCGGTCCACCGCCATGGTGTATTGGACCAGGTCGTTGGTCCCCACGCTGAAGAAATCGCTCACCGTGGCCAGCTGGTCGGCCATCACCGCCGCCGCCGGGGTCTCGACCATCACCCCGATCGGAATCGACTGCGCCGCCCGGATCCCCTCGGACGCCAGGGCCGCGGCCTCTTCCTGCATGATCTCCCGCGAGGCGGTCACCTCCTCCTCCAGGGTGACCAGCGGCAGCATGAACTCGATCCGGCGGTCCACCGCGGCCCGCAGGGCCGCCCGGAGCTGAGTCCGAAGAATTTCCGGATGGTCCAGGGTGACCCGGATCGACCGCCAACCCAGGAACGGATTCGACTCCGGTGGCGCCCGGAACGCGGTGGGGAACTTGTCCCCGCCGAGATCGAACGACCGGATGATCACCGAATGACCCGGAAAGGCGTCGGCCACCCGCCGGAAGTAGTCGGCCTGTTCGTCTTCGGTCGGCAGGGAGGTGCGGCCCAGGACCAGGAACTCGGTGCGGAGGAGCCCTACCCCATGCGCGTTGTAGCGGACGGCAGGCTCGATCTCTTCCGGCAGATCCACGTTGCCCATCAGCGTGATGGTGTGCCCGTCGGGAGTCACAGCCGGCTGCCGGACCGCATGCTCCAGCTCGAACTCCAGCTTTCGCCGCCGGGAGATCTGCGCCCGCACCTGCTCCCGTTCGGCATGCGTCGGGTCAATGATGACGGTCCCGCTCTGCCCGTCGAGCAGCAGGAGCGTTCCCGAGGCGATTCGCTCGAGGGCGCCGGGCACACCCATCACCGCGGGAATGCCGAGCGAGTGGGCCAGGATCGCGGCGTGGGCGGTCTTGGTCCCCTCCTCACTCACCAATCCGGCCACGTGGTCCCGATCGAGCTGGACCGTCAGACCGGGATAGAGTTCGTGCGCGACCACGATCACCTGGTCGGCGGAAGGAGACTCCCAGGGCTCCTCGTCGACCCGTCCGATCAGGCGTTTGAGCATCCTGATCTGGATCCCTGACAGGTCGGCCAACCGTTCGCGCAGCACGGAGCTTCCCGAGGCTTCCCACAGCGCTCTCGTCTCCAGCGCCTTGAACTCGTAGGCCGTCTCGGCGCTGAGCAGGTTCTGGCGGATCAGCTGCTCGACCTCGCCCAGGATATCCTCGTCCTGTACCATGAGAATCTGGGCGTCGAAGATGCGGGACTCTTCGACGCCGGCCCGCTCCATCACCCGGTCGCGCAGCCCTTCCAGCACCTTGGTCACGTGAACCGCGGCTTCCCGCAGCTTGCGGATCTCGGTGTCCACCTCTGCGGCGGTGATCGTCCGGTTGGGGACGTCGGGGACGTCGAACCGGATGATCATGGCCGGCCCGAAGGCCACGCCTGGTGAGACCCCGATACCGTGAAGGACGCGCGCCGGGTTCACGACTCGCCGAACCCTTCCTCGATCAACTGGGCCAGCGCCTGGACCGCCTCGTGGCTGTCGTGGCCGGTGGCCTTGACCGTGACGGTACTTCCGCACTCGGCGGCCAGCATCATTACGCCCATGATGCTCTTCCCGTTCACCCACATGGTGTCCTTGCTCACCTCGATATGAGACCCGAAGGTGCTGGCCAGCTTCACGAACTGGGCCGCCGGCCGGGCATGCAGTCCCAGCGGGTTGACGATCCTGGCGGCTCGGCTCGCCGTGATCATGGCACCAGCCAGAGCCAGAGCAGCGCGGCGCCGACCAGAGCGAGCCCATAGCGCAGCGCGGTCACCATGGCTGGCAACCGGTGGAACAGCACGATGCCGACGATCGCGATGCCGAGGGTCGAGGCCAGCGCGCCCGTGGGAGCCCCTCTAAGAAGGTAGCCGCCGCTCGCGGGCACGGCGAAGCCGACCAGGAAACCCGCCGCCGGGCCCAGCCAACTTCCGACCCGGGGCAACCAGGAGCGCTGCATCGCTCCGGCCACCTGCAGTCCGGTCTCGAGTCCGGTTCGGAGTCCCCACCAAGCGGTCGCCAGACGGACACCGTTGAACACGATCAGGAAAGACACCACCGCCCAGGCCCCGGCGCCGCCGGCCACGGCGACCATGGTGAGCGCCATGAGCGCCGGCAGCAGTCCGGCCCAGAAGACCTGGTCCCCCAGTGCACCGAGCGGGCCGCAGAGCGCGGTCCGGAGACGCTGGATCAGGGGCCCCGGGACCCCGTCCTCTTCCGTTCGAGCCAGTGCGCCAACCGCGACACCGGCGAGGTAGGGATGGCAGTTGAAGTATTCGGCGGACCGGGCCACGGCCTCGGCATAGCGGCCGGGCGCGGTGGTCTTGAGCCCTTCGAGGAGCGGGGCCGCGGCGTAACCCATGCCGATCCCCTGCATCCGCTCGTAGTTCCACGAGGCCTGGATGGCGAAGAGCCGGAGCAACGCGCGGATTCTGGCGGTCATCGCGCCCACACCGCCCACAGCAGTCCCGCCACCGCTCCGGCCTCGACCCAGGTCAGTCGAAGGCCACGCCCGGCGGTCCGGACGGCGCCATTCCAGGCTGCCGCCATGGCCGCACCGACGGCCGCGATGGCCGGGAGCCACTCACCATGAGTAGGGATGCGCAACCAAAGTGCGACGAGCAGGAGCCCGAAGCCGGTCAGCGCGAAGCTCCGGACCGCATCGCGGATCAGGCTGAGCCAGTGGATCGCCTCGATCCTCCCCAGCTCACCGGCCGCCAATTCGGCGCTGTGCAGCTGCACCACTCGCGCGTTGGCGTGCCGGAGGTACGGCAACGTCCAGCCTCCCAGTCGGGCGAGGAGCAGCCCCAGCAACGCGGCCGGCCCCAGCACCACCTGCCAGGCGCCTGGAGAGGCCGCGGCGAACGCGCTGGCCACCACGGTGGCCGGACCATAGTCCGGATAGCGGGCGGCACCGACCGCGAGGACGTCGAGCGCGAACAGCTCGAGCAGAAGACCTACCCGCATCCCGCTGGCCACGTCCCCGGCGATGGCCCCAGCGATGGTGCCGGCCACGAGCGGGCGGGAGATCATCATCTGGGGCACGCTCACCAGGTCGAGTCCGACCAGGGTTCCCCAGCCGAGCAGCCCGAGGGCGATCGAGAGGTCGAAGGGAAGGGTCACGTGAGGGCGCGGATCGGGACCGGGGCGGAGGTCGGTAGGTCCTGGGCGGTGACCGCTGCGCCGGCACCATCCATCGCGACGAGGAACTTCAACTCCTCATCGGAGAGGTAGAGGTAGGGGAGCCGCTCGCGGCGCCCGGGTTTGAGATGCAGGCCGCCCAGGTTGATGTGGGAGACCTCGGGCCGCGCCTGCCGGAGCCCGGCCATGGTCTCGATGTCCCCGGTGAGGACGATGCCCCGCCGCGAGTCCGCCACCCACTCGGGATAGCGTCGAACGCCGTCCGCGAGGGTGGTGAAGATCGCTTCGACAGAGCTGGGTACCCCCATCCGGTAGAGATCCTGCTCCCAGGCGCTGGCGCCGACCTGATCGTCCACCAGGGCGATGAACCCCACGCCCAGGGGCGCGGCCCAACCCACGACCACCTGACCGTGTATCAGGCGGTCGTCGATCCGGTGGAGCACGACGGTCATGCCGGCTGCTTGATCGAGTCGGCGCCGGCCTTGACCACCCGCGTGGCTGCCGCCTCGGGCGACAGATCGCGGTGAAAGACGAAATCGATCAGCATCGGCAGGTTGACCCCGGTGACCACGGGAACCTGGCCGTCCCGCGCGCGCTGCATCGCCGCGATCAGGCAGGAGCCGCTGGGCAGGTCCACGAAGACCACGGCGGGATGATCGGCCACCGCCTCGCCAATCCGTGTGACGATGGATCCGCGATCGCAGCCGGTGTTGCTGACCGGGACCAACGCGCCCTTGACCCCGCTGATCTGCTCGACCGCCGCCACCATCGCGTGGGCGATGTCGCCGTGCGATACGACCACTCCCCGGAGCGGCTCACTCATAGTCTTCCTGCAGGTACTGCCGGATCCCGCTCTTCTCCTTCATCCGGCGGATCAGGCGCTCGTTGAAGGCGGCCGCGACGTCCACGCCGGAGTAGCGGAGCAGGTGCATCATCGCCACCACCTCGGCGATGACGGTGATGTTCTTCCCCGGGTTGAGCGGCACGATGACGCGAGGCAAGGCGACGTCGAGGATGGTGGTCTCGTTCTGGGCCAGCCCGGTGCGGTCGGCGTCCTTGGCGGTCTCCCAGTCTTCCAGCTGTACTACGACCTCGATCCGCTTCTGCTGCCGCACCGACCGCACCCCGAACAGCGCCGGGATGTCGATCAGGCCTACGCCGCGGATCTCCATGTGGTGGGCCGCCAGCTCATG
>Ga0210138_1000148_pt1 | contig 17081 bp, 15 predicted proteins | sample Browns_ThreeSqC__FD_184850 | JGI IMG/M metagenome (GOLD analysis project Ga0210138, IMG submission 184850) | Wetland microbial communities from the San Francisco Bay, California, USA, that impact long-term carbon sequestration -... | ecosystem: Environmental > Aquatic > Marine > Wetlands ... | reverse complement strand
GTGCGGCTTTCGCCGCGTCGTCCGCCCTGCGATTCGCTTCTTCCGCGGCCCTGCGCTTGCCCGCTTCCGCGGTCTGCCGCTGGATCGCCTCTTCGGTCTCGCGCCTGGCCTCCTCTTCGGCCTTGCGCCTGGCTTCCTCCGCGTCCTTGCGCTTGCGTTCCTCCTGCTCCTTGCGTCTGGCCTCCTCTCCGGCTTTGCGCTTGGCTTCCTCGGCCTCGCGACGCCTGCGCTCCTCCTCTTCCTTGCGCTTCGCCTCGTCCACCTCCTTGCGACGGCGCTCCTCTTCCTCGCGCGCCTTGCGCTCGGCTTCCTCGCGCGCCTTGCGCTCGGTTTCGAGTTGCTGGCGCAGTTCGTCGGATTCCTGGCGCGCCTTCTCTTCCACTTCGCGGCGCGCGCGCTCCTCGGCCTCTTTGGCGAGGCGCTCCGCCTGCTCCTGGGCGTTGCGCTCGGCGTGCTCGCGCGCCTTGCGCTCGGCGTCGAGCTTGGCGTTCATCTCCTGCTCGATGCGCGCGCGCTCCTCGGCCTCCTTGTTGGCGCGCTCCTCGGCTTCGGCCTTGGCCTTGGCCTCGGCCTCGGCCTTCTGCCGTGCTTCGGATGCGGCCCGGATCGCCGCGTCGCGCAGCGCCTTCGACTTGGCTTCCGAGTCGGAGCGCGCTTTCGCCTCGGCCTCGACCTTGGCCTTTGCGTCTGCATCCGCTTTGGCGCGTGCCTCGGCCGCGGCTTTCGCGCGCGCGTCGGCCTCGGCCTTTTCCTTGGCTGCCGCCTCGGCCCTCCCCTTCGCCTCGGCCTCCGCCCTCGCCCGCGCCGCCGCTTCTTCCTTGGCTCGCGCCGCGGCCTCCTGCTTGGCCTTCGCCTCGGCCTGCTCGCGCGCCTTGAAATCGAACGATTGCTCCTGCGTCTTGCGCTGCGCCTCGGCATGCGCCTGCGCGGCGAGATCGACGCGCTGCGAAGTCGTCGACCCGGGCGAGGGCTTCGCCTTCGGTGTCGTGCTCGCGGCTCTCGGCGCGGTCGGAATGAAGGAGGTGAAATCGAGCTCGCCGCCGTCTTCCTCCGCCTCCTGCTTCGGCGGCGACGCGGGTGGCGGTATCGCCGGCCGGCTGCCCGTGCGCCCGCCCCCCGCCACCGGCCGCGGCCGGATCGCGGCGGGCGCCCCGGGGGACACTTCGCGCACGAAGCCGTCCTTGTCCATCTTCTCGATCAGCTGCAGCAACTTGGCCTCGCCGATCTTTTCGAACTTCTGACTCAGTTCGGCCAGCGTCGACTTGCCATCGATCGCAGACAGCACCGCACGATCTGCGCGCGACAGATGGTTGGTACGACCCGACGCTTCCTGGACGCCTTTGCCGGTCTTAGAGTAGATCGCGGTCGGGTTCATGCCTCGTCGTGTGATCTCCGCGTCCGCATGTGCACGCGGACGGTTCGCTGTCGAACCCATCGCGGCCGGACGATCCGGCTATTATAAGCAGAGACGCTCGGCGGCCTGCGTGACACGATCCACACGCGGAGCGGTTCGTTACCCCCTTTGCACTCGGGGGCGGGCGGCGCGACGTCGTGCCATCGGAACACCCCCCGGGACCGCGGTTTGCGACCCGGGCGGGCACGGTACCATCGCCCGTTCACGATGCGCGCCGCCCCGTTTCGGCTGACCTTGCTGCTCGGCACGCTCATCGCGCTCACTCCGCTCGGCACCGATCTCTACGTACCCGCGCTGCCCGCCGTTGCGCACGCGCTGCAGGCCTCGGTCGATGCGACCCAGCGCACGCTGACCGCGTTCTTCGCCGGTCTCGCGATCGGACAGCTGGTCTGGGGCCCCCTGTCCGATCGCTTCGGCCGCAAGCCCGTGCTGATCGCGGGGATCTCCCTCGCCTTGCTGGCCTCGATCGCCGGCGTGTTCGCCGGCGCCGCGAGCACGCTGACCTGGGTGCGTCTGGCGCAGGGCTTCGGCATGTCCAGCGGACCGGTCGTCGCTCGCAGCATCGTGCGCGACCTGTTTGCGCACGAGCACGCGGCGCAGCTGCTTGCGCGCATGACGATCGTGTTCAGCATCGTGCCGATCACCGCGCCGCTCGCGGGCGCGCTGCTGCTGCGGCTCGGCTGGCCGGCGGTCTTCGCCACGCTTGCGCTGCTCGCGTTGCTGCTGGTCGCGGCGGTGGCCCGCTGGCTCCCCGAAACCGCGGCGCCGCACCCGGCCGCGATGCCGCCGTGGCGTCTCGCGCGCACCTTCCGCGAGATCCTGCGCGAGCCGCGCTTCAGCGCCCACTTCGTCCTGCTGCTGTGCGCTTTCAGCGGAATATTCGCGTTCGTCTCGAGCTCGTCATTCGTTCTGCAGCAGGGCTTCGGCGTCAGCGCGGGCGCCTACGCGGTACTGTTCGCAGCCGTCATGCTCGGCCAGATCGCCGGTGCCTGGCTGAGCAGCCGCCTGGTGATGCGCATCGGCATCGGCGCACTGCTGCGCGCCGGCACGCGCCTCGCCTGCGCGGCAGGTCTGGCTGCATGCGGTCTGGCGTTCGCACAGGTCCAGCACTGGTCGGCAGTGGTGATCCCGATGTCGGCCTACATGTTCGCGAGCAGCTTCATCATCCCCGCCGCGACCGCGGCGGCGCTTTCTCCGTTCCCGCGCAGCGCGGGCGCCGCATCATCGCTCATCGGCACCGCACAGTTCGCGCTCGGCGCGGTGGTCAGCGGCGCGCTCGGCGCGGGGTTCGACGGCACGGCGCGTCCGATCGCCCTGGTGCTCGTGCTCGGCGCCTGCGCCGCCCTGCTCTGCGAGCGGTTTTTCGTGCGCCGCGCCGCCGGCGCAACAGCTCGCTAGAATTCGCGCCCGCATGGACAGCGTAGACAGCGTGGTGATCGGCGCCGGCGTGGTCGGCCTCGCCGTCGCGCGCGCGCTGGCGCTCGCGGGACACGAGGTCATCATGCTCGAGGCCGAGGACGCGATCGGCACGCACACCAGCTCGCGCAACAGCGAAGTCATCCACGCCGGGATCTACTATCCACAGGGCTCGCTCAAGGCGCGCAGCTGCGTCGAAGGCCGGCGCCGACTGTACGAGTACTGCACGGGCCATGGCGTGCCGCATCGTCGCAGCGGCAAGCTCATCGTGGCGGCGGACGCATCGCAGCTCGAGGCGCTCGAGGCGCTGCGGCTGCGCGCGCTGGCGAACGGGGTAGACGACATCGCCCGGCTGAGCGGCGCGCAGGCGCTCGCCCTGGAGCCCGCGTTGTCCGCGGTTGCCGCGCTGCATTCGCCGTCTACCGGTATCGTCGACAGCCATGCGCTGATGCTCGCCTACCTGGGCGATGCGCAGGCGCACGGCGCGATGCTCGCGCTGAAAAGCCCGCTCGAGCGGGCCCGGGTGCAGCCCGAAGGCATCGAGCTGCAGGTCGGCGGCGCCGAGCCGATGCGGCTGCGCGCGCGCTGCGTGGTGAACTCGGCCGGCCTGCGCGCGCCGAGCCTCGCGCGGCGCATCGAGGGCTATCCGGCCGAGCACGCGCCGGGCGAGTACTACGCCAAGGGCAACTACTACGCGCTCAGCGGCCGCGCGCCGTTTTCGCGCCTGGTGTATCCGGTACCGGAGCCCGGCGGCCTCGGCGTGCATGTGACGCTCGACCTCGCGGGCCAGGCGCGCTTCGGGCCGGACGTCGAGTGGGTCGAGCGAATTGATTATCAGGTCGATCCGCGCCGCGCCGAGCGCTTCTACGCGGCGATCCGCCGCTACTGGCCCGCGCTGCCGGAGGGCGCGCTCGTTCCGGGCTACGCCGGGATCCGCCCGAAGATCGCGCCGCAGGGCGCAGCCGCGGCGGATTTCGTCGTACAGGGTCCGCGCGTACACGGCGTCGCGGGGCTCGTGCACCTGTTCGGTATCGAGTCGCCTGGCCTCACCGCGAGCCTCGCGCTCGCCGACGAAGTGCTGCGTGCGCTGACCTGAGCGCCGCCCCGCGCGCCTTGCGATTGGCGAGGCCCTAAAATGCAGCCATGAGCCAACCGATCTATCTCACCGAAGACATCCGTCGCATCGAATCCGCTGCCGGCGCGGTGACGCCTGCGCTGATGGTGCGTGCCGGCGAGGCTGCAGCCGCGGCTGCGCAGCAGCTCGTCCCTGAAACCGGCAAGGATGTGCTGGTGCTTGCGGGGCCCGGCAACAATGGCGGCGACGCCTACGAGGTCGCCGCGCGCCTGAAGGCCGCGTTCCTGCGCGTCAGCGTCGTATCGCCGGCCGATGCGGCGAAGCTGCCGCCGGATGCCGCCGCGGCGCTGCGCAAATGGCAGGCCGCAGGCGGCGAAACCCTGGGCGCCGTGCCCGAGGGACGGCACTGGTCGCTCGTGGTCGACGGGTTGTTCGGCATCGGCCTCGCGCGCGAGCCCGAGGGCGAGTATGCGCGGCTGATCGATCTGACGCATACGCTCGCCTGCCCGGTCCTGGCGCTCGATATTCCGAGCGGACTCGCCTCCGACACGGGTCGCGTGCTCGGCCGCGCGGTGCGCGCGACGCACACGATCACGTTTATCGCGCTGAAGCCGGGCCTGCTGACGCTCGATGGCCCCGACCACTGCGGCGAGCTGCAGGTCGCCGAGCTCGGCCTGGACGCGCGCAGCCTGCGCGCGCCGAGCGGATGGGTCGCGGAACCCGCCACCATGCGCTGGGTGCTGAAGCCGCGCCCGCGCGCGTTCCACAAGGGTCAGGCGGGCTCGCTCGGCATCCTCGGCGGCGCGGGCGGCATGGTCGGCGCCGCGCTGCTCGCGGGACGCGCAGCGCTCAAGCTCGGCGCCGGCCGCGTGTACGTCGGGCTGCTCGATCATGACGCGCCCCAGCTCGACCCGGTGGCGCCCGAGCTGATGCTGCGCCACCCCGACGATGCACTCGGCCAGAACCTCGACACGATCGTGGTGGGACCCGGACTGGGCCAGAGCGAGCGCGCCGAGGCGCTCGTCGGCGCTGTGCTCGCAAGCGACATGCCTTGCGTGCTGGATGCGGACGCGCTGAACATCCTCGCCGATGACAGCAATCTGCGCACTGCCTGTGCGCGGCGCCGAGCGGACACGCTCATCACGCCGCATCCCGGCGAGGCCGCGCGCCTGCTGCAGGCGGACGTGCCCGAAGTGCAGGCCGACCGTCTGGGCGCGGCGCGCATGCTCGCCGAGCGGCTGAACGCGCACACCGTGCTCAAGGGCAACGGCAGCGTGCTGGTTGCGCGCGACGGGCACTGGTTCATCAACTGCTCGGGCAATTCCGGCATGGCGAGCGCGGGGATGGGGGACACCCTGTCCGGCTTCCTCGGCGCCCTGCTCGCGCAGCGCTACAGCGGCGAGGCCGCGCTCGTGCTCGGCGTGCACCTGCATGGCGCCGCGGCCGACGCGCTCGCCGCGCGCGGCATCGGTCCGGTCGGCCTGAGCGCCGGCGAGCTGATCGAGCCGGCGCGCGCGCTCTGGAACGGCTGGCTGAAGGGCTGAACGCGCGCCGAGGCCCTGATCCCGCGCCACCCTTTCGCGACATCGCGCCCGCGCGAACAGTCATGAACGCAGAAGAATCGCTCAGCGGCGAACTGACCTCGGCCTATCTGTACCGCGTCATCGCCGCGGGCGAGCGCGACGGACGACGCAAGCACCTGTTCGAAGAGCTGGCGCGCGATGCCGAGTCGCAGGCCCAGCACTGGCGCCAGACGCTTGCTGCGGCGGGCGTCGCGGCGGTGCCGTTTCGCCCTTCGCTGCGCGCGCGGCTGGTCGCCTGGCTGGTCGAGCGGCTCGGGCCGCAGCGCCTGACGCACGCGCTCACCGCGATGAAGGTGCGCGGCATGTCGGTCTACCGCGAAGGTGCGCGCGCGCCGCGCGGCGTCGGCGGCCTGCCTTCGGCGCACGACGAGATCGGCGAGCGGCACCGCGCCATCGGCGCAGGCGGCTCGCTGCGCGCCGCGGTGTTCGGCGCAAACGACGGGCTGGTCTCGAACGCAGGCCTGATCCTCGGCGTCGCGGGCGCGGGTGCCTCGAGCGACACCATACTGCTCGCGGGCGTCGCCGGCCTGCTCGCCGGCGCCTTCTCGATGGCCGCCGGCGAATACGTCTCGATGCGCGCACAGCGCGAAATGTACGAATACCAGATCGCGCTCGAAAAAGCCGAGCTGGACACCTACCCGGAAGAGGAGGCCGAAGAGCTCGCGCTGATCTTCGAAGCGCGCGGCATGCCGATCGAGGAAGCGCGCCGCCAGGCCGCGCAGCTCGTCGCCGATCCCGCGCATGCCCTCGACACGCTGACGCGCGAGGAGCTCGGGCTCAACCCGGACGACCTGGGCTCGCCGCAGGGCGCGGCGCTGTCCTCGTTCGTCGCCTTCGCTCTCGGCGGCGCGGTGCCGCTGGCGCCGTTCGCCATCGCGCCGGCGCCGTACGCGCTCGCCGCATCGATCGCCGCTGCGGCCGCGGGCCTGTTCCTCGCCGGCGCCGCGACCAGCCTGTTCACCGGGCGCGCCGCGCTGTTCGGCGGCGCGCGCATGCTGGCGATCGGAGCCGCGGCCGGCCTCGTCACCTACTCGATCGGTGCGCTGCTCGGCGCAGGCCTGGCCTGAACGCGCCCGTCAGGATTTCAGCCGCCGCACGACGTCGAACACCTCGGCCGCGTGCCCGCGCGGGCTCACGCCGTAGGCGACGTGGCGCAGGACCCCCTTCTTGTCGATGATGAAGGTCGAGCGCACCAGGCATTCGCGCCGCACGCCGTCGGTCTCCTTTTCCTGCAGCACGCCGTAGTTGCGGCAGACTTCGCCTTCGGTGTCCGAGAGCAGCGCGATCGACAGGCCGTGCTCGTCGCGGAACTCGGCGTGGCGCAGGCAATCGTCGCGCGAGACCCCGAGGATGACGCAGTCGTGGCGATCGAAGTCGCTCTCGTGGTCCGAGAAGTCGACCGCCTCCATGATGCAGCCCGGCGTGCCGTCGCGCGGATAGAAGTACAGCACCACGTTCTTCCTGCCCTTGAACGCCGAAAGCGTGACGACCTGCATGTCGGCGTCGGGGAGAGAAAAATTCGGCGCAGCCTGTCCGGTTCGCACCATGTCGCGCGGATTCTAAAACAGGAAACTCGCCGCCAGACAAGCGCCGCGTGCGATGCGTAGCCTGGGCGCAACGTTTGCTCGGCGCGACCCTATAATCCCGCAGTGCGCAATCCGCTACTCGGCGGGCTCTCGCCGCAAGAGTTTCTCGCGCGCCATTGGCAGCGGCGCCCGCTGCTGGTGCGCGGCGCGCTGCCGGGATTCCGCGATCTCGCCGAGCACGGCGCGCTGGCCCGTCTCGCCATGCGAGACGATGTCGAAGCACGACTGGTCGAGAGGCGGCGTGGACGCTGGCATCTGAGTCACGCGCCGCTGACGCCCGCGCAGCTGCGTCGCGCGGGCGGGCGCGACTGGACGCTGCTGGTGAGCGGACTCAATCTGCACCTGGCCGCGGCCGAGCGGCTGCTGCGCCGATTCGATTTCATCCCGCAGGCGCGACTGGACGACGTGATGGTGAGCGTCGCCGGCGCGGGCGGCGGGGTCGGCCCGCACGAGGACGCCTACGACGTGTTCCTGCTCCAGGGTCGCGGGCGCAGGCGCTGGCGCCTGTGTCGCCCGCGCGCATTCCGCTACGTTGCCGGTGCGCCGCTGCGCCTGATCGAGGATTTCCACGCCGAAGACGAGCTGCTCACCGAGCCCGGCGACCTGCTCTACCTCCCCCCGGGCTGGGGACACGACGGCGTAGCGCTCGAGCCCTGCACCACCTACTCGATCGGCTTTCGCGCCCCGCTCGGCGAGGAGCTCGCCGCGGCGTTCCTCGATTGGCTGCACGGGCGCGGTCTGCCGCGCGCGCGCTACAGCGACCGCGCGCTGCGCCCGAGCCGCCACCCCGCCCGCGTGCCGCCGGCGATGCTCGAGTATGCGATCGGCACGCTCGCGCGCATCCGCTGGACGCGGCGCGACGTGGCGCATTTTTTCGGCGAGTATCTTTCCACGCCGAAACCGCAGATCGTATTCGCCGCGCCGCGCCGCCCGCTCGGCCGCGCGGCCTTCGCGGCGCGGCTGGGCGGCGCGAGCGTCGTGCTCGACGCTCGCACGCAGCTGCTCGCGCTCGGTGCGCGGCTGTTCATGAACGGCGAGCGGCTCGAGCTGAGCGTCGCGCAGCGCCGCGGCCTGCAGGCGCTCGCCGACCGGCGCCGGCTCGCGGGCGCGCGGCTTGCCCGCGTCGCGCTCGTGCCTCTACTCTATGCGTGGTACCGCCAGGGATACCTCCACCTCGAGACGCCCGAATGAACGATTCGCCCGACGCGGCTGCGCCGGATTACCAGCGCTTCGACACCGAGGCCGATTTCCAGGCTGCGGTCGATCGCCTGCTCGCGCAGGACGGGCGCGAGCTGCGCGTTTTCGATCCCGACCTGCAGTCGCTGCGACTGAATGCGCCCGAGCGCATCGCGCGCATCGAGCAGTTCCTGCTCGCAAGCCGCACGCGCCGCCTGTATATCGTGCTGCATGAGCCCGATTACCTGACGCGCCAGTGCCCGCGCATGATGCGCCTGCTCGCGCGCCTGGCTCACGTCATCCAGGTCAACCGCACGCACAGCGAGATCCGCGAGCTGCAGGACGCGTTCATGGTGCTCGATTCCGAGCACTACCTGCGGCGGCCGGTCGCGCGGTTCTTTCGCGGCGCGATCGGAATCCACGACGAGACCGAGGCGCAGGCGATGCGCAACCGCTTCGGCGAGATCTGGTCGGCGTCCTTCCCGGCGGTGTCCGCGACGACGCTCGGCCTTTAGCGAGGGCTTGATCAAAGGGGACTCCGTCCCCCTTGAGAACCCCCGACCCCACACGAAACTGCGATCACGTCATCGACTTGATCGGAGTCTCCCTAAACGAGGCTGCGCCAGTCGAAGCCCTCCGCCTGCGTCGCCAGGCCGACCTCCTCGGCCGCGCAGCCGAGCACTCCGGCGAGCGCTCCGCGCGCGAGTTCGGGGCGGTTGTTCTGCTCGGACAGATGCGCCGCGATCACATGCTGCAGGCGCGAACGATCGAGCGCCGCGAGCAGCGTCGCCGCGGCGCCATTGTCCAGATGCCCGAGCGGCCCGGCGATGCGCGCCTTCAGCCAGTGCGGATAGCCGCCGCCCCACAGCAGGTCGAGCGCGTGATTGCATTCCAGCACCAGCGCGTCGCTGCCCGAGAGCACTTCCACGACATGCGCCGTCGGCGCGCCGAGGTCGGTCAGCACGCCGAGCCGCCGTGCGCCGTCCGACAGCAGATACTGCACCGGCTCGCGTGCATCGTGCGGCACCGTGAACGGGCGCACCTCGAGATCGTCGATCGCGAACGGCGTGCGGGCGTCGATCTCGCGCAGGCGCAGGCCGTTCGCCGCGGCCCTGGCTTCGAAATCCGCTTCGGCCTCGCCCACCGCGTGCCGGGTCCCGTGCGTGAGCACGACCTCGATCCCATGGGCAGCGGCGAGCGCGCTCACCCCGCCGGCGTGATCGTCGTGCTCGTGGGTGAGCAGGATCGCGCGCAGCGCTGCGGGCTCGAGCCCGCGCCGCGCGAGTCGCCGCTCGGTCTCGCGCCGCGACAGGCCGCAGTCGATCAGCACGCGGGTCGCGCCCGCCTCGACCACCAGGCAGTTGCCCTGGCTGCCGCTCGCGAGCGATGTGAAGCGCAGCACCCGGCGCCGCGCCGTCTTACTTCAGCTCTTCGTGCAGCAGCGACAGGATCTTGTGCGCCGTGCCCGTCGACTCCGTCTTGCCGTCCTTGCCCAGGACGCGCACCTCGCTGTTCGCGCTCTGCTGCGCGATCGAAACGCGGTACTGCTCGGGCCTGACCTCGGGCGTCGACGATTTCCAGAACGCGAGCTTGTCGAGCAATCCCGGCTTTTCGTCCTTGCGCTTCATGTCGCCTTCCGGATCTGCATAGCGCACGTAGTACAGGCCCTTCGCCCGATCGCGGTCCTCGACCGTGAACCCGACGCGGTCGAGCGCGAGGCCCACGCGCCGCCAGGTGCGATCGAACGGTTCGGACACTTCGAGCACTTCGGCGCCGTCGGCGGTCTTCTTCAGCTGCGCGCGGTCCTGCGGCTGCTGCGCGTTGACCATCAGCAGCTTGGCCTTCTCTTCCTGCGCGCCCAGGCGGATCATCAGACGGCGCAGGAACTCGGCCTCGAGCGTATGGTCGGTCTCACGCGGCTGCCACTTGGTCGACGAGCGCGAGGTATCCGCGTGCACCTCCTCCATGCCCCGGTGCGTGATGTAGATCTCGGTGCCCTTTGCGTCCGGCGTGCGCTCGAGCCGCGTGCGGAACAGGTCGCGCTCCGCGGTCGAGTAGAGCTGGTCAAGCAGCGAGCCGAGCGTGCTGCGGATGAGGTCCTGCGGCAGCTTGGCGCGGTTTTCCGCCCAGTCGGTTTCCATGATGCCGGCTTCGGGCGTCGCCTTGCGGATGAGGAAGCCGTTCTCCTGCCAGAAGTCCTTCACGATCGGCCAGAGCTGCTCCGGCGTCCTGTCGTCGACCACCAGCCAGCGTTCATTGCCGCGACCTTCGATGCGCATGTCCTGCGCGCCCGGCAGGACATCCGCGTCTCCGCGCGCGCGCACCTGGCGCTGGTCGGCCTGGTAGCTCGACAGGGACGTCGTCCCCTTGCCGGTATCCGGAATCACGTAGCGGTTGTCGCGCCGCGGCGCGGTGAGATCGGGCGGGATTTCGAGCGGCGGCAGCTGCCCCGCGGACTTGTAGTCGACCTTCGGTCCTTCCAGCAGGCTGCTCGTCGATTTGCAGCCCGCGAGCGCGAGCAGCGCCGCGCAGGCGAACACGAGCCCGCGCCGGCCTGCGCCCGGTCCGCGCTGCGGACGGTCGCGCCCTCTCAAGCGCGCTTCTCCACCACGCGCAGCCCCGGCAGCGCAATGCCCGCCTCGTGCAAGGCTTCGCGCACGGTCTCGTGGAAGCGATCCGAGAGCGTCACCATCGGCAGGCGCAGGCCTTCCTCGATCAGGCCCATCTGCGCGAGCGCCCATTTCACCGGCATCGGATTCGCCTCGACGAACAGGCGCTGGTGCAGCGGCAGCAGCCTGAGATTGATCTCGCGCGCCTTCTTCACGTCGCCGACGAGCGCCGCGGCGCACATCTGGTGCATGAGCTTGGGCGCCACGTTCGCGGTCACCGAGATCACGCCGTGACCGCCCATCAGGATGAGCGCGAGCGCAGTCGAATCCTCGCCGCTGTAGATCGCGAAATCGCGCGGCGCGCGCTTGACCAGGTCGGTGCCGCGCTCGATGTTGGCGGTCGCGTCCTTGATGCCGATGATCCCCGGCAGTGAAGCGAGCCGCAGCACGGTGTCGTTCTGCAGGTCCGCCACCGTCCGTCCGGGCACGTTGTACAGGAGCATCGGCAGATCGACGGTCTCGGCCACCTTGCGGAAGTGCTGGTACAGCCCCTCCTGCGTCGGCTTGTTGTAGTACGGCACCACCGACAGGCAGGCGGTCGCGCCGGCCTTCTGCGCCGATTCGGTGAGCTCGATCGCCTCGGCCGTGGAGTTGCCGCCGGTGCCGGCGATGATCGGAATGCGCCCTTTGGCGTGCTCGACCGCGACGCGGATCAGCTCTTTGTGCTCGTCGAAGTTCACGGTCGGCGATTCGCCCGTGGTCCCGACCACGACGATGCCGTCGGTGCCTTCGGCGACGTGCCAGTCGATCAGGCTGCGGAAGTGCGCGAGATCGATCGCGCCGTCCGCCTTCATCGGTGTGACGATTGCAACCAGGCTGCCAGTGATCATGAGCTCTCCCCCGCTGTCGCTTTTCTCCGACCCGTGTATTCTAACGCCTTGTTACAGCTGGTTTAACGCTGCACGGCGTCAATTCTCGAGCGGCGTGTCCGCGGCGCCGCCCCGGATCGCGCAAAGGCGCTGAATCACCGCCGCTTTCGGCCGCGTAACGCAGCCCTGTTCGAACGCCACCACGCTGAGAGACGGCCCGAACGCCTCGAGCAGTTCCGCCGGACGCAGCAGAAACTGCGCATTAGACGGCCGCCCGAATCGTTCGTTCCCGAGCGCGAAGGTTTCGTAGATCAGCACCCCGCCTTCCTCGAGCGCCTGCGCAAGCCGCGCAAACAGCGGGCGATGCAGGTAGTTGACCACGACGACCGCCGCGAAATGCCGCGTCTCGAGCGGCCATGGCGATCCGTCTTCGAGGTCCGCATAAAGGGGCTCTATGCGGGCTGCGCCGGCGAGCGCCGCGAGCGCCGCGCGGTCCCTGTCGAGCGCGAGTACCGGGTGCCCGCGCGCGGCGAAGTGGCGCGCGTGGCGCCCGTTGCCGCAGGCCAGATCGAGCACCGCGCCGCCCGGCGCGATCAGGCGGGACCAGCGCAGCACCCAGCGCGACGGTTCCTCGGTTCCGTGCGGCACGGCGATTGCGCTCGGCTCAGCGGCGCGCCTCGGCTCGCCTCACGCGGCCGCCCTGCCGCTGACCGACGGCGCCGCGTGCGGCAGCTTGGTCGCGCGCGGCAGCTCGCAGGCGAGGATTGCCTGGCGCAGCGCCTCGATCGCCTGCGGGCGCGGGAAGCTGCGCCGCCATGCGATCGCCACGCGCCGCCGCGGGGCCGGCTTGGCGAAGGGACGGATGCGGATCAGGTCGCTCGCGCCTGCACCCGGCGTGATCGAGGTCGCCGGCAGCACGGTGATGCCGACGCCGCTCGCCACCATCTGGCGGATCGTCTCGAGCGAGCCGCCTTCGAAGGTGCGCTGGATCCCGCTGCGGTTCGGCGAGCGGCTGGCGGCCGTGCACAGGTCGAGCACCTGGTCGCGGAAGCAGTGTCCCTCGCCGAGCAGCAGCATGCTCTCCTGGGTGAGCTCCTCGGTGGCGATCTCCTTCTTCTTGGTCCAGGGATGGCGCTGCGGCACCGCGACCAGGAAAGGTTCGTCGTACACCGCCTGGGTCAGCACGCCGGGCTCGCCGAAGGGCAGCGCGATGACGATCACGTCGACCTCGCCGTGCTTCAGCGCCTCGGCCAGGCGGTGGGTGAAATTCTCCTGGATCAGCAGCTGCATCGACGGCGCCGTGCGGCGCAGGATCGGGATCAGCTTCGGCAGCAGGTAGGGCCCGATGGTGTAGATCGCGCCGAGGCGCAGCGTGCCGGCGAGCGGATCGCGTCCGCTCGCCGCGAGCTCCTTGATGCGCGCCGCCTCTTCCAGCACGCGCTGCGCCTGCTCGATGATCGGTTCGCCGATCGGCGTGGTCGTCACTTCTCCCGGACCGCGCTCGAACAGCACCACGCCGAGCTCCTCCTCCAGCTTCTTGATCGCGACCGACAGCGTCGGCTGCGACACGAAGCAGGCCTCTGCGGCGCGCCCGAAATGCCGCTCGCGCGCGACGGCGACGATGTAGCGCAGCTCGGTGAGCGTCATCCCGGTTTCGCGCGGCGCGCCTCGAGGAACGCTGCGATGGCGTCGGCGAGCTGCGCCTCGCGCCCGTTGTAGAAATGATCCGCGCCCGCGATCGCCACCTGGCGCGAGCCCGGGATCGAGGCGATCGCGCGCGCGCGGTCCTGCGCTGCGCCGCGCACAGCGGGCAGGTCGGACTCGCCGTAGACGTCGAGAATCGGCTCGCGCAGTTTTCCCAAGCCCGCGAAGTCCGACGGCATGCCGAGGCACACCCAGGCCGCGTACGGCGCGTCTTTCGTCTTCTGCCAGAACGCCAGGCTCATGCGCGAGCCCATGCTGTGCGAGAGCAGAACGAGCCTCGCGGGTCCGCGCGCACGCAGCCATGCGCCGGCGACCGCAATGCGCTCGACCGCCTCTGCGAACACGGCGGCGGTATACGCCTGCGAGCCGGCGTCCGAGGCCTGCACCGGCATCTGGATCGACAGCGTGCTGTAGCCGCGGTCCGCAAGCGCGCTGCGCAGGGTTCCGATCACGCCGTGATTCGGGTGAACACCGATGCCGTGCACCAGGACGATGCCCACTTTCGCGTTCAGTACCGGGACGTAGAGCGCCAGAAATTCATGTCCCGAACCGAGCCTGAGCTTGACCGCGTCACCGACGACCAGATTGCCGGTGACCTCGGATTCCCAACGCTTCTCGCGCGCGTAGTCCTGCGCGCTCGCGCAGAACGCAATGAGGCCGAGCGCGGCGGCAACCATCGTACGCGGCCCGGCGCGCATCACGCCCGACCCCGCCGCGCGAGGAAATACAGCGGAATGCCGGCGAGCATGACCACCAGCCCGCCGAGCACCATGTCGCCGAACTTCGGCCCGTAGATGGGGTTGCGCACGTAGTCGATCGCCGAGTAGAGCATGAACAGGCAGGCGGCGCAGAACGCGAGCGGTATCAGCGGGTAGAGCGGGACGCGGAACGCGGGTGCCGCGCGGTCGCGCAGGCGGAACACGAACAGCGTCAGGGCGGTCAGCAGGAAAAAGGTCCAGAACACCGGCGAGGTGTAGGCCACCATCGCGCTGAAGCCGTCTGGCGTGGACGCGCTCGCCGCGACCAGGATCAGCGCGATCGCGCCCTGCAGCAGCAGCGCGTTGGCCGGCGTGCTGCCGGCGTCGCGCCAGTGGCCGAGGCGCGCAAACAGCGCAAAATCGCGTCCCAGCGCCCAGGTCGTGCGCGCGCCGGTGAAAATCGCCGCGTTCATCGTCGTAAGCGCCGCGACGCAGACGATCAGCGCGAGCAGCACCGCGCCGCGCTCGCCGGCCGCCACGCGCACCACGTCCGCGGCGACGACCTTGGAGGCGCGCATGCCGTCCTGCCCGAGCGCCGCCAGGTAGCCGAGATTGACGAACAGGTACAAAAGCGAAATGGCGACGATGCCCCAGACCAGGATGCGGGTCATGTTGCGGCGCGCCTCGCGCACCTCGCCCGCGAGATAGGCCGCTTCGTTCCAGCCGCCGTAGGTCAGCAGCACGAAGATCATCGCCAGGCCGAAGGCGCCGCCGCCGCCGGCCTCGGCCGGCTTGGGCAGGCCGCCGCTCGCGAGCCCGGCGCTGCCGATCACGATCAGGCCGAGGAACAGCAGCGTCTGCAGGATTTTCTGCAGCGTCTTCGACTGCAGCGTGCCGGCGACGTTCAGCGCAGTGAGGGCCACTACGCCGAGCGCCGCGTAGAGCGCCGAGCTGTATTTCCCCAGGCGCAGCAGCTCGGAGGCGTAGTCGCCGAAGACGAAGGCGACGAGCGCGATCGCGCCGGTCTGGATCACGGTGATGCGCGACCAGGCGAAGACGAACGCCACGCCGCGCCCCAGGCCGCGCTGCAGGTAGGCGTACTCGCCGCCCGTGTCCGGATGGCGCGCGGCGAGCTCGGCGTAGACCAGCGCGCCGCAGAGCGACACCAGACCGCCGAGCAGCCAGGCGCCGAGGAATTCCGCCGCACTCGAAGTCGCCCCCGCGACCACCGACGGCGCCTTGAAGATGCCGACCCCGATCACCATGCCGCACAGGAGTACGATGCCGTCGGGCACCGACAGCAGCGGCCTCGGCGCCGCCGCGGCCTGCGCTACTGAACCCGGGTCGCGATCCATTTGCGTTCGTCCTCCGTCTGTCCGTCGAAGGTGCGCGCGCGGCCTTCGATGCGCGCGCCCTCGACGTGCCCGGCGAGCAGCAGGTTCATCGGCCGCCCGCCCACCAGCCCGCTCACCACCAGCGTGATTTCGCGCCCGCGCAGCCGCGTGGCGCGCACCACCAGCTCGCGCCCGCCCTCGAATGCGTCCACCTCGAGCATCTGGTAGCTCTGCCGGATGCGGATCCGCCATTCTCCGCCGAGGCCTTCGATGCGTCCGCGCCAGTCGCCCGCCACCTGCGCCGGCACGATCCACAGGTGAATGTGCGAAAGCCCGTCGCGCCCGCCGACCGGCTTGTCCGGCGCGCGCAGCGACAGCGTCTCGTCGGGCAGCCAGGGGCCCATGTCCCAGTCGTGCGACACCACGCGCGTGCCGGGCGCGAGCGCGAGCAGCCGCGGCATCAGCTTCAGGTTGACCTGCGGCAGCAGGTACATCGTGATGACGCTCGCCTGCGACAGGTCGGTCTCGAACAGGTCGCGGTGCTCGAAGCGCGCGCGCGCGGCGACGCCCGCGCGCTGCGCGTTGTCGCGCGCCTGCGCCACCAGCTCGGGATCGATGTCGACGCCTAGCGCCTGCGCGCCGCGCTGCGCCGCGCCGATCACCACGCGCCCGTCGCCCGAACCGAGGTCGATCAGCATGTCATTCGGCCCGACCTCCGCGATTCGCAGCATGCGGTGCACGACCTCCTGCGGCGAGACGACGAAGGGCACGCTGCCGTCGTCCCACCAGGCGCGCGCGGCGCCGCCCGCTGCGAGCGCAGCGAGCAGCGCGAGCGACCGCGCGAGCTGTCGGCAGACCGATGGCGTCATCAATGAGGGAAACTCTCGGGCGTTAGAATCGCAGCTGCGCCCCGGTAGCTCAGTGGATAGAGCAGCCCCCTCCTAAGGGGCAGGTCGTACGTTCGATTCGTATCCGGGGCGCCAAGTCTACCTAGAAATCCTCGGGCTCTGCGGCCGCTCCTGCGGCGCGCGCGCGCTGGCGGCGGTGCTGCCAGAGGGCGAACGCGACCGAGGCCGCCGAGGCGGCGAGCAGGCTGCCCGAGATCGGCCGCGTGAGGAACAGCCACGGGTCGGCGTCGGTCATGATCGCGCGGATCAGGTTGGTCTCGATCTGGTCGCCCAGAATGACGCCGAGGATCAGCGGCGCGAGCGGCAGGTCGACCTTCACCATGGCATAGCCGAGCAGCCCGAAAATCAGCAGCACGTAGACGGTCGACATGTTGTTGCCGAGTGCGTATGCGCCGATCACGCACAGCACCAGCACCACCGGGAACAGCGCCGCCTTCGGCACCGTCACCACGCGCAGCATGAGGCGCGCGCCGAACGCGATCACCAGCGCCATGATCGGGTGCGCGAGCAGGTACGCCGCGAAGATGCCGTAGGCCACCTGCGTGTTCTGAGAAATGAACAGGGGCCCCGACTGGATGCCGTGGATGGTGAGCGCGCCGAGCATGACCGCGGTCACCGCATCGCCTGGAATGCCGAAGGCCATGATGGTCACCAGCGAGCCGCCGACGTTCGCGTTGTTGGCCGATTCCGAGGCGATGATGCCCTCCGG
>Ga0210138_1000147_pt1 | contig 17107 bp, 13 predicted proteins | sample Browns_ThreeSqC__FD_184850 | JGI IMG/M metagenome (GOLD analysis project Ga0210138, IMG submission 184850) | Wetland microbial communities from the San Francisco Bay, California, USA, that impact long-term carbon sequestration -... | ecosystem: Environmental > Aquatic > Marine > Wetlands ... | reverse complement strand
ATCGCGCAGCCAGCCGAGGCGCATCTCGCGCGCCGCCTCGGCGGAAGCCTCTTCCTTGTAGGCGTAATCGGCCATGAAGGTGGTCAGGCCCTCGGCCCAATTGCCGCCGCTGTAATCGACGTACACGCCGTTACCCCACCAGTTGTGCAGCACTTCGTGGCCGAGCGAGGTTGCGCGGATGAACGGCAGGCGCAGCACCGCTTCGCCGATGTAGGTGAGGGTCGGCATGCCGAACCCGGTCGGCAGCGGGCTGGCGACGACCGAGAATGAGGCGAACGGATAGGCGCCGATGGACTTCGAGTAGCGCTCGATGTAGCGCTGGCTGTCGTCCAGGTAATCCTTCGCGAGCGCGCTGATCGCCGGCGTGAAGTAGCTGCGCAGGCGCAGTGACGGCGCCTCCGCACGCTCGACGATGCGCTCGGCAACGACGTACGGCCCGGCCATCAGATCGATGCCGTCGGTCGGCGAGCGCATCTCGAAAGTCGCGACGGTGCGCGCGCCATCTTCGCCGGGCACCCGCTCCTCGGTCAGGTCACCTGCGACCAGGCCGCGCTGTCCCGCAGGCAGCGACAGCCGCACGCGATAGGTGAACAGCTCGCCAGGCGAGGGATACCACGCGCCGCCGGCCGGCAGAAAGCTGCCCTCGGGCGAAGCCATCGGCGGCAGCGCAACCAGCACGCGACGGTGGTCGGCGCCGCGATCGAGCGGCGCGAGCGTTCCTTCGTAGACGACGCGTACGCGCTGCCCGGCCCGCGCAAGGCGCCACTCGCGCACGCCCTGGGCACCGGGTTCGGCGCGCGCGACGACCGACTCTCCGTCGACCTCGGCTGCGATCACGCTCAGCCCTTCGTGTAGTACGACTATGGCATGTCGCGCGGGATGCAATGTCGCTTCGACCCGCAGCGCGCGCGTCGCGGGATCGAGCGTGACATCGAGTTCGAGGTGAGGGGGCGCCGCCTGCGCACAGGCTGCGATCAGCAGCGCGGCGGCAAGCGCCGCACGCGGGCATATCGGCATTACCTCGGCTTCGCTGGCGGAAACTTGATGACCAGACTGAGGTTCTCGCCGCCGCGGCGCAACTCGATCGGCAGCCAAGTTCCCGCTGGCTGCGCACGCACCGCCGCAATGACGGCCCCGAGCTCGGTGACCGGCGTGCCCGCGATGGACAGAATCGCGTCGCCGGCGCGCAGATCCATCGAAGCGGCGAGGCTGTCTTTCATGACAGCGACGATTTCGACGCTCTTGTCCTTCTGCGCCAGCTGCACCCCGAGCCGAGGCCGGGGCGGCGGCGCCTCGCGGCCCGCGGGCAGGGCGAATACTGCGTCGGCGTAGCCGGCAACGAGATCCTGGCAATCGCCCGGCGCGTCAACCGGCAGCAGCGTGGTGACGCGCGTCACGCCAAGCGCGCGCAGCTGGTGCGGGATGCCAAAGCCGTTGCGCAGGTGGCCGCTTCCGGCGATGCCCACCACCAGCGGTCGGCTTCCGGCTGGCACATTCTCAAGCCGCGCTGCCAGCGCCTCGGCCATGGCGCGATCCCAGGCAGCCTGCGACTCGACGAAGCGCCGGAACCCGGGGTCCTCGCGTGTTGCCTCCCGTTCCTTCGACTTCGCGGCCAGCGGATGCTGGCGGTAGATCTCGAACAGCGCGTCAACGTAGCCCGGGCGCGGCGGGGCCGGGCGCGCGACGCCTTCCTTGCGCGCCTCGGGGACCGCGTCCCAGCCGTCCGCGGCGATCGCGCGGGTGAGCTCACGCTCGACATTCATCGCGAACATCGGGATACGGTGGATGCGTGCGAACTCGAACAGCGGCAGGTAGTACTCCGGCGGGAAACTCCAGACCTTTTTCCACTCGGTCTGCTCGAGCAGCGCCGCGGCGTCGAGCTCGCCGGCGACCCAGCGATCGAGCACCGGCTGCACGCGGCGCGGGAAAGCCTCGAAGCCGATCGCCATGTCCGGTCTCTGCGCCTGCAACGCGGCGAGGCTGTGCAGCTGCCAGAGGTGGTGATCCGACGCGTCGTGGCGTTCGCCGAGCAGCACGACGTCGCCCTGCGCGGCGGCGTTCAGGATTTCGGCTGCCGGCGTTGCGCGCGGTAGCGAACCGTCTAACGCGTACCAGCTGCCCGCAGTTACGCACTCGGCCGGAGGCCCCACGGCGGTCGTCGGCTCCGCCGCGCAAGCACCGAGCGCGACGGGAAGTGCGATCGAAGCGACGACGCGTGCCAGCACCGGCCGTCCCGGCCTAGCGCACGAGCGCCTCGACGCCCGCATCCTGAACGACTCCGCGCGCCGCGCGGCGCCGCTCGTGCTCGGCGAGGTGGCGCTTGCGAACGCGGATCGCGCGCGGCGTGACCTCGACCAGCTCGTCGTCCTCGATAAACTCGATCGCAGTCTCCAGCGTCAGCCGTATCGGCGGCGTGAGCAGCACGTTGTCGTCCTTGCCCGAGGCGCGCACGTTGGTGAGCTTCTTGGTCTTGATCGGATTCACCACCAGATCGCTCGAACGGCTGTGGATGCCGACGATCATGCCCTCGTAGACTTTGTCGCCCGGCGAGACGAAAAGGCGCCCGCGTTCCTGCAGGTTGAAAAGCGCATAGGCGACCGCTTCGCCGTCCTCCTGCGAGACCATTGCCCCGTTGCGCCGTCCCGGGAGCTCGCCCTTCCAAGCGTCGTAGCCGTCGAACACGTGGCTCATGATGCCGTTGCCGCGCGTGAGATTCATGAACTCGCCCTGGAAGCCGATCAGGCCGCGTGCGGCGACCCGGTAGTCGAGGCGTACCCGGCCGCGCCCGTCGGGCAGAAGGTCGACCAGCTCGCCGCGCCGTGCGGCGAGCGACTCCATCGCCGGGCCCTGGTGCACCTCCTCGACGTCTATCGTGAGCAGCTCCATCGGTTCGTGCAGCGCGCCGTCCACAGTCCGGGTGATGACGCGCGGCCGGCCGAGCGCGACCTCGTAGCCCTCGCGACGCATGTTCTCCGCAAGGATCGTGAGGTGCAGCTCCCCCCGCCCGGAGACGAGGAACACGTCCGCGTCTCCAGTGTCCTCGACGCGCAATGCGACGTTGGTATTCAACTCGCGCACCAGGCGCTCGCGCAGCTGGCGGCTGGTGACGAAGCGGCCGTCGCGCCCCGCGAGCGGCGAGGTGTTGACCTGGAAATTCATCGTCAGCGTCGGTTCGTCGACCTTGAGCGCAGGCAAGGGTTCCGGGCACTCCGGGGCGCACAGCGTCGCTCCGATCGTGACCGCCTCGACGCCGGTCACCTGAACGATGTCGCCGGCTTGCGCCTCCTGCAACGGAACACGCTCCAGTCCTCGAAAGCCGTACACCTGGCCGATCTTTGCGCGCAGCGGTGCGCGCTCCGGGTGCGCCACCACGATCTCCATCCCGGGCGCGAGGCGCCCGCGACGGATGCAGCCGATGCCGATGCGCCCGACGTAGCTCGAGTAATCGAGTGCGGCAATGCGCAGCTGCAGCGGCCCGTCGGCGTCGTCATCCGACGGCGGCGGCACGCGCTCGAGGATCGCCTCGAACAGGGGTCGCAGATCGGACCCTCGTTCGCGCGCATCGAGCGTCGCCCAGCCCTGCAGGGCGGAGGCGTACACCACCGGAAAGTCGAGTTGCGCTTCGCTTGCACCGAGCCGGTCGAACAGCTCGAAGGTGTGGTTCACCACCCAATCGGGCCGCGCGCCGTCGCGATCGATCTTGTTGACGACGACGATCGGGCGCAGGCCGAGCGCGAGCGCCTTGCGCGTGACGAAGCGTGTCTGCGGCATCGGCCCTTCGACCGCGTCGACCAGCAGCAGCACGCCGTCGACCATGCCCAGCACGCGCTCGACCTCGCCGCCGAAATCGGCGTGTCCAGGCGTGTCGACGATGTTGATGTGCACGCCGGCGTAGTCGATCGCGCAGTTCTTGGCCAGGATCGTGATGCCACGCTCGCGTTCGAGGTCGTTCGAATCCATCACGCGCTCGGCAATGCGCTCATGCGCGGCGAATGCGCCGGCCTGATGCAGCAGCTTGTCGACCAGCGTGGTCTTGCCGTGGTCGACGTGCGCGATGATGGCGATGTTGCGGACAGAACGCGGCATAGGGCGGCGCAAAAGCCGACCATTCTATCAGTCGCGCAGACTGAACGTTGCGCTCCGACCGCGCGCGTCGGCGCGGTCCGCGATGCGATCTACCGGTCGAGCCCTGCGATCAGCAGGTACTTGACCTCGAGATACTCGTCGATGCCGTATTTCGAGCCCTCGCGACCGAGCCCCGACTGCTTTACGCCGCCGAAAGGCGCGATCTCGGTCGACAGGATGCCCGAGTTGACGCAGACCATGCCGGTTTCCATGTTCTCGGCGACGCGGAAAATGCGCCCCACGTCCCGGCTGTAGAAATAGCCCGCAAGGCCGAACTCGGTGTTGTTCGCCAGGCGCACCGCGTCGTCCTCGGTCTTGAAGCGGATCAGCGGCGCGACCGGGCCGAAGGTTTCCTCATACGACACGATCATCTCCGGCGTCACGCCGGTGATCACGGTCGGCTCGAAAAACAGCCCGCCCTTGGCGTGGCGTTTGCCGCCGAGCATCAGCTTGGCGCCCTTGCCGAGCGCGTCGGAGACGTGCTGCTCGACCTTTCTCATGCCCTGCTCGTCGATCAGCGGGCCGATCACCACGCCGGTCTCGGTTCCCGCGCCGACCTTGAAGCCCTTCACTTTCTCGGCAAGCTTCGCCGCGAAGGCGTCGTACACGCCGTCCTGCACGTAGATGCGGTTCGCGCAGACGCAGGTCTGGCCGGCGTTGCGGTACTTGCTCGCAATCGCGCCCTCGACCGCAGCGTCCAGATCCGCGTCGTCGAATACGACGAAAGGCGCGTTGCCGCCGAGCTCGAGCGAGAGTTTCTTCACCGTGTCGGCCGACTGGCGCATCAGGATGCGGCCGACCTCGGTCGACCCGGTGAACGAAAGCTTGCGCACCGTCGGATTGGCGCACAGCTCCTGGCCGATCGCCGGCGCCGATTGGCCGCTGCCGGTGACGACGTTTAGCACGCCTTTCGGAATCCCCGCGCGCTCGGCGAGCTCGGCCATGGCGAGCGCAGAGAGCGGCGTCTGCTCCGCGGGCTTGAGCACCACGGTGCAGCCCGCGGCGAGCGCCGGGGCGGCCTTGCGCGTGATCATTGCGTTGGGGAAGTTCCACGGCGTGATCATCGCCGACACGCCGATCGACTGCTTCAGCACGAGCACGCGCCTGTCCGCCATATGAGTCGGAATCACTTCGCCGTAGGCGCGCTTGCCTTCCTCGGCGAACCACTCGATGAACGATGCGCCGTAGGCGATCTCGCCGCGCGCTTCCGCCAACGGCTTGCCCTGCTCGGCGGTGAGGATCTGCGCGAGATCTTCCTGGTTCTGCATCAGGAGGTTGAACCACTTGAGCAGGATCGCGTGGCGCTCCTTCGCCGTCTTCGCGCGCCACGCCGGCCAGGCGCGCTCTGCGGCCTCGATCGCGCGCCGCGTCTCGGCCGCGCCCATGTCGGGAACCGCGGCGAGCGTCTCGCCGGTGGCGGGGTTGGTGATCGGGAAGGTCTTGCCGCCTTCGGCGTCAAGCCAAGCGCCCTCCAGGTACGCCTGAGTGCGGAACAGCTGCGGGTCCTTCAGCGAGATCGGCGGAAGCCCAGATTTGCCCGGTGCATTCATGGCGATGCCCTCCTGTTGCGCCGCAATGCGGAAATTCTAGTGCGTTCGACTCGCGAATGTCGCATTTTGCGATTGTTTGGGCGCCAAACTTTATGATTGACAGTCGCTTGCGCGAGTGCGTACAGTGCAACGGAAAAACGAGAATAAACAAAGGCCTCCGGAGCGTTCGGGAGAGCGCCTCGGCAGGTCGTTTCGCAGCGTCGAACCAGAGGAGAGAGCAATGAAGCGCAGCACAGCCATCAAGGAGATCGCCGTCGCGCTGACGGCAGCCGCAATGCTCGCGCCGGCGGCAGCGGCATTCGCGCAAGACGTGCGCATCGGCTACGCGATCGCGCGCACCGGGCCGTGGGCCGCGGGCTCGCAGGTCACGCAGGAGCCGAACTACATCATGTGGGCCGAGCAGATCAACGCTGCCGGTGGCCTAAATGTCGGCGGCAAGAAGCGCAAGATCGAGCTGATCGGGCTGGACGACCGCAGCAACATGGAAACGGTCGTGCGCAGCTACGAAAAGCTGATGACCAGCGACAAGGTCGACCTCATCCTGCCGCCCTGGGGCACCGGCGCGAATTTCGCGATCATGCCGCTCGCGCAGAAGCACGGTTACCCGATGCTTTCGTGCACGGCGACCGGCCGCAAGCTCGTGGCAATGAAGAACCCATATTTCTTCGCGCTGCTGCAGCAGCCCGACATCATGATGGACGCGCTCGCCGAGTACATGGTTGCGCGCAAGGTGAAGACCGCGACGGTGATCCACGTCGATGAGCTGTTTGGCCTCGAGCAGTTCACCGCGCTCGAGGCGTCGATGAAGGCGAAGGGCATTCAGATCCTCGAGAAGAAGAGCTACCCGCTCGGCATCAAGGACCTTTCGCCGGTTCTGAAGGACATGCAGGCGAAAAAGCCGGATGCCTTCATCGGGCTGACCTATCCGCCGGGCACGTTCCTGTCGACCGGGCAATCGAAGGCGATCGGCTTCAATCCGAAGATCTTCTATCTTGCGGTCGGCACGGCCTTCCCGGTCTACCGCGACAAGATGACGCCGGCGACGGTCGAGGGCGTCATGGGTCTCGGTACCTGGAACCCGAAGAGCGGCGCGGCCGCGCAGGCCTATTTCGACGCGCATGTGAAGCGCTGGAAGAAGGAGCCCGATCGCTGGGCGAGCGCGCACTGCTGGGCTGGTCTGCAGATCCTGCAGGCGGCAGTCGAGAAGGTCGGCCTCGATCGCAAGAAGATCCGCGACTACATCGCGAACACGACGCACAACACCGTAATCGGCGAGATGCGCTTCAAGGGGAGCGAGAACGTATCGACCCCGGGCGTCGTGAGCCAGTGGCAAAGCGGCGAATTCGAGGTGGTGTGGCCGCCGCAACGGGCAACCTCGGTGGCGCTGTTCCCGAAACCGAATTGGAAATAACCTAAGCAGGCAACCCGAGCCCCGCGGGCCTGGACGCAAAGCGTGTCCAGGCGCCGGCGGGGCTTTTTTCATCCCATGGGATTCTGGCTCGAGCTCGCGGCGTCCGGTCTGATCACCGGTGGCATCTACGCCGTGGTCGCGATCGGCCTGAACCTGCAGTACGGGCTGATGCGCATCATGAACATCTCGCACGGTGAATTCCTGATGCTCGGCGCGTACCTCACCTGGCTCGCGCACACCACGCTGCAGACGAATCCGATCGTGTTCCTGCCCGTGGTGGCGCTCGCGCTATTCGTACTCGGCCTGGTCGTCTATCGCCTGTGCTTCCAGCGCATCGCACGCACCGCGCCGGCAGTAGAAGTGATCGAGGCGAGGAGCCTGCTGGTCGGCTTCGGGCTGATGTTCTTCGTGCAGAATGCCGTGTACCTCGCCTGGGGCGCCGACCTGCGCGGCTACTCGTTCATGGCCGAGCCGGTCGACATCCTCGGCGCGCGCTTCATGGCGAACCGCCTGCTCGTGTTCGGCGTCGCGGTCGCGGCGAGCCTCGGGCTGCTCGCGCTGCTGCGCTGGACCATGATCGGCAAGGCGGTGCGCGCGATGATGCAATCGCCCACCGGTGCGCAGCTGGTCGGCGTCGACACCGGCATCCTGCACCCGGTGGTGTTCGGTGCGGGGCTCGCGCTTGCCGGCGTCGCCGGATCGCTGTTGTCGATGGTCTACGAGATCTCGCCTTCGATGGGCGAGCCATACACGATTACCGCCCTGATCGTGATCACGCTCGGCGGCCTGGGCAGCGCGATCGGCAGCCTTCTGGGCGGTTTCCTCCTCGGGCTGGTCGAGGCTTTCGGCATGCACTTCACCAACCCCTCGCTCAAGATGGTGCTGTCGTACGGTGTGCTGGTCGCGGTCCTGCTCGCGCGACCGCGCGGGCTGTTCGCGAGATGAGCCGGCGCGACGTTTCGTTGCGCAGCGTGCCGACAGCGCTCGGCGCGACGCTCGTCTGCGGGCTCGCGCTCGTCACGCTGCCCTGGCTGCTGTCGGACTTCCTGCTCGCGCTCGCGCTGTCCTGCCTGATGTTCGCCGCCCTCGCGGTCAGCTGGTCGATGTTCTGCGGCCCGACGCACTACCTGTCGCTCGCCACCTCGGCCTTCTTCGGCCTCGGCGCCTACGTGACCGCCTGGGGCCTGGAGTCGATGCCCTACGGCATGGCGGTGCTCCTGGGCGGCCTCGTCGGCGCGGCGTTCGCGGCGGCGATCGGCACTCTGGTGCTGCATCTGCGCGGCGCCTATTTCGCGGTGATCACCTTCGGGCTGACCGAGCTCACGCTGCATTCGATCACCTATTTCGAGAAGTCCTACGCCAACACTGCCGGCAGGATCATCGGCAATGCGCCGGAAACCCCGCTGATCTACTGGACCGTGCTGGCTGTGACCGTGCTCTCGGTGGCGACTGCGATCGTGGTTCGCGCCAGCCGGCTGGGCTTTGCCCTCAGGGGCATCGGCGGCGACGAGGAGCGCGCGCAGACGCTCGGCGTCAACACGCGGCGCGTCAAGGTGATTGCGTTTTCGCTGTCAGCGTTCTTTCCCGGCGCGCTCGGCGCAGCGATGGCGGTGCGCTGGACCTACATCGAGCCGCTGTCGGTGTTCAACCCGTTCATCGGCTTCCAGACCGTGCTGATCGCGATGGTCGGCGGCGCACAGACGCTGATCGGGCCGATCATCTCCTCGGTGTTCTTCAGCCTGCTGACCGAATTCCTGCGCCTGCGTTTTCCCTACGCGTTCCTGCTCGTGCTCGGCGCGCTGCTCATCGTCCTGGTGCTCTACCTGCCCGGCGGTCTGGCATCGCTCCTCACGCGCCGCGCGAGGTCGCATGCCTGAGAAACTTCTTTCCGCGCGTGGAGTGAGCGTGCGCTTTGGTGGCCTGATTGCGGTGAACGATGTGAGCCTCGACGTCCACGCGGGGGAGTTGGTCGGCGTCATCGGCCCGAACGGCGCCGGGAAGACGACCTTCTTCCACACGCTCTCGGGCGTGCTCAAGCCAAGCGCGGGTCGCCTCTCGATCGCGGGCGACGATCTCACCGGACGGCCGCCGCACGTATTCGCCGCGCACGGCGTCGCGCGCACCTTCCAGACGCCGCGCGTGTTTCGCGAGATGAGCGCGGCGGACAACGTGCGCTTCGGGCTCGAGTTCGCGGGGCGACTACGCCGGCATGCGCACGATGCGTTTGACGACGTAGAGACCATCCTCGGCTTTCTCGGCCTCGCGCAGGTTGCAGCGGTACCGGCCGGCGCGCTCACCCCGGCGCGCCAGCGCCTGCTCGAGATCGGCATTGCGCTTGGCGCGCGCCCGCGTGTGCTGCTGCTAGACGAGGTGGCGGCCGGGCTTACGCACACGGAGGTCGACGCGACCGCGCAGCTCATCCGGCGCGTGCGCGATGAGCTCGGGGTGGCGGTGATCTGGATCGAGCACGCGGTGCGCGTGCTGATGGATTACGTCGAGCGCGTCGCGGTGCTGCACCAGGGCGTGAAGATCGCCGACGGCGATCCGCGCGCGGTGGCGAGGGACGGCGCCGTGATCGAAGCCTACCTCGGCGAGGACGGCGAAGCGCAGAGGGCCGCGGCATGAGTGCGGCGCTGCAGGTGCGCAAGCTCTGTGCCGGCTACGGGGCGATGCGCGTGCTCGAAAACATCGACCTCGAGGCGCCCGCGGGCGAGCTGACCGTCATCGTTGGTCCGAACGGCGCGGGCAAGAGCACACTGCTGCGCGCGCTCTCGGGGATCATTCCGCGCGAGGGCGAGGTGCTGTTTGATGGCGCGCCGCTACCCGCGCGCGCCTCGGCGATCGTCGCGCGCGGCCTTGCGCAGGTTCCAGAGGGCCGGCAGCTGTTCCCGCAGATGACGGTGCTCGAGAACCTCGAGCTCGGCGGCTACCTCGTTGCGCGCGCCGAGCGCGAAGCGCGCCTGGCAAAGGTGCTCGCGATATTCCCGCGCCTTGCCGAGCGGCGCCAGCAGCTTGCCGGCACGCTCTCGGGCGGCGAGCAGCAGATGCTCGCCGTCGGCCGTGCGCTGATGGGCAAGCCGAAGCTGCTGATGCTCGACGAGCCCTCGCTCGGGCTCGCACCGAAGATGGTCGACGAGCTGCTCGCCACCGTGCGGCGCATCTGCCGGGAAGGCACCACCGTGCTGCTCGTGGAGCAGAATGTCGCCAAGGCGCTCGCCATCGCGGAAAGCGCTTACGTGCTGGAACGCGGAGCGATCGTGATGAAGGGCGCGGCGCGCGGCCTGCTCGGATCCGAGCAGCTGCGCGCGTCCTATCTCGGCGCCGAGACGAAACCCGGAACGCTGATCTGGAAAGGAGGGCTTTTCATGACCACGGAGCAGACCACGGCGGTGACCATCGCCGCCGAAAACGCCTGGAAGGGAAAGGTCTTCTCGGGCCGCTGGATGATGGCGAAGGGCGGCACGCGGCAGGTGATCGAGCCGGCGACCGGAGACGTGTTGACGGAAGTCGGCATCGCCGACGCCGAGGATGTGCGCGAGGCGGCGCTCGCGGCGAAGGCCGCGCAGCACGCCTGGGCCGATACGCCGGCCGATCAGCGCGCCGCGGTGCTGCGCCGGGCGGCACAGCTCCTCGAGGCGCACAGCGAGACTCTGCGCATCTGGATCATGCGCGAGACGGGCGGCATCGCGCCGAAGGCTGACAAGGAGCTGCATTTCGCGACCCAGATTCTGATCGAGGCCGCCGCGATCGCGACGCAGCCGCCGGGCGTGATGCTGCCCTCGGGGCCGAAGCGCATGAGCTTCGCGCGCCGCGTACCGCACGGCGTGGTCGGCGTGATCTCGCCGTTCAACTTCCCGCTCATCCTGTCGACGCGCGCCGTGGCGCCGGCGCTCGCGCTTGGCAATGCGGTGATCCTCAAGCCCGACCCGCAGACCCCGGTGACTGGCGGCTTCATTCTGGCGCGCATTTTCGAGGCCGCCGGGCTGCCGGCGGGGCTGCTGCATGTGCTGCCGGGCGGGGCGCAGACCGGCGAGGCGATCGTCTCAGATCCGGACATCGCGATGATCTCCTTCACCGGCTCTACCGCCGCGGGTCGCAGGGTCGGCGAGCTGGCGAGCAAACACCTGAAGAAGGTGACGCTCGAGCTCGGCGGCAAGAATTCGACCATCGTGCTAGACGACGCCGACCTCGATGTCGCCGCGTCCTGCGTCGCCTGGGGCGCCTACCTGCACCAGGGGCAGATCTGCATGGCTACGGGCAACGTCTATGCACACCGCAGCATCGTGCGCGATCTCACCGAGCGCCTGGTGCGCAAGGCCAAGCACCTGCCGGTCGGCGATCCTACGAGCGGCAAAGTGGCGCTCGGCCCGCTGATCAACGCGCAGCAGCTCGAACGCGTGGATGGCATCGTCAAGGACGCGGTGGCCAAGGGCGCGGTGCTGCGCGCGGGCGGCGAGCACGAGAACCTGTTCTACAAGCCGACCGTGCTAGAAGAAGTGCGGCCCGGGATGCGCGTGCTCGAGGAAGAGGTGTTCGGTCCGGTGGTGGCGATCGTGCCGTTCGATTCGGACGAAGAGGCGATCGCGATGAACAACGCCTCGCAGTACGGCCTGTCGACGGGCGTGATCACGACCTCGCTCGAGCGTGCAATGGGCTTCACTGCGCGTCTCAGGACCGGGATCATCCACGTAAACGATCAGACGGTCGCGGACGAGCCGTGGGTGCCGTTCGGCGGCACCGGCGCCTCGGGCAACGGCGGCCGGCACGGCGGCGTCGCCAACTGGGAGGAGTTCACCCAGTGGCAGTGGGTGACGCTGCAGGACAAGGCTACGCCTTTCCCCTTCTAGAAAGTTCCCGGGAACGCGCCGCCGTCCATCAGCAGGTTCTGGCCGGTGATATAGCCGGCGTGCACGCTCGCAAGGAAGGCGCAGGCCGCGCCAAACTCCTCGATATTGCCGAAGCGCTTCGAGGGATTCGCTTCCGCGCGCTGCTTGGCGAGCTCGGCTGCGGTCTTGCCGAGTTTCTTCGCGTTGAATTCCATGTTGCCGCGCAGCCGGTCGGTGTCGAACGGCCCGGGCAGCAGGTTGTTGATGGTCACGTTGTGCTGGGCCACCTGGCGCGACAGGCCGGCGATGAAGCCGTGCAGGCCGGTGCGCGCGCCGTTCGACAGTCCCAGCTCCGGAATCGGCATCTTCACCGCGCCCGAGGTGATGTTGACGATGCGACCGAACTTGCGCCCGATCATGCCGTCGACCACCGCCTTGATGAGTTCGATCGGCGTGAGCATGTTCGCATCGAGCGCCTTGACCCAGTCCTCGCGCGACCAGTTGCGGAAATCGCCCGGCGGCGGACCGCCAGCGTTGTTGACCAGGATGTCGACCTGGCCGGCCGCCTTGAGCGCGGACGCACGGCCTTCGGGCGTGGTGATGTCGCCCGCCACCGCGGTGACCTCCACGCCGCTCGCCTTGCGGATCTCCTCCGCGGTGGCCTCGAGCGCCTCCTTGCCGCGCGCGGTGATGACGAGATTCGCGCCGTCGCGCGCGAGCGCCAGCGCGCAGCCCTTGCCGAGACCCTTCGATGCCGCGCACACCAGCGCGGTTTTGCCGCGAATGCCGAGATCCATGCCGTCCTCCTTGCGTGTCCGAGGGAGCGGACTTTACCGCGCCGGCGCGTGCCCTGCCGCCGGTCGCAGCGAAACCAGCAGCACGCCGCCGATCACGAGCAGCCCGCCGAGCGCCTGCAGCCAGGTGAAGGGCTCGTCCAGGCCGAGCGCGCTGGTGATCGCGACGCTCACCGGACCCACGGCGCCGATGAGTGCGAAATGATTCGCCCCGATGCGGCGCAGGGCTTCCGCAACCAGGAACACCGGCACAACCGTGCTGAGGGTCGCCATGACGATCGCGTAGCCCCACACCGCGCCGGGCAGGACCAGCGCATCGAGCGGCTCGAGAACGAAGAACTGGACGACCGCGGGCGCCGTCGCCACCACCATCGTGTATGCGGTGAAGCGCATCGAGCCGATGCGCTGCACCAGCTGGCTGCCGGCGACGAGGTAGATCGAGTAGCTCAGCGCCGAGCCGAAGATCAGCAGCGCGCCGAACAGAAAAGCGCGGCCCGCGGGCGTTGCGTCGAACTGGTGCGAGACCACCAGGGCGATGCCCAGGTAGCACAAGGCAAGCGCGACGAGCTCGCGCCGCGTCGGCCGCTTGTTCAGGAACAGGAACGACAGCAGCAGCACCAGCGTCGGATAGAGGAACTGGATCAGCCGCCCGACGCCGGCACCGACGTGCACCAGGCCGAGGAAATCGAAGAAGCTCGCCAGGTAGTAGCCGATGAACCCGAGCCCGGCGACGCCCGCCCAGTCGCGCACGGTGAGGCGCGGCTCGGCGCCGCGCAGCCACCAGGCCATGGCGAGGAAGAACGGCAGCGCGAGGACCATGCGCAGAAACAGCAGCGTCACCGGCCCCACCGGATGCGCCGCGTAGGCCAGCTTGATGAGGATCGGCCGCAACGAGAACGCGAGAACGCCGACGAGGGCGAAGCCCACGCCCCAGGCCCGTTGCGAGGCGGTCAACGCTGCTTGCCGCCGAGGATCGAGCCGAGCACGCCGCGCAGGATCGAGCGCCCGATTCCGGAGCCGATCGAGCGCGCGGCGCTCTTCGCCATGGCCTCGAGTGCGCCCTGCGATTGCCGGCCACCGCGCGGACCGGTGCGTCCGAAGACGATGTCGCGGATGTGGTCGTCGATGCCGGGCCCGCTGCGGGCGGGCTGTGGCGCTCGCCCGGCCGGCGACGGCCTGCCTTGCGGCACGGGCTCCGTGCCCTGCGTGGCACGCCCGCGCAGTTTCTCGTACGCGGATTCGCGGTCGACCGCTTTCTCGTAGTGGCCGAAGACCACCGAGGACTGGATCAGTCGCGTGCGCTCGGCGGGGCTGATCGGACCCAGCTGGCTGCCCGGCGGCACCACCAGTGCCCGCTCGACCATCTGCGGCCGGCCCTTGGCATCGAGAAAGGACACGAGTGCCTCGCCCACGCCGAGTTCGGTGATCGCGGCAGCGACATCGAGTCTGGGGTTCGGACGCATCGTCTCGGCGGCTGCGCGCACCGCCTTCTGGTCGCGCGGCGTGAACGCGCGCAGCGCGTGCTGCACGCGATTGCCGAGCTGACCGAGCACGGCGTCCGGGATGTCGAGCGGGTTCTGGGTGACGAAATAGACGCCGACTCCTTTGGAGCGAATCAGCCGCACGACCTGCTCGATGCGATCGAGCAGCGCCTTCGGCGCGTCGTCGAACAGCAGGTGCGCTTCATCGAAGAAGAACACCAGTCGGGGTTTCTCGGGGTCGCCGACCTCGGGCAGGTTCTCGAACAGCTCGGCGAGCATCCACAGCAGGAAGGTCGCGTACAGCTTTGGCGCCGTCATGAGCTGGTCGGCAGCCAGGATGTTGACGACACCGCACCCCGCGGCATCGGTCTGCATGAGGTCGGCGATGTCGAGCATCGGCTCGCCGAAAAAGCTGTCTGCGCCCTGGCTCTCGAGGGCGAGCAGGCCGCGCTGGATCGCGCCGACGGAGGCAGGCGAAACGTTGCCGTACTCCACCTTGACCGTGCTCGCCTGGTCGGCGACGAAGGCGAGCATTGCGCGCAGATCCTTGAGGTCGAGCAGCAGCAGGCCGTTGTCGTCGGCGACGCGGAAAACGATGTTGAGCACGCCCTCCTGCGTCGGGTTGAGTCCCAGCATGCGCGCGAGCAGCAGCGGTCCCATGTCGGAAATGGTTGCCCGCACCGGATGGCCGCTGTTGCCGAAGACGTCCCAGAACACCGTCGGGCAGGCTTCGAAGGCGAGCTGAACGCCGAGCAGCTTGGCACGCTCATCGACCTTCGCGTTGCCGCCGCCGGGCCGCGCAATGCCCGAAAGATCGCCCTTCACGTCGGCCATGAACACCGGCACGCCGATCGCGGAGAAGCGCTGCGCCATCGATTGAAGGGTCACCGTCTTGCCGGTGCCGGTGGCGCCGGTCACCAGACCATGGCGGTTGGCGAGCGCCGGAAGCAGGCACAGTTCGTTCGCGCCGTGCTTTGCAATCAGTATCGGTGCGGCCATGAAGGTCGGTAGAGCGTTAAAATTCGCCGGCTTTACCTGCAATCTTAACCGAGCAGTTCTGCACTATGGCCGGACACAGCAAATGGGCCAACATCCAGCACCGCAAGGGACGCCAGGATGCCAAACGCGGCAAGATCTTCACCAAGCTGATCAAGGAGATCACGATCGCGGCGCGCCTGGGCGGCGGCGATGCCTCGACCAACCCGCGGCTGCGCCTCGCGATCGACAAGGCGCGCGACCAGAACATGCCGAATGACAATATCCAGCGCGCGATTCAGCGCGGCACCGGCGAGCTCGATGGCATCGCCTACGAGGAGATCCGCTACGAAGGCTATGGTGTCGGGGGGGCAGCAGTCATCGTGGATTGCACCACGGACAACCGCACGCGCTGCGTCGCAGAAGTGCGCCATGCCTTCACCAAGAACGGCGGCAACCTCGGCTCCGACGGCTCGGTGGCCTATCTGTTCAAGCATTGCGGCCAGTTCGTCTTCGCGCCCGGCACCAGCGAGGACAGCGTCATGGAGGTCGCGCTCGAGACGGGCGCCGAGGATGTCGTGAAGGCCGATGACGGCTCGATCGAGGTGATCTGTGCGCCGGGCGATTTCAGCGCCATGCGCGGGGCGTTTGCAAAGGCGGGGCTCAAGCCCGCGATCGCCGAAATCATCATGAAGGCGTCGAGCGAAAGCGTGCTTGCGGGCGACGACGCCGCGCGCATGCGCCGCCTGCTCGATGCGCTTGAGGAGCTAGACGACGTGCAGGACGTGTACACCAACGCTGCGCTCGAGACCGACTGAGCCGCTTGAGCGCCGTCCGCAGCCTGCGCATTCTCGGCATCGATCCCGGCCTGCGGGTGACCGGTTTCGGCATCATCGACAAGCGCGGCGCTGCGCTGCGCTACGTCACGAGCGGCTGCATCCGGACACCGGGCGGCGAGCTGCCCGAGCGCCTCGCGGCGATCCTCGAAGGCCTTGCGCAGGTCATCGCGGAGCATCGTCCGCTCGAGGCGGCGGTGGAGCGCGTCTTCGTAAACGTCAATCCGAGCTCGACGCTCGCGCTCGGCCAGGCGCGCGGCGCTGCGATCTCGGCACTCGTCCTCGTGCGCCTGCCGGTGTCGGAGTACACCGCGCTGCAAGTCAAGCAGGCGGTCGTGGGCACGGGGCACGCGCGCAAGGAACAGGTGCAGTCGATGGTGCGCCGGCTGCTCGCGCTGCCGGGCGATCCGAGCGCGGATGCCGCCGACGCGCTCGCCTGCGCGATCTGCCACGCGCATGGGGGTCAGGGACTCGGCGCGCTGCCGACGCGCGGGATGCGGATGCGGCGCGGGCGGCTGGCATGACGGCCGGTGCGGCGCCGCGCACTCTGGCATGCTTCGGCGATCGACCTTCAGCGGCGGGCGCATGATCGGACGGCTGCACGGCAAGCTCATTTCTAAGCACCCACCCCAGGTGCTGGTCGACATCGGAGGCGTCGCCTACGACGTCGACGTGCCGATGAGCACCTTCTTCAATCTGCCGGCGACCGGCGCCGAGGTGACCTTGCATACCCATCTGGTCGTGCGCGAGGACGCGCAGGTGCTCTACGGCTTCGCCACCCTGGAGGAACGCGCGGCGTTCCGCGAGCTGATCCGCATCTCGGGCGTAGGTGCGCGCACTGCGCTTGCCGTGCTCTCCGGGATGTCGGTGGCCGAGCTCGCTCACGCGGTGGTGGCACAGGAGACCGGCCGATTGGTGAAGGTGCCGGGCATCGGCAAGAAGACCGCCGAGCGCTTGCTGCTGGAGCTCAAGGGCAAGCTCGGTGCCGACCTCGGTCGTCCGGCCAGTGTGGCCAGTGACGACCAGGCCGACATACTGCAGGCGCTGGTGGCGCTGGGTTACAGCGACAAGGAGGCCGCCCTGTCGCTCAAGTCCCTGCCCGCCGGGGT